>OFGB01001962.1_pt1 | contig 11641 bp, 6 predicted proteins | sample 1521491 | NCBI WGS metagenome assembly OFGB01 (sample SAMEA3504095, study PRJEB24116) | mouse gut metagenome | biome: mouse gut; feature: mouse-associated habitat; material: faeces | place: Denmark | collected 2011
ACGGCGGAGAGATGAAGAAGGGTATGTTCTCTATGATGAACTACTATCTGCCGCTTAAGGGTATTGCGTCCATGCACTGCTCTGCCAACACAGATATGAATGGTGAGAATACCGCGATCTTCTTTGGACTTTCCGGCACAGGTAAGACGACGCTGTCTACAGATCCTAAGAGACTTCTGATCGGCGACGACGAGCATGGCTGGGATGACGACGGTATCTTCAATTTTGAAGGCGGATGCTATGCGAAGGTTATCAATCTTGATAAAGAATCTGAGCCGGATATCTACAACGCGATCAAGCGTGACGCTCTTCTTGAGAATGTTACCTTGGATTCCGAAGGAAAGATTGACTTCAATGACAAGAGTGTAACGGAGAATACCCGTGTATCTTATCCGATCAATCACATTGAGAAGATCGTTCGTCCGGTTTCAGCGGCTCCCGCAGCTAAGGAAGTTATTTTCCTGTCTGCAGACGCATTTGGTGTGCTTCCTCCGGTATCGATTCTTACTCCTGAGCAGACACAGTATTACTTCCTGTCAGGATTTACGGCTAAGCTTGCAGGAACAGAGCGTGGAATCACAGAGCCTACGCCAACTTTCTCCGCATGTTTCGGACAGGCTTTCCTTGAACTGCATCCTACGAAGTATGCAGAAGAGCTTGTTAAGAGAATGGAAAAGAGCGGCGCTAAGGCATACCTGGTTAACACAGGCTGGAACGGAACCGGAAAACGTATCTCCATCCGCGATACCCGTGGTATTATCGATGCGATCTTAAGCGGAGATATCCTGAAGGCAGAGACCAAGAAGATTCCGTACTTTAACTTTGATGTTCCGACAGAGCTTCCAGGCGTAGATACCAACATTCTGGATCCACGCAACACATATGCCGACGCGGCTGAGTGGGAGACAAAGGCTAAGGATCTTGCACAGAGATTCGTTAAGAACTTTGCGAAATACGAAGGAAATGAGGCTGGAAAGGCTTTAGTTCCGGCAGGTCCGCAGTTATAATTTTTAAATTTGACGCTTCGCTGCCTGCAGCGGGGTATTCGGATTATTAAATGAACCGGCGTCAGGAGATCTGGCGCCGGTTCATTTTGTCAAATGGCTGGCGGATCGTGAACTGCAGTACTTGAAATGTTTTGTCAAAGAAGTTAATATATTGAGTGAAATGAATTATATTCACAGATGTGGATACTTTAATGAAGAGGATTCTGTAATTGGAAAAGAGGGATATCAGATGACAAAGGTAGACATTATATCGGGATTTTTAGGAGCCGGGAAGACGACGTTCATAAAGCAGCTGATCGAACAGGTATTTACGGGTGAGAAGCTGGTACTGATCGAAAATGAATTCGGTGAGATCGGTATCGACGGCGGGTTTCTGAAGGATGCCGGAATTGAGATCACAGAGATGAATTCAGGGTGCATCTGCTGTACATTGGTGGGTGATTTCAGTAAAGCGCTTCAAAAGGTATTGGAAGAATACAAACCAGACCGAGTCCTGATCGAACCGTCGGGTGTGGGTAAGCTGTCGGACATTGTAAAAGCGATCGAGGATGTGAAGAAGGATGCCGAGATTGAGATAGGCGGAAGGATCACTGTGGTTGACGGCAAGAAAGCGAATCTATACCTTAAGAACTTTGGAGAGTTCTTCGAGGATCAGGTAAAGCACGCTTCCACGATCGTAATCAGCAGAACACAGATGATGACGAATGAGAAAGTAGAAGAATGCGTCCGCATGCTCCGGGAGGAGAATGGAGACGCCTCGATTATCTCTACGCCATGGGAAGAGCTTGGCAGGGAATCGCTCTGCCGTGCGTTGGAGCATGGAGGCGAGATAGAGGGACTTTTGGAGAGTCATTGTAGTCATCATCACGAAGAGTGTGAGCACGGTCATCATCATGAATGTGGTGAGTGTGAACACGAACATCATCATGAGCATCATCATGAACATGGGGAACATTGCTGCGGACATGACCACCATGGTCATCATCACCATGCAGATGAGGTATTTACAAGCTGGGGTAAAGAGACGGCTCATAAGTATACGAATGAAGAATTGGATTTCCTGCTGAAAGCATTATCCGAGACAGAAGGATACGGCACAATTCTGCGTTCAAAAGGAATTATTCCGATGGACGACGGCACATGGAAACAGTTTGATCTTGTCCCGGAGGAATATGAAGTCCGCGAGGGACAGGCAGACTATACCGGACGTGTTTGTGTGATAGGTACGGATCTGAAGGAAGAAGAATTGCTGAAATTATTTCATATTTAAGTAAATAATCTTTAGATTTAATAATTTAGGAATGAAGGTGATTGCATGAAGACGCCCGTATTCATATGTACAGGTTTCCTTGACAGCGGCAAGACGACCCTTGTGAAAGACACGTTGATGGAGCAGGACTGGATTGCGCCCGGTCTGACTTTGCTGATTCTGTGTGAAGAAGGCGAAGAAGAATACACGCAGGAGTATCTGGATTCCAGAGAAATGATCCTGCTGAAGGTTGATGAATTTGACCGTCTGAATCCGGATTTTTTTAAGAATTGTGAGAAGAACTATCATCCGGCGCAGGTGGTGATCGAATACAACGGGATGTGGAAGTTAGAAGATCTGCTGTCCATCAAGTATCCGAGAAGCTGGGAGCTGCAGGGAGTCTATTCCACAGTAAACGGAATGACGCTGGATATGTACCTTAAGAATATGAGAAATATGTTGATTGAGCAGCTTACAGAATCGGAACTGATCGTAGTTAACCGCTGCCCGGAAGGGACGGATCGATCGGGATTCCGCAGGGCGCTGAAGGTACAGAATCCTATGGCCCAGTTGATCTTCGAAGGAACGGACGGCAGAATCATACAGCCGTCAGAGGAAGACCTGCCTTATGATGTCAAGGGAGATAAGATCCGGATAGATTCGGCAGATTTTGGGATATGGTATGTGGACGCGTACGATCACCCGGATCTCTATCTTCACAAAGAAGTGGAATTTGTGGCGCAGGCGTTTCGTCCTAAGGGGATGAAGGAAAATATGTTTGTTCCGGTGCGTAAGATCATGACCTGCTGCGCCGATGATTTGAAATTCTATGGTTATCCCTGTAAGTCTGACCGTCCTGTGGAATTCAAAAAGGGCGCGTGGTTCAAGGTTCGTGCCAGATTCGAATATGAGCAGGCGGTATCCTTTGGAAATGAACAGCCGGTGCTCTATCTGATCGATATGGAACCGGCAGAGAAGCCTGCGGAAGATATAGTTTATTTAATGTGATATGGAATCGGAAAGGTGTTTATGAAATTTGGGGGATTTAGCAGGAGCAGGTCAGGGAGATTCCTGGCATGGGCGCTCATTTTATTGATCTATGTAACTATGGTCACGACCGGAGCCGGGACAGTTCCGTGCAGGGCAGAGGAGCAGGCGGACACGGCAGATTCCGGAGATATGAAAGAGAGCGAAGAAGGAAAGTCGAAATGGGAAGGAGACAGGATCTACTGCGCCGCGTTTGGAGACAGTATCGCTAAAGGATATGCGGGGCGGGGAGAGGAGGATCTGAGAAGCTATGCACAGTTGATTGCGGACGCCGTGTCTGCAGAAACAAGGATCCCGGCGGAATGTGAGAATTTTGCGAAGAACGGGAGAGATTCAGAGAGGCTGAATTCGGAGATTCTGAGTACAGAGGAGGCGCTTGCGGCGCTTGACAGGGCCGATATCATTACATTGACCATTGGTGCAAATGATTTGATGCAGGAATTCAGGAGTGCGGCGCAGGAGGTGCTGGGAACCGACCGGAAGTTCTTAAGCGTCTATGATGCATTTGACGCGCTGCAGGAAGGCGTGGGAGGTAATCCGCTTCTGATCGTCAAGATACTTGATGTTCTGAACAGCTGGGATTATTCGGTGTTCGAGGAGCAGTGGATCATGGCGATGGAAACGATTGCGGAGCATCGAAAAGGTACGGCGCAGATGATCGTTACAAATATTTACAATCCGGTGAGCCGATTTGAACTGCCGGAGTCTATGAATGGTATAGTAGAGGACATAATCCTGAATATGAATCAGATTATGTATGAGCATGCAGAAGAGTATGATTACCGGGTGATCGACTTGTTTGATTCTGAGATCTGCGAGCATACACAGGAGGACGGGCTTCATCCGGATCAGGAGGGGCAGGCGTTGATTGCGAAACTTGCGGCCGAGAAGATTGATACCGGTATATTTAAAGGTGAACCGGAAAAGATAATCAAGGAAGTACCGCGTCCCAGAAAGGTGGAACGCCGCAGATACAGCCTCTGGACGGTATTAGGGCCGCTGCTGTGGATCGTACCGGCAGTTTTTGCCGGCGTGGCCGCCGTGCTTTTTATCTGGTTTCTTAAGAGGAAAAAAAGCGGGGAACCCGCAGTCTTGTACCGAAAAAGGAACAAAAATATAGATAAGAATGACTAGACTTTTAACAATGTGTGGACTATAATAAAAACACACGTCAAATTAACATAATTTGCATAATTATAAGGAGGAACAACGATAATGGCAAGAAAAATGAAGACCATGGATGGTAATCAGGCGGCGGCTCATGCATCATACGCATACACAGAAGTTGCAGCTATTTACCCGATCACACCATCATCTGTTATGCCGGAGCATGTAGATGAATGGGCAACAGAAGGCAGGAAGAACATCTTTGGACAGACTGTTCAGGTAACAGAGATGCAGTCAGAGGCAGGAGCGGCGGGAGCAGTACACGGTTCCCTGGCAGCAGGCGCTTTGACGACGACATTTACGGCATCCCAGGGCTTACTGCTGATGATTCCTAACTTATATAAAGTAGCAGGCGAGCAGCTTCCGGGTGTATTCCACGTATCCGCGCGTGCGCTTGCCAGCCATGCACTGTCAATTTTCGGAGATCATTCTGATGTATACGCATGCAGACAGACCGGCGCCGCTATGCTCTGTGAGTCAAGCGTACAGGAGGTTATGGACCTGACACCGGTTGCACACTGCGCAGCCCTTAAGGGTAAGCTTCCGTTCATCAATTTCTTTGACGGTTTCCGTACCTCTCACGAGATCCAGAAGATTGAGACATGGGATTATGAAGATCTGAAAGAATTAGTAGATATGGACGCTATCGACGCATTCAGAAACCATGCGCTGAACCCGAATCATCCATGCCAGAGAGGTTCCGCTCAGAACCCGGATATCTTCTTCCAGGCAAGAGAGGCATGCAACTCCTACTATGATGCTATGCCGGCGATCGTACAGGAGTATATGGACAAGGTTAACGCTAAGATCGGTACAGATTACAAGTTATTTAACTACTATGGAGCAGCAGACGCCGAGAAGGTGATCGTTGCTATGGGTTCTGTTTGTGATACGATTGAAGAGACCATCGATTATCTGATGGCGGCAGGCGAGAAGGTCGGCGTTGTAAAGGTTCGCCTCTACAGACCATTCTGCTCACAGGCGTTGATTGATGCGATTCCTGATACTGTAAAATATATCAACGTTCTTGACAGAACGAAAGAGCCTGGAGCACAGGGAGAGCCGTTATATCTGGACGTTGTTTCTGCACTGAAGGGTTCCAAGTTCGATGCGGTTCCGATTAACTGCGGACGTTACGGATTAGGTTCCAAGGATACGACGCCTGCGCAGATCGTTGCAGTATTCAATAATGCTGAGAAGGCAAGATTCACGATCGGTATCGAAGACGACGTGACGAATCTTTCTCTTGCAACAGGTCCGGCTCTGGTTACGACTCCGGAAGGAACGATCAACTGTAAATTCTGGGGACTTGGAGCAGACGGAACGGTCGGAGCGAACAAGAACTCTATCAAGATTATTGGTGATAACACAGATATGTATGCACAGGCATACTTTGACTATGACTCCAAGAAGTCCGGCGGTGTGACTATGTCTCACTTACGTTTCGGTAAGAAAGCAATCAAGTCCACATACCTGATCCATCAGGCGAACTTTGTTGCATGCCACAATCCGTCTTATGTGGACAAGTACAATATGGTTCAGGAGTTGGTTGACGGAGGAACATTCCTTCTGAACTGTCCATGGGATATGGAAGGTCTTGAGAAGCATCTGCCGGGACAGGTGAAAGCTTATATCGCAGACCACAACATCAAGTTCTACACCATCGACGGTATCAAGATCGGTAAGGAGATCGGACTTGGCGGACGTATCAACACCGTACTGCAGTCAGCGTTCTTCAAGCTGGCGGCGATCATTCCGGAAGCAGAGGCGATCGATCTGATGAAGGCGGCTGCAAAGGCTACCTACGGAAGAAAGGGCGACAAGATCGTTCAGATGAACTATGACGCTATCGATGCCGGCGCTAAGCAGGTAGTAGAAGTAGCAGTACCGGAGTCCTGGAAATCTTGTGAGGATGAAGGTTTATTCGCACCGGAGGTTAAGGGCGGAAGAGACGACGTTGTTGCTTTCGTTAAGAATGTACAGTCCAAGGTGAATGCACAGGAAGGTAATTCACTTCCGGTATCTGCGTTTAATGAATATGTAGACGGTTCCACACCATCCGGATCTTCCGCATACGAGAAGCGTGGTATCGCAGTAGATATTCCGGTATGGGTACCGGAGAATTGTATCCAGTGTAACCGCTGTGCGTATGTATGTCCGCACGCTGTTATCCGTCCGATCGCTCTTACTGAGGACGAGCTTGCTAAGGCTCCGGAAGGAACGAAAGCAATCGATATGATCGGTATGCCGGGTATGAAGTTTACTATGTCCGTATCAGCTCTAGACTGTACAGGATGCGGTTCTTGTGCAAATGTATGTCCGGGCAAGAAGGGCGAAAAAGCTCTCGTTATGAAGAATATGGAAGAGAATATCGGTTCTCAGCAGTTATTTGACTTCGGAAGAGAGATTCCGGTTAAGGCAGAGGTTGTTGCGAAGTTCAAACCGGAGACCGTAAAGGGAAGCCAGTTCAAACAGCCGCTGCTTGAGTTCTCAGGCGCTTGTGCAGGATGCGGCGAGACACCGTATGCGAAGCTGATCACACAGTTGTTCGGCGACAGAATGTATATTGCCAATGCGACAGGATGTTCCTCCATTTGGGGTAACTCTTCACCGTCTACGCCTTATACCGTAACTCCGGAGGGCAAAGGACCGGCATGGTCTAACTCTCTGTTCGAGGATAACGCAGAGTTCGGCTATGGTATGCTGTTGGCGCAGAAAGCGATCAGAAAGAGATTAAAAGCTCAGGTAGAAGAGATCGCAGGATCTGACAAGGCTTCTGAAGAGGTAAAGGCGGCATGTAAGGAATATCTAGATACCTTTAACTGCGGCGTATCCAACGGAGACGCTACAGATAAGTTAGTTGCGGCGTTAGACGGAATCGACTGTGATACATGCAAGGATATCGTTAAGAATAAAGACTTCCTGGCTAAGAAGTCCCAGTGGGTATTCGGCGGCGACGGATGGGCTTATGATATCGGATTCGGCGGCGTTGACCATGTACTGGCAAGCGGCGAAGATATTAACGTAATGGTATTCGATACAGAGGTTTACTCCAACACAGGCGGACAGTCCTCCAAAGCTACCAAGACAGGCGCTACCGCACAGTTCGCGGCAGGCGGAAAAGAGACCAAGAAGAAAGACCTGGCAGGCATCGCTATGAGCTATGGTTATGTATATGTAGCGCAGATCGCTATGGGCGCTGACTTTAACCAGACAGTTAAGGCTATCGCTGAGGCAGAGGCTTATCCGGGACCGTCACTTATTATCGCGTACGCTCCATGTATCAACCATGGTATCAAGAAGGGTATGAGCAAGGCTCAGACAGAGGAAGAATTAGCGGTTAAGTGTGGATACTGGAATAACTTCCGGTTCAATCCGGCTGCAGAGGGCGCGAAGTTCTCACTTGACAGCAAGGAGCCTGCGGGAGATTATCAGGAATTCCTTGACGGAGAGGTACGTTACAACGCACTTAAGAGAGCTAATCCGGAGAAGGCGGCTAAACTCTTCGCTAAGAATGAGGAAGAGGCTATGGAAAGATACGCTTACCTCAAGAAGCTGGTTACGCTGTACGGGGAAGAGTAATAGATCAGACAATAGATAAAAATGAAGGAAAGCGCTTGCACTGGCAGGCGCTTTCCTTTGTATCTCGGTAATTTTGACACTGATTCTTCTTGGTTTGAAAAAACTGCCCTATATAGCAATCGCTTAAACAGGAGTATGCTCCAAAAACAACGTGATGCGGATTAACCTCTGCCAAAACGAAGATATATATTGAATATTTTATGGCTTCATGTTAAAATATCACAAGTTTGGAGTGTAATCAAAAATTGTACATATTGCAGAGTTGCGTACACGTACTTGTTTGCCCCAAATAAAATCAGATGAGAGGAAGATGATACATGAAGTCGATCAAATCTAAAATTCAAATCAGTATGTTGTCGGTGGTGCTGGTCGGCTCGGTGCTAATCGGTGTGATTACAGCCCTTTTGAATGCCAGCGGAATTGACGACGTCATGACAAAAACTTTGGGTCCTGCTACACAGATGGCTGCGGACGCCGTAGAATGGAAGATGGGGAACTACTGGACGGCTCTCCAGGAGGCCGCAGCCTCTGATATTTTCCGGGAATGTGATCCTACCGCCTCGGAATTGGCTCCGATTCGAGACGACATCGCCCAGCGCAACGGATTTCTTTACATTGGTAAAATGGATGTCGACGGGGCTTCCTCCACGGGATATAACTACGCTGAGGAAGATTATTTTCAACAGTGCAAGTCCACAATGAAACCTTATATCTCTGACATTATGAACGACGGCCAGCAGATGATATTCCTGTTGGAGGTTCCTATCATCACCAACGGCCGCTTTGACGGCGTGGTTTACGGTGGAATCAGCGCGGATTTTCTGTCGGACATCGTGGTTAACTTGACTGTAGGCAGTGACGGCGTGGCCTATGTGCTGGACGACAAAGGCAATGTGATCGGTCATCGGGAGGCGTCTATCGTGGAGGAAGGTTCCAATATGATTGAAGCTGCAAAAACAGATTCCAGCGTGGAGGATGTAGCTGCCGTAAATCAGCGTATGATCCAGGGGGAAACCGGGTTCGGGGCATATAATTTTTATGGCGACAACAAATTTGTGGGGTTTGCTCCCATTGACGGAAATCAGGAGTGGAGCATTGCCATTGAGACCAGTCAGCGGGAGTTCAAATCCTCTTTGGATCGGAGTATTATATTGACTGTTCTGGTAGTGGTCCTTGTTGTTCTCGCTACATTTCCTGTGGCAGTCAAAGTAGGCAGATCTATCTCCAGTCCAATCCAATCCTGCGTTGCCCGGCTTGAGAAGATGGCTGACGGCGATCTGCATACACCGTCCCCGCAGGTGAAGTCCAAAGACGAAACTGTCAAGTTGGCTAAGGCTCTGGAAACCATGCTGTCCCGTCTAAACGATGTGGCGCAGGATGTGTCTCATCACTTAAGCAAAATGGCGCAGGGGGATTTCCGTGAAACGATCACTCGTACATATTGGGGCGATTTCGTAGCTATGGAGCAGTCCATTAAGTCCATCCACCATTCCTTGAAAGATACGCTTTCCCAAATCAGTCAGTCCGCCGGAACTGTGGCAGGTAGCGCCGTTCAGGTATCCAACGGCGCTCAGTCACTACCCCCAGTATTATAGATACATAAATGGATTTTTAATTGATTTCTCCAACAAATTTGTAGAAAATCCTGATATTCTGGACTTTCTCATCGTTGATAGTCTGAGGTTCCGATACCTCAATCTTTTCGATCAGGCGATTTACAATCTCTGTAGTCAGTTCCTTAATCTCGGCACACTCTGCCATCTCATCGGCAAGGCGTTCCGCTTTATCCGCACTGTCCTCCAGATTTTCAGCCATCGCTTTTAACTTTTCGATTTGCTCTGTATAGTCTTTCTTTTCCTGCTCAAAGTGGGCAGACAGCAACCGGAATTGCTGCTCTGATATTATCTGCTTTGACCAGTCCCCATACAGCTTGATGAATTGTTTATCAGATTCTTTTAACTTTTTCTCTAAGACAGCCACTTTATTGTCAATATTTGCCTTGCTGTTTGCAGATGATATGTCCATCTGACCAAGCACTTTCCGCATAAATTTCTCTCGATCCTTTATGACCTTCCCTGCATGGAACTGGATATCAGAAAGTACCAGTTCTTCCAAATCCCCGGCGCTGATGCGGTGCTTACTGCAGAACTTCGCTCCCCTTGCACGGTAAATCCGGCACAGGTAATACGTCTTTTCAAGCAAAGGTCTGTCCGGGTTCCTTCCGTCCGTATGGATTGTCAGATTATTGCCACAATCGGCACATTTTAAAATTCCCCGGAACTTATTATCATAACCAGAAGTACAAGGCTTTACTTTTGTATGCCTGTCAAGAATTTCCTGAACGGTATTCCATGTATGCTCGTCTACTAGGGCTTCATGGTCGCTGGGTATAGTTACACGTTCCTTAATCGGGATATAACCTCTTGTCTGCTGTTTAAAATGCTTCTTATCATACCTCTGTACCCAAAAATAACCTTTATACAGAGGATTCCGGAGTATACGGATGATCGTAGACTGTTTCCAATTATAAATATCATCCTCAGTGATCAAAAACTTCCCGAAAACTTCCTGATTGTAATAAGCTGGCTTCGGAATTTTTTCTTCATAAAGAATTTTCCCGATCTTATTGTTTCCGTAACCTTCCAACGCAAGCTGGAAAATATAGCGAACAGTCGGCGCTGTCTCTTCATCCGCAATCAGATGATTTTTGTCTGCCGGGTCTTTTTTGCAACCGAAGGGAGCATGGACTCCCATAAATTCGCCTTGGCAGGCACGGATATACTTGCCAGATTTTACTTTTTTGGAAATATCCCGCGAATAAAATTCATTTAAGATGTTCTTGAATGTAGTGATGTCCATCTCGCCGCTATTCGCTGAATCTACACCATCATTGACAGCAATATAACGGACATGATGGTTCGGGAAAAATACCTCAATATATGCCCCGCTTTCTAGATAATTTCTGCCAAGTCTGGACAGGTCTTCCGTTATGACGCAATCCACGTGCCCAGCTTCGATATCCGCAATCATTTGTTGAAACGATGGTCTATTGAAGTTGGTGCCTGAATATCCGTCATCCACATAGAACTTGTAGCAATGGATACCTATTTCTTTTGCTTTCCGTTTAAGGATCGCTTTCTGACTCCCAATACTCATGCTCTCGCCAACATTTCCATCGTCCATTGACAATCTCGCATAAAGTGCTGTCCATATTTCTTTATTCTCTGTATTCTGGATATTGACCTCCTATATTCACTCAATATCCAGAGACAGAAATACGCTGACTTCATTATAGCCTTTTCCGCCTCTGGTATCAACCGTCAATTTATCTTCTTAGACAGCTTTCTTCTCCGTCCTCATATTGTCATTCTTTAATTTTTCCTCCACATTTTTACGGACATCTTCTTCGCTTACAACCGTTAATAATCCCTCCATACTCTCCGTGCAGGAATATACATGTTCTACCACATACCGGATTGGCCTTTCCTTTCTTACATTTTTCTTTCTCTGCATAGATTCCCTTCCTTCTTCAACATTTCTTTCGGGTTCTCCATTCCCCTGTTGTGTTTTCTTCCATATTTTTGCCTTT
>OFGB01001964.1_pt1 | contig 11630 bp, 10 predicted proteins | sample 1521491 | NCBI WGS metagenome assembly OFGB01 (sample SAMEA3504095, study PRJEB24116) | mouse gut metagenome | biome: mouse gut; feature: mouse-associated habitat; material: faeces | place: Denmark | collected 2011
GACCTAAAGGTTTCGCCTTAAGGCGAGGGTTTTAACCCCATTATACAGACAATAAGCTTAAAGACCTATGTATAACAATTCCGGGAGATTAGGTGACACAGTATCAAACTGACTTCCTTCGATTAAACGAATTTCAATCCACACTCCCACGCAGGGAGTGACTGCATCGTTAAACGCCATAAATTCGCGCTCGCTGATTTCAATCCACACTCCCACGCAGGGAGTGACAGATAACCTGTTAAGTAAATTGCATCCATCTCTTATTTCAATCCACACTCCCACGCAGGGAGTGACAAAACGCTGAACGAGTGGCGCGTGCTCATTGAGATTTCAATCCACACTCCCACGCAGGGAGTGACCCTTCACGCTGGTGGTGTCTGGATCGTACTCTTTATTTCAATCCACACTCCCACGCAGGGAGTGACTTTATTTGTTCCAGCTATAGTTACCTCAATCCATATTTCAATCCACACTCCCACGCAGGGAGTGACAGAACGCCGGATAGATCACGATAGCACCGCAAGATTTCAATCCACACTCCCACGCAGGGAGTGACATCAGCTGTCAAAGCGTGCCCGTTAACCGTCCGTATTTCAATCCACACTCCCACGCAGGGAGTGACAATTCATGGCCTGCTTCTCCACCGTCCCCAAAGCATTTCAATCCACACTCCCACGCAGGGAGTGACATACAGGTCTTCAACGGCAGTGGTATACTTATATATTTCAATCCACACTCCCACGCAGGGAGTGACTCACTCAGTCCGCCAAGTAATTTACATACACAATATTTCAATCCACACTCCCACGCAGGGAGTGACGAGACCCGTTTACAACAGGCGCTAATATTGGTACTATTTCAATCCACACTCCCACGCAGGGAGTGACTCCCAATTTCAAAACACCTCCTTATGTTTCACGTATTTCAATCCACACTCCCACGCAGGGAGTGACTGCACGAGAGCGGGCAGTACACGCAAGTTGGGATATTTCAATCCACACTCCCACGCAGGGAGTGACGTTATTAATGCCTTGTATCGTTGTCTGGACATCAATTTCAATCCACACTCCCACGCAGGGAGTGACTACCATACTGATTCCCCAGGATCTTCAAAGCCTATTTCAATCCACACTCCCACGCAGGGAGTGACAACGCCGCACTTGTACTTGACGCAGGTACTAAACATTTCAATCCACACTCCCACGCAGGGAGTGACCCGCCAGCCCCTTGAAGGTGTCGATCCAGTTCGTATTTCAATCCACACTCCCACGCAGGGAGTGACCCGCGAGGTTCGCGAGCGTAGCCTTAAAGACTGTATTTCAATCCACACTCCCGCACAGGGAGTGACGAGAGCCGTTTACAACGGGTGCTAATATTGGTACGATTTCAATCCACACTCCCGCACAGGGAGTGACAAAATCTAGGATTTGAGGAGGTGCCGCTAGACGGGATTTCAATCCACACTCCCGCACAGGGAGTGACCAACGTGTAAAGTTTTGCCTGGTATGGTCTAACCATTTCAATCCACACTCCCGCACAGGGAGTGACTATAAACGTAAACGACAATCCCTAACGGAGGGCAATTTCAATCCACACTCCCGCACAGGGAGTGACGCCCACAACTTGTTACACTTGTTTGAAATGTATTATTTCAATCCACACTCCCGCACAGGGAGTGACCAAGACTGTATATATGCATGGGCTAATGAGGATAATTTCAATCCACACTCCCGCACAGGGAGTGACCTTTCTTTCGTACCCTTTGGAAACTTCAAGTTGATATTTCAATCCACACTCCCGCACAGGGAGTGACACATTATCGCCCAGGTACATATTAGATTGTTCAAATTTCAATCCACACTCCCGCACAGGGAGTGACTTCATCCCTCTTAATCTCTGCTGATACTGTTTCTATTTCAATCCACACTCCCGCACAGGGAGTGACTCTGTTATCACAGCAGCACTGCGCTAACTGAGAAATTTCAATCCACACTCCCGCACAGGGAGTGACTGCGTCAAGCATGATATTCTGCGACACACTCACATTTCAATCCACACTCCCGCACAGGGAGTGACCATAGCGTCTGCCGCCAACTGTCCCGCATCCCGATTTCAATCCACACTCCCGCACAGGGAGTGACGTGCAGGAGGGGACGCTTTGTAGTGTTATCCGGTAATTTCAATCCACACTCCCGCACAGGGAGTGACGGTGCATTCTCCCCTGGCATCATATCCTTTACCTTATTTCAATCCACACTCCCGCACAGGGAGTGACCTGAGTACTCCGCATTTCCTTTGATGCCAAATCCATTTCAATCCACACTCCCGCACAGGGAGTGACTGCCGGTATCTGTCAGGGGAATACTCTGTAACCGATTTCAATCCACACTCCCGCACAGGGAGTGACATCAGCTTCCTACGCTGCCCATGGCAATAATCCATTTCAATCCACACTCCCGCACAGGGAGTGACGGCGCCGCTATTAATACCATTTGCAAGACCAATGATTTCAATCCACACTCCCGCACAGGGAGTGACCCTGTCAATCTCTGCCTTGGCATCTTCCACAAAAATTTCAATCCACACTCCCGCACAGGGAGTGACAAGTTTTTGTGTTACCATTTTTATGCCCCAAATAATTTCAATCCACACTCCCGCACAGGGAGTGACGCATTCTCCCTCAAAAGTAACTGCTGCTCCATCGAATTTCAATCCACACTCCCGCACAGGGAGTGACTCTCCATGATTGGTTATCCAAGCTGGGAGTTTTAATTTCAATCCACACTCCCGCACAGGGAGTGACCTCTTGCAATAATATCCCTCACGCTTTCCTCTGGATTTCAATCCACACTCCCGCACAGGGAGTGACGTTTGTGCCATATCCTTGAAATACTACAGAAGGTATTTCAATCCACACTCCCGCACAGGGAGTGACGGGACTACGACAATTACGAAAGCTGGCACTTATGATTTCAATCCACACTCCCGCACAGGGAGTGACATTATTTACCGACCGCACCGCAGAGGATTAAAGATTTCAATCCACACTCCCGCACAGGGAGTGACACCGACTACTCCATAAATCGGAGTTGCAATGTGCATTTCAATCCACACTCCCGCACAGGGAGTGACTTGATAAAAATGTAAACAATGTCCATTATAATATATTTCAATCCACACTCCCGCACAGGGAGTGACGCGCCTGTTGTATTTATATGCTGGATAAGGGCGAATTTCAATCCACACTCCCGCACAGGGAGTGACTGCAAATATAAATAAAATCTATTCCTCATACTCATCTATATTTGTCTATTATTAACAAACTCTTCCATTCACTTACCTACCTCATCCACATTCCTCTCCACCCATCCGCTCCATTCCAGTGCGAACCCTCCCCGACTTCTATGTATACTCCCCCTTCGCAACTACAAAATCAGCACCCCTTCCTGCTCAACCGTCTTCTTCGCACCATAATGCTCTATCTTACTCTGATACTGATTCCCAAGATAATAGAACCTCAAACTATCCTTATCCAAATCTACGATCTTCAGCAACTGATTCTTCAGCAATTTACACTGCCCCGGGTCAACAATGCATTCAAATACCGAATTCTGCACCCTCTGGCCATAATCCACGCACTGCTTCGCCACTTTACGCAACCGGCTCTTTCCTTTGGCGTCTTCCGTATTCACATCATACGTAATCAACACAAGCATATTATCCCTCACTTCCACAAAAACGGCGGATACCCATCTATATCCCCCCGCAAATACCTTGCAAGCAACAACGCCTGTACATGGGGCACCAGCCCCCAGCATATTTTCTCCTGCAGATAAGGATGCGTGATCTGCTCTCGTTTTCTCTCCTGCCACGCCGTCAGAAATTTCTTTCTTCCATCATCCGTAAACTCCACGGCTCCGCTTTCCGATATCCGAAAATGCTCCCCCTTAATCTGTCGGTTATTAATCAAGGTCAAAACAAACCGATCCACCAGCACGGCCCGCATTTCTTCCATCAAATCAAGCGCCAGAGACTTCCTTCCCGGACGGTCCCGATGCAGGAAACCGACAAAAGAATCCAGACCCACCCCTTCCAACGCTCCCGCACAATCATTTGCCAATAAAGTATATCCAAAAGACAGCATGGCATTCACACGATCCAGAGGCGGACGTTTATTCCGCCCCCGAAAGAAAAACACCTCTTTTTGATTCAAAATAAGCTGTTCAAACACCCCAAAGTACACCGAAGCACACTCGCCTTCCAACCCCCGGAGCGAGTCCAAATCCTCCACGTACCTTATCTTTTCCATGGCATTCGACAAATACTGTTCCGCGTTCCGGCAGTCTTCCTCATTTACCCTGAGAGAATGATCGCGCAGCGTCCTGTCAATGCTCCAACGGCAATTAAATACCTTTCCTAATATAAAATTTCTCGCTATCAGACAGCTATCCTCTTTCCCATCAGATATCCGATACTGCTGTTTCCTCAGCAATACATTCCCCTGGTTTTCACCCACCACCCTGCATAAAAATTTCCCAAAAGGGCTAAAAAATGCCAGATGAATCCCACGCTTTGCACAAGCTCCCATAAAAGCGGGAGTCGCACCATTATAGGTAAAGCAAATGATGCTCTCCAACGTATGCAGCGGAAATTGCCCAGCCTTCGTTTTATTAATCTCTACGCAGACTGTCTCCCCTTCCAGTGATAGAAAAGCATTCTCTGTTGTGATAAACAATGTATTCAACAATTTTCTCATACTAGCATTCCCCCGACAGGCTACCTTCGATATAAGCAGAAACCGATTTTACCCTTCCAAGCCTCGGCACACATATTTCTTTCAGTGAACAGGCATTGCAGCCCTTCTGCGGTTTCACTCTCGGCGTATATCCCTTTTCCCACAGATCATGCATTTCTTTTGCCATATCAAATACTTTTCGCCTAAGCTCATCCGTAAATTCCACCGCCTTCCTCCGACGGTTCTCTCCATAAAACAAACTCCCGCCCGGAATACGGCAGAGCAGCATCTCTTCCAGACAGATCGCCTGCCCGCACAATTGCAGCTCATCCGCTTCATTCAGTTTGGGCAGGCCCTTTTTGTATTCCACCGGATAAGGCTGCCACAATCCCTCATAGGAAGCCAGTGAAACGCCCTCCGCAGACTTATGGAACTCCACCACATCACAGAGCCCCGACATTCCTAACTGCGCAGACTTAATCGGAAGCCCTCGTGTAATGAGCAAGTCTCCCCTCTTTTCAATCCGCCCCTTGTCATGCGCCACAGCATGGAAGATTTGTCCGTCCACAGTCCGTTCATTCTCCGCCCACTGCTGTTCAATATGTATGAGCGCCCACTGCCTTCTGCAATATGCAAAATGCTGCAGCCCGGATAACATCAAATAATCATCTTCCTGATACATCTCTTCTATATCCCCTCAATCACCTCTGGCTCCAACTCCGGCAGTGCATCGATCCTAATCTCATAATCATCCACAGAAGCCGGCGCTAACACACCTTCCTTCAACGTAATCTTCAAAGACTCATGTACCTTTGCCGCCGAATACTGACCAATCTTATTCTTGTGCTTCCACCAGTAAACAGAAACAACCTCCATACTGCCATCCGGTCTTGCCGAAGACGCATCGTTAATGAACAGTGTCCGCAGCGCTTCCTTTAACTTTTCCGCATCTTCCTCCGAAAATCCGGTCTTCTCAGCCAATTGTACATTTACGGACCCCTTCATACGATACAGCCCGAATTCCACAAAATGCTTCGTACCCATCGTATCGGAACTCTTTCCTTTCTCCGGCTCGTTGTTGACGCTCTTCGTAATCTGCATACTGTTGACATCAATGGGAGAACAACTGACTGCCTGATGGATAGATACCGGGCCGCGCACCCCCACGGAGACGCCCTCTTTTTCTTTTTTATCCTTATTCGGTTTAAATGCAAATACCTGTCCGAACGTGCGCACGTCCAACCATTTCTCACATGCTTGTCTGGCATAATCATCACTGGACTCATACTTCGCAATATTCTCGGAAGCCCGCTCACTTAGCGAAGTACATTCATCCATGCTGCGATCGGCTGACTGCACGAAAATCTCCTCTCCCATATCCTGAAAACGGTTCCGGATCTTTCTTTTCAGGCATACGTCTGATATCTCTCCATGTCCTGAGTACGTTGTCCTCGGCCTGTTTCCATTCAGCGGATCTCCATTGGGATTCGCATTTACCACCTTAATCAATACTGTAAAATCAATCTTATTCTGCAAATTACTCATTCTCCTGTTCCTCCTCTTTTTCTTCCTTTTTCTTATTCAATTCCGCTCTCTGCAGGTAATACCCTAATAAATATGTCTCTTTTAACTCCTGATTTAACGCCATGGCATCTTCATCCTGAAATGAAGTCACAATGCTGGCAATCAGCCCTTTGTAATATTCCCTGAAACCCGGACGCAATTTCTGGAAATACGGATTCAACAATCCTTCTAATATTTTCCAGCTCTGCATGGGATGGTTTACAAATGCCGACTGAAGGCGGATCGCATTCGGCTCCCGGGATTCCCCTCTGTCATATGTGATTCTCTCAACCTTTTCACATACTGCCAAAAGCCTTCCAAATAAATAACTCCTGTCGTGATTTTCTAAATCCAGTTTCATCTCCTCTTTCTCCCCCTGTCCTTGTTTATTTTTTTCATAGTAATATTTACTGATCAATGCACATGCCGTAGACAATACCCGTTCCCGATTTCCTCTGGTGTAAGCCATTGGCGTAGAGGCACGGATTGCCAGGGCATGTACGATATCATATGGAATCGGCTGCTTTTCAAGCATACATTTCAAAAGACGCTGGGTATGCTCTTTCAGGACCTTATCGCCCGCTTCGATAAAATTTCCATTCTCTCTCCCGAATGCGCACTCTACAATCCTGCGAAAAATCGGCGTCTCGACAACATAATAGGGCTGTTTCTTCTCATTAAATTTCAAATACTGCCAGTTGCATGTCCTCCCCCAGTAAAAAATACGTTCCAGAAAATCCGTTGCCGCCTGTTCATGATAATATGTCACGGATAAACGCCCTGTCGTTGCCGCATCCAGCCCCATGACGATGATGGAATCCGTTTCTTCAAACTGCTCCTGATATCCCATCAACGTTTTTCTTAGCTGCTTACGGTAAGAAATCTCCGTATAATCGTCCTCCTCGTCATCAAAAAGTCCCAATTCCTCAAACAGGTTCGGGGTCTTCTTTCCGTCAGGATTCCAGCAGATAAAGGTTCGCTTGTCCTGTGTTCCCACGTATACGCCTTGTTTCTTGACTAGCCATGTCAATGCGCTGTGTATTTTCTGAGATGCCTCATAACTTAATGCATATGTCTGTTCCGAGTTCTGAAACCTTCCACGATAGGTATAACCAATTCCGTCATTTGCCGACACTAATTTTGCACCGTAGTCAGACGCCACAATGCCTTTTGGATGATTCGTGGAAATAGTCCTCTCTTCGCCCGTATAATAACAGACATCTTTCTTCCCCTGCTGCCCCTTTAAATAATATTTCGTATAAGCCTCAATCAAAGACAGGTCTTTCCAAGTGCAGTCCTCTTCCTGTATGCCGTCAAATACCCGAAACCTTACAAGCGCTTTATCATAGGGCTGTCCGCTGATTTTTTTCTTTTCAAACATTCCTTCTGACGTCAATTCAACCAGGCCTGCTTTCATCAAATCTGAGATTGTCATCTTTTTAGAAAGATAATGATAAACTGCCTTTACTTTCGGGTGAGAATCTTCGGACTTTTCCCATTTTTCTAAATTTTCTAAAAATGCCTTGAACTTTTCCCCGGCGCTTTTTTTCTGCTTCTCATCCTCACAATATTCTGGGAAATCCCCTGCAATATACGGGAGCATATCACATAATGCATGGGGAGCAACGCCGGAGCTTCTGCCTGACGACGATTCCGTGACGGGAATTAATGTCACGGACTCCTTCTTATCGACCACCTCTGCCGCCAGAAATTCCCCTTCTCTATTTAACGTAATTTCAACCTGTGCATTGGCGTTCATATGGGCGACCGGCGTAAGCGGGACCTCGTCCTGCTGACTTTTGCCGATATTCCTTTCATATGTTTTATATAGCTGGCTCATCCATGACATCCATTCCCCCTCCTTCCTCGCTGATTACGGAAAAGTTCCCCGACGCCTCGTCGAACTTCTTCATGTCCATTTTCCTCACGGGCCTGTGGATACATTCCCACGGCGGCAGGAATGCAATCACGCCATTCTTCATCACTGTCTGCCACAGCCTTACCGTCATCTTTCCTTTTGTTTCTTCCGAGTACGCCTCGTCCGCATAGGTAATCCCATGGTACATCATTCCAAAACTCAGCTCTGCAAGCTCGTCATAGAAACCTTTCCCTTCTCCAAAATTACAAGGCTCTACATATCCCTGACATTCCCTTGTCCCAAGAAAAATATCCCTCCTGCCGCCCCGCTCGATCATTCTACGGGCAATATTATGGTGCTTATTCTCATTCCGGTCTTTTGCAAGCTCCGGACGGTTCTCATTCCAGATAAAATGCGCCCTCACCTGATACCGGCAGTCTTTCAGGTATGTATAATAAGAAAGGTCATTCTTATCATTATAATATTTAATCGGACGCACTCCTTTCGTCTCCGTCTGAATCTGGTTCATGATCCGTACCTCATCAATGATCCAGATAATCGTCGGTTTCCAGTACACGCTTTGCAGGATTCCCTTCAACGCTTCATACGTGGGCACCTGGTAGGAGAACTTCTCTCCACCTACGCGCGTGACCGGGTCTGCGAATAACCCATACTCTCCCTTCACTTCAAATTCTACCGAGTTCCTGTGCTTCATTCCTTCCTCCTTGCTTTCTCTTCTTTCTAATGAATATCAATTTCTGTAAATTACAACTACAGTATAAAATTAACAGCCGCCTGCTCTTCTGTAACTGTCAGCCCAAAGCAATCATCATACGCTTTCCGGTCTAATACCCATGCCCTTCCATCCAGAACTGCCGAAAGCAATCCTGCCTGATAGAGCTTCTCCTTCTGCCATTCGTATATACTAATGGTGTATTTCTTCGCCTGTCCCATGATTTCCCTGAATTTTCCGAAATCAAACCAGCTATCCTGCATCGAATACAACTGCTCTGCTATTTTTGCGCCATTTCCATAAGGAACCAGAATATCCGTTGTATCCTGGTCAAATACCCGGAAATTTCTTCCGATACTTTTAAATGGCTGCTTCAAAATATATGCTGCATTTTTACTTTTATTGACACCTTGCTCTGCATCATCGTTCTTATTCGACAACAAATCCGCTAGATATACCGTCCTGCTGCAATCCTGAATCGGATAGCGTATCTCTTGTTCCGTTTCCTTGAACAGATACCGGTAAAACCTCCGCATTGACTGTTCCTCCAAAAGACCGCTTTCCCAGCTTGCTTCAGTATTCAGCTCTTTTCTTGTTTCCAGCTCTTTTCTCGTGCTGTCCTGCGCCTTTTTGATTTCCTTTAGCATGCTCAGGTTTTCATTTTTCAATTTAATTAGGTATACTTTGCCCAACTGTCCATATTCATTACTTCGGTTGCATCTTCCTGCCGCCTGTGCAAGGTTGTCAAGACCCGCCATCACCCGCACGACACTTGCAAAGGATAGATCCACCCCAGCTTCAATCAACTGCGTAGATACACAGACTACCTTACGTATGCCATAGCTTTTCTGGACGCCTTCTACTCTGCCCTCAACGTCTCCGACTGCATTCTCATCTCCATTCTCCGCGGCATGCTGCACCCTTCTCAGGCTCTTTTTCAGACTTTCCATCACCTTCCATCTATGTTCCTGGCACATCGCCGTTGACAGGTGATAGATGTCCCACCCCAGCTCTTCTGCCTGTCCTTTCAGCTCCTCGAATAACCGCCTCGCTTCCGACTTCGTATTGCACACGGCCAATAAAGAATCCGATTGCAGCATCAGCTCATTGCAGAACCCGGCGCACTCTTCCCATTCCATTCCATATTTATCTGTATAGTCTATCACATCCGCCCGCTTAAATACCTGCATCTGTTCCCTGCAAAGCCTTACCAGATCCGGCTCCTTTGCCAGATGAAGGGGCCATTTCAGCTCTTCAAAACAAGGCTGGGTCGCCGATGAAAGCACAATAGTCGCATTACAGAACTGTCCAAGGAAATTCATTGCCATATTGAACATGACCGTCGCCTTCTTAGGAAGCGACTGTACCTCATCAATCACAATCACGCTGTCACATAAAGCCTGCATCCTTCCTACCGCAGATGTCTGATGAGAAAACAGAATGTCCAATAACTGAACCAGTGTAGACACCACAATCGGATAGTTCCAGCTATCGGTCAGATATTCGTAATGATCCAATTCTTCTCCACTCATCTCCTGTTCTCTGACCACGTTAGAATGATGCTCCAATACTTCACTCTCGTCAGGCACAAACTCTTTTATTACCCTCACATTCTGATCCAGAACGCTCAAAAGAGGGATGATAAATATGATTCTTTTCTTGTTATATTTTTCTGCATGCGCCAAAGCATACCGCAATGTACAAAGTGTCTTTCCGCCTCCGGTCGGTACGTTCAGGCGATAAATGCCCGGTTCCCTTCCCGATGCTTCCAAGCATTGGATAGAAATCGCATTCCTAACGCGGTTTATGGGAGAATCCACTCCCAACTGTCCTATCTTCATTTCAAAGTATTCTCTTTGTCTTTTCCAGTCCGCCCTATTATCCTCATTCCCTTTGCCTCCCATAAATTCACTGGTATCCCTTCGGTCTCCATAAATAACTGCCGACAAGATAAGCCTGGCCAACATACTTATCTGAAAAAAGACCCCCTTACTGTCTTTCGGATACATGTCCTTCGCCTTCTGGAAAAATATTTCTATCTCCTGCGCCGACTTTTGAAAAATCCTATCCAACACATCTTCTTCCATCACATATGTAAAATAATTATGCATCGCTTCTTGATAAAATATTTCTTTCCGGTTTTTTTGAAGGCGATGGAGGAAACCATTTTCCCCATTCAAGTCCACACAGTCAAACATTCCATGGTGGGAGCCAACGGCATAACCCACAATCTCGCATGCCATTTTCTCCCATATTGCCGACGTGCCTGTATGGTAGCTCTCCAAAAGCCATACCACGCCGGCAAAGGTATGGTTCACAGAACCTCTGTCTACTTTTTCCCCCTGATACGCCTTTTCTATATAATCAACAAACTCCGTCTTGGCTTTTCCCGCATCATGCAGAATTCCCGCCAGAAAGGCGGTATGGCATAAGCCGGCGCTTCCTATGTTAAGAGCCGCATACTTCCCCGCATTCAGGCAATGCTCTCTCAAGCTCTGTTCCACCCTTCCATTGCCGGCATCCGTTATGTGGGCAATCAACTTCATCAAAATCCTATCCTCCTCCGATTCATTCCTTACGATCTTATACGCATCTTACACTATACCTATTATGCCATAATTTCCCATTTTCCTCAACCACGACTATTCTAAAAGTTCCTCGTCGTCTTACATTTTTATTATAATAATAATATTTTTGTGAAGTATTGTAGGATATGTCAAGTATTTTTTGGCTATTGACTG
>OFGB01001968.1_pt1 | contig 11622 bp, 9 predicted proteins | sample 1521491 | NCBI WGS metagenome assembly OFGB01 (sample SAMEA3504095, study PRJEB24116) | mouse gut metagenome | biome: mouse gut; feature: mouse-associated habitat; material: faeces | place: Denmark | collected 2011
TATGTACCATACCGATATTCATATTATCATTTGCCATCTTTGATACAGACTTAATAATCGCTGTTGGTCCCTTATAATCTGCTCCCTGTGTCGGGCTGATACCATCGGATAGTGGCAGCCATGCCTTTCTTCCGTTCGCAGACGCGCCTGTCATCATACCAAACGGTGTATTGTTGGAAATTGACAGCGTACCGTGGCTCAGATGTGAGAATAAGGTCTTATATTTTCTATGCTCATGCTCTGTGTACTGAATGATATCCGCACAGATGCTATCTGCATAATCGTCATCATTTCCATACTTCGGTGCGTCCAGACAGTCTCTTCTGATCTGCTCATATCCTTCAAAATCAGCAAGAAGAGCCTGATTCAGCTGTTCCAGAGTATACTTCTTATCCTCGAATACAAGCTTCTTGATCGCCGCCATGGAATCTGCGTAGGTGGCAAGTCCTGACCATACGACGCCCGGGCCGTAATTGTACATAGCTCCGCCGGATTCAACTCCATAGCCCTTTTCCATACATCCCTCGTACATAATGGACATCAATGGCTTCGGCGCCAGTTCCTTGTGTACTCTCTGGGAGATCACCGTCATAACGTCAGTCCATTTTGTGATGTAGTCGATCTGGTTCTTAACAGCCCTGTCGAACTGCTCAAAAGTCTGATACTGGGTAAGCGGTCCTTCATCCGGTGTTACCTGTTTGCCGTACCAGAGCGGAACTCCGTGGTTCAGCGTAAGTTCAATGGCGATCGGCCATTGTGTATAAGAAGTCGAAGTCCACTGATATAACCGTCCTGCCTTCTGAGGTTCAACACAGCCCATGAGACAGTAATCTCTTGCATCCTCTACAGACACGCCCTTTGCCAGCATCATCTTGATATGCGTATCGTCGAAATGGCAGGCCGGGAATCCCATACCTGCACGAACAACATCTACGATCTTACGCAGATATTTCTCAGGAGATTTATTATGGATACGACATGCAAGCGACGGCTGATAAATCTTCGTATGCCTTACCGCGTCCATCAGCAGGTATGTCAGATCGTTGGTCGCATCTGCACCGGCACGTGTACATCCGCCGACGCACATGTTTACAAACGGCTGATATCCGGCGAAGAACTTGGAACCGCCCTCAGACGTTACCCACATCATCTCGGACATCTTGATCAGCATACAGCTTGCAAGCTCAAATGCCTCATAATCGTTCATACGTCCGGCGTCGATATCTGCCCGATAGTACGGATACATATACTGGTCCACACGGCCGATCGACATACCCGTCTGGTTTTCCTCTACAGGAAGCAGGGATTCAATGGTCCATACTGCCTGAATCGCTTCCCAGAAGGTTTCCGGTTTATATTTTGGAACTCTTGCATTGATCTCTGCGATCTTCTCAAGCTCTGCCCTGCGCTGCGGGTTCGTCTCCTTTAACGCCATCTGGCGGGCATACTCTGAGAGACGCTGGGCGTAGATCATAACGCCTTCGGTCGTATCGATCACAGATTTGTAGAAATAGATCTTATCAATATCCTCAGGATTCGTGTAGCTTAAATGGTTCAGCGCTTCCCTGGCTTCATTCTGTATATCGATCATACCCTTCTTCATGGTGATCACGTCATAGCCCGGATTGGAATCGCCGCCGCCGTTTAATGCATGATAGGAACAATCGGATACAAAGGACTCGCCGGACAATTCCCAGCCGCCGCATTCACGGTACTGGCCTTCGCAGTATTCGTCTACAGATTTTCCTTCCCAGAATGGGAACAGAACTTCTCTCATATATTTCTTGTCTTCTGGTGAAATATAGAACGGATCCTGGTCACGTGTCTCAATGGTATCCAATTCATCCTGCATCCACCGCCATGCGATATCGGGAGCGAATGCACCGGCTCTCGGCGCTCCTGTCGGGTTGCCGACGATCAGCTCATTCTCCTGGATCACAAGCGGAGCCGTCTCACAGCAATAACGGAAACATTTTCCGCGAAGCAGGATCTTCGGCATTCCTGGATTCTCTTTGTAAATCTTGGTGATTGCTTTTGCACGATGTGTTGTGATGGACGGTTTCCAACTCATATACTGCCTCTTCAAAGCCAATATACGCTCTGTCGGTCCTTCTGGAATAGCCGTTCCGTGATCTGCCGTTCCTGCATATCCGTCCTTACATCCGGACGCGCAAGATGCCGGCGCCGGATCTTCTTTTGTGATCTGCTCGCTCATTCCCTGGAACATCTTCTGGATCGCCTGGCGCTCTGCCGGCGTCATATCCCTGGTTGCTTCTGCGAGTTTTGTAGAAAATTCACGAATATCCAATTTTCATATACCTCACTTTCTTTTTTTGTTTTTCATTTATTACGATGCAGAGGAAACCGCCTCACCGATCAGACGCCTGATCAGGCGCAGCCCCTCTTCACGTTCCATTTTGCGTTTCTCCTTAATTTCCGCCAATTGATCACCGCAATATCTCCTGATATATGCGCTGTCCCGGATACCTGCCCCGACCGTGCGGATATACACAAGATTCAGCGGCGATACATTCTCCGACGTGATACCCTGTCCTGTCACGCCGCTTCCAAGCGTCATCGCCGGGAACAGAGCCGTAGTCACACCCATACTGCCAAGCGACGCCGGGGTATTGACCAACACCCTCGCCACCGGCTTTTTGAGTGCAAACTGCCGGATCACATAATCGTCCGTTGAATGGATCACCAGCGTGTGCCCGCCGTTCTTGGCAAATAACAGCTCGATGCATTTCTCGCAGGCATTCTGCCAGTCATCCTCGATATAGTACGCAAGCACAGGACAAAGCTTCTCTTTGTTATATGGATTGTCGCTCAGCGCGTATTTCCCTTCGGCGATCAGCAATTCTACCTGCCCGTCTACGGAAAATCCGGCTCTTGACGCCAGACGTTTCGCAGAAATCCCGACGAATTCCGCATTGATGCTTCCGTCGCTGTTGTAAAGCAGCCTGCCTAATCTGACGGATTCTTCCTCCGTCATAAAATACGCTCCCTGCGCGGTCAGTTCCCGCCGGACTTCCGGTTCGATACACCGCTCCACTACGACGGACTGTTCCGCGGCAGATACCATTCCGTAATCAAAAGTCTTGCTTTCGATAATGTCGCTGACTGCCTGCTTCACATTGGCGGTTCTCTCGATAAATGCAGGTCCGTTTCCGCTTCCGCCGTAGATCAGCGGCTTGCCGGAACGGTTCGCCTCATCCAGAAATGCAGGAACTCCGGTATTCAGGATCAGATTCACCTCAGGATGCCTGATCAGGGTATTGGTCCCTTCCCTGTCCACCGCGTGCAGATAGGAGATCCCATATTCCGGCATACCGTGTTCGCAGGCGGCCTCTATCAATATGTCCAATGTTCTTCCGACCGTCTTAACTGCTCTTGGATGCGCGGAAAAGATAATGGCATTGCCCGCCTTTACCGCGATCACTGCGTTAAAGATGGTGGTAGATACCGGATTGGTAGACGGCACCAACGCCGCGATCACTCCTAAGGGCACTCCCACTTTCGCCGTGCAGTTATCTGCATCTTCCTCTATAAATCCGACGCATTTCATATTGCGGATCTTTCGTCTTACCGATTCACAGATAAAATAATTCTTTGCAGCCTTATCTTCTGCCTTCCCATAACCGGTCTCCTCATGGGACAATAAGGCAAGTTCTCCCAGATGCATAACTACTGCGTCAAGCATTCCTTCCACAATGGTGTTAAGCTTTTCCTGAGAGAATTGGGCAAGCTGTTTTTTTGCCATAGCTGCATTTTCAGCTAATATCCTGGCTTCCTGGATGGAGAGCAGATCATTGTCGATAATATTCATGTCGTCTCCTTCCCTTAAGCGTTCTAATCGATCTGCGGAAGGAGTTTATCCAACCGGTAACGCTCTGTGATCTTGTACAGATCTGGATGCGGGCTTGCGATCACCACGGAACTGTACAGATTGCCTTCCATATCCTTCACCGCTTTCACGCCGGCATCTACCGCACTCTGGCAGGCGGCAATGTCTCCTGCGACCAGCACTGAGATATAGCCGGAAGCTGTGTTTTCATAGCCCACCAGCTCCACGTCAGCGGCCTTTACCATAGCGTCAGCGGCTTCCAGTACAAACACAAGACCAAACGTCTCTATCATGCCTAAAGCATTATATTTAGCCATAAGTCTTCCCTCTCCCTATGTATTAATAAATGTCTACATCGTGACAGGATACGATATCACCGATGATCCGAATCGGTCTAGGTATCACATGCACCGCCGTCACCTTGCCTACCTGTTCCGCGGCTCTTTTTCCTGCGTCAACGGACGCCCTGCATGCAGCAACATCTCCCTTGACCAAAATCGTCACCAGGGTAGAGCCCACATTTTCATACGAGACCAATTCGACATCAGCTGCTTTCAGCATCTTATCACACGCTTCTAAAGCAGGAACCATGCCTAATGTCTCAACCATTCCCAAAGCCTCTTCGCCGTAATATCTCATTGTCTCCTCCTTTCTTGATCCTCCTGAACGTAACTGTCTTTGATATCCGGCAGTTACATTATTTATTCCTTTTATAAGGTATCATTTCCCTATCGGTCAAAGTCAATATTGTACATTTCAACTTATTTTTATCTGCATTTTTGTGCAGTTTTTATATTGAAAATCCCCGTTAACCTTCTATTCGGCGCCTTGAAAAAACTTACAGCCCTTTTTTTCCTGTTTTTACAGATTTTTCCCCTTTCCCCTAACGGGAATTCTGCCCCGTACTTCTTCTGCCTTCTTACATCAGTACGCGGCTGTAAAAATCCATGATTTTCTCGTAGATCATACGCACCGGATTTTCGTGTTTCTCCAGATGCGAAATGATATCCTGGCAAGCCAGCAGCAAGGTCCCCTCCGACCATGTCTTAAGTTCACCGGAAAAATACAGCCGGATAGAAGCGCCGCCCTGATTGTCATACGGATCGCGTCCCCAGGCGAGCATATTGGGGTACTGCTTTTTCACATCCTCATAACAGTTCATGAAAGTAACCGTCATACTTTCCACCAGACGCATCTTGCGCGGGCTAAGCCGGGGCAGATGCGGACTCAACTTTTCCTCAAACCATGCCGGATCGGTTTCTTCCATCATCCAGGAATATTTTTCCGTTATCAAGTTTCGTTCTGCCTTCTGTGCGTCTTCTATGTCTTGCAGATAGCTTTTCAGCGTATTTTCCGCAAAAATGCTGTGCTGGGCGCACCGCATAATATAAAACGTGTCATAATCATCCTGGCAGGAAGCGCGGCCGCCTATGTTCTGTACCTCAGAAAACATAGCGTATTCTTCTGAGATAATATGATCGATCAATTCGTCTTTGGAGTTGTATTCTCTGTTTTCTGCCATTTTCTTTCCTTCTCTTTCTATCATTTTCGCCGTAAAATCTTTTTTTAGTCATAATCTGCCATCACATGCAGGCTGCGAAGCCAATCGTCCTGGATACCGCTCATTATAGAATTCCCGTGGGGTTCAAGGAAATCGCCGTTACTTGTAGAATAGCCCTTTTTCCTTAGTTCACAGACAATTTCATTGCATATACTTTCTATCAGGATTCTTTTCTGTACAGCATTCTTTGACGAATCTTCCAGGCGGACAAAGGCTTTCAGATCGACGGCTGCATTCCGAAGCTCTGTCAACGTATCCACTCCCCGAAACGCCCATTTATAGAACGGCATATATTTCTTATTCAGCAGGTAGATCACAGAAAGAGCAGCTCTGACGAACTCTCCGCCTGCCAGATATGCACTCTCCCATTCCCCTCTCCTACAGCAGCGTACATAGTTGTATTGCCCTGCCTGCGCCATGGCTACCGTCTTTGCCGCCAGCTTTTTCCGGATCACATCCTCTGGATAATAGGCAAGCAGATATTCCCGTCTGCGTGTAAATTCTCCGTATGGATCCTCAAATACCGCGCCGTTTGTCGCAACGGAAAGGAAACCTTGCGGAATCTGGAACCATTCCTTTGCGTCAGCCGGAATGTGCAGGATTCCGGTATATTTCCTGTAGAAACCCTCGACCGTCATGATACCGCGTCTGATAAGCGTCTGTCTTGAACTGCTCCTTTGATATCCGCGGTATGTCTTAGGCAATGCGTCGTATGCCGCCTCTAACCTGCCTCCGGTCTCCTGATAGATCCGCTCCGGGATCCAGATACAGAAATCCGGGCCGAAATCATGGTCCTGTGATATATCATCATCATAGCCAAAACATTCCGATCCCTCACCGACCAACCCTGCCGCGGCATAACCCCGAAGCTCCTCCAAGCCGCCGGCAAATAATTGCTCCTTACAGAATTCATAAAAACTCTGGGATAATTCCATTCCCTTCAACCTTCTTCACCTTCCTTCTGACTCTCTGCAGATCCTCCATGATCTGATCGTAATCGCAGGTATGCCCAAAATCCCGCTCTATCAGCTTCGCCGCCCGGATATACCTCTCTTCGGCGTTCTCATAATACCCTTGCGCATCGTCCAGATTCCCAAGGGCATACACCGCGTTCGCATAATGAATGTCCCTGTCTCCACTGCTGTTCTCATATAACTGCAATGCGTGCATAAGATTCTGCCTGGCGTCGGAAAAGGCGTATTCCTTTGCCTGCGCCTGACCTAGATTCGTGTAAGAAGTCGCCAGCTCACCCATACACTCCGGCAGTTCTCTTATGATCTCTATTGCCCTAAGCGCCATATCCTGCGCCTCCTTCGTCCTGCCAAGCTCCCGCAGAGCGGCGCTCATATTGTTGTATAACGCGGCTCTCTGATATGCCTCGCCTCCAAGCCTTTCCAGTATCTCAAGCGCCTGCCGGTCGATGTCGTATGCCTTCTCATAAGACTTCCGGGCAATATGTACGTTGCCGAGGTTGATCAGCGCCGACGCATAGTTGCGCGTTCCCTTCAAGCCCATCTGTTCAAGCCCTTCCATCACCTTCTCATAAGTCCAGAGCGCTTCGTCTGTGCGCCTCATAGCGCGATACAGCCCTCCCAGTTCATTGCAGACTGAAACCACGCCCTCCAGGTCTTCAAGATTGCCGGCTCTTGAAAGAACCTCAAGCATATAAGGCTCTGCCTTGTCCATCTCTTTCTTCTCATACAAACTGTCCAGTACGCTGTAAAATTCCTGTATATCAACCTTTCCTTTCATCCGCACCCTCCGTTCTGTTCATAGATTCCAGAATTTATTTTGATTATACACTTTACACATAACGGGAAAGTCAATATCTAATAATGGAAAGATTTAGGGAATATGATGGTAAAATTAGATTGTGGTTCTTGTTTGATACCAGATAAGGATAAATTTTTGATCATCAAAAGAATATTGAAAAAGATTTCAGTATATGCTATAATGCCTGTAGGCAAAAAGATGTAAGAAGTCCACGTTGACAAAAGAAACGAATCCCTCGACCGTACTGCAATACAGTCGAGGGATTCTTCTTTTCTTTTATAGAGGCAATGAAGCAAATGGTTCTTCCTTATCTTCTCTCGCCGTCATCCAGATTCTCGACAATACTTCTGCCGGAAAGTTTCTTTAGCGGCATGTACAGTGTTACGATGGACACACCCAGGAACACAGTAACAGCGATGAGAAGAGCCATCAGAAACAGCCTGACATCTTCCGGATTATCAGCAAGCGACTGCACTAGAATATTTATACTGTCATAAGGCGCATTTTTCTTAAGACGTATCAGAAAATTCCCCGTTACGATCACAATGGATAGCAGGATCACCGCTCCGCCCTCGAATATATTTTCAAGCAAATATCTCAACTTCAGCATGATCCTGTCCATGCCGATCGCACGGAGCACACCGATTCGTTTTCCTTCATTCTTCAGATATGCCTGATTGCCGTGATACATCACGGGCATGTACACAAGCCACACGGTCGTCAAAATAAACAGATATTGTGTTTCGTCAAATATTGAATCTTCCGCAAAGCTCCTCACTGCACTTTTGTGGTTTCTTAAGTTCGCTCCCTTCCCTAACGCTTCAAAATACGCTTCAATTTCTGCTCCTGTACCGGCTGTATCCGCCGTCTCATCCAGATTCATTTTGACAGCCGTATACCGCTCTTCCTCCAAACCGCACAGAAGATTCACAAACCTCTCACTCACCGCCGCCACCTGAGTATCTACTGACAGATCCGCTTCCGGATTCGTAATGACCGCGCCGACCTGGATTTCTCTCTCTCCCCACGGCGTACTGATCTTCACCATGTCTCCGGGAGCAATTGCATTCTCGTCCGCTTCGTATGTATAGACGTCCCTGCTTTCATCCATTTCTACTGTATTGACATACACAGGCTCTTTCCCGCCTCCCAGATCCCGGATCTGATACGGCGGAAGAATCAGCACACATTCCTCCCCAGAGATAAACCTTTCCCTGTCAAGGGTTCCCATATCTGACGCTCTCTCATAACAGGCGAGCCGTTCCTCATCCTGCGGACCTAAGCCCCTCAGTTCCAGCACAGAGAAATAATCTCCCTCCTCATCCACGGGGATCTGGCGTTGTTTCTGCTCGTATCGGCGGTGCGTGTTCACATACTCGCTGTCTTTAAATGCAGAAGCAGAGATCTTAATCTCCTGCACCCCTTCCATGTCCTGTGTCATTGTGTTGGAATTAATAAAGACGTCTTTTTCTACACTCTTTACTCCATCTATCCTTTCAAGCTCTACGATCTGTTCCTCCGTTAATCCCTCCGCCAGGCTGTCTGCCTCGTAACCATACGCATATTCTACCGCTCCCATCCAAAATTCATACTTATCCTTCGCCTCGATAAACAGCTGAAGACAGACAGCAGTAAGAACCATTACTATGGTAGAAACTGCAAACCGGCTGATGTGGACTTTATTGTAAAACATCCATTTGCGTTTCAGACAGGTGAAGAAGGTAATCTTTTCCGCCTTCGTTAATTTGGGCAAAGCACCGCCCTCCAAAAGTCCGCTGTCGTACTTAAAGGTGGTGCGTATCTGTGACCAGATCACCGTCAACGCGCCTGCAAGATTGCACATAAAATAAATCACGGTCACACACGTTATGTATTCTAGTATGAACTCTGCCGGGATTGTAAAATGAACCGGAATTTTCACAATAATATGTACCATATACAGCACGACACCTGTCATGATTGCGCTCATTACCACGCCGGCAAGAAACGCCGCTCCCCAAAGGAACGCTGTTTCCCAAAGTACCAGTTGTATCACTTCTGCCGCATCCGCGCCTATTCCCCGCAGTACTGTCAGGGAGTATCTGCGGGATTTCAGCGTCAGCATCATCAGGTAACAGATTAAAATCGCAGCGATCAGTACAATGAAAAATATATACTTCCCCTCCAAAAAGAACTCATCAAGTACGCTGATGTCCAACGGATATGCCTTTTCATTGTAGACGTAAGTTCCTTCTCCCAGCGTTTCCAAACGCGCCTGGATGTGGTTGAGCTCATCCGTGCTGTCACTCTTGAAGAAAAGATAGGTTTCTCCCTGTACCGTCCCGTCCGTTCCCAGGATCACACTGGGGAGTTCGTGTTTCTCTGTCGTCCATTCTCTTCCCCACGGCTTCACAATACCTGACAGGGTATAGGATTCCATCTCTCCATTTTCCGACAGGGCAAGCTCAATCTTATCTCCGATTTTTACCCTCTCCTTAAGACGGCCTGCCACCGTCTCAGTAACTGCGATTTCCGTACCGTCCGACGGTAAATGCCCCTCCGCCGTCTGTATCCGGCCAAGAGCCGCCGCTGTATGGTCCACAAAGCCCGCCTCGCCAATCCGTTTTCCGTCCTGCCAAAAGCTTCCTTTCATGACCATCTTTCCGATCCGCTTCGTGGATTCCATTTCTTTTAAAATCTGCCCGGTCCCTTCTCCTGCTCCGAACACCGCGCCCATCCACTCTCCGTAAGTGTCCCGGCGCAGATTCTCCCTGGAACGGTAAAAGCTCTCCTGAAACAGGATTGTCATGATTCCGCACATATAAATAAGTACCAGCATAACGATACTGATACGCAGTTCACGCTTTCTCCCCTTAAAACTCAGCAGTACAAGCTTCCTCATGATACTCACGCTCCTCTCTCCACGACCATGCCGTCCTGAATCTCAATGATCCTGTCCGCAGTCTGTGCAATCTCCATATCGTGAGTTACGAGCAAGATTGTCTGTTCCCACTCCTCCTTCATCATTTTCAACAGCCCAAGAACCTCTCTGCCCGACTGCTGGTCCAAGCTGCCTGTCGGCTCGTCCGCAAACACAATATCCGGCTGCGCCGCAAGTGCGCGGGCGATCGCAACTCTCTGCTGTTCTCCGCCTGACAACTGACCTGGAAACTTAAGCCGGAGTTCATAAATACCGAGTTTCTCCATCAAGTTCCGGATATAACCTCTTTTCGATCTCGTGTGATCTAAGTATAGAGGCATCCGGATATTTTCTTCCACACAAAATTCCGGGAGCAGATTATAAGACTGAAATACGAAGCCCATTTTCTTGCGCCGCATGGCGGACAGCCTGTCGTCCTTCATGTTATGTATATCTTTCCCGCCGATTTCTACCGTCCCTTTTGTCGGTCTGTCAAAACCGCTCAGGAGATGTAGGAGAGTGGACTTTCCGGAGCCGCTCTTACCAATGATCGCATAGAAATATCCCTTCTCAATCTCCATGCTGATATCTTTTACCGCCTCAACTTTTACCTCACCCATGTCGTAGATTTTCTGTAGGTTTCTCGCTGACAAAATTACTCCCATAGCCACACTCCTTTCTTCCTGTGAAATAATCTCCCGTTATCTAAATAACATATCTTCCATAACCTTTCTTACGGCCGTATCACAAATACTGGTTTCATTATACAATACCCCTCTGTCAAAAACAATTACTTTCTCCGGCAACGCCAATGCCCCAAAACAGGAAACTTTTAACTCTACAGACAGGCGCCGCCGGACAAATCTAATTATCCTTACCAGCCGGCAAAGTCTGCATGAGCGCAAAAAAATGTTCAGGCTTACCGGTACTAAAATATTCATACCACGCTTCCAATGTATCTGGCTCGAAAACACCTAAGCGCTCAATAATCTGTTTCGCCCACAGCAATGCTCCGGTGGAACCTGCCGTAATAAGGCCGCCATCTGTCACAGACGGTTTGTCTGCATATAAACTCTGCCCCTGATAGCCGGTAGAAACCATTTCAAGAAATCCCGGTCCATTGCTGGTATGCCAACGCTGATCCAACAGCCCATGATCAGCAAGCGCTGCCGTTGCACCACAGATCGCACACACCGTTGCACCTACATCGAGAAGTTCCTCTGCCTTTTTAATAATAGCTCTATGCTTTGGGGTATTCCACGTATCTGCACCCGGCAAAAGCAACACGCTTGTTTCACTCACAACAATATCATCAATTACACAATCAGGCACGACTGTCAGCCCGCCCATTGTTTTGATGGGTTCTTTAGAATCGCTAACCGTTGTGAGCACAACACGCTGTGAGTCCTTTTTAAAAAACCTGCCAGAATTCAACTCCGAAATAACATGCCCCATTTCCCAGTCAGCTAACGTATCAAGAACATAAGCATAGATCGTATACATAAATTTCCTCCTTTTTCATCGTTTTATTGATTTGTCTGC
>OFGB01001971.1_pt1 | contig 11608 bp, 8 predicted proteins | sample 1521491 | NCBI WGS metagenome assembly OFGB01 (sample SAMEA3504095, study PRJEB24116) | mouse gut metagenome | biome: mouse gut; feature: mouse-associated habitat; material: faeces | place: Denmark | collected 2011
AAGAATCAGCTTTTCAAAATCCTCCGCACTGTCAAAGGAAATCTCTCCGGCATCCATCACCTCTCCTGCCATATGGCTCTCGATAAATTCCTCAATCTGCTCCCTGCCATACCGGACCTGGATCCGGTTCAGCTTAAGCACCGCCTCCCTGTTAAGATCCGGCGTCTCCTCGTCCTCTGCCATCCGGCTGATGAATCCCTTCCGGCTCTTGCGCCGTCTGTACAGAGACTTCTCCGACAGCATTTCCACAAGTGAGAGATTCATCCGCTCTCCCGTCTTCCTGAGCATCTCCTCGGGATCCCCGCCGGCCGATATCCGGTTCAGAAGCTTCGTCACCAGCCCCTTCGTATCCGTCTCACTGCTCAGCAGATAATGGAGCCTCGTCACCGTCGCCCGCACATACTTCGTATGCTCCTTATCCATATTGGAGATACGATGCTCGATATCGTCAAAGCCTCTGTCAATCAGTTCCAGAAGCTCCAGCACATCATTCTTCGTATCCCCCATAAGCTTCGCCTGTCTGCGCACCTTCTCAATCCACTCCGTATCCTCCCGCATCTGCCGGATACATCTCTTGATATCCATCTTATAGATATAGAAATTATCAGAAGTCTTCAAAATGTGATACTTCTTGCGGACAATCTCCTCTACATACCCATGAAGATGCTCCTTGAGAAGATCCCCGTAGGACTCCTGGTCAAGAAGCCTTCCAAAGAACTTGTCCATGTTGTGGAGCATATCCTGCAATGCCTTATTGAGCCTGCGGGTGTTCACAAGCGCGGTCCTGAGCATACCAAGGCTCGTCCTTGGATCATTCTGAAAGGAGAAGAGCGTGGCATATACATTCTGGATGTAAATGTCCGTCTCCTCCATCTCGTCCGAATTCAGCCGTTCAAAACCATCTATGAATACCGCCGAATAATCCGGGATCACTATGTTCGTCACCAGTGTATGATAATCCTCGATCCGCTTCAGCCAGCCGGTCCTAAGAAGCCATCCCAGGATCCTGGAGGACGGCGTTTCAAGCATGTCAGCCTCCGTCTCGCTCTCCTCCGTCAGAAGCTCGAACCTCTTCCTCGCATTCATATCGCTCAATACCTGAAGGCAGACCTCTCTTGTGAGGAAATAATTGCTGTATTGATATTCTTCATTGATACACAACAGTGCTTCTATATAAATCTCCCGGTTTACACTCCTGAACAGACTCCAGAATGCATCCGGAATCTCCTGTATTAACTGCATATTCCCTAAGCCCTTCTCTTAGTTGTCTTCTTATTCCGACTTACCGCCTCCAAAGAGCTCCTTAAGGCTCTCCCAGAACTTCCCGGCGCCTGTCGGCTGCTCAACCTTTTTCCATCCTACGGCGACCGGCGCCGGATCAGAAACGACAAACTCGATCCCGTCATCCGTCTTGGTCACTTCCGGATAGATGATCGTTCCGGCCCGTTCTCCGCCCATATCCCTTGGATAGATGTATGCAACCACGCCGTCATAAGAATGCTTTGTAATCCCCCTTGGATACCGTATCGTCATGGTCAGCCCTCCGGCCGAATCAATCTTTCCGCTTTCCAGCCTCCACTCCGTCTCGTCCTTTCCCTTGCTCATCAGCTCAAGATCATAGGCATCGGCATAGGTCTGGCCGACTCCCTTCTTCATCACGGCATTGATCAGGCTCTTCTCGATCTCACTTGGAAAATCGAACTTCTGGCTGCTCTTCAATCCATCCGGCACTCTGGATATTCCGTTCTCGATATCCAGCCGGTATGTCCGGTCCTCTCCGAAGTCCAGCTCCGGCGGAGCAATCGTAATATCCACGGTATTGATCACTGCCGGAATCACCGGCAGTTCCTGGGGCAGCGCATAATTCCCTGCCGTTTCCCCCTCGCCCAGGCTGTATCTGTCATTCTCATCCTTCCAGACAAGCGCGATCTCCTGCTCGTCGCCTGCCGTCTGATCATGGATGCCCGTCACCTTATCAGTCGGAAATCTAGTCTGCACAACCTCCTTCTTCGCATCTTCCGGAATCAGCCCCTCTACCGCAAGCTCCCCGTACACGTATACATTCTCATCCCGTGTATTTCCTGCGACCTCGATGTCGCCGGTATTCCATTCCAGCTGCTTCGGCGCAATACTCCATTCCTTCGTAAGAGACTGTATGCCGGTAAGCACATAATTGCCCTCGCATCCCTCTTCAAGGAAGAAATCAATGGTCGCCGTATAGACTCCCGCATTCACCGCGCTGTTCGTTCCTCCGATAGCCACCTTAAGACCTTCCGGCATCTCGGCCTTAAAATCCAGCGTCTTCTCCGTTCCGTCATATACGTAGGAAGAAACAGTCTTCTCCTCCCAGTTGATCTTGGTCAGGTCAATCTCCTTCGGGGAAACAGAAATCCCAACCGTGCATGTTACTTCCTTTCCGTTCTCCTGATAGGACAGCGTAACCGCGGCCTGCCCCACATTCAGGTTCCCGTCCTTAACCTTTATCTTATTGTTCGCCAAAGTCTTGACTGCGCCCGAACTGTATGTGACCGCGGCAGTCATCCCCTCCTTGCTGAACCGCTCTCCATATGTATACTGTGTCTTCTTTGGCGGCGCCGTCAGTGTCAGTCCCGCAAGCTCGCCGGCGTCCAGCACCTCGAAGGTCTTCTGCACCTTATTGGAGCTGTCCTGTGGATCTGTAAATGTAACCGTGTATGTTCCTTTCGATGCCACCTTGGACGGGCTGATAGACATCTCCCAGGCCCCGTCATCCACTCTGGTAAATTCTACCCCTCTTACCACCACCGAACCGCTCACCTGGATGCTGTCTTTAACGTACTTCTTAACATATTCGGTATGGTCTTCTCCCGTGCCGTACAGCATCTTATCCGGCACCTGGAACATATTCTCGCTAAGTCCTGCAAATATATAGAACTCTCCGCTGCCGCCGATACCTCCATTGCCGGTCAGACTGCTCTCACTGCCAATCTTCAATGTACCATTATTGACCAGATTTCCCTCAAGATTCAGAGGATATTTACCAGGAACCGTAAGCGAACTCCCTCTGGTAACCGTAAGCGTCTTGCCGAATGGTACCGCCATTCCTTCCTTATTTAATGTATAGCTTCCATAGACCTTCCCGTCATACCCGTCGAATATAACTCCTGATTCAAATTCACTTCGGCCAGCCTCCACGCTGCCTGCATCGATCCATGCCGTACCGTCGCCGTCCGAAGAAAGCGTTCCATACCCTGTGCCGGATGATGACTGCGGATTCTTCCCGCCGATGGATGTGGCGCTGATCACACCGCTGTTGATCTCGACCGTCCCACAGCCTCCGTTCTTCACGGCATTTCCTTTATTATCCGTACTCGTGCCTCCGATACCCGCACACACGCCAGGCACGCCGGTCCATGCCTCCAGCGTACCTCCATTTACTGCACTGATCTCAACAGACGCTTCCTCCGGCACCGCAACAGCCGTATATCCTTCTGAAAACAAGATATTCTTTCCCTTCAGCGTAAGTTTGACCTTAGCCTTAGGCGCAATATAGAGCGGATTGTATCCCCCTGCCCCGCCAGTCCTTATATTCACTTCGTTGAATGTGACCGCATGGCCTTTTCCACTTACAACCGTCACCACATTGCCTGTCTCTTCTCCATTCGATGTGATGATGTAACTGCCGTCGTCCTCGGGGCCGTCCTTCTGCTCCCCGTCTCCCTGCCTGTATCCGTCCACGCCAATCTCGATACTGCCCTTCGTCAGATCCAGTTTCACATCGTCACTGCCGGCCTCTGCTGTGGTACCGCCCCACAGGAAGCTCACCACTGCCGCCACAGCAAGTATCGTTATCTTCTCATGTAAATGTATCCGCCTTAGTTGAATCCATTTTTTATTCATATTCCAATCCCTTCTTGATCTTTATTGGTCTGTATAACTGATTTAACGTGTTAAGTATAGCATAAGCCGTTTCTATTTTCCAGAATAAGATTTCTCTTAGTTTCCTTGAATTTTGTGTCGAAAATTGTTATGATAGATAGGCAGACACGTTTATATCAGGATATTCACATGCGTATTCTCCGGGAAGTATTTCTGAGAGTACAATCATGCACAAAAGGAGGGAGTATTTGTGGCTAATGAATGGAATATCACCAATGAAGAGATAATGGAAAACACGGCAGACGCATTTGCAGGGGAAGGCAAAGGGGTTAATAATGAGAATAAGATTGTTCCAATTGTAAATAAAGGGAATCCTGCCGAATCCGCGGTTACTTACACTCAGCCCGGCGCTTTAAACACGCAGACGACCGGCGCGGTAACCCAGCCAGACGCTCAGCCTTCGGCTTCTACTGAACAGCAAGGCTCTCAGCTTTCTACATCAACGGGACCGGCTGTCGTTCAGCCTTCGACTTCTACTGAACAGCAAGGCTCTCAGCTTTCTGCACCAACGGGACCGGCTGTCATTCAGCCTTCGGCCTCTACAGGACCGGCTGTCATTCAGCCCTCTGCTTCTACAGGACCGACAATCAGCCCGGCTTCTGCTCCGACAGGTCAGACAGTTGTTCCGGTTTCTGCACCAGCGGATCAGATGGCGGATCAGACAGCTTCTTATAACAGTTGCGAAGTTCCATCCGGCTCTGCTGTGCAGAACAGCTCTGCCGCCTCCGGCACACAGACTGCATCGGATGACCAGGATGCCGGCGCAAAAGCCGGATCCGGACGTAAGCGCCGGGGCAAGTCAGCCGCCTGCGCCGAAGACATTGAAGACGATCTGGACCTGGATGAGGAAGACCGCCCAAGAAAGCGCTTTTTCCGTTTCCGCTCCGACAACGACGAGGAATCACGCGATAAGCTGATCCTCTCCCGCATCAATGATGAAGACCTTATGGAGTATCTGGCGTTAGAACAGCGGAGACTGGAATTCCTGCAACAGGCAAAAGAGGCAAAAGAGAAACGGATGCTGATCGCATTCCAGTTATTGATCTCTCTGGCCGCTATCGTAGCGATCACCTATCTCTTACAGGATAATCCGACGATACTGATCAGTATCCTGTATATCGTCGGGATTGTTGCCGCTCTCAATGTATGGAAGAATCCACATGATAAAGGACGCGGAAAACGATAACTTAAAATGCGGAAATAACCGGTACAGACTACACCGGTTATTTCCGCATTAACTATATCATCATTCCCGCCAGCACCACGCTTGCGGCAAGGCCGGCCAGCGTAGAGAGTAATGCTCCTGTCAGCGTATACCTCGTCTTCGTCACCTTCGCTGTCATAAAATACACGCTCATCGTATAGAATATCGTCTCTGTACAGGACATACTGATCGATCCGATCAGCCCTATGTAAGAATCTGTCCCGAATTCCTTAAACAAATCCAGTAACAGTCCTGTCGCCGCGGAAGAGGAGAACATCTTCACAACTGTCAGCGGCACCAGTTCTCCCGGGAATCCCGCAAAAGCCGTGATCCCTCCTATAATTTCCGATATAAAATCCAGGAATCCGGATGCCCGCAATATCCCCACCGCCACCATAAGCCCTACCAGAGTCGGCATGATCTTGATCACAGTAAAAAATCCGCTCTTGGCTCCCTTGATAAATGTGTCGTATACGTTGACCTCCATCAGGATCCCATAGCTTATGATTCCAAAGATTACTAATGGTACGATAAAATCTGTCATAAAGAGTAAAAATTTCACACGATATCACCAATTTCAGATAAAGCTTATTCTTATTGTATGCGGGATACTTTCACTTTATTTCTGAAACATCAGGGGAAATATCAGAATGCCCGTATATAGCATCGGGGAAAGGATATAATCCTTCCCCCGCTTAATTTACAGCATCTATACTCTTAACAGCGACGTCTTAATAGGACTTGCCCCAGTAAGCCATGTGCTTCGCCGGCTTACCGCACCAGATACACTTGTCTGAGATCATATCCTCATCCTCGATCAGACATCTTGTCGCCGCTCCGCCTGTCACATACTTCACTTCGCCTTCACACTCCGGATCTCCGCACCAGCATGCTTTCACGAATCCGCGGTTCGCCTTGAACTTCTCAGTCATCTCATCCAACGTAACCGCCGTGTCGATGTGGCTGTTCAGGAAGTCGCAGGCTCTGTCATACATATCCTGCTGCATGGTCTCCAGGATCTCACGAAGCTTCACCGCTATCTCATCGATAGAAACCACCATCTTCTCACGAGTATCACGGCGCACTACGATTACCTGATTCTTCTCCAGATCCTTTGGTCCGATCTCGATACGGGTCGGAATACCAAGCATCTCCTGCTCGGAGAACTTCCATCCGGGACTCTTCTCGGAATCATCGATCTTCACTCTGTATCCTGCCTTCTTAAGCTCGTCAAGAAGCGCGTAAGCTTTGTCAAGAACGCCTTCTTTATGCTGGGCAATCGGAATCACGCGGCATTCAACCGGCGCTACATGCGGAGGAAGTACAAGTCCGTCGTCATCGCCGTGAACCATGATCAGCGCGCCGATACTTCTGGTGGACCATCCCCAAGAAGTCTCGTATACACTATGCAGCTCATTGTTCTTATCTACATATTTGATATCAAACGCGTCCGGGAATCCGCTTCCGAAGAAATGGCTGGTCGCAGACTGCAAAGCCTTGCCGTCATGCATCAGCGCCTCGATCGTATACGTATCCTGCGCCCCGGCAAATTTCTCATGTTCTGCCTTTCTTCCGGACACGAACGGAATCGCCAGTGTCTCTTTGTAACAATCCTCATATACGTGAAGCATCTGGATCGTACGTTCCTCTGCTTCCTCATAAGTTGCATGGATGGTATGTCCTTCCTGCCACAGGAATTCTCTGGAACGCAGGAACGGTCTCGTCGTCTTCTCCCAACGCAGAACGGAATTCCACTGATTCCATACCTTCGGAAGATCTCTGTAGGACTTGACGGTTCTTGCCCACAGATCGCAGAATAATGTCTCTGACGTAGGACGGATACACAGTCTCTCCTGAAGTCTCTCCATACCGCCATGTGTAACCCATGCCACTTCCGGCGCGAAACCATCTACATGCTCTGCTTCTTTCTCAAGAAGGGACTCCGGAATCAATAACGGGAGTGATACGTTCTCTACTCCTGTCTCCTTAAATCTTCTGTCAAGATCCGCCTGGATCAGCTCCCAGATCGCATATCCGTTCGGAAGATAATTGAGACATCCCTTCACGCTGGAGTAATCACACAACTCTGCTTCACGCACCACATCCGTATACCATTGAGCAAAATTCTCATCCCGAGACGTGATATTCTTTACCAACTTTTCCTTTGCCATGTTTCTCTTCTCCTTTTCTTTTCCGGCAGGGCCCTTGCCCCACGATATTGTCCGCACTCCTTTTCATACTATCTGCATGATCCGTCCCCGCTGCAGCCGTCAAATGTCTGCAGGCAGTCGCTTGTCTTGTCACTGGCAGGAATAACCGTACAGCCTGTGTCCCAGGAGTACATCTGTCTGTCAGAAGTCTCTTTGCGCATAAAAAAACACCGCGCCTTCAACTCCCATCACAATAAAAGGGACCGAAAAGCTCGGCGGTACCACCCTAGTTAACTGCGGCCCTTCCGCAGTTCTCTCTTATTGCCGTTAACGCTGGCATCACGCTGCATTTTCATACAGTGGCTCCGAGGTAGGTTCGTTACATTTCAGAACAAGGATCTTTCAGCCGGTGAATCCTCTCTCTGGGGAACTGCGCCTGCAAGTACTATTCCTCTTCACAGCCAAAACCCGCTTTCTGCAACTATCATTGCCGACGGGTTATCAAGTTTAAACGTAATTCTAAAGGATGTGATAAGATTTGTCAAGGATTATTTTTGTTAAAACATTGCAGTTAAAACATTGCAATTAATTAACTACTAATTGTTAACTTCTATTTGCATATTTCACAATACTATGCTTAAATTATAAAAAACTGTAAAGAAATAAACGGCATAACCGTGTTTTTCCTCACAGTTTCCAAAAGCAGACCTATATAAGGAGATCATAAAAATGCTGATGAACGCTTTAGAAATACTATACGAAGACAACCATATTATTGTATGCATAAAACCTCATGGAATCGCGACCCAGAGTAAACAGGTCGGCCAGCCTGACATGGTAAGCCTTCTCAAGAATCATATCCATAAGACTGCCCGCGCCAAAGGCGCTCCCTATCTGGCTGTCATCCACCGCTTAGACCAGCCTGTAACCGGAATTCTGGTCTTTGCCAAGACACCCTTCGCCGCAAAGAAACTGAACCAACAGCTTACCGGCCAGGGCTTCGGCAAATATTACCGCGCCCTTGTCGAAGGCCGTCCGCCGAAGACAGAAGATATTCTGGAGCATTACATCACCAAAGATTCCCGTACGAATCTTGCCCGCATCTGCTCCCCCTCCGACAAAGACGCCAGGCTCGCCAGGCTGCGCTATTCCGTCATACCCGCCAGGAACCGCTACTACTCCGGCGAATACGAAGCCCGCACAGACACTTCCGAACTGGATATCCGGCTGGATACCGGACGACATCACCAGATCCGGGTACAACTGGCGCACATAGGCTGTCCTATTGTCGGCGATACCAAATACAACCCGGCCTGCAAAGAAGGACACGTCTGGCAGGAAATCTGTCTATGCGCCTACCGGCTGGATTTCCGCCATCCAAAGACACAAAACCCACTCCGCTTCTGCCTGCTGCATGATTCCTAAGGACAATCAAAGAATCAAACTATGTCTGTAAAAGAAGAGGGCATCTTCTGCCCTCTTCTTTCTACTCTTCCCTCTCTTCTTCCAATGCCTCTTCGTACTTTTCAAGGATAATACGCTGTATACGATCTCTCGTCCCAGAATTGATTGGATGAGCAATGTCTCGATACTCTCCGTCTAATGCTTTCTTACTCGGCATAGCAATGAAGAGTCCCTTTTCACCTTCGATGACCTTAATATCATGTACGACAAACTCTTCGTCTATCGTAATAGACACTACTGCTTTCAGTTTGCCCTCCTTAGCCATCCTACGCACGCGTACATCTGTGATCTGCATTTCTTTACTTGCCCCTTTCTTCCTAATGGACCGCAAAGAAATAATCCACACAACTTGCTTGTACCAATTATTCCTTTTAAGTCCCTAACCGCCGCACTATAGTGCATACCTTTCGTTTTTTTCTACGATTACCTTCACACCGTTTTCCCCAACATGGCGTGTCTTCGCTCTGATCGTATCCCTGCTCTCTACGATACAATTCTCAATGTACGTATTATCCCCAAGATAAACGTCATTCAGAATAATTGAATTCTTAATCACACAATTATTCCCTACAAATGTCTTCTTGAAGAGGATCGAATTCTCTACCGTACCGTTAACGATACTTCCGCTCGCCACCAGACTGTTCTTGACTACGGCGCCCGGATTATACTTTGCCGGCGGCAGATCGCTCACCTTAGAATAGATCTCCGGATGTTCTTTGAAGAAATAATTTCTCACCTTCGGATCCAGAAAATCCATATTCGTCCGGTAATATGCAGCTACCGTTGAGATGTTGCTCCAGTAATCTTTTATCTCATAACCGTACATTCTCTTCAGATTCTTATACCTGATCAGAATATCAGTTACAAAATCATGTCTTTCTTCTTCCGCACAATGTTCAATTAAGTCGATCAGAAGCCTCCTTCTGATAACATAGATACCGGCAGATATCACATTCGAAGTAGCCAGCATCGGTTTCTCTTGAAAATCCTCGATCCGCATGGTATCATCCAGCTTCAGAATCCCGAACCGGCTGGCGTCTTCACCGTCGTCCAGCCGCTTACAAACTACCGTAACATCTGCTTTCTTCTCAATATGATATTCCAATATCTTATTATAATCCATCTTATATACGGCGTCTCCGGATGTGATAATCACATATGGTTCATGACATCTTCGGAGGAAATCCAGATTCTGATAGATCGCATCCGCCGTTCCCCTGTACCAATATCCATTGTCCGCCGTGATCGTCGGGGTGAATACATACAATCCTCCCTGTTTCCTTCCGAAATCCCACCACTTAGATGAATTCAGGTGTTCGTTCAGCGAACGCGCGTTATACTGCGTCAGCACAGCTACTTTCTGTATATGTGAATTTGACATATTACTTAAAGCAAAATCAATCGCCCTATAGCTTCCCGCTACCGGCATAGCGGCAATCGCCCGTCTCTGAGTCAGTTCACGCATCTTATGACTGTTCCCACCCGCTAATATAATACCTACTGCTCTCATACTCGTCCACCTGCCTTTATCAATGTCTCTCCACTCTCAAGTACGCCGTTCGGATAGTCTTCTCTGACTGTGACGCCGCTGATCGCAGTATTTTTTCCGACTTGTATTCCCGCCGGGATTACAGAATTCTCACCCACCGTCACCAGTCCGAAGGAATAGACCGCCGGCTTCATCCTGTTGGGTACGTCGCTCCCGATTCCAAAGGTTACGTTAGCGCCGATCTCACAGTTCTCGGCGATAATCGATTTGTCGATCACACATCCGTCTCCGATCGTAACGTCCTTCATAATAATAGAATCTCTGACTACCGTTCCCCTTCCTATCGTCACGCCTGAACCGACGACACTGTTACGCACTTCTCCGTAGATCTCCGTTCCGTTTCCGACAATACTCCTGTCAACCACCGCCTGTCCGGAAATATACTGGGGCGGAAGGATACCGCTGTTCGTATAGATCTTCCAGTACTCTTCATAGAGATTGAACTCCGGAATGATATCGATCAATTCCATATTCGCTTCCCAATAAGAGCCAAGCGTTCCTACATCTTTCCAGTATCCGTTGTATTCGTAGGCAAATAACCGCTGTCCCCTGTCATGGCAGTATGGAATAATATGCTTGCCAAAATCACATCCCGGCACATTTTCCAGCGCGATCAGCGCCTCCTTAAGCACCTTCCAGCTAAAGATATAGATTCCCATAGAAGCCAGATTACTCTTCGGCTCCGGCGGCTTTTCCTGGAATTCCGAAATCTTTCCTTCTTGATCCGTCACTACGATTCCAAACCTGCTCGCTTCTTCCTTCGGCACCGGCATTGCCGCTATTGTAACGTCTGCCTGATTCTCCTTATGGTAGTCCAACATCACTTCATAATCCATCTTATAGATGTGGTCGCCGGACAAGATCAATACATACTCCGGATGAAACGTCTCCATATAATCCAGGTTCTGATAGATCGCGTTCGCCGTACCCGTATACCACTCGCTGTTATCGCTCTTCTCATAAGGGGGAAGAATCGTAACTCCACCGAAATTACGGTCCAGATCCCATGGAATACCAATCCCTATATGTGTATTCAGCCGCAGCGGCTGGTACTGGGTCAATACTCCCACGGTATCGATACCCGAGTTGATACAGTTACTGAGCGGAAAGTCTATAATCCTATATTTGCCTCCAAAAGCAACTGCCGGCTTGGCCACTTTTGCAGTAAGGACGCCTAATCTGCTTCCCTGACCTCCGGCCAGAAGCATCGCTATCATTTCTTTTTTTCTCATGTCATCACCCTTTCCAAGTAAATCTATTCTTATTATACCACAACTTTTTCATATAGTGAACAATTTTTACAAAAATTTTGACTTTTTTGTT
>OFGB01001974.1_pt1 | contig 11602 bp, 9 predicted proteins | sample 1521491 | NCBI WGS metagenome assembly OFGB01 (sample SAMEA3504095, study PRJEB24116) | mouse gut metagenome | biome: mouse gut; feature: mouse-associated habitat; material: faeces | place: Denmark | collected 2011
GGCCATATGGTGGTGGACATCGGCGGCGGCACCGCCGACATCGCGGTGATCTCCCTGTCCGGCATTGTGGAGTCCGCCTCTATTAAGGTGGCGGGTGACGCCTTCAGCGAGGCGGTGATCAAGTACATCCGCAAGCGGCATAACGTCCTCATCGGCGACCGCACGGCGGAGGAGCTGAAAATGACCATCGGCTGCGTGTTCCCCCGGCCGGAGGAGATCTCCATGGAGGTGAAGGGCCGCTGCCTCATGACGGGGCTGCCCCGGGTGTTCACCGTCACCTCCGGCGAGATGATTGAGGCCTTTGAGGAGCCCTGCTCCCGGATTCTGGAGGCCGTCCACGGGGTGCTGGAGCGCACCCCGCCGGAGCTGGTGGCCGATATCTCCAGCAACGGCATTATTATGACTGGCGGCGGGTCGCTGGTGTGGGGCTTCGACAAGCTCATCGAATCCCACACGGGCATCGAGACCTATGTGGCGGACGACGCCATCTCCTGCGTGGCCAACGGCACCGGGCGGAGCCTGGAGTGGGTCAACGAGATGCAGGACGGAACCATGAATATCTCCCGCAGCAGGCAGATGCTGTAAGCACAGGCTGGAAACGCCCTCCGGCGCGGGGGCGCGGGAGGGAATACGGGGAGGGGGCTTCCGAGGGGAGGCTCTCTCCCTTTGGCGTCGTGATGGGGCGGAAAATTGGGGTGATTTGTAAAAATAGATCCTTGTGTTTCCCGGGACGCTATGTTATAATGCCAAAGAGTGCCCTTCTATGCCCGGAGGCCGCCACAAGCGGGCGGCAGGGCGTCCGAAGAAAGGGGGCTGGGCGACTTTGGAGAGAGTTTCGGACAAACAGAAGATCCTCATTGTGGACGACTCGGAGATGAACCGTTCCATCCTGGCGGATATGCTGGGGGATGAGTATGAGATCCTGGAGGCGGAAAACGGCAGTGAGGGCGTTGCCATGCTGCAAACGCGGGGCAGTGAGATCTCGCTGGTGCTGCTGGATATTGTCATGCCGGGGCTGGACGGCTTCGGCGTGCTGAACATGATGAACAAAAACGGCTGGATTGAGGACATCCCGGTGATCATGATCTCGGCGGAGAGCGGCTCCTCCCACGTGGAGCGGGCCTTCGACCTGGGGGTCACCGACTTCATCAGCCGGCCCTTTGACGCGCTGATCGTCCACCGGCGGGTGGTGAACACCATCCTGCTGTACGCCAAGCAGAAGAAGCTGGTGTCCCTGGTGGCGGAGCAGATCTATGAGAAGGAACGGCGCAGCAACCTGATGATCGACATACTCAGCCACATCGTGGAGTTCCGCAACGGGGAGAGCGGGATGCACGTGCGCCATGTGCACATACTCACCGAGACCCTGCTGACGGAGCTGATGCGCAGGACGGACAAGTACCGCCTCACCCCGGCGGACATATCCGTGATCAGCACCGCCTCCGCCCTCCACGACATCGGCAAGATCGCCATTCCCGAGGAGATCCTCAACAAGCCCGGGCGGTTTACCGACGAGGAGTTCGCCATCATGAAGAAGCACTCCATGTATGGCGCGGATATGCTGGAGGCCCTGCCCTTCTACCAGGACGAGCCGCTGGTGAAGGCGGCCTATGAGATCTGCCGCTGGCACCATGAGCGGTGGGACGGCCGGGGCTACCCCGACGGGTTGAAGGAGGACGAGATCCCCATTTCCGCCCAGATGGTGGCCCTGGCGGACGTGTACGACGCGCTCACCTCCGAGCGGGTGTATAAGCCCGCCTATCCCCACGAGAAGGCCATCGGCATGATCCTCAACGGGGAGTGCGGCACCTTCAACCCCCTGGTGATGGAGTGCCTGCGGGACTGCGCGGACCTGATCCGGGACGAGCTGGCGGCGGACAGCGCGGTGCGCCAGAACCAGCGGGAGATGCAGAGCGTGGCCCGGGAGCTCCACAAGCACGAGGAGCTCACCGCCTCCGAGCGGACGCTGGAGCTGCTGGAGCACGAGCGGATGAAGTACAGCTTCTTCGCCGCCATGACGGAGGAGGTTCAGTTCGAGTATACCGTCCAGCCCCCCATGGTGACGCTCACCGCCTGGGGCGCGGAGAAGCTGGGGCTGGAGGAGATCACCATGGATCCCCTCCACGACGAGAAGTCCCTGGCCCGGCTGGGGCAGGCGAACTGGCGGGGGCTGGCCGACGCCCTCCACGCCACCACGCCGGGCAAGCCGGTGGTGACGTACGACTGTATGCTGAACTTCGACAGCGGGCCCCGGTGGACCCGGATTGTGGCCCGGGCCACCTGGTCCTCCGACGAGCCGCCCCGGTATACCGGGGCCATCGGAAAGGTCATCGACATACACGACTCCCGGGTGATGCTGGACAACCTGGAGCGGATGGCCACCCACGACGCCATGACCGGCCTGCTGAACCACGCCACCGCCAAGAAGCGGATCCAGGAGCGGCTGGCGGAGCGGCCGGACGGCAGGTTTGTGCTGGTGATCGTGGATCTGGATCACTTCAAGCAGGCCAACGATACCTATGGGCACCTGTTCGGGGACGAGGTGCTGATCCACCTGGCGGGCAGGCTCCGCCAGAGCATCCGGGGCGGGGACATTGTGGCCCGGGTGGGCGGGGACGAGTTCCTGGTGTTCCTGGAGTGCAGGCTGGAGACGGAGCCCGCCATCCAGCGGCTCTTTACCGCCCTGGAGGGGAGGTACAAGGACTTCCCCATCGCCATCAGCGTGGGGGCGGCCACCACCATGGACGTGGGCACCGATTACGACGAGCTGTTCCAGGCGGCGGACCGGGCGTTGTACGCCGTGAAGCGGGGGGGCCGGGGGCACTACCGCTTCTACGACGACAGCATGGAGAACACCTTGTCCGTGATCTCCCCCATCGACGGGGGAAATCCCGCTGAGGACTGAGAAAGGAGCGCGCGCAAGATGACGCTGCAAGAATGCTATGCCGCCCTGGGCGGAGACTATGACGAGGTGATCGGCCGCCTGCGCAGCGAGCGGATGGTGCAGAAGTTTGTGCTGCGGTTCCTGGACGACAAGAGCTACGAGCTGCTGTGCGGTGCCATGGAGTCCGGGAATTACGAGGAGGCGTTCCGGGCGGCCCACACCATCAAGGGCGTGTGCCAGAACCTGAGCTTCACCATGCTGGGCAGGTCCAGCAGCGCGCTGAGCGAGGCCCTGCGCGGCGGGTACACCCCGGAGGCGGACGCCCTGGCGGAGCAGGTGAAGGCGGAGTACCAGCAGACCGCCCAGGCCATCCGGGCCTTCCAGGAGGCTGCCGCGGGATGAAGAACAAGACGACCCGGTTTCTGCTGGGGAGCCTGATCGGGGTTGTGCTGCTGTGCGTGGGCGTGTTCACCTTCTTCTCCCTGCACATGAGTGCGCAGAGCTCCCGGGCCATCAACGAGGTGGGCACGCTGTATATGTCCCGGATGAGCCAGCAGACCTCCAGCCACTTTGACAGCATCATCAGCCTGCAAATGGGCCAGCTGCGCTCCCTGGCGGACACCATTACCACCGCCGGCATCCACGAGGACCCGGAGCTTCAGGAGGAGCTGATCGTCCAGGCTAAGGCCAGGGATTTCGACTACCTGGGGTTCTGCGGGAACGACGGCAGCATCCGGATGATATACGGCTCGCAGGTGGCTGTGTCCGACCCCGGGCCCTTCCTGGTGTCCCTGGGGAAGGACCAGCAGAAGGTGGCCATCGGCACCAACGCCAGGGGGGAGAAGGTGGTGCTGCTGGGAATGCCGTCCCCCTTCCCCTCCAGCGAGGAGCATGACTGCGTGGCCCTGGTGGCGGGGCTTCCGGTGGATTACATCAGCGACAACCTGACCCTGGAGGAGAACAGCGAGCGGGCCTATTCCTACATCATCCGAAAGGACGGCTCCTTTGTGATCCGCAGCGCGGACGCCTACCGCAACAGCTACTTCGAGCGGGTGCGGGTGTCCTATGAGAGCATCAACGGCATGACGCCGGAGGAGTACATCCAGGAGCTGTCCGCCGCCATGGCCCAGGAGGCGGACTATTCCAACGAGTTTGAGATGGGAGGGGAGCGGTACCACCTGTACTGCGCCCACCTGCCCTATTCCGAGTGGTACCTGATCACCTTCATGCCCTACGGCTCCATGGACAGCGTGATCAACAGCTTTACCCGGCAGTGGGCGGGGCTGGCCATGGTGAGCGCGGCGGTGATCCTGGCGGCCCTGCTGCTGGTATTCTTCAAGTACTTCCAGCTCACCCGGGCCCAGCTGCGGGAGGTGGAGGAGGCGCGGCGGGCGGCGGAGGCCGCCCAGAAGGAGGCGGAGCACGCCAACCGGGCCAAGAGCGAGTTCTTGTCCAATATGTCCCATGATATCCGCACGCCCATGAACGCCATTGTGGGCATGACCGCCATCGCCACCGCCAACATCGACAATTCCAAGCAGGTGCAGAACTGCCTGAAGAAGATTACCCTGTCCAGCAAGCACCTGCTGGGGCTGATCAACGACGTGCTGGATATGTCCAAGATTGAGAGCGGCAAGATGACGCTGAACCTGGATCAGGTGTCCCTGCGGGAGGTGGTGGACGGCATCGTGTCCATCTGCCAGCCCCAGGTGAAGGCCAAGAAGCAGCAGTTTGACGTGTTCATCCACGATATCTCCACCGAGAACGTGCTGTGCGACAGCGTGCGGCTCAACCAGGTGCTGCTGAACCTGCTGTCCAACGCCATCAAGTTCACCCCCGAGGGGGGCGAGATCCACATGGCCCTGTACGAGGAGGAGTCCCCCAAGGGGGAGAATTTTGTGCGCATCCATATGCAGGTGAAGGATACGGGCATCGGGATGTCCAACCAGTTTATGGAGCACATTTTCGACTCCTTTGCCCGGGAGGACAGCGCGCGGGTCCACCGCACCGAGGGCACCGGACTGGGCATGGCCATCACCAAGTTTATTGTGGTGGACGCCATGGGAGGCTCCATCGACGTCAAGAGCCGGCAGGGGCAGGGTACGGAGTTCTCCGTCACGCTGGATCTGGAAAAGGCCGAGGTGATGGAGGAGGACATGATCCTCCCCAACTGGAATATGCTGGTGGTGGACGACGACAGGCAGCTTTGCGAGTCCACGGTGGCGTCCCTGTCCTCCATCGGTGTCAGCGCGGAGTGGGCGTTGGACGGGGAGAACGCCCTGTCCATGGTGATGAAGCGGCACAACCGGGGGGACGACTACCAGATCATCCTGCTGGACTGGAAGCTGCCCGGGATGGACGGCATCGCCACCGCCCGGCGGATCCGGGAGGAGATCGGCGCGAACGCCCCGATCCTGCTGATCTCCGCCTACGATTGGGGCGAGATCGAGCACGACGCCCGGGAGGCGGGGATCACCGGCTTTATTGCCAAGCCGCTGTTCAAGTCCACCCTGTTCAACTCCCTGCGGCAGTTTACCGATATGCCGGAGGCGGAGGAGGAGCAGGCCGCCGAGAAAACCCGGGATCTCACCGGCAAGCGGGTGCTGCTGGCGGAGGACAACGAGCTGAACTGGGAGATTGCCAACGAGCTGCTCAGCGAGGAGGGGCTGGTGCTGGACTGGGCGGAGAACGGGCAGATCTGCGTGGAAATGCTGGAAAAGTCCCCGGTGGGGTATTACGAGGCCGTTCTGATGGACGTGCGTATGCCCGTTATGGGAGGCTACGAGGCCACCCAGGTGATCCGGACGCTGGACCGGGCGGACCGGGATCTGCCTATCATCGCCATGACCGCCGACGCCTTTGCCGAGGACGTGAAGCGGGCCCTGGACTGCGGCATGAACGCCCACATCGCCAAGCCCATCGACGTGCGGGAGGTCATGCGGCTGCTGGCAAAATACATCAAATAGCGGAAAGGCGGGCCTCGGCCCGCCTTTTCTGATTGCGGGGGGACGGAAAAGGAAGTTATAGCCGCCGCTTCCAGAAAAAGGGAAACACGTGGGAAAAGTCGGGATATCCACAGATTACGCCGCGCTTTTTAAGCGGTTCCACAAGGTTTTGTGGGTGGGCAGAGCAGGCCCTGAAACAAAAAAACAGTTGCACTTCCGTGGACGCTGTGTTATAATAAAGTGCCGTATGCCGTGGGGGCGGATTACGGGTAACAGCGGCCCGGAGGTCTGCTCCCGGAGATCGGCCCCACGGGGCGGACGCTCCAGAGGGAACCCGCCGGGCCCCCGTATGTTTTGGGGGGCGGGGGCATATGCTTTGATTTGTGAAACGCGCCGCGGGCCTGTCCGCGGCGGAAGGACGCGGGAGGTTTGAACATGAGTTTCCTGACCAGCAACTCCCAGCTTCTGCTGGAGAAGTCCATGGGATTTTTGTGGACCAAGCAGGCGGCGATCCTGGATAACATCGCCAACGCGGAGACCCCCAACTACAAGGCCAAGGTCGTCACCTTCGAGGAGAGCCTGCGCAGCAAGCTCCAGGCCCAGCTGTCCGCGGGGTGGTACGGCTCCTCCGGGCGGTACCTGCTGGGGGAGGAGGGCGAGGCCGCCGCGCCCCAGGTGCCCACCCGGGTGGGGGAGCAGTCCATCCGCCGGACCATCGAGGGGGCGGAGCCTGTGGTGTTCGAGGCCCAGGAGCAGACCCGGATGGACGACAACGGCGTGAACACCACCGACCAGATGGTGGAGCTGGTGCGCAACGCCTATCAGCAGCAGTACGTTTACCAGGCCATCAACAAGCACTATTCCATCCTGCGGATGGCGGTGCGGGGCCAGTGACATAGAATGACCGGGAACAAGGGTTTATAGGAGGTACATAAGCCATGGGTTTCATGAATACCATCAACATCGTGGGCTCCGGCCTCACCGCCCAGCAGCTCCGGCTGGACATCGTGGCGGAGAACGTGACAAATTCCCAGACCACCCGCACGGAAAACGGCGGGGGGGCTTCCCGCCGCAAAATGGTGGTGTTCGAGGCCGTCAGCGGCCGGGACACCTTCCGGGACGCCATGGCCCGGGCCTCGGCCCGGGCGGTGCCCAACGGCAGCTCCGCCCCCACCGCGGGAGGCGTGCGGGTGACGCAGATCGTGGAGGACGAGTCCCCGCTGAAGATCGTCTATGACCCCACCCACCCCGACGCCGACGAGAACGGCTACCTGGAGATGCCCAACGTGGACATGGTGAAGGAGATCGCCGACGCCATGGCCGCCTCCCGGGCCTACGCCTCCAACGTCACCGCCTTTAACACGCTGAAATCCGTCCTGTCCAGCGGGCTGGAAATCGGGCGGTAAGCGCATCCCCATAGATAAGGAGAGGATTTCCCATGAGTACAATTCTGAACGGCGTGAACAGCGCGGCCGCCCTGGGCAGCATGGCGGGGCTTACCCCCGTCCAGCGCATGGCCGCCCTGGAGAAGGCCCAGGTTGCCCAGTCCGGGCAGGCGGAGGAGAGCGGCCGGGCCGGGGAAAGTATGTTCGGCTCCATCTTCAACTCCCTGATCCAGAATGTGAAGGACACCGACGCGGAGTTTGTCAACGCCCAGTACCTGCTGGCCACCGGACAGCTGGACAACCCCGCCCAGGTGGGCATCGCCGCCTATAAGGCGGAGATCTCGGTGAGCCTGCTGCTCCAGATGCGCGATCGCGCCCTGACCGCGTATAACGAGCTGAGGAACATGAACGTGTAAATTGGCACGGCAGGGTGATAGGAGAACATACGCGGAGAGCGGGGTCGATGGTACTTGAACAAGGAGAAGCTGAAGGGCTATCTTGACAAGGTTAAGGGAGCCCTTGGAAAGGTTTCGAAAAAAATATGGATTCTGCTGGCGGTCGTCCTGGTGGTGGCCGTGGCCGCGGTGGTCCTGCTCTATAACAACCGGCCCTATGCCGTCCTCATCGACGGGGCCAACAACGAGGAGACCAGCACGGTGATCAGCTGGCTGGGAGAGCAGGGGGTCACGGACTTCCGCATGGAGGGGACGGGCACCATCCTGGTGCCCCAGGCCCAGGCGGCGGGGCTGAAGGCCAAGCTGCTTCAGGAGCAGTATTCCCAGAACAAGTCCTCCTTCAGCGGGTACTTTGAGCGGGTGGGCGCGCTGTCCACCCAGTACGACCGGAGGGTGGCGAAGCTGGAATCCCTCACGGAGGAGATCCGGAGCACCATCCGGCAGTTCCCCGGCGTGCGGGACGCCAGCGTGAACATCAACGAGGGCGAGGACCGGGGCTACGTTCTGGACACCAACAAGGTGGTGAACGCCACCGCCACCGTCATGCTGACCATGGAAAAGGGCAAGATGCTGGACGGGGGGCAGGCCAACGCCATCCGCAACTACATCTCCCACAGCGTGGCGGGGCTGAAGCCAGAGGACGTGTCCATTGAGGACACCATCGGCAACGATTACAACTCGACCATCGGTAGCGGCGGAAACGCCACCACTGACTCCGCCTTGAAGCTCCAGCTGGAGAAGGAGTGGAGCAACCGGATCCGCACTCAGATTATGAACTTCCTCACTGACATCTACGGCGAGGGGAACGCCACCGCTATGGTGAACTGCAGCGTGGAGCTGGGCAACAAGACCGTCAACAAGCACGAGGTGGAGCTGCCCAAGTTCGCCCAGGACGGCAGCACCGGCGGGCGGGGCATCATCGGCAGCGAGTTCTACGCCTTCACCTTTAATACCCCGGATGAGGGCGGCACGGGCGGCGTGGTGGGCACCCCCTCCAACGCCCAGCTTCCCACCTATGTGGAGCCGGGGGATATTGAGGCCCAGCTTCAGAGCATCCTGGATCAAGAGGCCAACCGCGTCTACGACAACACCACCACCGACACGGAGATGATTATCCGCTGCGGCACCCTCACCGATGTGACGGTGTCCGTGGCCATCAACACCCGGGGAGCCAACGGCGAGACAATCCCCGTGGACGTGGAGGAGATGCGGGGGGTCGTGGCCAGCGGCGCGGGGATTATCCCCGTGGCCACCGAGGAGATGACCGCCCAGGAGTACTTAAGTGCCCGCGTATTCGTGCTGGCGACGCCCTTCCCGGAGACGGAGGAGCCCGTCGATCCCACGCCCAACCCGCCCGGCACCATTCTGGGCATCCCCTACTGGGTGTTCATCGCCGCGGGCGCGGGGCTGCTGCTGTTCGTCCTGGTGCTGACCGTCATCCTGCTGCTGCGCCGGAAGAAGCGCAAAAAGCTGGAGGAGGAGCAGAAGGCCGTGGAGGAGCTGCTGGCGGCGTCCATGCCCGGAGAGGTGGAAATCGGGCCGGACGGCCAGCCCATTGTCCAGCCTGTGCTGGATGAGGACGGCAACCCCGTTGCCGGGGCCAACGTGATGGACCTGCACACCGAGCGGAGCATGGAGCTGCGCCAGAACATCCGCGATTACGTGGACGAGAATATGGAGGTCGCCGCGCTGCTGATCAAGAGCTGGCTGAAGGAGGATGGAGACAATGGCTGACGCCGCAGTTGCTGAGGTAAAGGCTCCCGCCGAACCCAAAGCGTCCCCGGCCAAGGGCCGGAAGGGCGGGTCCCTTCTTCCGGAGAAGCTCACCGGCGCGCAGCGGGCCGCCACGGTTATCATTGCCCTGGGCGCGGAGCGGGCCTCCGCCCTCTACAAGCACATGGAGCCGGATGACGTGGAACAGCTCACCCTGGAGGTCGCCAAAATGGGCTTCCTGGGGTCGGAGCAGACCGAGGAAATTCTGAACGAGTTCTACCAGCTCTGCCGCACCAACCGGGCGGTCACCGAGGGCGGCTTGGAATACGCCCGGTCGGTGCTGGAAAAGGCCTATGGCCCGGAGCGGGCGGACGAGCTGCTGGGCAAAGTCACCAAGTCCTTGCAGAACCGCTCCTTCTCCTTTATGGAAAAGGCGGACGAGAAATCGCTGTTCTCCGCCCTCCAGAACGAGCGGCCCCAGACCATCTCCCTGGTGCTGTCCTACGTGGACGCCGACAAGGCCGCGGCGGTTATCTCCCAGCTGGACGAGAAGCGGCAGGTGCAGGTGGTGGAGAGCATGGCCAAGATCGAGAGCGTGTCCCCCATCGCGGTGAAGATCATCGAGGCGGAGATGCGCAAGAAGTTCTCCAACATCGTGACCAACGCCAACGTGAAGGTGGGCGGCATCGACTACGTGGCCGACGTGATGAACAATTTGGACCGCACCAGCGAGAAAAACATCTTCGACGGCCTGTCCTCCTACGATCAGGAACTGGCCGACGAGATCCGCAAGCGGATGTTCGTCTTTGAGGACATCATCACCATGGACGACCGGTCCGTCCAGCGCTTCGTCCGGGACTGCGACCCCAGAGACCTGGTGCTTGCCCTCAAGACCGCCAACGAGGACGTGGCCAAGAAGCTGCTCAGCAACATGTCCACCCGTATGGCCCAGAACATCAGGGACGACCTGGAGATCACCACCAACGTCAAGCTCAAGGACGTGGAGGACGCCCAGCAGCGCATTGTGGATATCATCCGCGATCTGGAAGAGAAGAACGAAATCGTGATCGCCAAGGGTGGAAAGGACGATATCATTGCCTAACGTATTCAAAGCGTTCCTTTGGGGCGGAGGCAAGGAGGACGCAGAATCCAAGGTAAAGCCCTACCAGTTCCCCACTGCGGATGAGCTGGTGGTGGAGCCGGAGCCCGAGGAAGCGCCCGCCCTGGACCCGGACCTGTTCCCCTCCTTCGACGAGGAGGAGCCGGAGGCCGGCGGAGAGCCGCCGGAGGGCTTCGACGTGCTGGTGGCCGACGAGATCCAGGTGGAGGAGCCTGAGCCCGAACCGGAGCCGGAGGAAAACCCCATCAGCTTTGCCCAGCTTCAGGCGGAGGCCATTTTGGCCGAGGCCCGGCAGAGATGGACCGGGCCCGGCAGGACGCGGAGCGGATTTTGCGGCAGGCCCGGACCGACGCCGACAAGGAGGCTGAAAACGTCTTTGCCAAGGCCCGGGAGGAGGGCTATCAGGAGGGCTACGTGGCCGGAATGGCCCAGGCCTCCCTGGAGTCCAAGGCCGCCCGGGAGGAGCAGGCCAAGCGCCAGGAGGAGGAGGTCCACCGCTTTATGGAGCAGGCCGGAGTGGCCCTGGACCGTCAGATGGACCAGAGCGTGGACGACCTGCGGGACCTGGCCCTGGCCGTGGCGGAAAAGGTGGTGTGCGTCAGCCTGAAGAGCAGCGCCGACGTCATCAGCCGGATGATCCAGACCGCCATTGATAAGCGAAAAAAAAAGGAATGGGTGCACATATACATATCTGAGTGCGACGCCAAGCGGCTCACCCAGATTCCCGCCTCCCTGTCCGCCGCCCTCAGCGCCCTGTCCGACCGGGTGCGCATCATCCCCATGTCCGACGACGAGTCGGGCACCTGCATCATCGAAATGCCCGACGAAATCGTGGACGCCAGCACTTCCACCCAGCTGAACAACCTGCGGACCATCCTCATGGACACCGCCAACAGCGCGTCGGGCATCAACCTCTTTCACTGATTATCACCGCCGCCCGCACTCTCCCAGGCCGGGAGCGGGCCGCGCCGCACAGGCCGTTGGAGTGGATGAACATGCCTTCCGTATTTCAGCAGATGACCCGTCAGGTCTACAACGCGGAGCCCTACAGTCTGACGGGAAAAATTGAAAATATCGTGGGCATGTCCATCGAGGCCAGC
>OFGB01001976.1_pt1 | contig 11599 bp, 12 predicted proteins | sample 1521491 | NCBI WGS metagenome assembly OFGB01 (sample SAMEA3504095, study PRJEB24116) | mouse gut metagenome | biome: mouse gut; feature: mouse-associated habitat; material: faeces | place: Denmark | collected 2011
ATGGTAAGTTTGTTACGATGCAAGCATCGGGGAATTGTACCCTCCCGTGATTAAAGGACGCTCATAAATGGAGAATGGAACAGAAAGCAGAGGGAGAAGCAAGAGAACAGGCACAAAGGGCGTTTCCGGCAATCGAGAAGATGATTAATGCAGGAATGTATGATGAATACATAATGCGTGAAGTGTATAGATTGGCAGTAAAGACAAGAGGGCAAACACGTAAAAATATATACGGCTATGGTGATGTTTCTTTCTATTGTTTGGGATATTTAGTAGGAAAGGGAGAAATAAAGGAAGAATACACGCCAAGAGAAATCGAAAATGAAGTTGATTGCTTAAATGCGCTTGAAGAAATGATTTGGGATATACCTATACATGAAATACCGGGAATATATAAAAATCTGAAAGAACGCTATTTTGCAGAAGAAAGCGAGGTATAAAGAAATGGACACGGAAAAGATGTTGCAAGCCTATACGGATATTCGTAATACATCAGAGATTGCAATAGCCACGTTAGAGACAGTGAACGCCGATAATTGTTTAAAGAACGACCGTTTAGAGTGGGTTATTATAGGGGTAATAGAACAGATTAAGGCGATTCAGAGAGGGGCAAGAGCCATTGACGAAGCAATGAAAGCAAGGGAGGATTGCACGGCATGAAAAGAGAGGATATAGCGAAGCGCATAGCAGAGGAATTGTTAAATGATAATGTACTGGACGAGCAGAACTTCAATTATGATACGGACGCTATTTTACAGCACGTACAGGACACTGTATTGAGCCATTTAAGGGATTATTCTTTATTAGCCGGTACAATATTCTAAAATAGATATAACCGTTACATAAACCGTATTAAGGGGTGTCTTGCAGCCAGCAGATGCCCCTTTTCTTGTAACGGATTTTTTGTGTGCTACCTCATGTGTGCTACTTGTGTGTTACCTGTGTGCTACCCGGCAAAATTTAAGGCTATCGCCGACATCTCTCATCAACGATAGCCCTTGAATCTACGCTATTTCTTAGAATTTACCTGCCTCCGCTGCTTCCTCAACCGCAACTGCAACCGCAACAGTCATACCAACCATCGGGTTATTACCTGCGCCGATCAGCCCCATCATCTCTACATGAGCCGGAACGGAGGAAGATCCTGCGAACTGTGCATCAGAGTGCATACGTCCCAATGTATCGGTCATACCATAAGAAGCCGGTCCTGCCGCCATGTTATCCGGATGAAGCGTACGTCCTGTACCGCCGCCGGACGCTACGGAGAAGTACTTCTTGCCCTGTTCGATACATTCTTTCTTATATGTACCTGCAACCGGATGCTGGAAACGTGTCGGATTAGTAGAGTTACCCGTGATAGATACGTCTACCCCTTCCTTATGCATGATAGCTACGCCTTCACGTACATCATTGGCGCCGTAACAGTTAACCTTGGAACGAAGTCCGTCGGAATAAGGAATTCTCTGTACTTCTTTCAGTTCGCCTGTATGATAGTCGTAGTCTGTCTCAACATATGTGAATCCATTAATTCTGGAGATGATCTTCGCCGCGTCTTTTCCAAGACCATTCAGGATAACGCGGAGAGGTTTCTTACGAACCTTGTTAGCTTTCTCTGCGATACCGATAGCGCCCTCTGCTGCCGCGAAGGACTCATGTCCTGCAAGGAATGCGAAACAATCTGTGTCTTCCTCAAGAAGCATCTTTCCCAGATTACCATGTCCAAGACCTACTTTTCTCTGATCGGCTACAGAACCTGGAATACAGAATGCCTGTAATCCTTCTCCGATTGCAGCGGCAGCTTCCGCCGCTGTCTTGCAGCCCTTCTTAATCGCGATCGCCGCGCCTACCGTATATGCCCAGCATGCGTTCTCAAAACAGATCGGCTGAATACCCTTTACCTGATTGTATACATCAAGTCCGGCATCTTTGGTGATCTTCTCCGCTTCTTCGATAGAAGCGATGCCGTAACTTCCTAATACTTCATTGATTTTATCAATTCTTCTTTCATATGATTCAAATAAAGCCATTTACTTGTCCTCCTAATTTTTTCTTTACTTTCACGGACTCAGATTAAACTATCGTTCAATCCGGCGCATTGCGCCCTAACATCCAAACATGTGCCGGTCTCTGCCTGACGATTCCGCGTAAGCATGAATCCTCTTCCAAACCGTACCGTGCCTGTATGTTCCGTCCGCTTTCCGCGGCTATTCTTTTCTCGGGTCGATGATCTTCGCTGCGTCTGCAACACGTCCGTACTGTCCTTTTGCCTTCTCCCAAGCATCGTTCGGCGTATCGCCTGCCTTGATAAAATCTGTGAATTTTCCAAGATTAACAAACTGATATCCGATAATCTCGCTGTTGTCATCCAATGCAATACCCGTAACATAGCCTTCTGCCATCTCAAGATAACGAGGACCCTTCGCTAATGTTCCATACATAGTACCAATCTGTGAACGAAGTCCCTTTCCAAGGTCTTCCAAGCCGGCTCCAATCGGAAGTCCGTCTTCTGAGAACGCACTCTGGGTTCTTCCATATACGATCTGAAGAAATAATTCTCTCATCGCCGTATTGATCGCGTCACAGACAAGGTCTGTATTAAGAGCTTCTAAGATTGTCTTACCCGGAAGGATCTCGGAAGCCATAGCGGCAGAATGCGTCATTCCTGAACATCCCAGCGTCTCAACCAGTGCTTCCTGAATGATACCGTCTTTTACGTTTAAAGTGAGTTTGCATGCTCCCTGCTGCGGTGCGCACCAGCCAACACCATGTGTCAGACCAGAGATATCTTTGACCTCTTTTGCCTTTACCCATTTTGCTTCTTCCGGAATCGGAGCTGGTCCGTGATTTGCACCCTGTGCTACAGGACACATCATTTCTACTTCGTGTGAATAAATCATTTTAAAACTCCTTTCAACTATGTATGATTTTCTGTCGTAGGGCTGTCGTGAACCGCGCCGGATTCCTCCGCCTCAGTTCGTTATTACTTTAACACCATACTTATTTTTTATTTTCTCACATTATACAAAATTCGTCAATTATCACTTTGTACATATTTTCAATCTATTTTCGGACATATTTCCAAAAATCATTATCAGCGGCATATTCTTCGATCTCATCAAAGGTAAACGGAGCCGTTACCCACACAAATTTCAAATCATTAGGATCATCTGCTTTATAATTCAGGTCAAAACCGATCTCTATTCCATTCTCATCCAGGAAGAAATTCACCTCATATACACCGTCCTGGCTGTCTCCTTCTAATGCCTTTTTCATACTTTCCAGGTCAAGTTCCGATAAGAATTCCTGTTTACCAGCCTCCTGTCTCATCCTTACCAGCCAGTTTTCTATGAACGCATCGTTTAATTTTATAATATCTTTCACTTCATAGACCGTTCCGTCCTTCATATTAATATTACATGTCCTAAGATGCTGCGCATAATAATTCTGACCACCTTCATATGCATTATCGTCATACACTACGCTTAAGATATCTTCCGACGCGAAGCACACCTTGTAATCCACATAATCTATCAGAATGGGTGTGTCCTCCAAGAGTACCCGTTCCTTGATCTCCGGAGAAGGATTTTCATAGATCCTTGCCACCGTCTCCTTCGCTATATTCTTAAGACTTTCATTGATCGCTTTCTCCGTCTCTGCGTCGGCAAGACCCGTAACCTTCGGATAAATGACGTTGAACTCAACAAACGCGGACTCCATCGCCTCTCCGGAATACACATATTCATCATCTTCGATCTCATAGGGAAGATCTTCGGCAATGTATTCCGGAATCCCTCCGGCTCCTGACAACACGTCTTCCTCATCCGAATCGATTCCGTCGTCACTGTCTTCATTTCCCGATTCATACGGCGGCCAATCTCCGTCGTAGTCGTCTTCATAATCATACATACTGTTCCTGTCCCGTAATTCTGTCCGAAACTCATCTTTGACAATCGCGGCAGATATGATCAATATGAATAACAGAAAAACCGCATATCCCCCCAGGGCTATCCAGGGAGCTTTTGAACTCTTCTTCTGCACGGGCATACCGTCATTTACAGACATCTCCATAGGGACATAAACCATTCCGTCCGTCTCACAGACATCCGAGACGGCATGCATACCCATATGCATATATTTCTCCACCGCTTTCGGCGCCGCATTCACCGTCATTCTGCCCACTCTAAGCTGATTCCTACACAAAAAGCAGGCAGCCTGGAATAACATCCGTCCGACGCCTTTTCCCTGCCACTGCTTCTTTACAAAAAAGAGCGCGATATGTCCGTCCGGACGGACAGCCAGCATACCGCACATCTCTTCTCCTTCATACGCCCCAAAGAATACAAGATTCCCTCTCTGCCATACCTGACTGATATAATCATATGTAATAAATCTCCGGAACGACTCAACGCCCTCCGGCTTATATGCAGGCGCAATCTCTTCTGCAAACACTTCCCACGCCAGACGCAGCGCCGGTAATATTTCCGGCATATTAAGCATCCTTATCTCCATATTCCTAGCCTCCTTATACTGACAATGCACTCTCGAAACCTCTTAAAATCAGATATAAAGAGATTCCAAGAGTGCATAACCATTTACAAATCAAACCTCTGTGCCGGCAGCATTGCAGTTCCCTTTACAATTCTTCAGCAATTCTTCCCTGAGAAGCGTCAATGCCCTCGCCACGGCATACTCCCGGTTCTTATCCCGGTTGCCTGTAAAACGAAATTCCTCCACATGGACATGCCCTTTTACATAGCAGCCCACATATACCAGACCCACCGGCTTCTCTTCTGTACCGCCGTCAGGACCTGCGATCCCTGTCACGCTGAGCGCCGCGTCTGCTCCGGCCGTCCCGGCGGCTCCTCTCGCCATCTCATGCGCCGTCTGGCAGCTCACGGCTCCATACTTCATAAGAGTTTCCCGCTTCACACCAAGGAGGCGTTCCTTGGCGTCGTTTGCATACGTAATATATCCTTCCTGATATACGCAGGAAGCCCCCGGTACATTCATGAGCCTTCCGGCAAGTAATCCGCCGGTACAAGACTCCGCCGTCGTCACTGTCAATCCCCGCTCTGCCAGAATCCTCACGATTGATGCTTCCAGCGTCACATCCTCTTCTGTCGTATAGATCTTATCTCCAAACCGGCGATACAACTCGTCAACCACAGGCTTCAGAAGCTCTTCCGCCTTATCTTCATCCGCCGCCTTCGCCGTCACCCGCAGATGTACTTCTCCTGTCTTCGCATAAGGCGCGATCGTCGGATTCGTCTGGCTGTCCATCAGATCTGCGATCATCGTCTCCGCCTTGCTCTCCCCGATTCCGCAGATCTTTACCATCTTAGAATAGATACCCTCCGGCTCGAGCCGGTCCAGATAAGGCGCAACATCCTGTTCAAACATCGGCCGGATCTCATTCGGCGGCCCGGGAAGAAGGATCGCCGTCTTTCCGTTTTCTTCTATGATCAGCCCCGGCGCGGTCCCGTTATGATTATCGATAACCTTCGCCCCTTCCGGAACCATCGCCTGTTTCCAGTTATTCGGCGTCACCTGGTCGCTGCGCATACGCCGGAAAAAGTCTTTTATCCGTTCTTTTGTATGTTCGTCTTCATATAATTCTTTTCCAAAGACCTTTGCCGTCACTTCTTTCGTCAGATCGTCCTTCGTAGGCCCCAGCCCACCGCTCAGAATCAGGATATCCGACCTCGACAAAGCCAGCCGGATCGCGTCCTCCAGCCGCTCCTCATTGTCTCCCACCACGCTCTGATGGTAGCATGACAGACCCAGCGCGGCACATCTCTCCGACAGATACGCCGCGTTCGTATTCACGATATTTCCTAATAAGATCTCCGTACCAACTGATATGAACTCTACCGTCATACTCTACATACCTCCTTGTGTCAATACCTGTATGTTCTTCGCCACATAATCAATCAAAGATACTACGGTCAATATTAAGGATACCCATATCAGCGCCATTCCAATCATATCAAACACGCCGCCAAAATCTGCAATCAGCACAATAATCATCGCCATCTGGGATACGGTCTTGAATTTTCCCCAATAGCTTGCCGCGATCACAATCCCGTTATCTGAAGCCACCAGACGGAATCCGCTGATAATAAATTCCCTCGCGATGATCAGAATCACAAACCACGCTTCCAGATCTCCGGAAGGAATCAGACATATCATAGCCGAACATACCAACAGCTTATCCGCAAGCGGATCCATAAACTTTCCGAAGTTCGTCACCAGATTCCTTGCACGGGCAATCTTTCCGTCCAGCATATCCGTAAGACTTGCAGCACAGAAAAGCGCCAGCGCGATCCACTTATTCGCTGCTCCTCCCACATCTGTCAACATAAAGAATACAAAAAAAGGTACCATGATCACTCTTGATACTGTTAACTTATTTGGCAAATTCATACTATCAACTCTCCTATCAAATCATATTCTAATGCTCCGTTTACTTTCACCTTCGCAAAATCTCCGGACATCAGTTCCTCTTCCGTATTGATGAAGATGAGTCCGTCCACATTCGGCGCATCCCTGTACGTCCTTCCCACGTATACGTCCTCATCTGCCACTTTTCCCTCTATCATTACCAGGAACTCTCTTCCGGTCATCTCTTCTGCCTGATCGAACACAATTTCCTGCTGCAGCTCCATCAGCTCCGCCCGGCGCTCTTCCTTAATCTCCTCCGGTATCTGATCCGGCATATCCGCCGCCGGCGTACCCTCTTCAGGCGAATAAGTAAATACTCCCAGTCTGTCGAATTCCATTCTATCCACGAACTCCGCCAATTCCTCATGCTGCTCCCTGGTCTCCCCCGGAAATCCGGTGATCAGAGTCGTACGGATCGTAATATCCGGTATCTCTTTCCTGAGTCTGCCTATCGTATCCTCCAACTGCTCCCTTGACGTCCTTCTTCCCATTCTTTTTAAAATCTCGTCGCTGGCATGCTGGATCGGAAGATCCAGATAATGGCATATCTTCTTCTCTTCCTTCATCACCTGTATCAATCTGTCATAGATCTCCTCCGGATAACAGTAAAGAAGCCGTATCCAGCGGATCCCCTGAATCTTACACAGCTCCCTGAGCAATCTGTGAAGAGACTTCTCTCCATAGAGATCCGCGCCATACAAAGTCGTCTCCTGAGCCACCAGGATCAATTCCTTCACACCTTGTTCCGCCAGATCTCCCGCCTCTTTTATGAGCCGCTCCATAGGGACACTTCTATAGTTCCCCCGAATCTTCGGGATAATACAATACGTGCAATGTTTATCGCAGCCTTCCGCGATCTTCAGATATGCATAATGCCCTCCGGTCGTCAAAAGCCTCTTCTCTTCCACCAGCGGCAAAGCGTTGATGTCTGCAAGTTCCACATGCCCGTTCCCTGCCAGCGCTTCCTCGATCGCCGCAACGATCCTGTCGTAAGACGTGGTCCCAAGAACGGCGTCTACCTCCGGGATCTCCTCAAGTATCTCCTGCTGGTATCTCTGCGCAAGACAACCTGTAACGATAAGCGCCTTTAACCGTCCTTCGTTTTTGTATTCCGCCATCTCAAGGATAGTCTGAATACTCTCTTCCTTCGCGTCATGAATGAAACAACAGGTATTGACCACAATCACATCCGCTTCCTGTTCTTCGTCCACGATCCGATATCCCTTTGCGTCAAGCAGACCGAGCATGAATTCCGAATCTACCAGATTCTTGTCACACCCAAGGGATACAAACAATATATTCATCCGTTACTCCTTTCTCTCAAGAAATGTCCGCGCCTGCAGACAATCCTCCCAGAATATGCCGGAAAATTCATTCCCACAATCCGGCATACACTTTGAAGAAAGGCAGATACCTCCCGGCATCTGCCCACATCTATCCAGATTGTGCAAGGCTCTTATTCAGCCTCGGCTACACTCTGCTGCTCATTCTCTTCTTCACCGATCACTTTGATCTTAGCCTGGTTCAATTCATCGATTGCAACCGACAACGGTTTCTCGCCGTCTTTTACCGCCACCATCGGCATGACTCCGTCGATGAGTTCCCTTGCCCTCTTCGCGGTCGCCATAACGATAGAATAACGGCTGTTAACCACCTTTGTCTCTCCTTCTTCTACATCTTTATTCACTACTTTCATCAAATCTGTATAAGATGGGTGCAGCATACAATTATTCTCCTTTCAACTCTTCTTTCATATGCTCTATAAATGCCTGATTACGAAAACTTCTTCTGTGCTCTCCCTGAATAATCCGGTGCATCTCCTCCACACAATCCTCCAACACGTCGTTGATAATCAGATAATCGTATCGATCCATGCCCAGAGACTCTTCTTTCGCACGCTTCATGCGGAAATCAATCACGTCCATCGTCTCGGTTCCCCGGCCCACCAGACGCTTCCTCAGTTCCTCTGCCGTAGGCGGAGTCACAAACAAAAGCAATGTATCCGGAAACTTCTCCTTCACCTTTATCGCCCCCTGGATCTCTATCTCCAGGATAACATCCTTCCCGGCCTCTAACTGTTCTTCCACGTACGCCCGGGGAGTCCCATAGTAATTGTCCACGTATCTAGCATACTCTATCAATTCATCTTTCGCAATCATTTTTTCAAATTCTTCCACAGATTTGAAAAAATATTCCTTCCCCTCCGTCTCTCCCGGCCGCGGATTCCTGGTTGTCGCCGAGACAGACAACGCATAATTATTATATCTGCGTATGATCTCATTCATGATCGTACCCTTGCCGGACCCTGAAAATCCGGATACCACAATAAGTATTCCTCTTCCATCCATAGGCTCGTCCCCATTCGTTATTCAATATTCTGAATCTGTTCTCTTACTTTCTCAATCTCCGTCTTAAGATCTATCCCAACGTTGGATATCTCCAGGTCGTTCGCTTTTGAGAGGATCGTGTTCGCCTCGCGGTTCATCTCCTGGGCGATAAAATCCAGCTTGCGTCCGATCCCGTTCTCATCTGACAACAACGTCTCCTTCATATGTATGACATGACTCTTAAGCCTTACGATCTCTTCGTCCGTACAAATCTTATCGGCAAATATCACAACCTCCGCGGCGATCCTTCCCTCTTCCATCTGTGTATCGGCAAGAAGCTCTTTTACTTTATTCTCCAGCTTCTCTCTGTACTCCGCTACAATCTTCGGCGACCGCTCCTCAATATATGCTGTCAGCTCCAACATCTTGTCCAGTTTACTGACAATATCCTCCTTCAGGCGCTCTCCTTCCAGAACCCTTGTCTCCACGAAACGCTCGGTCGCCCCATGAAGCGCTTTCTCAAGACCGTTCCACAACTCCTCTTCATCGACCACCTGTTCTTCCATGGTCAATACCTCCGGATACCGCGATAAAGTAGATACCCGAATATCATTCTCCAACGAGAACTTCTCTCCGATCTGCCTCAGATACATCAGATATTCCCCGGCAAGCGCTTCATTATACCGAAGCGATACCTGGCTCTCGCTCAGATCCTCATATGTGATAAAGAGATCTACCTTTCCGCGCTGAACGCTCTGCTTTAAAAAGTTACGGATTGCAGTCTCGAAATAATTCAGTTTCTTCGGCATACGAATATTGACATCCAGATAGCGATGGTTTACCCCCTTCATCTCTACGGTAAACTTCCGTTCCCCGTCGGATATCTCACAGCGCCCGAACCCTGTCATACTTTTAATCATGATACGAACCCTTCCCAGATATTTTTGGTTACATTATAAGACATTTGGCAAATTGCGTCAACCATGATATACTATTGTAGCAACCTAAAACTTTTTCCGTTACTTTTCACATCCATGCAGCGTACGCAGATTGAACCGGAAGTATGTTGACAAAGCTGTGAAAAGCGACCTTTTTCATGAAAGAAAGGAATCTAATTATGGCATTTGACGGAATTACTGTCGCCGCCGTCGCACAGGAGCTAAGCGCCGCCCTGACAGGCGGACGGATTACCAAGATTGCACAGCCGGAAGCGGACGAGCTGCTGCTCACCATCAAGACGCCTGCAGGCGCGAACAGGCTCTATATCTCAGCCAGCGCCTCGCTTCCTCTTATATATCTGACAGACGAGAACAAGCCAAGCCCTATGACCGCGCCCAACTTCTGCATGCTTCTTCGGAAGCATATCGGAAACGGACGGATCACTAACGTCTCGCAGCCTGGGTTAGAGCGTATCATCCATCTGGAAATCGAACATCTGGATGAACTCGGAGACCTGTGTCAAAAGAAACTGATCGTCGAGATCATGGGCAAACACAGTAATATCATCTTCTGTGATGAGAAAGAGACGATAATCGACAGTATCAAGCATGTGAACGCGCAGATGAGTTCCGTGCGGGAAGTTCTGCCCGGAAGACCGTATTTTATTCCGGATACTATGGAAAAAAAGGACCCTCTCAGCATAAGCTTGGAAGATTTCCGGGAAGTCCTGCTGCACAAGCCTGCAAAGCTTGGAAAAGCAATCTATACCAGCTTCACGGGGATCAGCCCCGTCGTTGCTGAAGAGATCTGCGCTCTTGCAGGAGTAGATTCTCAGGTAACCGCTCCGGATCTGACGGAGGACAGCCTCACACACCTCTACAGGCAATTTTCTTATTATATGGAACAGATAAGATCCGGAGATTACCGTCCCGTGATCTATTACGACGGGAAGAATCCAAAAGAATTCTGCGCGGTCTTGCTGTCACACTACGCACACTATAATACAAAGGAATTCGATTCTATCTCACAGGTCTTAAAGACCTACTACGCCGATAAGAATACCCTGACAAGGATACGGCAAAAAAGTACGGATCTGCGCCATGTCGTACAGACGGCGCTGGAGCGCAGCCGTAAGAAACACGACCTGCAGTCAAGACAGCTTAAAGATACGGAGAATCGTGATAAATACAAGGTCTACGGAGAGCTGATCAATATCTATGGATACGGCCTTCCCTCCGGTTCTAAAGAACTTACCGCTCTGAACTACTATACGGATACGGAGATCACGATTCCTCTGGATCCCGTCCTGACTCCCCAGGAAAATTCGCAAAGGTATTTTTCCAGATACAATAAGCAGAAACGAACCTTCGAAGCTCTAACGAAATTAATCAAGGAAACTTCCGAGGACATCCGGTATCTGGAATCCATCAGTAACGCGCTGGATATCGCCATGAACGAAGCCGACCTGGCTCAGATTAAAGAAGAACTGATACAGAGCGGATATATCCGCAGAAAAACAGCCAAAAAGAAAGTAAAGCTTAACAGCCGGCCTATGCACTATGTCTCCGGCGACGGTTATCATATGTATGTAGGTAAGAACAACCTGCAGAACGATGAGCTGACCTTTTCCTTCGCCACGGGGAACGACTGGTGGTTTCATGCGAAAGACGCGCCCGGTTCCCACGTAATTGTAAAAACAAACGGAGACGAACTTCCTGACCGAACCTTTGAAGAAGCCGGACGGCTGGCGGCCTATTATTCTAAGAACCGGGGCAGCGACAAAGTCGAGATCGATTATGTAGAGAAAAAACATGTCAAGAAACCAAACGGGGCAAAACCCGGTTTCGTCGTATATTACACGAATTATTCTCTGGTGATAGATTCCGACATCT
>OFGB01001977.1_pt1 | contig 11598 bp, 10 predicted proteins | sample 1521491 | NCBI WGS metagenome assembly OFGB01 (sample SAMEA3504095, study PRJEB24116) | mouse gut metagenome | biome: mouse gut; feature: mouse-associated habitat; material: faeces | place: Denmark | collected 2011
AATGTCAACGATTAAAGATATTGCTGAACTGGCGGGGGTGTCTGTGGCAACAGTGTCCAGAGTGCTGAATTATGATGAGACGCTGAACGTACAGGAAGAGACGAAGAAGAAGGTATTCGAGGCGGCGGAACAGCTCGAATACCATATGAAGGAGAAGAAGAAGCGCAGACGCAGGCTGAAGCTGGGCGTTATCTGTTCCTATTCGCCGGAGGAGGAACTGGAAGATCCGTTTTATCTGGCAGTACGGATTGCCATTGAACAAGAGATAGAGGAGAGTGGTTTCAAAAGGATTCCTCTGAGTATTGAGGATAATATAGAGCGCTTCGCCGCAGTGGACGGGATCATCTGTCTGGGGACGTTCAGCAAGACGACCGTTTTGAAGATCGACGGGATGCAGAAGCCGCACATCTATGTAGACGCGTCCGGAAACCGCAGTACCGGGGATTCCATCTTGACGGATATCAGGCAGTCCGTGATCCAGGTGATGGAGTACCTGTGGGGGCAGGGACACCGGCGGATCGGCTTCATAGGGGGGCGCGATCTGGATTCAGACGGAGAGGAGATCACGGATTCGAGGCTTACTATGTATCAGAGCTTCCTTAAGGAGAGAGGGGCGCTGTGCGAATCCTGTATTAAGATTGGCGGATATACCCCGCGCCACGGATACCGGCTTATGAAGGAGCTTCTGGAGGAAGAACAGCGTCCCACAGCCATATTTGCGGCAAATGATTCTCTTGCGGTGGGATGCTATCGTGCGATCCAGGAATGCGGGCTTTTGATCCCCCGAGATATCAGCGTGGTGGGCTTTAATGATATTTCCATGGCAAAGTATCTTACGCCGCCCCTTACGACAGTGCATGTCCATATGAATTTTATGGGGCGCAGGGCTGTGCAGATGTTAGCAGAGCTGATCCAGCAGGAGAGAAGGATCAATATACAGGTCTCTGTATCTACGGAGCTGATCGTCAGAGACAGCGTAGGCAGGGTAGAAGAATAATAACAGAAGGGATGCTGTTTTTAAGGGAAACAGTAACAGGTGGAAAGATATGAATGAGCGCTTTTTGGAAGATCTGTTGAGCGGGGTTTCTGTATCCGGCTGTGAGGAGCCGGTGCAGGAGGTTGTAAAGGCATATATGAAAGATTATGCGCAAGAGATACGTGAGGATGAGATCGGAGACGTGGTATGCGTGTTGAATCCGGGGAGCGGCAGGAAGATCATGCTGTCCGCGCACGCGGATGAGATTGGCGCGGTTGTTTCGAATGTGACGGAGAACGGCCGTCTTCAGGTAGTGAGCAGGGGAGGGATCATTCCTTTCACCTACCCGGGACAGCAGGTAAAGATATGTGCCGGGGATAAGCTGGTCTATGGAGTTGTCGAGGCGAGACGGGAGACATTCGATAATAAAGAGCTTAAGGCAAAGCATTTCCTGATAGATATCGGAGCGTCGACGAAGGAAGAGGCGCTTACGGAGGTGTCGCTTGGAGACGCGGTGGTGCTGGACACCCATATCCGTAAGATGATGAACGATCGGTTTACCGCCCGGGCGCTGGATGACAGGCTGGGCGTCTTCATTATTATGGAAGCGCTCAGGCGAGCGAAGGAAAAGGGGTGTAAGGCAGGCGTGTATGCCGCGTCCACGGTGGGAGAAGAGACGACCAAAAACGGCGCTTACTGGTGTGCTTCGCGCATCAGGCCGGACCTGGCAGTTGTGACAGACGTAACCTATTGCAGTGACTACGGCGATAAGGAGACGGCAGAGGCCGGAGTCGTGAAGCTTGGAGGCGGGCCTGTTCTCTGCAATGCTCCGATTGTCACGAAGAAGCTGAACGACAGGATGAAGACCTGCGCTGATAACAGGGAGATTCCGGTCCAGATAGAAGCGGCCGGCGCGCTTACCTATACAGACGGAGATGAGATACATTTCTCCGGACAGGGTGTTCCGATGGTTCTTGTATCCATTCCTTTGCGGTATATGCATACTCCGGCAGAAGTGGCTGACATGAAGGACGTGGAGAATTGTATAGAACTGATTGCAGAATTCTTGTGCAGTTACGAGGAGTAATATAGATGAAGGTTAAGTTTCTCTGTATCCTTTTAGCGGCCGTATGCTGTTTTTCCGCCTGCCAGAAGCCGGAGGATCCCGGACAGACGGGAGATGTGCAGAAGGAAGAGAAGGCAGAGAAGTCTGAAAAGGAACAGGTGGAAGAGGAACGAAATTCAGATACCCCGGCGCCTTCCGTCAACGGCAGGCTGTCGGTCCGTGGTACACAGCTTGTGGACGAGAAGGGAGAGGCCGTACAGCTTAAGGGGATCAGTACCCATGGCCTGGCGTGGTTTCCGCAGTATGTCAACGAGGAGCTGTTTGGAGAACTGCGTAAGGAGTGGAATGCCAGCCTGATTCGTCTCGCCATGTATACGGCGGAGTCGGGCGGGTACTGCACGGACGGCAATAAGGAAGAGTTAAAGGAGCTGATCCGGCGCGGTGTGGAATACGCGGCCAGACAGGACATGTATGTGATCGTGGACTGGCATATCCTGTCTGACAATGATCCGAACCTTTATAAGGCAGAGGCGCTTGCGTTTTTTGACGAGATGACGAAGGAATTTGCCGGCTGTGACAATGTACTCTACGAGATCTGTAACGAGCCGAACGGCGGGACTTCGTGGGCTGAGATCAAGTCCTATGCAAACGAGGTCATCCCGGTTATCCGTGCCAATGATGCGGATGCGGTGATCATTGTGGGGACGCCCAACTGGTCCCAGTATGTGAACGAGGCGGCGGCAGATCCGCTTGAGGGCTTTGATAATATCATGTACACCTTGCATTTTTATGCGGCGACACATACGGATTCCTTACGAAATACGATGACTGCCGCCATAGATGCAGGCATTCCGGTATTCGTGACGGAATACGGGATCTGCGACGCCAGCGGTAACGGAGGGATTGATGAGGCGCAGGCCGATGCCTGGATGCAGGTGATGGACGAGTACAAGGTAAGCTGTGCGGCGTGGAACCTTTCCAACAAGGAGGAGACCTCTGCTGTTTTTCGAAGTTCGGTGGATAAGGTCTCTGGATTTACGGAGGAAGACCTGAGTGACTCCGGAAGGTGGCTTTATGGGATGCTGACAGAAGGAAAGAGCGCGGACGGCAAGAAACGGGATGCGGACGGCGAAGCTTCGAGTGACGGCGATGAAAGCGCCGGCGGCGAGACGGCAGAGAATGGACAGAGCAAGGTTATAAAGAGCAAAGAGACAGAGGTGACGGCCGTACTTGCCAACAGCTGGGAAGCGGACGGCCGGACTTTCTATCAGTATACGCTTACGGTGAAGAACATTTCCGGACAGCCATTTAAGAGCTGGACAACAGAGCTGGAATTTGACGGTGATATTGCCCTGTCGGACAGCTGGAACGGGCAATATGCTGTGGATGGAGGCGTCCTTCGTATATCATCTGTTGATTATAATGGTAAGCTTGATGCAGGCGGTTCGGCAGAAGATGTGGGGTTCATTATCAGCGGAGAGCCTGGATTGGCAATTCAATAGACGGCGGGGATTATCCGGAAATGGATGAAAGATGAGAAGAAAGCTTAAGGGGGCGGCAGTTATGAGAAAGAGACAGCCTTTATCACAGATAAAACTGTCGGATGCACAGAAAGAGAAGCTGAATGAAGAGATCAAAGCCTTCTATCTGGACGTCCGGGGAGAAGAGATCGGGATGATCGAACAGATGCAGATTCTGGAGCTGTTCGAGCAGAATATGGCGCCTATTATCTATAATAAGGCGTTAGATGATGCAAAGAGATGGTTTGGCCAGATGATGGATAATATGGATTCTGATTATTATACTTTATATAAGGAAGATAATTGAAAGAGGGAGGATCATGGCTAAGATATTTAATGTGACAGGACCGTGCATACCTGCAAAACACTATATGACAGACCTCACAGAGCGTATCGCGCAGATACAGCGGATGGTTGATGCGGGGGCGTATTTTACGATAAATCGTGCAAGGCAGTATGGGAAAACGACTACGCTGGCGTTGCTGGATGAGGCCCTGAAAGAGGAATATCTTGTGGTCAGACTTGATTTCCAATTGCTTGGAAGCGCATCTTTCCGGAATGAGAGCGTATTTTCTCAGGCATTTTTAAGAGTTTTTTTAAGAGAGTTGAGACGACGGGAAGCAGGAACGCAAAAGACGGCCGGACTTATGGAGCGTATGAAGGAAGTCTCTGGAAAAAAGGATGAAGATTTTGATCTTATAGATTTGTTTGAGTATTTGACCGAGGTCTGTGAGATCAGTACGAGACCGGTTGTTCTTATCATTGACGAGGTGGATAATGCGTCAAACAATCAGGTGTTTCTGGATTTCCTTGCGCAATTGCGAAGCTGTTATCTTGAAAGAGAGACGAAAGGTACGTATGCATTTCAGTCGGTGATCCTTGCCGGGGTATATGATATTAAGAATCTGAGGAGGAAGCTTCGCCCGGATGAGGAACATAAAACAAACAGTCCATGGAATATAGCGGCAGATTTTGATGTAGATATGGAACTGTCCAGAGATGGGATAAGGGAGATGTTGAATGCATATGAAGCGGATTACAGGACAGGAATGGATACGGATGAGATGGCGGTATTCCTTTATGATTATACTCATGGTTACCCGTATCTGGTATCACGCTTGTGTAAGATGATGGATGAAAAGGCCGGCAGCGGGGATGCGTCTGACTGTAAGAGGGCGTGGACGAAGGACGGGTTTCTGGAGACGGTGCGTCTGCTTCTTCTGGATAATAATACATTGTTTGAATCACTGACCAGTAAGCTGGTGGATTATCCCAGACTTGAACGGATGCTCAAAGAGCTTCTTTTCTTTGGAAAGACGATTACTTATAATCCGGCGAATCAGATGGTGAACCTTGCGCTTATGTTTGGATTTGTTCGAAATGAGGAAGGACGCGTGATTCCTGCAAACCGCATTTTTGACACACTTCTGTACAATTATTTTCTCTCTCTTGATGAAATGGATGAATCCGATATATATAAGGCATCTCTTCAGGACAGGAACCTGTTTGTAAGGGACGGACATCTGGATATGCGCAGGGTACTGGAAAAGTTTGTTCAGCATTTTCATGAACTGTATGGAAACTGCGGGGAGACATTTCTGGAGGAAGAAGGGAGAAGGTATTTTCTATTGTATCTGCGCCCGATCATCAATGGAACAGGGAATTACTATGTGGAGGCACGCACCCGGAGCCTTGGAAGGACGGATATCATAGTGGACTACCGGGGCGAGCAGTTTGTGATTGAGACTAAGGTGTGGCGGGGAAATGAGTACAATTCCCGAGGCGAGCTTCAACTGGAGGGATATCTGGATGATTATGGCCTGCGTACAGGCTATATGCTCAGTTTTAATTTCAATCGTAAGAAGCAGGCCGGCGTCTATGAAATCAGACTGCGGGACAAGATACTCATTGAAGCGGTTGTGTAAATAGTTAATCTTTTTATATCAATACGGCAAAAACGGAGGCTCCAAGAACAGTCAGAAGACCTGCCACGGCTATGGCAAGACTGCTCATGGCGCCTTCGATTTCGCCCATCTCCATAGCTTTTGCCGTGCCGATGGCATGGGAAGCTGTCCCGATCGCAAGCCCTCTGGCAACTGGGTTATGGATCCGGAAGAATCTACAGATAAATTCCGCCGTAACATTTCCGAAGATCCCTGTGATGATAATGACGGCGACGGTTATGGTCTGGATACCGCCCAACTCTTCTGAGATGCCCATTCCGATCGCTGTGGTGATGGATTTGGGCAGTAAGGTTACATACTGTTCGTGGCTCAGAGAAAATAATCTTGCCAGCAGGAAGATACTAAGAAGGCTTGCCAGCACGCCGGCGGTGATCCCTCCGATTACAGCCTTCAGATTCTTCTTGAGCAGTTCTATCTGCTGGTAGAGGGGAACTGCCAGACATACGGTGGCAGGAGTCAGCAGATAGCTTATATATTTGGCGCTCTCATTATAGTGCCTGTATTCTACTTTCAGGATTGCCAGTACCGCTATGACCGCTATTGTTGCGATCAGAAGGGGATTAAAGAGGGCAAGCCGGAATCTTTTCTTGATCAGTACTCCTGCTTCATAGGCCGCAAGGCTTAATACAGCTCCGAAAAATGCGGAATCAACCAGAAATTCTTTCATCTTTTTCTCCATTCTTCATATCTTTTTGAATCATTCTCTGTGTTATCTGTCCCGTTACCCCCATTACTATGATAGTAGAAACGAGCGTGATCACAATAAAGGGAATCCAGACTGGCCGTAGTAAAGACCAGGAGTTAAGGAGCCCCGCCGCGGCAGGGATGAACATCACCGGCATGATCTCGATCAGGAAGCCGGCGGTTTCTTTAACCTGGTTTAACCGGATGATCCCCGTACACAAGGCGGCGAGCATGAGGACCAGACCGTAGACGCTTGCGGGGATTGGAAGAGGAATTATCACATACAGCAGTTCGCCCAGGAATGAGACAAACAGGATGATACAGAACTGTCTTAAATACAGCATAATATGTCAGCTCCTAACTGTGCTTTTTGTTAAAATCTCAGATATACCTGTACATCATAGAATACAAATTTTGCGGTGTCAAGAAAAAGTAACTTTCGGATGCCTTTTTTGCATTGTCTTTTGGAGATGAAACTGTTATACTTACAGTATATCAGATGTGAGCGCTGACGGAGGCAGGGCCCTGGTAAGAGGCGTATGCAGAAGGGGGATGGAGAGATGTCCGGTAAAGAGATTGATCTTACAGGAGAACGAACGATAAGATATGTTCTGCTTAATAAGGATGTAGAGATTGCAGAATTTGAGGTAGATACTTTATACGATGATATAACGATCATAAAGCAGTTTGTCAAGCTGCCAGAATGGTTTGGTAATTTGGACAGTTTTATCATAAACAGACGGGCGCCAAAGCAAAGAGAGAATATAGAAGAGCTGTTGCGCCTGAGCGGATGTGATACCTTACAGGGATTTTTAGATATTTCCCATGCATTGTCTCTGGTGGATACCTTTTGGGTGAAGCGGATAGACAGCGGGTTGTCCTGGAAAAATGTGTCATTATATACACATCCGTTTAATGAAGTAATTGCCAGGACAGCATTTGAAGGCGGTTTGCACGGCAGACAGCTGAGTACTACCTCTCCGGAGTATGGTACGGACGGTTCATTTGCCAAATGCTGGATTCGTGAAGGAGAGCGGATCAGAATGCTGAAGAGGGGCAGTTCAGGTGCAAGAAATGCCGGCCTTGAACCTTATTCGGAGTTTTATGCAAGCCAGCTGGTGAAAGCTTTTACGGACGAATTCGTGACCTATGGTCTGAGGACGCATAATCGAAGAATCTGTTCAGTGTGTGATTTATTTACATCCGAGGATTATGGGTATCTTCCTTATGCGGCGATTGATTCCAGAAGTTCTACACTTAAAGATGTACTGCGTAAAATGCGGGAATTCGGACTGGAAGACAGAGTGAAACGGATGTTTGTGATAGATGCCGTGATCCTGAATGAGGACAGGCATAAGAATAATTTCGGGTTTATTGTGGATAACAGAACGCAGGAGATTGTCGGGATGGCGCCATTATTTGACCACAATATTTCACTTCTTCCATACGCGGAAGAAGGCGAGTTTGAATATGGCGGTGAGTATTTGAGGAGGAAGGGCCCGCGCATTGGAGACGACTGGATTAAGACTGCGGCGATGTGCTTGGATACAGAGACCAGGAAGAATCTCATTCGATTATCGGACTTCCGGTTTGAAAGACATGCAAAATACAATTTGCCAGAGTGGAGGCTTACGGATCTGGAGAAGCTGATCCATACGACCATTCAGAGAATTTTAAAATTTCCTGACTAAATATGCTGTCAGGAATTTTGGAGACAGGATGCTTCCGGGCGGGGAGTTGTATGAACAGGAAGAGGTATTTTTCTGCCGGATGGAACGACGGCGCTCCATCCGGTCATGACTTGTTTGCCGGCTATTCTTTGATTCGGTCAATCTCTTCCAGATTAACGCCCAGGCTTGTAAGTGTCACTTTTAATTCGATGTATCGTCTGTGCATGGAGTGATAGGTTTCAGGAGAAAGACTTTTAATCGGTATCATCCAATCTTGTAACCTAGAGAACTCGCTGACGTAATCCTTGATGATATCTGCTGCGGATGGCATATTTTCACCTGCTTTCTATAGCTGCTGTTTATTTTGCTGTCTATATTGTATCAAAAATACGGTCAGGGTGTAAAGCTTTTGTTTAATATTAGAACGTATTATTATGGAAAGTTTGTGTTATCAGTGTGTTTATTGCGTATGAGGAAGGAGTTTTTTTAACAATGGAGCTTGAACAGGTAGTGCATGATTTTGATCCGATTTTCAATAAGGAGTCGCGTGTCCTCATGCTTGGCACAATGCCGTCGCCGAAGTCGCGGGAGACAGGGTTCTATTACGGACATCCGCGCAACCGTTTCTGGAAGGTGCTCGCGGACGTATGCAAAGAAGAACAGCCACTGACGCGGGAGGATAAGATCGCGTTTGCATTGAGAAACCATATTGCGGTATGGGATGTGCTGGCGGGCTGTGAGATCAGGGGAGCGGATGACAGTAGTATCCGTAATCCGGTGGCGAATGATATGAGCCGGATCCTGGATGCGGCGGATATAAAGGCCATATTCACAACCGGCACGAAGGCGGCGCAGCTGTATAAGCGGTACTGCTATCCAAAGACGGGAATAGAGGCGGCCGTACTGCCTTCCACCAGTCCGGCGAACTGCCGGATATCATATGAGGAGCTTTACCGTGCATATGAGAAGATTGCCGGATTTATCTGATGCCAAGAGAAAGGGAGCTTAATATATGGAGAATCTGATTTTCAGCCTGAATGCCACGGTTCCGGTGTTCATGCTGATGGTTCTGGGACTTTTGTTTCATAAGATTGGATGGATGGACGAAGAGTTTGCGTCTAAGATGAATAAGTTTGTGTTCAAGGTGCCGCTGCCGGTTCTGCTGTTTAGAGATCTTGCGGCGGTGGATTTTAAGGAGGCGTGGGATCCTTTATTTGTCCTGTTCTGTTTTGTGGTGACGATGATCAGCATACTGATATCGGCGGGCATATCATTTCTGTGGAAGGACAGGTCCATACAGGGAGAATTTATACAGGCGTGTTACCGCAGCAGTGCGGCGATCCTTGGGATAGCCTTTATCCAGAACATCTACGGAGATTCCGGGATGGCTCCGCTTATGATCATCGGGAGTGTTCCGCTGTACAATGTAATGGCGGTGCTGGTCCTTTCCGTCACGAATCCGGAGGCGGAGAAGTCAGGTGAGAAGATGGCTGTGAAGACCTTGAAGGGTGTCGTGACGAACCCGATCATCCTTGGGATCACGGCGGGGCTTTTGTGGTCCGCATGTAAGCTTCCCATGCCCCGGATGCTGGATCGGATTGTGTCCAATGTGGCGGGAGTGGCGACGCCGATGGGGCTGATGGCCATGGGCGCGGCCTTTGATATCCGGAAAGCATTTGCCAGGGCGGGAGCGGCGGTCACGGCTTCATTGATCAAGCTGATCGGGTTCTGTGCGCTCTTTCTCCCGGCGGCCGTGTGGTTTGGATTCCGGAGGGAGGAGCTGATCGCAATCCTGATCATGCTTGGCTCATCGACTACAGTTACCTGCTTTGTAATGGCGAAGAATATGGGGCATGAGGGAGTGCTCTCTTCGAGCGCCGTTATGCTGACGACACTGCTCAGCGCATTTACGCTGACGGGATGGCTGTATGTGCTGCGAAGTCTTGGGCTGGTATAATACCGCATAACACTGGTTACCGGGATTCACTATCATTTGGCTGTACAGGTAGAAAAAAACAATCAAATGTGATAGAATAGTAAAACAAAAGACGATGAAGGCCTTTTTGGCATTGCAAAACAGGGGAGAGGAAATATGAAGCAGTGGATCGAATATGCCGTAGAGAATTACCGCGGCAAGAATTCATTTGGATTTCAGCTGGCAAAGGATCTGAAGGAGAGGCAGATCATACAGGCAATTGAGAGATACGCAAGAGGGGTGAAGCCGGAGGAAGTGGTCGCGCTTATGGATACGTCTGTGTTCCGGTCAGGCAAGACGGGATTCTTACTTACCGAACGGTATCTGTACAGTGATAAATATAAGGAAGAAGGGGCGGTCAGCCTGATGTTTTTGAAATCGGTCTCCGTCAGACAGGAGAATAACAGCTGTTGTGTGCTGACCTTCAAGGACGACAGTACACGGGATGTGGATATATCTGTTTTTCTGGATGTTGTGGACGTGTTAAAGCTGATTATCAAGCAGAGAGACGAACATGAAGCAGACGACGAGGAAGCCGCGGATTCGGTAAAGGATGAGGAAGAAGAGCAGAAGAGGCAGGGGAAAGAGAACACAGAGACTGTGGCGCAGATGAGAGCTTTGGGTTATCAGAAGGGAACGGCAGAGGACAGGACCGTATTCGAGGATTCGGCGGAGGATTTCTTAAGAACCGTGCGGCTGGATGAATCTGTCAGGGACGCCGCTGTGCCAAAGAGACCTTTGGGAGACGGGCCTGCCGCGTCAGAGAGTTCTTTAGAAGGCGCGCCCGAGAACCCCGGGGAAGGTATAATGGCTATAGAGGAGCCGGCTGGCCAGGACGATGCGCAGAAGCTGCCAGGATACACAGGGATTACGATAGAAGCGGTAAGGCCGTCAGAAGGTGCAAGTCCCGGTGAATGTGAAAAGCCTGAGGATTACGAGGCTTCCAATCTGTCGATAGAGATTATCCCGGTCGATGAATTTGAAGAATCAGGAGAAGCTGAGGAGTCAAGAGAACAACGCTGGCTGTCGGAATTCTCACAGTCCGGAGAGCCTGGGGATCTGATTCTTGAAGATGAGGTGGATTTTGCCCAGGGACAAGAAGAGCCGGTAATTGCCGGGCAAGAAGGAGACGGCAAAGATGAAGGAAGTGAGGAGACTGGCGGATCTGGCGAAAAGACCGGCAAAAAAGACCAGGCAGAAGAGTCTTTTGAGGAGCTTCTTGAGAAGGCAGAAGCAGGAGACAGCGCCGCCATGTATCAGGCGGCAGAGCTATATTTTACCGGAGAGCAGGCGGTAAGGGATTCGAAGCCTTGTGAGGACGCACAGCAGGCGCAGAATGCAGGGAAGATAGAGAGTGTAGATCTGGTACAGGACGTCAAGCAGGCTATGAGATGGTTCCGTGAATCAGCGAGATTGGAATACGTGCCTGCTATGCTTAAGATGATGCATTTCTACCGTGAAGGAGAGCAGGTGAAGAAGAACTACACGCTCAGCTTAAGCTGGGCGAAGAAGGCGGCGGCGACAGGAGACCAGAGGGGGCAGTATGCCTTGGTCGATTCCTACCTCTACGGCCTGGATGGGAAGCAGGATACGGGAGCCGGCCTTGCGCTCCTGTCGAAGATGGCGGAGCAGGGAGATGAGTCTGCGAAGCGGACGGCAGACGACGTACTGAATAAGATCCGGGAAGCGAAGGAGCGGTTTGATGCGGGGATCAAGAATCCAAGCACGGCGTCCGGATATTAT
>OFGB01001995.1_pt1 | contig 11534 bp, 10 predicted proteins | sample 1521491 | NCBI WGS metagenome assembly OFGB01 (sample SAMEA3504095, study PRJEB24116) | mouse gut metagenome | biome: mouse gut; feature: mouse-associated habitat; material: faeces | place: Denmark | collected 2011
GGGTATTGCAGTAGCAGCCCCAATAGTAATTGTCGCCGCCCTTGCAGTACCAACACACATAAGGGTTCGGGGCTTTCGGGTTATGACCGATGACTAATTCCGTACCCCCGATGGTACAGCCCTCTATGATTTCATAGCCCTGATTGATACGTTTTTCCTGTTCCATAAACACCTCTCATTCTTTGGCATATTTCCGATATGCCTTTTCGCCTGTCGCCCGCAGCTTCTGCACGGGGCGGCTTCCTAAAAGCTCTGGGTGGGTCGCCTGCAGCTTCCGCCTTGTCCTGCTCACACTCTCAAAGCTCGGCAGACCGAGGTATTTGTGCTGCGTCATTATCTCCGCAAGGGGCATCGCCCCCGCATCCTTTAAACAGACATTGCAGAGAGCAAGGTAAAGCACCATGTCGTCGTTTCGGGCGTCCCCGTTCTTCTCCAGAATAGCTTTTACTTTCTTTTCAATTGTTTTCAGATTCCTCATATCTTCCTCCAGAAACAGAAAGAGGGCGGCATCTTTCAGCCGCCCCGTTCCTGCAAAATCGGGTCACTTATTCTTTCGGTTACGGATATTCAGCCAGAGTGCCGCACCGCCGATAAACACGACAAGCACAATGGCAATGATTGTTTTCGCATCCATCCCTTAATCCTCCTTTTTCTTTCTGCCCTTAAATGCGGCAAATCCAAGAACGCCTGCACCGATGACGCAGGCTGCCGCAAGCCCGCCCCAGAGGGCAGGGTTGAAGTCGTCGCCTGTTTTCGGGGTGTCACGCAGCTCATTGTGCATCGTCACGGTCACGGTTTCGTCCGTCTTAACCGTCACTTTCTGGTCGGCAGGCAGGATATAGCCAGAGGAAGCCTTGTCACTTACCTCGGATACGGTGTATTCCCCAATACGCAGACCATCAATGACGATTTCGCCGTTCTTGTCGGTCTTAAAGGTCTGGTCATACCCGTTGTTTCCGATAACACGGAAAGAGAAGCCCTCCACCTTGCCGTCAGAAGAAGTCTTGACGATTTTAAGTGAGCCTTTCTGTGCTTCATTTAAGAAGCCTTTGCCCGCTTCATTCTCTACCTGATAGGTCTTTCCATCTTCCTCAACGGATACGGGATAGACATTCTCATCAAGCACGAAGCCTGTCGGGGCTTTCGTTTCCTTTACCAGATAGTTTCCGTAAAGCAGCTCCTTCATCTGGTAAACGCCGATTTCCACCTCGCCCATCTCGCCGAGCAGCTCGTCGTCCTTATCCAGTTTGCCATCGCCGTTGGTATCTTTATAAACCTCGAATACCGCACCTGTGAGCTTGTTCTCTGGGTAGTCCTTGTCTACCTTTGTCAGTTCAATGTTTCCACGGATATAGCGGTTGACAAGCCCGATTTCCACAACCTCGTCCACCTTGCCGACAGTCACGGCGATTTCCTCATCGGAGAGTACAAAACCTTTCGGGCTTTCAATCTCACGGACAATCCATGTGCCATACGGGACTTTCCCAAAAGAAAAACTGCCATCGTCTTTGGATGTGGCAGTTGCAATGGCATTTTCCTTTGTAAACTCTTTTGTATCCGTCTTAAAGATGCCGATGACAGCACCGCCCAGAGCCTTCCCGTCCTCGTCGGACTTCTTACCGCTTACAGAGCCGTAAATGATGTCGTTTGTGATAGCTTCGCCCTCATTGGCTGTGATTTTCACGGTGGCGGTGTCCTGACCTGCATATTCAAAATTTACAGGGTATTTCGTGTCGCTGACAAGATAAGCGGCGTTGGTGTTGATTTCCTGCACATAGTAATTTCCAATCGGCAGGTCGCTGATTGCCTTCCCATGACCATTTTCGTCAAGGAAGATAACCTCAATCAGACCATCGGCAGGGATGACCGTGCCGTCTGCGGCGGTCAAGTCCTCTGCGGCATACAAGCCAAAGGTAACATCAAAGATTTCGCCGTTTGTGCCGATGCCGTAGGCTTCGTCTGTTTCAAGGCTCTTTACAAGGTCGATTTCCACACGCTGACGCTCATTGACAAAGCCTGTGGCGGTTTCCGTCACTTCGATTTCCTGTCCCGCATACACAAGCTCTACGGAGTGGGTTTCATCATTCAGCACCATTCCATACGGGGCTGTGGTTTCTTTGACCTCATACTTGCCCAGATACAGCTCTTTGGACTTCGCCGTGCCGTCTTTTCCTGTGGTTACAGTATCCACGACCTCGCCTTTTTTCGCTCTGACTGTCCCGTCCAGAGTCACAATATCCTCGGCTGCGGTAATCTCATAGACCGCACCCTCCAAGCCGCTGACGGAGAAAATCGGCTGATACAAGCCTTTGTCGCCTGCCACGGTGGAAAATACCTCGCCAGATTTGGTTACGGTAATTGTGCCTTTCTGTGCCATGTTGGAGCGTACTACCTCAATGAGCGTGATGCCGCTTTCCTCCTCGGAGTTCTCCTGCACCACATCAAAATAAACTGGCTCGGAATTTAACACATAGCCATACGGGGCTTGCACTTCCACAAGGGAATAGCCCTTGCCGTATTCAAGGGTCTGCGGCGTGATAAGCTCGCCGTCCGCTGTTGTATAAAACGTGTCAATGGTCGTCACTTCTGGATAAGTGAAGGTCATTGTTACAAGATTTCCGTTCGGGTCGTAAATCTGGAAGCCTGCCCCTGCATACGGGATGGTGTTGCCTGTTTCCGCATCCTTTTTTACCACCTTGATATAGCTCTCAAAGTTAGCGTTGTTGATAAGGTAACGGTAGGTCTGACCGTCGGAATTGATAAATACATCAAACGGCTTCATCAGCTCACGCCCCTCCCATCCAGAGGTCTGCTTCACGGTGTAAATGCCATACGGCATATCCTTACTCTGGGCAAAGCCGTTTTCATCGCAGGTGAGGATGTCACGCTCGGTTTCCTTTGCGTCCCCGTAGCTGCCTGCGGATTTTAGGAATACCTCAAATACCGCACCTTCTTCGGGTGTTTCAATCTGCGTCTCGCCGTCGTCGGTGTGCTTGATGATGGCGATATTGCCCTTGATGACCTGCTCATTCACATCATTTGCGGCAGAATTATATTCCACGGTATAGAGCTTCGGTTCTGCCCCTACATGGTGTACGGTTTCATCAAGCAAATATCCCTCGGACGGGCTGATTTCACGGACAGACCAGTCATCGTCGCAAATATAATATTTGGTCGTAAACTGCCCGTTTTCATCAGTCGTGTAGGTGTCAACCAGTTCCTCGCCCTTGTAAATGCCGTAGACCGCACCTGCAAGGGTGGCGTCGCCCTGCGGCGTACTTCCTGTTTCCACATCCGTCTTTGTGACGGTCACGTTAAACTTCTTCAATACGTTGTGGAAGCTGCGGTTTGTGACCTTCTTCCATTCAATCGGGGCGGTCTGGGATGCAGGGACGACATAACGGATAGCCGTATCCACTTCCTCAAGCACATACGGGGTGTCGCCGCTGATAAGGACATCCTCAAACTTTGCCAGACCATTTTTATCCGTCACGGCGTATTCGTCCACGGGCAGACCGCTGAGCGACGTTCCGTAAAGGTGGAATTTCACGCCCTCCACAAGATTGTCCTCGGAAGTCTTGATGACCTCCAGACTGCCACGCTTTAGGACGTTGTTGAAATTAACCGTAGTGGTCTTGCCGCCAATCAGCGTGACCGTCTGGGTCTGCTGCGGCTCGTAACGGTCAAGGGACTGCTCGGTAATCGTATAAGTGGCGGGGAATAAGCCCTCCACGGTCAGGTTTCCGTTTTTGTCTGTCTTGACTGTCTTATCGAAGTTATCTCCTTTGATGCGGAAGGAAATGCCCTCCACAACGCCGTCCTCGGAAGTCTTTTTGAGAGCAATCGTGCCTGTCGGCGTTTCAATATTGATATACGCCTTTACACTGTCGGCATTCTCGACGCCCGTAATCAAGTCCTGCAAGTTCGGGTCGCCATAGGCAATGAGCTTGGCGGAGCTGCTGACCTTTGGCACATCGTTCCTTGTTGCAGAGATACGGACAGTTCCGCTTACCGCCTTTTTGGAACTGATAGTCAGCTTGTTCCCTGACTTCGACACGCTCACATTGGAATCGGAACTTGTAAAGGCATAATCGGACAGCACGCCGTTTTTATCCGTCAATGTGATGCTATATTTCCCGTCCTTATAGGCAAGCTCCTTTGTGATGTCATTTTTACCGCCCGACATAAAGCTCGGAATGGTGTTATGCTCTGTCAGCATGGAAACAATCTGGTCATAAGCCGCCCTCGCACCGCTGTTGGCATAATTTGAGCCAAAATGCAGGCTGTAAACCGTCTTGCTCGTCTGCTTATAGGAGCCTGTGGCTTCACGGCATCCCGTGACGAACTCCCACACAAGGGTCTGCGTGGCAAGCCATTTCTCATCATCGCTGCCAGATAAATTACCTTTGTTTCCCTGATACCCATAGAGCAGGGCAAGCCCCACCGCCTTTTTCTGGTTTGCAGAAAGGGCGTTCCATGTGTCGGAAGATGCCTTTTTCAACGTGTTCCCCGTTTTCAGCGGAACACCCGGCTGAATACAGAACGCATCCTCGCCGTCCACATACATACGGTACTTGTATTCGCCCGTGCCTCCTGCGGTATAGCCGCCGATACTGGCACTCGAATTGTACCGCATGGCGTTCCCGCTGCTGTCATAGGTGTGGGTGAAGCTGATTGTGCCGATGTCGCCTGCGGCAAACGCCGTAGTCGCAGGCATCACGGACAAAGCCGTGACTGCCGCCAACGCAAGGGCAGCGGCTCTTTGAAATAATTTACGAATTTTCATCGCTTACCTCCTGTTATTGTTGATTTGATAAAAGCTGTTTTACTGACTGAAAAAGCCGCCCATCTGGACGGCTTAAACATTTCTTTTTCTCGGTTAGTTACTGGCTGTATAAGGGGGGGGAGGTGTGGAGAGGGGGGAAACTCAAAAAAACCATTCCTCCAGAGGGCAGACTTCTCCCCAAGTGTGCGGCTTACCTTTCGTGAGCCTTGTTCCGCTGTAAATGGCGGTTGTAGAACTCCAACGCCTTTACAACAAAATCCGCTTCCTGCCCTCTGGGTACGGACTTCGGGATGAGCTTGGTTATCCTCTCGTCACGGAAGGCAGGCTTTTCCTTCTGGTTGGGCTTTTCCTCCTCCATGATGGAGCTGATAACCTCGTCCGTGAGTTTCCCGTCCTGCATAAACTTCTTCATTTTGATTGCCTGTGCGAGTGACGGGGTAGCGTCGTTGTAGCTCATGGCTTCAAGCAGGGTGTATTGCTGTTCCTCGGAAAGATAGGAAATCTCCACCGCAGGGCGGAAAGCAATCTGCCTGTCGTCTACCATTTGCAGAATTTCGGGTACAAGCTCTGTTAGACGGATATAGCGGCGTATTTGGTCTTTACTTTCCCCTACAAGCTCGCCTAACTCGGCATCGGAACGACCACTTTGCAACTTAGTCGCCATTGGCGACGAAGTTAAATCACTCCTCTGTCCTTGCCGTTTCATTGCTTCTAACCGCATCTTATAGGCAAAGGCTTTCTCACTCGGCAGAATGACAGACCTCTGCAAGTTGCTCTCCACCATGACAATAATCGCTTCGTCACGGGTCAGCTCCTTCACTTCGCATTTCAGCGTTTCAAGCCCTGCAAGCTCGCAAGCCTTTTTCCTCCTGTGTCCGCTGATAAGCTCATACCGCCCGTCCTCTTTCAGACGGACAGTAGCAGGGGTCATTACGCCATTCCGCTTTACGCTCTCGACAAGCTGTTCCATATCCTCATTCATTAACACCTTGAACGGGTGGTCTGGAAACTCGTCAATCTCTGAAATAGGAATGTCCCGTATTTTGCTTAACGCCGCTTCCTCACGGCTCTCGTCCGTCTGGAAAAGGTCATCGTATGCGGTCAGCTCGATTTTGCTTCCTCTGCTTCTCGCCAAGCTCTGCCACCTCCTTTGCGAACTGTTCATAGGCTGCGGCAACCTTGCCGCCTTTGTCATAGGCAAATATGCTTTTGCCCTCTGCGGTAGCTTCAACCGCACGGATGGAATGGGGTATCTCGCTGTCAAAGACTTTGATTTTCTGTCCGTATGCACTCTTTACCGTAGCGGTAATCTCCTTAGAGATATTCGTGCGGGGCATTACCATCGTCATTAAGATACCATCAATCCGCAGCTTGGGGTTTATCTGCCGCCTGACCATTGACACGGAGCGAAGCAACAGCTCTAAGCCTTTCGCAGAAAGATAGTGGGGCTGTGTCGGGATAACCACGCTGTCAGCCGCCACAAGTGCATTGATGGTAATCATGCCCAAACTCGGCATACAGTCGATAAGCACATAGTCGTAATTCTTTTTGACCGCATTTACATAGGTCTTTAGGACACGCTCACGGCTCATGGCATTGATTAGCCTTACCTCGAAGCCCGACAGCTCAATGTTGGACGGTAACAGGTCAACGCCCTCGCTGTTGCGGATAATCCCCTGCGAAACATCAGGCGGCTTGTCGTCGATGATGTCCTGCATAATGGTGGGGAGCGTGACGGGGATGTCGTCTGGTCGGTTATAGCCCAGAGCCATTGTGAGGTTTGCCTGTGCGTCCGCATCAATGAGCAGCACCTTAGAGCCTTGCCTTGCCAGACCTACACCCAAGTTGACCGCCGTTGTGGTCTTTCCAACACCGCCTTTCTGGTTCGTCAGAGCAATCACTTTGCAATTTGACATAGATGCGTCCTCCTTTCGCATAAATTTAGCCGCTTTGTCAAAGGCGGCTATGTAACAGTACCAGAGAACGCAAAAAAGCCGACTGGCTTGTACCAATCGGCTATGTAATCTCTATCTTTCCATATTCAGTTTTTAATTCTTGCACAGGGCTTGCCGCACCTGCTCTATATCCCATTTCTCTGGAAACAGGACTGCCATAATGCGGAACGCATCATAAAGCCCTGCCACATAAGAACAGTTGGAATAATCTATGTTCTGACTGTCCCTGCAATCCAGAAGATGGTTGCATATCTGCCGCTGTTTCTCCGTCAAATCAAGTCGGATATAGCTTTGCTCCGCACAGCCCTCCGCATTGCTTTCCTGCTGAAAATCCATGTCTGACTGCAAAAGCTGATATACGGAGTTTTCCTTCAGATTTTCCAATGCTAATGTTACCAACTTTTCAAACTCCATGCCTCACGACCTCCCCTTAACCTGCCACAACCTTTAATTTCTTAATGGGAGCATTGCTGACCTTGAAGATAAGCTCGTCAACAGGGTCGGTATATCTGCCTTGCTGTATGAGCTGATTTTTCAGCTCGACAAGGCTATGTAACAGGATTGTCCTCTCTTGGCTGTTTACATACAAATGATTCAGTTTCTCCCTCATAATTGCCACCGTCCTTTTTTGCTTTCATTATATAAGGAAATGGCAGTCGGCTCAAATATGCAAAATCGGGGCAAAAAAATAAGCGTACCACTATCTCTAATGATACGCTTATGATTATTTAGATATAAACATCAACAGTCAAATCTTCCCATTGATTTTTTCTAAGATAGCCACCACTTGCTTTTCGGAAAGCCTGTGCTTCCTCAAAACTTATGGTAAAAGTCCAAAATGGTTTTCGCCTATCTTTGTGATATAGCCGCCTGGGCAGCACGAAGTATCGCAATATCCTGAACAATCACCTGACGGCTGACATGAAATTCGCTGGCAAGCCTGGTTCCTGACACAGGAACCTTCGTCTCACGCAATTCACGCAAGATCAAATCCCGACGTTCCTTACCGCTCATCTTCTACCATACCTTTCCTCTGTTCTTAGACGTTTCTATCTTCTTGTATCCCTTCAACAGGCTTCTTACAGAAATTCTACTCCACTGGATGAAGATTTTTCAATGAAATATCCAGAATCGGAGCAGAGTGGGTCAGTGCCCCGCTGGATATGTAATCCACTCCTATATCCACAAGACGCTCCACGTTTTCTTTCGTGACATTGCCGGAACATTCCGTCTCAGCCCTTCCATCGATCATGCGAACTGCCTCTTTCATCTCTTCCGGTGACATATTATCCAGCATAATGATGTCTGCCCCAGCATCAACAGCCTCTTTGACCATAGCAAGGTTTTCTACCTCCACCTCAATCTTGCGCACAAAGGGAGCATATTCCTTTGCCATCTGCACCGCCTGCTGAACCCCGCCGGCAGCGCCGATATGATTGTCCTTCAGCAGTATGCCGTCGGACAGATTGTAGCGGTGATTAAAACCTCCGCCCACCTTCACTGCATATTTTTCAAACACCCGCATGTTGGGAGTTGTTTTGCGGGTATCGAGAAGCTTTGTCTTCGAGCCCTCTAAAAGCCTGGCGATGGAAGCGGTATAGGTGGCGATGCCGCTCATCCGCTGGAGATAGTTTAATGCCACGCGCTCACCGGAGAGAAGCACCCGGATATCTCCCGTCAGAACTGCCATAAGCTGCCCTTCCTTCACCACATCCCCGTCCCGGCATTTCAGATCAATCTCTACGGAATCATCCAGCAGCTGGAACACCCTGGAAAATATACCGAGCCCCGCAATGATACCATCCTGTTTACAGATCAGCTGAACCTCTCCTTTTCTGCCTTCATGCATCACCGCATTGGTGGTGATATCCTCGCTGGTAATGTCCTCCTGAAGCGCCATTCGTATCAATTTATCCGCATTTAACTGCATTGTTATCTCATTCATGTTTTTCCTGTTCCTTTCTTTTCCCTTTTTGTCTCTCGATCTCTGCCAGTACCATGTTCCCATACTCTTTCCAGAGACGTTCCAGATCATCATACAGGCCGGTATCCACAGAGGGATCATGGGAAATATGGGTATAGTTCTTCATGATCCGGTTCGCCGCCCGTTTGGCAAATACCAGGCTTTCCAACAGGGAATTGCTGGCAAGGCGGTTCGCCCCATGCACCCCGTTGTAGCTGGTCTCTCCAATGGCATAGAGCTGGTTCATGGAAGTCCTGCTGTCGCAATCCACCCAGATCCCTCCCATGAAATAATGCTGCGCCGGCACTACTGGCACCGGCTCTTTGGTCACATCGTAGCCCTCCTCCAGACAGCGTTGGTAAATGTTAGGGAAATGCCCTTTGATCTCCGTCTCGGAAATGGGCGCCAGGCTCAATCGCACATAGGGCATCTGATCCCGTTCCATCTGTTCATATACTTTCTCCGTCAATACGTCCCGCGGCAGCAGCTCATCCACAAACCGCTGTCCGTCTTTATTCAGAAGTACAGCCCCTTCCCCTCTCACCGATTCTGAGATGAGAAATCTCCTTCCCGGCTTCTGTGAATAAAGAGTGGTAGGATGAATCTGAATATAGTCAATATTTTCCAATTCTATTCCATGCTTCAAAGCGATGGCCAGCGCATCCCCAGTCATATGACGGAAATTAGTTGAATGCTTATACAATCCCCCAAGACCACCGCAGGCAAGTACGGTATAATCTGCCCGGATCGTCAGAAGATCTCCGTGCTCATCGGTAACCACTGCGCCGAAACAGGTATTTTTCTCTGTCACCAGATCAATCATCGTCGTATGTTCATATATTTTCACATTATCAAGCTTCTGAACCGCTGCCAGAAGCTTACTGGTGATCTCTCTGCCGGTGATGTCCTCATGAAACAGAATCCTCGGCGTAGAATGCCCTCCCTCTCTGGTAAAGACAAGGGAACCATGGTCATTTTTAAAGTCCACGCCATACAAGATCAGATCATCAATAATATTCCGTGAGGAACGGATCATAATATCCACAGATTCCCTGCGGTTCTCGTGATGTCCTGCCCGCATCGTATCCTCATAATAGCTGTCATAATCCTCCTCTGACTTAAGAACACAAATCCCCCCCTGAGCCAGATAAGAATCGCTGTTCTCCACCTCATCCTTGGTGATCATGATGATCTTTTTATCTCTGGGAAAGTTCAATGCGCAGTACAGCCCTGCTGCTCCGCTCCCCACAATTAAAATATCTGCTTTTTTCTTCATACTGCCGCCTTTGCCGTATCATTTGCCGAGTTTCAGCATGTTTGTCAGAGGTAGGTTAGCACCCTTTCTCCGCTCCTCACCCACAAACACTTCATTTTTTCCAAACTCCAGAACATCCGCCACCTTTTCAAGTGTAATCAATTTCATATCTTCACACACCTGATGTTCCATGACCGGATAAAAAGATTTCCCCGGATTGTTCTTTACCAGTTCATAAAAAACGCCGGTCTCCGTGCACACAATAAACTCTTTCCCGCTGCTCTTTCCTGCATAATCAATGATACCGGATGTACTTCCAATATAATCTGACAGTTCCAGCACTTCTTCTGTACATTCCGGGTGGGAAAGAACTTCCGCCTGGGGATGCTGCTGTCTGGCTTCTCTTACTGCTGCCGCTGTCATCTTCGCATGAACCGGACAATAACCGTCATTTAATATTATATTTTTTTCCGGCACCTGCTGCGCCACAAACCGTCCCAGGTTCCCATCCGGGATAAAGAAAATATTTTTACTGGGCAGAGCCTTAACGATCTTTACCGCATTGGAAGAGGTCACACAGACATCGGACAACTCCTTGAGTTCCGCCGTTGAATTGATATAGCACACCACCGCCAGATCTCCATATTCCTCTCTCATACTCTGGATCTTTTCCTTCTGTGCCATATGTGCCATGGGACAGTCTGCCTCTGCATCCGGCATAAGTACTGTCTTCTCCGGACTCAGTATCTTGGCGCTTTCCCCCATAAAAGACACGCCGCAGAATACGATGGTGTTTTCCTCCGCCTTCTCCGCGATCTGACTCAGATAAAAAGAATCCCCTATGTAATCCGCCACATCCTGAACCTCATCACTCACATAATAATGCGCCAGAATCACCGCATTTTTTTCTTTCTTCAACCGGTTAATCTTGTCTTTCAGTTCTTTCACTATCTTCCTCGTTTCTGTGCCGTTTTCCGGCACACATGATTGGGTGGGGCCATCGCCCTCCAGTTATTATTTATCCCCTATCTTAACACAAAACTTTACAGCTGACAAGACAGTAAAAATTCTTTTGGGGATCAATAGCTCTCCCTCGCTGTCTCTAATATACTTTCATAGCAGGGTTTCTTTTCCATCTCTCCCTGGAACAGCAGCGGATAGCTGGTCTCTCCCTTAAAATTCGTCAGCCAGGAATCTTCATCCGTGATGCCCCAGAAGGTAACATTCGTAATATTTGCCTTACCGGTGCGGTCTGCCCGGAGTATCGTCTGGAAAAATTGTTTATAACGGTCCGCCTGTGCCTTCAGGCCCTCCTCCGAATCATCGGTGTTGTGCATATCGATCTCTGTCAACTGAATCTCAAGCCCCTCGATAGCCCCATATTTTTCCAGAGCCGCGTCAATAAGATCCGTGGTAGGATAATCCATATCCCAGTGGCTCTGCATACCAACGCCATCTAAAACACCTTTTTCTTTTAATTTCTTCACCGTGGCCGTAATCATCTCCCGCTTTGCCGGCATATACTCATTGTAATCATTGTAAAATAATTTCACTTCCGGGTCTGCGTATTTTCTG
>OFGB01001996.1_pt1 | contig 11533 bp, 10 predicted proteins | sample 1521491 | NCBI WGS metagenome assembly OFGB01 (sample SAMEA3504095, study PRJEB24116) | mouse gut metagenome | biome: mouse gut; feature: mouse-associated habitat; material: faeces | place: Denmark | collected 2011
GGAAGCGCAGCATGTATTCCATCACCCGGATTTTGGAGGGCTGGAAGCCGATGGCGTCTAGGATTTGATCCACATACTGTTGGAACGCGTCGGTCTTGGGGCGGAAGAGGAAGAGGTCATTTTGCAGGTCGAAGATGCTCACTTCCCCCTGCTGGGCCAGGGGATGGCCCTTGGGGACCCCCACCACCAGGTCGCTCTGGAAGAGCTCGCAGTGTTCCAGGTTGCTGTTGTCCAGGTTCAGGTCGGTGAGGATGAAATCCAGGTTGGCCTGGTCCATCAGCTTCCCCTGGCGTTCAAATTGTATCCTGGATATAATCGCAACGGGCGAAATGGCATTTATTCTGTTTGCCTCGTCATCCCATTCTTCCTGTATCCCGCTTATAACGCCTCTGCCCGCGAACGCCAAATCCTCCCTGAGCAGCTTTAAATCCGCCTCCAGCTTTTCCAGTTCTTCCTCCGATTCCGCAAGCAGATACAGAGCCTTTTTCCCTTTCCCAAGGCGCTTTAAAACCGCTTTGATATACTCCTGATTTTCCACCTCATGAATGCGGTCCTTTGCCCTGATACCTGCCTGCCTTACAATTTCCGGATCGCTCCAGATAATCAGATCCGCATCTCCGATCCATGTTTTCCATTCCGTAAAGGTGCCGGTCCCCACCAGAATCTTTGCGGAAATAAACAGAACCGTATTCAGACTGCCGCTGCCCAGGAACCTGTCCGTAATGCTAATAGATTCCCGCAGGGAATAGTCCGTCAGATTCATCCCCGGTAAATTAATTTTTTGCATATTATCCCCTTTGTCATACCCCTGAATGGTAATAGTATAGCAGATACCGCAGCGTTTAGCAAGAAAGTCCGCTCGTCGGAGGATTGCAAAATTGGAACTGGACAAAAATAGGTTATGCGTTTATACTGAAAGTAATTATGCGGCGCAGAAAACATATGATATTTTGTTTCTTTGGGTGAAAATCCGCATAATATATTATGGTGGGAAAGGAGTCTCAGATGGATATTGCCGGTTTATCAACTTCCATGTCTATGGCGGAGCTTCAGACTGGTTGGGGGATGAAAATGCTGAGTAAGGCTATGGATACCGCTCAGTCACAGGGAGCACAATTGGCAGAAATGATCTCATCCGCCCCAGCTGCAGAGATGGAGCTTTCCGTCAACCCCTATGTCGGAAGTCAGTTTGATGTCCGTATATAGGAAGCGGTAAAATATGCGTGGGATCACCCCAGCAGTGTACCGCAAAGACAGACAGGATGTTTTCTGTCTGTTTTTTATCATGCGGGGCGCAGTTTCACATACGGAGGATAAACATGTTTTCCAGAAAGCATTCTACTATTACCAAGGGCATCCTGATCATACTTATGCTTGCGCATCATGTATTTGCTCCGGACCATATGGAACTTTATGAAGTAAAAACAATATGGAATAACCCCGTTCTCGCCGCACAGATCGTCACTTTTTTCAAAATATGCGTCGCCGGTTTTTCCTTTCTCTCCGCCTTTGGCATTACCCGCGCTCTGAAAAATCAAAACCGGAAAGAGCCGAAAGCAGATATGTCCCTTATCGCAGGGAGGCTGATCAAGCTGGAATCCGGCGTTCTTTTTATTTATGTTCTTGCCGTTTTCTATAAACAGTTTATTATGCGTCAGTCCATCGGGCTGTTCTATGCACCGCTGGATATGGACCTGGCACACATCCTGCTCAGCATGTGCATCGACTCTCTGGGACTTGCCGCGTTCATGGGTACCATGCCCTTAAATGTCACATGGTGGTATCTTTCCTATGCCATTTTACTGATTGCGGCAATGCCCCTGATCTACAGGGCTTACGAAAAATTCAGATATCTCCTGCTGCCCGCCGCCTGCATGATCTGCCTTGTCATTCCGGGCATGCGGGTGGAATTCTGGTGCTATCTGCCGACTGTCTTTCTAGGATGCGCCTTCGCCTGTGAAAACTGGTTTGAAAGGCTGCATGAGTGGAAGCAGGGCAACTACATAATAAAAGCAGGCAAATGTACCGCCTGCCTGTTCTTACTATATCTCTCCTATCTGCTCAGTAAATATACCGCCCTGGAATTCAGCTATTTGCTGATATTTGTAATACCGTATATGGTCTATGAATTTATCGCTTTCATACCGGTATTAAATTTCTGTCTGGAATTTCTTGGCAGACATGCCGCCAATATTTTCCTGATCCACACCTTTATTTATTACTATTTCTATCCTGATTTTATCTATTCCTTTCAGGATTCCTGGAAAATACTGGGCGTACTGCTTCTTTTAAGCCTCACTGTCTCCATTCTGACAGAACTGCTGAAAAAAATCACCCGTTATAACAAACTCACTGAAAAATTATTATTTCAAATATCATATAAGCAAGCGCCAGAACAATCCCTATGATCAGGCAGACACTCCACAGCCTCTCACCCCGGCTTTTTCTTGACGCCCAGATCGTTCTTAAGAAATTCTGTTTTCCCTCATTAGAGGCAATCCAGGTCACCACACAGAGCGCGATTGCCGTCCCCACCACCGCAAGAAGCAGATAGACGGAAATAGCCATGATCAGTTCCTCCGTTGTAAGCCCTGTTTCCAGTTCTTCCTCCAGAACACCGGCCAGCTTATCCTGCAGATACATCAGGCACACCGACTGCCCGTTAAAGATAAAATGCATGATAAAGGGTGCCACTGTGGAACCTGCAGCCTCCGCCAGCAGCGCCATCATAATCCCCAGAAGCAGCGCATACGCCGCCTGATTAAAGTTCATATGCATTAATGCGAACAAAACGCCGGAGAGCAGGATCGCACCGAAAATATTGCCGGACCTCCTGAATCCCCTGAAAAAAGCGCCCCTGAAGACCATCTCCTCACAGAATGGCCCGAACACCGCCATAATCAGAAACATAAGAAAGAAGGGGACATCTAAAATGTCCCCCGTATTATCCACAAAAAGCATGGATATCGCATTGGCAAGTGTAGCCAATGGCATCAGTAAAAATGTATAAAGGACCGTCATCAGGGCTGTAGATATTTTAATGCGCCGAAATCCCAGTATATCACCGAATATTTTTTCCTGTCTGTACTTTCTGTGCCCGATCAGTATGACGAGCATCACAGGTACGACATGGATCATCTGGCTCATGATTAAATTTTCCACAATACCGATTTCTTTCCCCGGCTTAGCCGTAATATAATAAGCGCTTATGCCGAATACCACCAGAAAATGCGTCAGTATCAGCAGCAGGAAAGAAATGCCGTTCCTTTTACCGTTCATTTATGTTAGTCATTCTCCATCATGAAGTTTACCAGTTTACCGATATCTTCCGCTTCATAAGCGATGATCTCCAGTTCGGGAATCTCACCGTTTGAGAAGATATTTGCCATGGACACATACTGGGACAGTTTGGATTTCAGATTTAATCTGTCGCCCTCACCCGTAACCAGCTCTACCTTGCCTGCGCAGGCGTCAACTACCTTGAAAAACTTTTCGATGTCTTTAATGTTCTGTACTTTCATTTTGTACTCCTTTCTTCCTGCGTGTCTTTGCAGGAACCAAATCTCAATTCATTTTTTGTTTACACCATTGATTTTACTCATTTTTTTCCAAATTGCAAGAGGCGGAAAACGTTTTCTCTCTTTTCACACGCTTTTTTTAAAAAGCAATTTTTAGAACTGTTAATTTTGCACAATTTTCTCATATTATTTTTGTGAAAAACATCCAACAATCTGTCTTTCCCATATTTTACTCTATTTTGCGAATCGTATTTTCGCCAATTTCAATACGGCGCTCCTTATACAAACGCCCCACGGCGCGCTTAAATTCGTTCTTGCTCATACCTGTTTCCCTGCGGATTACCTCAGGATTTGACTTGTCGGAAAAGGGAAGTACGCCGTCAAAGCTCTCAATGACTGCCATCAGCCTCTCCGCATCCTCATCCATCTGCAGATAAGCCTTCTGCCGTACCGACAGATCCAGCTTGCCGTCCTCCTTTACCTCGCTCACCCGGGCCGTAATCATATTCCCCACCAGAAAATCCTTTTCCCCATACATCTGATTTTTCGGGATCAGTGCCGAATACTTATCATCCACCGCTACAAACACGCCGAAATTGCCGCTGATCTCGTAGATCCGCCCCGTCACGGTATCATCCTTTTTATAAGGGCTGTCCGTCCCCAGATAGTGGTACAGCTTCATCGTTGCGCAGAGCCTTCCGCTCTTATCGATATAGAGCGCCGCCAGGCAGTCCTCCCCCGGCATCACCTTTTTTGTCTGCTCCTTAAAAGGCAGGAGCAGCTCCTTCTCCAGTCCCCAGTCTAAAAAAGCGCCAATCTTTGTTACATCCGATACTTTTAAAAGCGCCACTTCCCCCAATGCCAGCTTCGGAGTATTTACCGTGGCGATCAGCCGGTCCGCCGAATCCCTATAAATAAAAACCTCCAGTTCATCTCCCCTTTTTGTGCCCTCCGGAACCTGTTTACCCGGAAGAAGCACTCTCTCCTTCTCATCCCCCAGATATACACCAAACTCCACTTCCTTCACTACCGTCAGTTTCTGCCGTTTTCCTAATTCTATCATATTCCCTCTCTATTCTCTCATTTTGTACAAATTTCATACATCGGTATCATTCTCCGGTAAACTCCATTACCGCGTAGGGTTCTTTATTCTCATCATTCAGGCTCACCACATAACTTTCATCCCGCTCATAGACCACCGGGCAGAAAACATCATTCAGATAGGCCTGTTTCTTATACTCCGCCCGAAGCCGCCGGATCACAAAGCCTTCCCTGGGATATTCCAGCGCAATATGCACATACTGTCCGTTATTGACATGATGGTTCGTGTCCAAATAATGTCTGGTAATGGCAAACGCTGCTTTTTCCTCTCCCCCTTCCGGTATTGCAATCTTCCGGGGCAGATATTCCATGTCTATTCTGGGGCTTACCTGATAGCCTTCCTTCATATTCCGGTCCGGCATCACCGGCCTTCCTTTTTCCAGGTCAAACAGCGTCCAGATCGAATTTGCCGCTGCCACCCGCTCTCCCTGCGAATCCTTCATCCAGAAGTTACGATATCCGATAAATCCCCTGAAATCATAGGGCAGCGTTCCAATCTCCACCCTTTCCCCAATCTCAGGATACCGCGCCACATCGATCTGCCAGGAACTCAAAAGCCATACCTGATGCCTCTCCTGCAAATATCTCACCCCAAGCCCAATGTCCTCGGAGTGAAAAGTAGAGCAGTCCTGGAAATAATCCAGAAGACTTCCCAACGTCAGTTTATTCTCACAGTCCGCCTCACTGTATCTGATCCTTGCATCGAAAGTATACATATCAGCCGTTTCCTTTCCTTCGTTTTTTTATTCCTTCCATTGTTTGCACAATAATCTTTCAAAACCTGTCACACCGGCAAAAACGCCGGCAGCCAGAATTCTACATGTAAACTGCCAGTGTTCCTCCGCATGGTTCTGCGTAACAAAGTACCACCCGATCGGATACAGCGCCAAAACAAAATACGCCATTTTTCCCCCTGCGAAATTTTCATTCTTCTCTTGTCCTCTTTTTAGTCTTAGTATCAAAATCAGCAGCCATGCGGCAATCAGCAGCACATAGCACCAATTACCGTATACCGCCAGATTTTTTGACAATACACTGATTAAGCCATTTGCCCGCGATCCTCCGGCCGCGCTCTGTGTCCTGGTTAAAATTGTGCTCAATGCATTCTCAATAACCGCACTGCCCGTAAACAAGTCAACAAGTACCCATTTTGCCGCCCATAAACCCATATACCCGACAAACCATTCCATACTGTATTTTACCATCCCGATGATATTCTCGCCAAAGCTTTTTTCATGCAAATATAAATAAACACACAGCGGGTATAGTAATGTGATCAACGGATATGTGAGAAAATCAAAATAAGCCGTTATCATCCCCAAAGCCAAAAAGAACTTTCCATACAGACCTTTCCTGTTTAAATATTCATCCGACTTCAGCTCTACAAGAAGCGCCGCAGTCATGATATAAAAACAGATACTCAGAGAAAGAGATGCATAGGTGCTCACAAAAAACAGAAACGGCAGGGAAAGCAAAAACCCCCTTGCTGGTAAATACGCCTTTTTTTCGCAAAATCCGATCAGCACAAGCCCTGCCATAATCAACTGGAGGGATGCATTCAAAAGCCTTATTATATTAAGTGAGAAAAACAATAAAAGTGGCTTCAGTATCACCAGATAGCCATGCCAATATCTGGAATACTCAACCTCCCATTGCTGCGGAACGTTTTCAAGATAATCCTTCAACGAATATCCGGGCCACCATCCCTCCGGACTGTGGGATTCGCCGCGGTACATATGCAATACCTGTTCAAGCAGGGTATGCTTTTCCGATGTATAAACAGCATGTTCAAGCATAAGACAGTCCGTAAAGCTCCCTGTCAACGTGGCATCGAATCCATCAATCAATGTTTCGTCCGTAAATTCTTTTTCCAGCATCCCCATAGACCAGTATACATGTTTTTTCATGGGTTCCGTCGGCAGAAGATGCACCAACAGCAACGCGACAATCCCCCATGCCGCCCCTGAAATCAGTATTAATATATGGCTCGCAACAACACCGGATATCTTTCTTTTCCCCATTACAATCCTGTCCCGTTTCAAATACTACTTACGAAATAAAAAAACCTCAGAAGACTTCTCCTCTGAGGCACTTCAGCAGGGCTACAAGGATTCGAACCTTGAAATGACGGAGTCAGAGTCCGTTGCCTTACCGTTTGGCGATAGCCCTTTGACTTACTTTAGGTATTATACAGGATTGTCCCTTCAAAAGCAAGCCCTTTTTTCAAAAATTTATGACAAAATTATGACAAAATTTCGCCGTTTTTTCTGATTATTTACATCAAATATCACAAAAGCGCATCAGCCTTACACTTCAAACATCAGCTCGCCGTAAGTCGGAAGCGGCCAGATCTCCTTATCCACAATCATCTCCAGTTCATCCGCCGGATCTCTCAGTTCCTGCATCACTTTTTTCACCACATCCTTATAGAAGAATGCCTGCTCTTTCGCATCCTTTATGGCACCGGCTTCCGTCTCCGCCTTTTCCAGTTTTTTCAGCGCCGTCTGCATGGCGGAAAGTTTTTCACACACACTGCGTAAAACATCCGTCTGTGCGGAAGCATCCGCTCCCGCCGCCTTCACGGCGTTTACGGTATCCGCAAGGTTTCTGCTGTACCTCATCACGGCAGGGATGATCTTCTTACCTGCCATATCGATCATAGTCAGTGCCTCTATATTAATTGTCTTCGCATAGGTCTCGTAGATAATCTCCTCACGGGATTCCAGTTCAACTCTGGTAAAAATACCAAACCTTTCAAACAAAGCAACCGCCTTATCCGTAGTCAGTGTGGACGCCGCCTCGATCATGGACCTGATATTGGGCAGCCCCCGTTTTTCCGCCTCTTCCACCCATTCCTCCGCATAACCGTTGCCGTTGAACACGATTCTCTGATGCTCCGTCATATATTCTTTGATCAGATCATGTACCGCCAGGTCAAAATCCTCCGCCTTCTCCAACCTGTCCGCCGCCTCACAGAAAGCTTCCGCAACAATCGCGTTCAGTGTAGTATTCGGGCTTGCGATTGAATCCGCGGAGCCTACCATACGGAACTCAAATTTATTGCCGGTAAAGGCAAAGGGTGATGTCCTGTTTCTGTCGGTGGCATCCTTCTCAAAATCAGGCAGTGTCGATACGCCTGTTTTCAGCTTTCCACCCTCTTTCAGCTTTGCCGCGTCACCGGTCTCAATCAACTGTTTTACCACATCCTCAAGCTGCTCCCCGAGGAAAATGGAAATAATGGCGGGGGGCGCCTCATTCGCACCGAGCCTGTGATCGTTGCCCACATCGGAAGCACTCTGCCGCAGCAGATCGGCATGTTTATCCACCGCTTTCATAATACATGCAAGTACCAGCAGAAAACGGATGTTTTTATTCGGCGTATCGCCCGGATCAAGCAGGTTAACACCATTATCCGTCGTAATGGACCAGTTATTATGTTTTCCGGAACCGTTTACGCCTGCATAAGGCTTCTCATGCAGAAGGCATCTTAAATCATGATGATAGGCGATCCGCTTCATGGTCTCCATCACAAGCTGATTGTGATCCACCGCGATATTCGCCGTCGCATAGACCGGCGCGAGCTCGTGCTGTGCCGGCGCCGCCTCGTTATGCTGGGTTTTAGCCGTCACGCCCAGTTTCCAGAGTTCCTCATTCAAATCCTTCATATAAGCGCCCACCCGCTCTTTGATCACGCCGAAATAATGATCCTCCATCTCCTGGCCTTTCGGCGCAGGCGCGCCAAAGAGAGTGCGCCCCGCAAACATCAGATCCTCCCTCCGCAGGTACAGATCCTTATCCACCAGAAAATATTCCTGCTCCGGTCCGACACACGCCGTCACCTTTGTCGCCGCAGTATCACCAAAGAGTTTTACAATACGCAGTGCCTGATTGCTCAGCGCCTCCATGGACCGAAGCAGCGGCGTCTTTTTATCCAGCGCATCACCCGTATAAGAACAGAACGCCGTAGGAATACAGAGGATCGTACCGCAGGCAGATTCTTTCAGAAATGCCGGAGATGTAATATCCCACGCCGTATATCCCCTGGCCTCAAAAGTCGCGCGGAGACCGCCGGAGGGGAAAGAAGAGGCATCCGGCTCCCCCTTGATCAGCTCTTTGCCGGAAAACTCCGTAATCATTTTGCCGTCCTCGTCAGGGTGGGATACAAACGCATCATGCTTTTCCGCCGTGATGCCGGTCAACGGCTGAAACCAGTGTGAGTAATGGGTTGCACCGTGTTCCACAGCCCAGTCCTTCATCTCCTTTGCCACCACATTCGCCGCGGCCATGGACAGCTCGCCGCCTTTATCCATCACATGCTTTACTTCTTTATAGACATTCTTCGGCAGACGGCTCCGCATCTTCGCCAGATCAAACACATTCCGGCCAAACAGTTCCTCCACGTTCATTACATCACTCATAATTTTCTCCTCCTGATCCGGTTTTGCATCCATCCACGCAGATGTAGTCAGACAATGATCACATATCTGGCAGACATTACGGCACAAAACAGAAAAATGTTCCAAAAGCTGTGCTTTGGAACATCTTCGCTCTTGTATTCCTGTATACAATTTTTTACTCTTTTAAGATACTCCACTTTTTTTCACTTTGCAAGAGGAAAAATAAATTTTGTGATTTAATGCAGATTATCTAAAATTCTCTGCCGTCAACTGTGCAACTTATACAGTCTTCTAGCATTCTCGCTGAGAATATTCCTTTTCTGTTCCTCTGTCAGCTCACAGTTTTCTATGGTTTCGGGAAGCGTCCCCTCCCCTCCATATAATATTTTTTCCGCCCCCAGAAACTTTACCGCATGTTCGATCCACTGCTGCTCCGTCACAGGCGGCAGGTTGTGGGATGCAAAATGTTCCAGCCAGGCAGTATCCAGATATACATTTTCAAATCGCTCCGCAAGGCCCAGCAGTTCAAAATAATAGTTTCCCCCCATATGTGCCAGGATCAGTTTCAGTTTCGGATAGCGCTCCATCACATTTCCGAACTGCATAGGAAACCCCATGCAGGAATAGCGATAATCCGCAACGATCCCGGCCGCAGGATCGATGGAATTAAAATTCAGCCATCCCACGTGAAATATGACAGGTATATCATATTTCAGTGCCAACTCATACACCGGATTTATCTCTGGCGCATCAAGCTGGAATAACTGGACATAGGGATGCAGTTTGATCCCCCGTATGACCCCCTCTTCTATATAAGCTGATATTTTTTTAATGGATTCATACATATTATGTACATCGATATAGCCTATCCCGAAAAATCTGTCAGGGTATTTCCTGACTACGGATACTAACTGTTCCTGCTCCTCATTGCTTCCCGCAATAACGCCATTCATATCCATACCGAGAATGTTCTGGTATTCCAGCAGGGATGGATACTGTTCGTAATCGTAATTTACCCCGTCCCATGAAAAAATATGACTGTGTGAATCTATTCTCATGTCGATAACCATGTCCTTTCTCTGATTTTCAAAAATGTATTATGCCTGATTTTTCTTTTTGCCTGCCATATCCAAAAATACGGCGACAATAATGATAAGTCCCGTCAACACCTTTTGCCACTCCGTCGGAATGCTGAGAAGCCTCAGCCCGTTTGTCAGAATGCTCATGATAAACGCTCCGAGTATTGCTCCCTTCATGGACCCCTTTCCGCCTGCCAGAGATGCCCCTCCGATCACACAGGCTGCTACGGCATTCATCTCATACCCCGAACCGGTCGCCGGGTACGCCGTATTCATACGCGAGGTCATGAGAACCGCCGCCACAGCACTCATTGTCCCCGCCACAATATACGCGAGCAGCTCCCAAAATTCCACCCTGATACCCGACAATCTGGTTGCCTCCCTGCTGTTCCCGATAGCGTAAAGATATCTTCCGAATATCGTCTTTGCCAGAATCACGCCAAACACAACTGCAAGTGCAAACATAATAAGAACCCCATTGTTCACCGCATAATCCGAAGCTCCGGACAGACCGAATGGAAACCCCAGGCAGATATCCTGATACCCATCTACGGTATTAAAATAAATCGGACTTCCGTTTGTAATAACGATCGCAAGGCCCGATGTGATCATCTGCATTCCAAGCGTCGCAATAAACGGTGTGATATTCATTTTCGTGACCATGATTCCGTTCAGGAGGCCTATGAATCCGCCGAGCAACATCCCCAGCAAAATGCCGAGTGGTGCAGGAATCCCCCACCATGTGATAAATACGCCCAGCATAACGCTGACAAAAGACATACTTGTTCCTATGGATACATCAATTCCCCCTGTGACTATCACAAAGATTGCCCCGCACGCCAGCACACCATTGATCATAGTTGACAACAATATATTGTTGATATTGGACGGCGTAAAAAAATTAGAGGAAGCAAATGAGAAAAAAATGATCATCGCCAACAGTCCGAATATTATAGCCAGTTTCTGAACAGGAAAATCTTTCGCTCGTTTCATTATATTTTTCATATGTTTTCTCCTTCTATTCTGGATGCCAGCCTCATAATATCCTCCTGCGTCGCCTCTTCCGCATCCAGTTCTCCCGTAATCTCCCCCTCATGCATCACAAGTATCCTGTCGCAGACCCTCATGATCTCCTGCATTTCAGAGGATATCATGATCACCGCCTTTCCCATATCCGCAAGCCGCAGGAGCAGTTCACATATCTCGTCCTTCGCCCCGATGTCTATACCCCTTGTAGGCTCATCAAAGATCAAAATATCCGTATCCCTAAGGAGCCATTTGGCAACCACTGTCTTCTGCTGGTTTCCCCCGGAGAGGGACTTGACGGCGCTCTGCAGGGACGGTGTCCTAATTTTGAGCATCTCCGCATATTCCCCTGCTTTCCCCCGGCATTTTCCAAAATCCACAAACCCGAAAAATTTTTTCAATTTTCCCAGCG
>OFGB01001998.1_pt1 | contig 11531 bp, 10 predicted proteins | sample 1521491 | NCBI WGS metagenome assembly OFGB01 (sample SAMEA3504095, study PRJEB24116) | mouse gut metagenome | biome: mouse gut; feature: mouse-associated habitat; material: faeces | place: Denmark | collected 2011
GGTTCATGGGATTTTTCTATCGGATCTTCCTAAGCCATACCTTCGGGGAAGAAGGCGTCGGTATCTATCAGCTTGTATTTCCCATCTATGCGCTCTGCTTTTCTCTGACCTGCGCCGGCATAGAAACAGCTCTGTCGCGCTGTGTCGCCGCGCGTGCCGCCCGCGGGAAGGATAAGGAAGCAAAAGAGCTGTTATATACAAGCCTGGCTTTCACGGTCACAGCCTCTGTGCTTACCACTTTGATCCTTCAAAGATATGCGCTGTCCATATCAGAATCTTTTCTTAAGGAGCAAAGGTGCAAAGACCTGCTTATCATCCTCTCCTATGCATTTCCGTTCGCGGCGGTGCACAGCTGTATCTGCGGGTATTATTTCGGGCTGAAACAGACCAAGATTCCTGCACTCTCTCAGTTTATTGAACAGACTGCAAGGATCTTAAGCGTATACCTGCTTTACCTGTACGGCACCAGACACGGGATCCATCTTAATGTGGCGATCGCCGTGCTGGGACTGATCGCAGGAGAAGCCGCCTCGTCCATCTTCTGCCTTAACGCACTGACGAAGGGGCGCATCCTTCCTGCCATGTCGCGGTTCCATTTCCGCAGATGCTTAAGACACGGGCGGGAGCTGTTGTCTCTGTCTCTCCCCCTGACTGCCAGCCGGGTACTTCTGAACCTGCTTCAGAGTATTGAAGCCGTATCCATCCCCATCCAGCTGCAAAGCCACAAGATGGAGCTGTCACAGGCGCTGAGTACCTACGGCGTGCTGACGGGAATGGCACTGCCCTGCATCCTCTTTCCTTCCGCCATCACCAACTCCGTGTCAACCATGCTCCTTCCGACGGTCGCCGAGATCCAGGCGCTTGACGACCGCCGGGAATTGTCAGAACTGATCAGGAAAATCACTTCCTGCTGTATTTTTCTTGGAAGTATCTGCTGTGTGACACTGCTGTGCTTCGGGCAATGGATGGGAAATGTATTATTCCACAGCTCTATGGCCGGAGATTTTATCATCACTCTTGCATGGATGTGCCCGTTTTTATATACCAACAGTACTCTGATCAGTATCATCAACGGGATCGGAAGGACGAAGCTTTCTTTCTGCATCAACTCTGCAAGTCTGGGAATAAGGATTGCAAGCGTATTCATGCTGATCCCGGTCTTCGGGATCGAAGGCTATCTGTGGGGACTTCTGGCAAGCCAGGTAAGCATCTTTATCTTCTGCCTGCTCTACCTTGGCTGCTATCTTCGAAAAGAAATCCGAAAAAATTAAGAAGGATTTCATAGACATCAGGGAAAGAATCTATTAAAATAGGGTACGGACACGATAACAAAAAGGAAAAACTTCCGAACGTTTATGTTAAGATACAGGAGGCTTCATGAGAACGACAACAACAGCAAGAAAGAAACAGACATATAAACTGATCTGCCTGCTGATCACACTGGCCATGATCCTTTTTTGCATTGCAGGCTATTTCTTTTACAGACAGATGAAGGCAGAAGAATCAGCCGTACATTTTGCAAAGCTCACGGAACATCAGCCGCAGGCGGTCTATAGCGGTACAGATTTAAGAGACGATTCAGTTACCTATATCCAATGCAGGCGGGACGGAATGGTGGACGACGGGATTGTAGAGATCGTAAACCAACAGCTGTCCCTCCTTCCTGATAATATCCATAATCTCTTTACTAACAGCGGATGGGGCGTCTATGTGACAGATAAGAATATCGACGAGACCTATTATCAGGGGAAATACGGAAAGGTCATGGCGACCACGAATTATGAAGAACAGCGGATACTGATCGAGTCAAGAGCAGACGCCGCCTACGAATCTCCGATCCACGAGATCGGGCACTGGTTTGACCTCTTTATGGGGCTTGTGACTAACACCCCTGAATTTGACGCAATCTATGCCGCAGAAGGGAACACGTTCATCCAGGCTTATGGTTCGGACTGCGTAAGAGACAAGATGGAGCTCTTCGCCGAGGGCTTCTGGCAGTATTTCATCAATCCCGGCCGGCTAAAGTCCGTATGCCCCAGCCTCTATCAGTGTATCAAAAACGAATACAGCCGTTTTTGCGTGTGGACCACCTGGTTCCAGTATTACCGATTCTTTGCCGGCCTGTCCTCATAACCGCAGATGAGCTCTGCTCATGAGGCCGGCGGGAAAGCTTCTCATGATCCGCACGCATTTCCTACAGCGTCTTTATGAACAGTTCCATGATGATCGGGTTCACATAACATTCCAGCAGAACCCCGACCGTAATAAACAGTACCATGCTGACCGACTTGGCCATATTCCATTTTGATTCCGGATAAGTATACAGATACCATAACAGCACCATATACCCCGCTATGTAGAAGATGAAATGCGGCGTCAACGCGATCAGGCACAGGATCAGACCTTTGATCCCCATCTTGAGCACAGCCGACGTCATGATCATCCCGCCTCCGAAGCCTGTCCATGCCAGAAATGCCGCCGTCACCCCCTTGCGGAGCATGGTGCACCCAAGCGCGGCGATCAATATCACCGGTACAGCCCGGATCCGGATCACATACCACATGTACTCCATGGCGTCGATCTCCGCCTGGCTGTACTGATCCAGAAAGAAATCACTGAATATCCCTATGCTTGCGATATAGTCCTTTGACATCAGGTTCGCATATATGATCCCGATCAGAAAGCCCAGCATACAAAACAAGACCAAAAACTTTTTGTTCTCCCGTATCCTCACAAACATTCCTCCCTTTGTCAAGATACTTCATTATATGCCGGGCAAATTATTTTATTCTCTCATATCATTCAAAATTATTTTACATGAACGTAGCGGGATTCGTAGGCAAGGATTGCGGCGATTGTCTTTGAATCTTCAATCTTTCCTGAGAATATCATTTCTTTCAACTCATTAAGAGAGTAGGATTTCACATCCACATACTCGCCTTCATCCAAATGTTGATGTGAGGAAATCAGATCTCTTGCGACAAAGATCTCTATCCTCTCGTTACAGAAAGCAACCGTCGTACGCAGCGAAAGCAGTTTCTCCATATTCTCCGACCGATATCCTGTCTCTTCCTCCAATTCTCTGCGCGCGCAGTCTATTCCCGGTTCTTTCGGTTTATCTAACTTTCCCGCCGGAATCTCCAATGTTTCCCGCTCCAATGCATTACGGTACTGACGAACCATCAGAATTCTTCCGTCATCCATAACCGGCACGACGGCCGCCGCCCCATTATGATGGATAAAATCCCATTCCGCCGTATTTCCATTGGCAAATTCCATATGATCCTTGTATACTTCCAGAATAGTTCCCTGATAAACCAGTTCTCTCCCGACACGCCTTACTTCATCACTCATATCATATCTCCACCTTTCTTTCTTGTCTATCTTGTTATACCATACTTTTCACCCGTCGGGAACCCTTAAAAGAAATCCTTAAAACAGGCCGAAACCCATTTCACAGAAAGCATATCTGCATTCCGGCAACAAAAGAATCCCCCAATCCGATGGTAGTCGCCGGTTTTTCCATATATCTTGACGGAACCAGTACAACCTTATATGCAGAATGATAACTTTCCAACTCCTTCGCAAATGCAAGCCCCGTCCTGCTTAATTCAAGCTTCAGCGTCTCCCTGCAATCCGACACGCTTCCGTATCTGCCTGTCCTTGCCCTCGTCCCTGATACCAGATTACCAAGGGTAAGCCCCTGCTCTATGTCCGTTCCCGGCATATCCTTCCCGAAGTAAAGCGCATAATCCTTACTGTGGACGACAAAGCCGTGTACCGGATATACCTCTATTAATTCCTCAAGCCCCTTAAGAATCGACTCCAGGCTGTCCCTGTTCACCGAACACCCTTGGGTTCTGGTCAGATCTATAAGTTCTTCTTCATTCATTCCCATGATATCAATCACTTCTGCCAATGTCTGATAAGTGTACTCCCGTATCTCATTATTAATAAAGTGCGCGCTCTCAAAATAAATCCTACAGTCCGGGTTATTTTCTTTGACAGACTTATAATGTACAGTCAGCCTCTCTAATCTCTCCTGCATAATCCTATGGTCCGTGACTGCGTTAAAGCCCGAGATATCATAAGAACACACGTCTCTTGCATTCTTCTCACAATATACAAGAAACTCCTCTTCCACCGGCAATATCTTATGAACCGTATCATATCCCATGATCAGGCGGTTTGAAAGCCCGACCTTGTATTCTTTCCCGAATACTCTGATTACATCATCCTTCGTAAACTGCACGATAAAGTGGCACAGCGCATCTTTTCCTGAGACGCAAGTCTCCACCGGCGCCCTCCTGCCATGCTTTACGGTCTCGATCCGTATGCCGGACATCTGCCGGATCACGTCCCCGGAACAATCTGTAATGTGTACCAATACTGGAATCCCCATACTGCCCAACGCGGCCGCTCCCTGGGCGCAGGTTCCCCCCAGCCCGTACTCCACATCAAAATATTCCGTCAAAACATCTATTACTTTACGCGAAACTATATCCACCTCGCCGCCTAATCCATGAATCACAAAGTAACTCAATATACGCGCCAAATCTTCCTCACTTGCGATCTCATCTCCTTCTCGAAAAGAAGGCTCTTCCTTAAGATATTCCGCAAGAAATCTGTTGAAGTTCTCACAATTCCATCTGACAAGGACGTCAAGATTACTGGCATAAGCCAGTACCACACGCCTGTCAGTCTCTTCACATCTCCGGATCTTATCCGGAATCAATTGAAGATATTCCTGATACCGGTCTATATACATAGATTTACTCCTCCTGGAATCTACCTAAACATTCATTCGCCGCTTCACGGCAAAATATATCCCGGCAAGACGCCGCTATCGAAACATCTGCCGGGAAACTGCCTTAAACTAACAATGTATAATATTTCGCCTTATCATCATCCTGGAAAAGTCTGATCTTCTCCGCAACAACTTCATTCATTGCTTTCACACTGTCCGGATATAACTCGAAGGGTTCTCTGATCTTCGGATCCTTAAGTGTAATACGAAGTCTCTGATAGAGGGCGTCCTTAATATCCGACGAGATATTGATCTTATTAATACCTCTCTTCACAGCCTCTGCAATCTCGGAATCCGCATTCCCGGATCCTCCGTGCAGAACCAACGGAACCGAAACCCTGCTCTTGATCTCAGAGAGCAGGTCCTGACGGAGTTCCGGTTTCATCCCTGCCGGATAGATCCCGTGCGCGGTGCCGATGGCAATCGCCAGCGCGTCGCATCCCGTCTCTTCTACGAAACGTACCGCATCGTCCGGATTCGTATAGATGATGGAATCTGTACCCCCTTCCGTATCTCCGTCCGTAGTCCCGATCGTCCCAAGCTCGCCTTCCACAGACACACCCAACGGATGCGCCAGTTCACATACCTTCTTTGTAATTGCGACATTCTCTTCGAAAGGAAGTGAAGACGCGTCGATCATAACCGAAGTAAACCCGGCGCGAATGGCTTTAACAATCGGATCCCAGTCGCTATGGTCAAGATGGATACAAACCGGAAGTTTGGATTTATTCGCCCTGTCGATACACATCTTGATAAAACTCTCGCCCTGGAATGCCAGTTCATTCGGATGAATAGCTAAGATCACGGGCGCGTTCAGTTCTTCACAGGTATCCATGACACCGTTTAAGATCTGCCCCGTACCGATGTTAAATGCCGGTATGGCAAAATTATGCTCATTCGCTGCTTTTAGAATCTCCTTCATGTTCAGTAACATATCCATAGTCTCCTTTTTATACTAGTTCTCAATATATTCACTCTAATTATTTCCCCAGGCGGATCACATTCCAGGACGCTTTCTTTAGCATGCTGGTCATGCAGCCTCCGTCTAACTTAGAACGATCCGTTCCCTTCGGACACACAACCTCTTTCCCTGCGGCATTGCAGATCTTCAGATCATCATTCTCAAGAACGATATGTTCAAGAACCTTATAACCTTCGAATCCTCTGACATCCGATACTAACTCAATATCTTCTTTAATATTACGATTTACCGCGAAAATCGTCAGTTCATCCTTCTCTTCATGATATACCGCGACACTGTCTACATCTGTGACGCTGTCGTGCTGTGAAGTATCATGTACGGGACTGTAAAGTACAGGCTGCAGAACGATTCCCCGTCCGTATCTGGACGCGTGCATGAACGGATAAAAGATCGTCTGCTTCCATGCCGCGCCGCCGCCCTGTTCTGTCATAATCGGAGCGATTACATTCACCAACTGGGCAAGACAGGCCATCTTCACTCTGTCCGCATGTTTCATAAGCGTAATCAGCATCAGCCCTACCAATAGCGCGTCTTCAAAAGTATAGATGTCTTCCAGAAGAGCCGGAGCTTTCTGCCATGGAGAATTCTCCGTAATATCCAGTTCCTGTGCTTTCGAATGGAACCACACATTCCACTCGTCAAAGCTTAAGTTAATATTCTTCCTGCCCCGCTTCTTCGCCTTCACATAATCACAGATCGCGATCACAGAACGGATAAATTCATCCATATCATCCGATTTTGCCAGAAAATCTTCTGTGTCGTCCGCTTCATTTCCATAATACTGATGCAGAGAAACATAATCCACATGATCGTATGTACACTCCAGCGTCTTAGACTCCCATTTGCCGAATGTCGGCATTTCAAGATTAGAACTGCCGCAAGATACCAGCTCAATGGATGGATCGATCAGTTTCATCGCTTTTGCGGTCTCTTCCGCAAGCCTTCCATATTCGTCCATCGTCTTATGTCCAAGCTGCCACGGACCGTCCATCTCATTGCCGAGACACCATACTTTGATATTATGCGGCTCTTTCACTCCATGGGAGATCCGCATATCGCTGTACTTTGTTCCCTGGGGATGATTACAATACTCCAGAAGATTACATGCGTCGGCAATTCCTCTCGTCCCAAGATTCACCGCCATCATCATCTCGGAATCTGCTTTCTTGATCCACCTGGCAAATTCATTAACCCCAATCGCATTAGGTTCCAGTGTTCTCCATGCCAGATCTAATCTTCCCGGCCGGTCTTCCACCGGACCTACGCTATCCTCCCAGACAAAATCAGAGACAAAATTCCCGCCCGGATACCTGACAATCGGGACATCGATCTCTTTCACCATATCTATAACATCTTTCCTGAAACCGTCCTCGTCGGACATAGGATTTCCCGGCTGATAGATTCCGTCATACACGGCGCGGCCAAGATGTTCGATAAAAGAGCCATAGATTCTCTTATCCACTTCCCCGATCTTAAAATCTTTATCTACAATTAACTTTGCTTGTTTTGCCATTTTTAACATACCTCCTATTGACTTTCATCAACTTGCAGCCTCAACGCATTCCGTCTTAGGATAATAAAGATAGAATACCTTTACGAACAATTTCGACTCCAGATAAGCAAGCGGAGACGCTGCAAACAACATAATCACTATAAAACCTTTCAAGAATGCCTCTATCGATACGAACGCCACCAGAAGCGGCGCCGCATGAATCAAAGCAATCAGAATCGTGGAAGGCAGATGCCTGATAGCTATCATCACCGCATTCTTCATCGTCTTTACCACTGTATTATCAAATCTTGCAAGCAACGGGAACACATACAATCCGAGAATTCCCATGAATACCGCCACGATCACTACCCCAATTGCCACCACGGTTCCAAGCTGCATACTGAGACCTCCCGCTATCAGGAAATCCAACGCTATAACCGCCCATCCGGCAAAGACGATCAGCCATATTACCGTCGCCTGCTTAAGATTCGACTTAAACGCCTTCCAATAATCACGCCAGACATAAGATTCATTATTTTCCGCCATCTTAAGCGTCGTATAATACAGCGCGGTTGTCGAAGCCCCGATCGTAATGATCGGAATACAGCTTAGTACATATATGAAATTTAAAATTAACATATCTCCTATCTTCGATAATCCATTCAATATCTTTTCACTGCGCATTTCTAACCGCCTCCATATTTACATCAAATTCTTGTTTAACCCTTTACACCGCCTGCCGTCATACCTTCGATAAAGTAAGACTGGAAACATACGAACAGAATCAGAATCGGTATAATCGCAAAGCATGCTCCTGCGATCAAGATATCGTAGTTATTTCCATAAGGCGACATCAAACTCTGAAGACCTACAGGAAGAGTTACCTTATCAGCAGAACGAACTACAATCATAGGCCACAGGAAATTATTCCAACTCTGCATACCCTGGTAAATACCCATCGCCGCAAAGGATGGTTTCATCAGCGGAACCATTATTCTCAAGAAAATACCATACTCCGTGCATCCGTCAACTCTGGCGGCGTCCAGGAAATCCTTCGGTATACCCGACAGATACTGTCGGAAGAAGAATATAAGCATAGGAACAACCATATACGGCAGGATAATTCCCCAAATACTATCGGATAATCCCATTCCAATCGTCAGTTTATACAATGGAAGCAGAATAATCTCTGCCGGAACCATCATAACAAGCAGTACGCACATAAACAGAAAGTTCTTAAACCTGAATTCATACATTGCAAACGCATATCCTACACAAGCGCTTAAAAACAAAGCCAAAACCAGTTGAACTACTGTAATAACCAAACTGTTCTTATACCACACGAAATAAGAATTCTGTCCGCTGAATAACAATTTGTAGTTATTCAGATTCGCCGCAGCCCAATCCAAATTGAAATTTAGTCCGTTACGCATCAATTCAGAACCCGGACGCAGAGACGACACCGCAAGCAACGCCAATGGAAGCAATGTTATGATTATAACAATCGCATAAAACACAAAAAGCAATACGGACTGAACCTTTGATTTTTTCTTCATATCCATAACTTACTCCCCTTTCTTGAACGTTCCGTTGATGGTCAATTGGATCATATTGATAATCATAACGATAATCAACAGGATTACTCCAATCGCACTTGCCAATCCATAGTTATTCTGCTCCAGACCCATACGGTAAAGATATACAACAACCGTTGTACCAACGTTGTTCGGGTTCGTACTTCCGTTAAATAACAGGAAGGACTCTGAGAACATCGCCATACCGGCGAAAATAGAAATCGTTAATACATATACCGTCGTCGGCTTCAAAAGCGGCAGTGTGATATAACGCATCTTCTGCCATCCGGTTGCGCCGTCAATATCTGCCGATTCATAGAGATCACCGGGTATCTGCTGAAGTCCGGACAGATAGTACATCATATTAACACCCGTCCATCTCCACATACACAGCAATAAAAATACGATCCATACTGTAACCGGCTTACGCAACCAGATAATCGGATCTTTTCCAAATATAGAAAGAACCTGATTAGCAAAGGAACCTTCTAATTCACCAAACATCATACGGAAAACGACGCCGGCAACAACGACTGACGTCAGCGCCGGAACAAACATCGCGCTTCGGAAGAATCCCTTGCCTACCATATTCTTATTGTTCAGCATTGCCGCCAGAACCATAGGTATCGGTATCATAATCGCACATGAAAGCACCATATACAACGCACTGTTCTTTAATGCTTTATAGAATATAGGATTCAATAATGTCTTATAATTCTTTAACCCCACAAACGCTGTATTCTCAGCCGCCACCTTCTGAAAACTCATCACGAAAGTACTTCCTACCGGATAAGCAAAAAAGATGAGAAACGTGAGAACAAACGGGAGTACAAATACATAAGGAGCTACTTTCTGAGAATATAAAAATCTTTTAAATACACTCTTTTTCTCCATATCTTCTCCTCCATATCATTCCAATCTTGATAAATCTTTTCATAAGAAACCCCGCCCAAATAGGGATTCTCTAATATTATGTTTTTAAACATAAAGGGCGTATTTAAATAAATATTAAATACACCCTTACATTACCTGTAGTTTTATTACTTACTTCTTAATACTTATTCGTTATCGTATACAATTGAAGCCTGTTCCATCTCCAGAAGTTCCGTTGCCGGAGTCTCTGTGTCTAACTCAAATGCATTCGCATATGTTGTTGAGAACAATACCGCCGCCGTAGCCGCATAACCACCGGAAATATTCGGCGCCGTAAGATCTGTGCCGTTCTTTTTCAGGATATCGAACGGATTCGTTGTAAAGTAGGAAAGGAATTTGTTTTCCTTATTTTCTGTAATCTCAGGATCTTCCCAAAGAGATGTTCTGATCGGGTCAAATCCAAGGATATTCCACTCGTACTTATTTCCATCTTCTGAAAGCTTAGCAAATGCAAGGAACTCTTTTGCCAAATCTGCATTCTCGGAATACTTAAGAACAGACGTACCGGTTCCGCCCTGAAGCACTTCACGGGTATCGCCTTCATTCCATACAGGAACTTCGTGGATCGCTATCTTACCCTTTAAATCCGGGCAGTAATCTGTGAAACGTCCCATGTACCATAACGGCATGGAAAGAGAAGCAACTCCGCCGCCATTCAGATGTCCGTACCACTCTTCGGTGTGTACTCCGCCGCCAGGCGCGATCTCACAGATACCAAGTTCGATCATCTCTCTTATAAACTCGATAACTTCTGCATGCTCTTTGGTATCAATATTCGGGATACCGTCTTTGTCAACATACTGCGCGTCTTTCTCCAGCATCATCAACTGTGGAAGGAAATAATCGCTTGTCTCAACAGCACACATCGGTTTGCCGGTCTTCTCAAGAACAGTCTTTCCTGCTTCTACATAATCGTCCCATGTAACGATGCTTTCCGGATCAACTCCCGCTTCATCCATAATATCCATGTTATAATATGTAACGGATGCTCCCAGATGGAAGTCAATTCCATACCAGTTATCGCCGTCGCCGTACATCTCTACACGACTCATAACGATATCGTCTTTATACGGCTCAACCACGTCGTTAAGCGGAAGCAGATAATCGCCTGCTACGAACGACGCATAGTTACCGATCTCAATATCGCAGATATCCGGAGCGCCCTCGCCGTTAGACTGGCACGCCATAAGCATCTTACTCTGCATGGTACGGGATTCACCTGTTGTAACGGTAAGGTTGATTGCCTTATCAGGATTCGCTTCATTCCACTTATCTGCCAGCTCGGTATAGAAACCTACATGCAGTTCCTGGAATGTCCAAAGGGCCATCTCTGTTCCGCCGTCCACGAAAGTATTCTTACCAACGGTACTTCCGTCGTCAGAAGCTCCGGCATCATCGCCGCCGGCATCTTCTTCTGTCTTTGCATCTGAGCCGGAATCACTTCCGGAATCCCCGGAACCCCCGCATCCAGCTGCCATCGTCGCTACCATTGCAGTGCAAAGCAGAATGCTTACGATTTTCTTTTTCATAAATCAATCCTCCTATATTACTTTTTATTACGTGTTATTGCAACATCAAATAAGCACAGGCCTGTCTTATTTATTGCTATTTGAATTTTGTGCAACTTGTATGTTTTTTCTCATCTATTGCACATTTATATTGTACAATAATCATTTGTTATTGTCAATATTTTTTCATATATGTTATTCATATTCCCATATATGGGAATATGAATTCTTTTTC
>OFGB01002006.1_pt1 | contig 11495 bp, 7 predicted proteins | sample 1521491 | NCBI WGS metagenome assembly OFGB01 (sample SAMEA3504095, study PRJEB24116) | mouse gut metagenome | biome: mouse gut; feature: mouse-associated habitat; material: faeces | place: Denmark | collected 2011
CGATCTGGCGGATACGCTCCCTGGTAACGTCGAATTCCTTCCCGACCTCTTCCAACGTACGCGCGCGTCCGTCGTTCATACCGAACCGTAATCTTAACACCTTCTGCTCTCTCTCCGTCAACGTGTCGAGAACTTCATCCAACTGCTCTTTCAAAAGCGTCTGCGCCGCCGCTTCCGCCGGCACCGGCACGTTATCGTCCTGGATAAAATCTCCCAAATGACTGTCTTCCTCTTCGCCGATAGGCGTTTCCAGAGAAACCGGCTCCTGCGAGATCTTAAGGATCTCCCTGACTCTTTCCACAGGCATGTCCAGTTCTTCCGCAATCTCCTCCGGCGTAGGCTCGCGGCCCAGCTCCTGCAATAATTGTCTGGACACGCGGATCAGCTTATTGATCGTCTCCACCATATGGACCGGAATACGGATCGTCCGGGCCTGATCGGCAATAGCCCTTGTAATCGCCTGACGAATCCACCACGTAGCATAGGTACTGAATTTGAAGCCCTTCTGATAATCGAACTTCTCCACTGCCTTAATAAGACCCAGATTTCCTTCCTGAATCAAATCCAAAAACAGCATTCCGCGCCCCACATAACGCTTCGCAATACTGACAACCAGACGCAGATTCGCCTCCGCCAACCGCTTCTTCGCATCTTCGTCGCCATCCGCCATCCGTCTTGCCAGTTCTACCTCTTCATCCGCACTAAGAAGCGGAACCTTCCCGATCTCCTTCAGATACATACGCACCGGGTCTTCGATACTGATCCCGTCCGGCACAGACAGATCTATCTTCTCCATATCCACATCGTCTTCGTCCGAGATCAGAAGGTCAACATCATCCAGACCGTCGTCGTCATCCCCGCTAATACGCAGTACGTCAATATTGTGCGTCTCCAGATATTCAAAGACTTTCTCCATCTGATCCGGCTCAAGCTCCATATCTGAAAAGAAATCATTAATTTCCTGTACTTCCAGTATGCTTTTCTTCTTCTTGCCCAGAGATATCAGTTCCTTTAATTTCTCTTCAAATTTCACTATGTTTTCTTCCATATAGTGTCCATCCTCTCATTGCTTGCTTATATTTTATCCTTAATTAACAGAAATATGCAGTTTTTGAAGGTCCTTAAGCTCCCTTTTTGCATCCATCAACTGCTGAAAGCCCTTCATATCCGTGGGTTCCAGGCGCCTGGCAGCTTCGTCGATACTATGATTCTTCACACGGATCACCGTCTCCTTCAACGCTTTTTCCTGTTCCCTCTCCGTTGACAATTCCCTGATCTTTGTATGAAAAAGACTTGCGACTTCACGATGTTCCTCTTCATCGGTAAAATGATTCATGATTTTCGCCGGATTCACATCCTCAGACGCATACTGTTCATAGAGAAGCTCAGCAACAGTTCTATACAATCCCTCGGAGAAATCCGCCGGAGCTATATACTGTTCGATCTGCCGGAAAACAGCCTCGTCTTCAATCATCCAAGTCAGCAGTACCTTCTGAGACTTCTGTATTCCGTCTTCTTTCTCTTTCTTACGGGCGCTCGTCGTCTTCGGCCTCTCGGCCGGCCGGCCCTGCCCCGTCTGAACCGCAACCCTGCTCACCAGCTTGCGCAGATCTTCATACCTTACGCGATACGCTGCCGCTACCGCTTCTATGTAGTTAGTACGCTCGACCTCTTCATCGAATTCCGTCAGCCTCCGCGCCGCCTCCCTCATAAAATCTGTCTTGCCTTCCGGCGAGTTCAGATCGTAGTTTCTCTCCAGAACCTCCAGACTGAACATGAATCCATTCCTCGCCTTTTGAATCCGTTCCTCAAAGGCATCCTGCCCCAGATTCTTGATAAATTCGTCCGGATCTTTATATGGATCCATACGTATGACTTTCGCGGTAATCCCCACTTCCTTCAGAATTGGCATCGCACGAAGGGCCGCTTTTGTCCCCGCCTCATCGCTGTCATAAGTCAGATAGACTTCTTTCACATACCGCTTGATCAGCGAAGCATGTCCCGGAGTCAGCGCCGTTCCCAGAGACGCCACTGCGTTCGTAAATCCTGCCTGATGCAAAGAGATAACGTCCATATATCCCTCGCACAACAGAAAATAGTGTCTCTTCGAACTGCGCGCTCTATGGAGTCCGTACAAATTCCGGCTCTTATCGAATATCATCGTCTCCGGCGAATTCAGATACTTCGGTTTCCCCTCTCCCATGACCCGGCCTCCAAAGCCTATCACGCGGCTGTTCACATCCATAATAGGAAACATCACCCGGTTCCAGAACTTATCATACGCTCCTTTTTGTTCATCCACACCGATAAGGCCGGCTTTTGAAATCATATCGGATGAATATCCCTTACTTCTCAGATACTGATACAGATCATCGCCGTACTTATTCGAATATCCCAGACCGAAAGCCCTGATCATGTCGTCGCTTAACTCTCTGTTCTTTAGATAAGAAAGAGCCTGCTCCCCCCGGCCGTTCTTTAGCTGGACATAATAATACTGCGCCGCCGCCTTATTGATCTCTAAGAGAATCGCTTTCGTATCCGCCCGCTCTTTTGCTTCTTGGGAATACTCCTGCCGCGGAAGCGTAACTCCCGCGCGGTCCGCCAGAAACTTTAACGCTTCTGAAAAAGAATAATTTTCATATTCCATCAGAAACGTAAACACATTGCCGCCGGCTCCGCATCCGAAACAATAATACATCTGCTTGACCCTGCTCACAGAAAAAGAGGGAGATTTCTCATTATGGAACGGACACAGCCCAAAATAGTCTCTTCCTTTTTTCTGCAGTTTCACATATCCGGAAATCACGTCTACGATATCATTTTTAGATCTTACTTCTTCAATTACTTCATCGGAATAATACATAATCTACACCCTCATATATAATATTCGACAAAAGTATTCGATTTCCTTTTAAATTTCCACTAAATTTTCCAAGATTCAGGAATAAAATATTCTTCAAACTTCTTAATCGCATAAGTATCCGTCATTCCCGCTATATAATCACACACGATCCGCTCTATGCCCGTCCCTTCTCTCTCCTTCATATCCAGGAATTGTTCCGGCAAAAGCTCCAAGTGTCGGATATAATACTCATACAATCTGGTCACCATATGTATCGCCTTTTCTTCCTCCCCCTTCGCAGACGCGTTCATATATACGTTCTGGTACATAAACTTCCGAAGCCCCAACGTAGCCTCCATAACTTCCGGCGACATGCAGATCCGAGGTTTATCCATGCTGTGAATGATCACATCGTGAATCATGGTATCCAGCCGTATCCTGGTAGACGTCCCCAGAATCTCCCTGTATTCGGCAGGAATATCTTCCTCTTTTAAAATATTTCCCCGAACCGCGTCGTCTATATCGTGATTGATATATGCGATTTTATCTGACAGACGTACGATCTGCCCTTCCAGTGTGTGGGGCGTACAGCTGAACTTATGGTTGCGGATTCCGTCCCGCACTTCCCATGTAAGATTCAGTCCTTCTCCCTGCTTCTCCAGACGTTCCACTACCCTCACGCTCTGGTCGTTATGACGGAATCCCAGGGGACAGACCTGGTTCAGCGCATATTCGCCCGCATGCCCAAAAGGCGTATGCCCCAGATCGTGCCCCAAAGCAATCGCCTCCACCAGATCTTCATTCAGCCTCAGGGCTTTCGCAATCGTCCGGGCATTCTGAGACACCTCTAACGTATGAGTAAGCCTGGTTCTGTAATGATCCCCCTTCGGCAGCAGGAAAACCTGCGTCTTCTGTTTCAACCGACGAAATGCCTTGCAATGGAGAATTCTGTCCCGATCCCTCTGAAACACCGGACGGATGTCGCATTCCTCCTCCTTACGCTCCCTTCCTGCAGAATCACGGCTTCGCATGGCATATTTACTTAGATACTCTTCTTCCCGAAGTTCCATCTGCTCTCTGATCGTTATCTTCTCATTTTCAAACATATCTTTACCTCAGCCAAAACCCCGCTGCAGACAGCGAAGCATCTTCTATGCAGCGCCGCCAGACAGCGGGGATTATTTTTATTTCCTTTCGGAAAACAACTTACCGAAGCTTCTCCTCAATCGCTTCTACTACGCTCTCCAACACTTTGATCCTCGCATAGTACTTACAATTTCCTTCCACCACAATCCACGGTGCGTTCGGCGTAGAAGTCCGAATCAGCATCTCATTGACCGCATCTTCGTACTGGTCCCATTTCTCCCTGTTGCGCCAGTCTTCGTCCGTAATCTTCCACTGTTTCTCAGGATTCTCCTGCCGCGCCCTAAATCTTCTCTCCTGCTCCTCCTTATCAATCTGCATCCAGAACTTTAAGACGATTGCTCCCGCGTCCGTCAGATCTTTCTCCATCGAATTGATCTCTTTATATGCCCTCTGCCATTCTTGTTTCGAACAGAACCCTTCGATCCGCTCCACCATAACTCTTCCGTACCAGGTTCTGTCGAATATGGTCACATGTCCCGCTTTCGGCATATCCGTCCAGAAGCGCCAGAGATAATGATGCGCTTTCTCAATATCATTTGGCGACGCGGTAGGGTGAACCACATACCCCCGGGGATCCATCTTCTCTGTAAGCCGCTTAATCGCGCCTCCCTTGCCGCCCGCGTCCCATCCTTCGAACCCTAACACCACCGGGATACGCCTGCGGTACAGTTCTCCGTGCAGCTTCTCCATCTTCTTCTGTAATTTTTCCAGACGCTTCTTATATTCTTCCTTTGAATATGTAAAACTTAAGTCCGCTTTCCCCAGGATAGATTCCTTCTCCACTCCTGTCCATACCTTCGTCTTATCTTCTTCCCCTTTCGTCTCTTCCTTCTTCTTACGCTTCTTGACTTCTTCTACTTTCTCCGCCAGCGTCTGCACCACGATCGCGTAGATCTTCGCCGTCGCGAATCTTCTGTCCACTGCTTCCACGATATTCCACGGCGCATATTCCGTATCCGTCCGGGTCAGCATCTCTTCGTTTACTTTCTGATACTTGTCAAATGATTTATTCCGCTTCAGATCGCCCTCGCTTACTCTCCAAGCCGTCTCGTCAGAACCCAATAATTTATCAAATCGCTTTTTCTGTTCCTTCTTATCTATCGCAAGAAATATCTTGATGATCACCATACCGTCCGAGGTCAGCTGTTCCTCGAAAGAACAGATCGAACTATACGCGTCCGCAAGCTCGCTTTTCTTCGTCTTCTTGTCGAACCGGTCGATCAGTACTTTACGGTACCAGCTGCTGTCATAGATCGCAATCCTCCCCTTCGGCGGCATCTTCGTCCAGAATCTCCACATAAAAGGATGCATCTTCTCCTCTTCCGTCTCGTTCTTGACCGCATATACCTCGAATCCTCTTGGGTCAAGGGCTCTAATAAGCTCACTGATCTGTACGCCCTTCCCGGATGCTCCATATCCTTCGAATGCGATCATAACCGGTATCCCTAACTCTCTGCATTCCCTTTGAAGTTTCCCGAGTCTTGGCTCTAATTCCGCCATCTTCTCCTTGTACTCAGTTTTGCCCAGTGATTTTGTTAAGTCAAGCTTTTCTAACATAATCTCCTCCTTGATTCATGCAAAATTTGTCCTGTCACATCAAATTTTTTGATTCTGACTCTATTATACACCATATTGGCCACATATATTGAATATTTTTACAAATTATCTTATTATAGTTATAAATATTCGTTACAGTTCACTCACTGAAACGAACTTACTCACCACACAAAGGAGAAAACAACAATGTATTGTAAGAAATGCGGCTGCAAAAACGAAGACATGGCAAATTTCTGTAAAAAATGCGGGACACCTTAAAAAAACAACACTTTAGAAACGTCCCCGGACGATCCCCTGCAACAGACTAAAAAATCCCCCGATTTACGAAAGATATTCGCGGCCGCAGGAATCATTCTCATTATCCTTGCAGTAATTACAGCCGCTGTCATCGCAATCTCCATGGACCGAAAAGAAAAACGCTACGAAGAACACCTGAAAGCCGGCAACAAATATCTGGAAGAAGAAGACTATGAAAAAGCCGAGGTCTGCTTTAACGAGGCGCTTGACATCGATCCGAAACAGGCCGACCCCTATATTGGTCTGACCGACGTCTATATAGCGCTGGAAGATTACGAAAAAGCCGAAGAAATCCTGATATGCGCCGAAAATACCGCCGACAGTGTATCTATACAGAAGTATTCAACCAAAATACAAACCGTTAAAAAATTAATCAACATCAAAAAGGAAGAAAACAAAAGCTTGTCACATTTTACGTGGATCGCAAAACCGGAAATAGAAGCAGACGATATCTTTTATACCGCTATGGGAGACGACGGCAGACATTCTTTGAACGAATTGTACCAACAATTCATGTCGCCCTACGCCATCATCCAAAAAGGCGATGCTTACGGCCTGATTGATATGGATGGAAACATGAAAGGCGGTATGGATTATAAAAGTATTTCAGGCTGGAACGGAATATATCTTCTTACAAGGATAACCCCGCAGTATGAAGATTTATACCAAAATGACTGGGATCTCTACTATCTGGACTCAGACCTGGAAGATGAATTCGTACCGGCCCAGGGCGTCGGCTGCGGCGTCGGTTTTTATGCTTATTATTATTCAAGTACAGCTTGAAGTTCAGGATTTCCCCAAATTTTCTTTTATTGTTGATTCCTGTTAAGCAGTCGTCCGGAATCATCGGCGAAGAAACGATCATAGGATTCGGCTGGCCGGAAAACCTGCCCGGCTCCTCTGCCGTCTACCATAACCAGCTTGTATCAGAATTCATCTACGACGAATGCGGCGCTTCATCGGAAGGATTGCTGGCAGTCTGTAAAGACGGGAAATGGGGCTATGTAGATGAAGACGGAAAAACTGTAATCCCCCTCGAATACGATCCGACCTGGGAGCAAGCCCTGCCACTTTGCTCTGATTCCAGCCCGTCCGCGGAAAAAAGTTATTGTTATGCCGCTTCCGACGGATATGTGGCGCTGTGTAAAGACGGAGAATGGGAATTACGGGACCTTAACGGAGAAATCGTGATCGCTCCCGGAATCTTCGAGAAAATCCGCCCGGTATATGAGGACAGATGCTGGGTAAAAAAAGACGGAAAATGGGGCGTAATAGAACTCTCCTACAACTTTGAAACTGTAAATCCGGAAGACGACGAATCATCAGACGATGATCACCCCGAGGACATATTGATGGATCGCTCCGCTTTCCAGGACGCCGTAGATTCTGAACAAGTCCTGGAATATCTGGTCGACGATTTTGACGGGGACGGGACAAACGAGGCGTTTGGGATCACAGGAATTCTGGAAACCCCAGCCCATTTTGCTACAGATGTAAAGATATATTTTGTTTCGTCGGATAATCAAATTTCCTTATTGGAAGAGGATACCTATGGAAGTATGAATGGCCTTTATGAAGAGACGCCGTATAAATTTCTAGCCTGGGAACAGCACGCCGGAGGTTCCGGAAAAACTTCCTATATATATGGAGTCCGGGACGGCAATGCATATGAATTCCAAATCTCAGGTCAATACAGGATGTTTGATCAAGAAGGGGACAAATTTGTAGGATATACGATTGATGATTCCCAGGGCTTTAATGATTATATAGCTTCATACTTTAAGTTCGACAAAAACACTAAAGAATTTGTGGTTACAGATTGACAGATAGTATTTTCTTTTTTCTGGTTCAGCCGATATTATAATATAAGGAAATTATAAAGTTACAGAATGATGACTGTAATAATATCCAGAAAGGAGCTACCTGTTATGAAAATCCCATCAGCAGATTACCAGACAAAAAGTAACTCTGTGTATCAGCCGTCCGCATTAAAAGAAGATACCGAAAGAATTGATGAACAAGCCGACAGTTTACAGTCTGAACCTGAGACTGAGGGGGAAAATTCCCAGAAAATCTCCGCAAATACTGACAGCCTTAAGATCTCTTGCTCCATCCCTGAGGATTCCACGGGGCAGCTTGCCGCCATGCTCGCCAGGGCAGAAACGAAGATCGCAGTATTAGATGTTTCCTCCAAGGCAACCCGTGCATTGAACTCTTTAAAAATGGCGAGCACACTTGCCGAAGGCGACGACGCCAAAAAGGTCGCGCAGATGATACGGCGTATGGAAAAATTAATAAGCCGTATCCATAAGAAACAGCAGCATTTGAATAAAGAAGAGATGCTGGAGCTGCAGAAAAAGGCTGCCGAGAGCAGAAAAGAAATGGAAAAAGCCTCCAAATTAGACGACGAATTACGCGGGAAACGTACCAAACGCCGCAGAGACGAACGAAACTATGCTCAGAAGGAGCTTGCAGAAGACGAGAAAAACAACGCGCAGGAAATGTTCGCAAATCTTGCAAGCGGCGGCGCTTCCGGTGTTCCCGACAATATTCCAGGAGCTTCCGCCGATCTCCCCGCATCCGTAGATTTAAGCAGTGCGGCGCTGTCCTCTCCGGCTGTCGAAAGTATTTCCCTGGATGTGACGGTATAGACTTTTGTCTGCCGTCACATCCTAATAAATCTTTTTAAGGTCTTACATGCGAAGGCGTCAGCCGTTCCATCTGCGTCTTCTTTTGTTGGATCGAAGGATGCACATATACCGAGAGCGTGGTATTGATATTCGCATGCCCAAGGATCTCCGAAAGAGATTTTGTATCAAAACCCATCTCTACACACCGCGTAGCAAACGTATGACGAAGAGCATGGAAAGAATGATTTTCTATCCCATGCCGCCTTAAATAGTTCTGGTAACGAATATAAAACTGATGCGGTTCCGTATGCTTTTTGTTGCCCGTCAGAAGATAACATTGCGGGTCACGTTTTCTCACAGAAAGATATCCGGCAAGAAATTCCGGCAGAGGAATAATACGAAACGAATTCTTCGTCTTAGGTTCGCTGACTACAACCTTCGTCTTTGCTTCCGCTTTTGGATTCAGATCTGCGATTCTCTCGACAGTCCGGCACACATGTACCGTAAAGGAATGAAAGTCTATATCTTCCCATCGTAATCCGCATAATTCACCGATCCTCACGCCTGTAAACATAGTAAAAAGAATCCCGAGGCTTGTCGTATCCTCGGAGTCCAGTAATAATTGTTCCAGTTTCATTCTGTTTTCTTCTGTCAATATTTTAATAGATTTGGATTTTTTCTGCGGATAACGCAGCAGATTAGACTCAGGACAAGGATATTCATACTTCCTCCCATACTGAAAGATCGATTTTAAAACGCACAGGATATCAGAAACTGATTTGGGAGACAGCGGCGTCCCTCCTATCCCTCCCTCCCCAAGCAGTTTCTCAGGCAATCCTCTTAAAAATGCCGCATCGATCTTTGAAAGTGGCTGCTGCCTCAGATGTGGAAATAAATAGACTTGTACGATGCGATAATATCTGGTGTATGTAGATTCTTTTACTGTAACTTTAACATCGGCAAGCCACACCCCCGCCAACGTCTCAAAAGTTGCCGTCTGCTTGTTATGGGGAATTATATTATTCTCCGGTAACGCCTGCTCCGCCAGCCTCTTCGCCTTCACTTCCATATAGCTCGCTCCATAGATGTATCGGTATTTTGCTTTTCCGTTCTCATAATGATGTATGTAACGCGCCTCCCACCGTCCGTCTTTCCTCTTGAAAATGTTTTCTCCTCTCCGTGGCATGATATTCCTCCTTTGTACTCTCGATCATTTTTGACTGCTAATCAAGGTAAATCCACGAATCTCGGCGCTTTATCTTTCGAATCTCATCTCCTTTAACCGAGAGAAATACTGCCAAATTTTTACAAAAGACGTCATATTACCCCCGTATTACATCATATCTGGCAAGAATGTTTGACAAATCACTTCCCGCGTGGTAAGATAACCTAGATAAACAGAGTTTACGTGGGAATTTTATCATGAATCTGCCGTGTAATGAAGTGCCGTACTTCATTACGATATGAAAGACATTAACGAATATATTTCGCTAATGCCTTTTTTAGTTGCACTACATATTTTTGAGGCGGCTTATTGAAAATTACTGTATATACATATCTAATACCGCCTTATCCTTATTCACCACATAGCCGCTGCCTCCAAGTCCTTTTACATTCTCCACCATACTGACGATAAGAATCGGTTTCGCAGCCTCCCTGTTCTCTGTATACACAGCAAACCATCCGATCTCTGTTCCCTCGGTATCCTCTACAGAATCTTTAATCTCCGCCGTCCCGGTCTTTCCCGCAAGGACGATATCATCCCTGTGCGCCGCATACCCGGTCCCGTTCGGATCGTTCACCACGCCTCTTAATCCTTCCGCAACCTGCGCCGCGATATCCGGGGTAAATGCCTGGGATATCCATACCTCTCCTTCCGGATTCTCCCGATACCTGAGATATGGCCTGATCACATTCCCCTCATTTACAAACGAAGTATAAAGACTCGCCAAATGCAGCGGATTAACCAGAATCTGTCCTTGTCCGTACCCGCTGTCCGCGAGTTGTATCTCGGATTCAATCGTCTCACTGTTCGAGTACTGAGACTTACTCATCACGATATCAAAAGGAATCTCCTGATTGAATTCCAACGCATCCAGAGAATCCGTCAGCGTATCCGCGCCGATCCCAAGCGCCGCTTTTGCAAAATAGATATTATCCGAGTAGATCAGGGCATTCTTCATAATGACAGGCTCATAGGCATGGAGGGTCGTTACATAGTAAGACCCCCAGGAAGCGTCCTTCTGCCAGGAAAGTCCTTCGTTTCCAAAGTCTTCGCCTGGATCCAGCGTACCCGTCTTCAACCCTATCGCCGCGACAACCGGCTTAAAGGAAGATCCCGGACACCACACCTGCCGGAATCGGTTATACATCGGCTGTTTCTCGTCTTCATTCAGGGAATTCCATCTCTGTGCGGACATACCTCTGATAAAATCATTACTGTCGTAAGAGGGCGTGCTCACCAAGGCCAGCACTTCTCCGGTATAAGGATTCATCGCCACGGAACAGCCTTCGTCTTCCTGGAACTGCTGATACAGCATTTGCTGCAAATCCGCGTCGATCGTGAGCTTAACATCCGTTCCGTCTTCTTTCTCAATTCTCGCTATTACAACTTTCATATCGCCGTTTTCGTCAACGATACGTACCTCGTGACCGTCCCGTCCTCTTAATTCAGACTCGAAAAGCGCCTCGGCGCCGCTTCTTCCGATGACGCTGCCTGTACTGTATCCCTCGTCCGGATGCTCTTCTATATCTTCTGCGGTAACCTCCTGAACATAACCTGTCAGATGCGAAGCCGCCGCTCCCAGGCTATAAGTGCGCGCCTCTGTATCCGACAACATGACCCCCGGAATAGAGAGAAGCTGCGTCTGACGCTCCTGCTCTGCTTTGACAGATTCGTCGACCTCCAACGCGCCGAGATCCAACTCGTTGATCTTGGGAATCGTCGTAATGGGGACAAAAGTATCGTCTTTTACCCAGGCGGCAGACAATCGGCTTTCTATAGATTCGACATCTTCTTCCAG
>OFGB01002008.1_pt1 | contig 11492 bp, 7 predicted proteins | sample 1521491 | NCBI WGS metagenome assembly OFGB01 (sample SAMEA3504095, study PRJEB24116) | mouse gut metagenome | biome: mouse gut; feature: mouse-associated habitat; material: faeces | place: Denmark | collected 2011
ATCGTAATAGGCAGGCGCCACATACCCGCAGGGAGCAAAATACCCCATATTCATCCCGCAGAAAGAAAGCCGCGAAATATCCGCCGCCCGGTCCGCGGAAACCGTAAATTCCAGCCCCTTTCCGTTTCTCACCTGCAACAGGCGCATCCCGTCTCCCTTTCCGCCCACCAGCCGATGCTCCTCCACACCGAAATACTGGCTTTCATGTCCGATATACTGTCTCATTCTCAAATCCCTCCTTCTCCGACATCGTTATGGTTCTCTCCTTTTTGAGAACCATCCTGGTTTCTCTTCATAAACAGATACGAATTTTTATGCTCCTCCAATTCTCCTGCTTCCTCCACGATTCCCTCTCCGCTCAGCTTCAGTGTCCGCTGCGCCACCAGCCAGGTATCCAGAGGATTGACCGACAGCAGTACCAGGGCGATCCCCTTGTCCAAAAGCATCTCCAGCATCTCCCAGATAAACCGTCGGTGAGGCATATCAGCCCCCATAAAGGGCTGGATCAAAAACGCCACCCTCGGCTTTTGCAGTATGATCCTTGTATAGACAAGCTGATACTTCTGCCGCTCCGAAAGCGCCTCCACAGGGCTCTCAAAAACCTCTTCCCCCAATATGGGGGCATATTCCCGCCGAATGCTGGCTTTGATCTTTCTGCCGCCAAATACATCCGGCATCCGCCTTGCCAGTCCCATGCACAGATTGTCCATATAGCTCATTTCCGGAAAGATCATGGTAAGGGTGGGCTGCTGGGAGACCACCGCGATCTCCTTATCCGTGGAAATCTTTCTCTTTCTGCAGTCCATCATAATCCGGCTCTCTTCCCCTGTCAGAAACCGGACGCAGGCCTGCAGGATCTGATCGTCCTGCGCCTGAATCGTCAGGCATTCTCCCTCTCTGACAAAAAAAGAGTATTTCTTCCATTTCTTTCCGTCGGACAATGCCGCCTTCAGAAAAATCTTTTCTCCCGCAGGATGTATGTGGCCGTTCTCCGGATACCCCCAGACGTTTCTGTCATATCCCTGCAGGCACTCCTCAAGATATTTCCGGTTCATATCCGTCTCCTGCACAACCTTCTGCAGCCGCCCGTTGCACAGAAAACCGGTGCGGTCGCAAAGCGGCAGTATCTCCTCAAAATGGGAACTGATATAGAGAAATGAAAACCCCTGCCCCGTATAATGGCGCATAATGGCAAACAGCTTCTGCATCTCCCTTTCACTGACAACAATGCTGATCTCATCCAGCACGATCAGCCGATATCCCATCACCACCGCCTTTAACAGTTCCACCACCACCCGCTCAAAAGCAGAGAGATTCTCCACCCTTGCCTCCGCCGAAATATCCATGCCGATATCCTGCATAAAGGGCAGAAGCTGCTTTTTCAGCACCGACATCTGCAGTACATACTGCCTGAATCCCTGCCGCAGCACAAAAATATTGTCTGCCACCGTCATACCGTTGACCAGTCGGTTCTGCGCCTGAATAATGCTTACCCGGTTGCTTTTTCTGGACGAATCCCGCCAGGAGTTGACGAGTTCTCCGCTATAATAAATATACCCGTCATAGAGCGGCAGATTATTCTGCAAAAGCTCCAGAAGGGCATTTTTTCCATGGGCATTGACCGGGATCAGCCCCATGATCTCCCCCGCATAGATCTGCATATTAAAATGTTCCAGTTTTTTTACGCCCCGCTCCACATAGCTAACACGCTCCATGCGGAATATCTCCTGCCTCATAATCCCCCTGTCTCCACACCAACGCCTATTTGCCCGCAAAGCGGGCACTCCTCTCAGAATATCTCTCAACCCTCTACGTCGTCACAATCGGAAGCGTCACCTCCACATCCGTTCCCTTCCCCTGAATGGAGTAGACATGCATACCGTACTGCTCCCCGAACAGCAGATGGATTCTGTTATTGACATTGACAAGAGCGATCCCGCCCTTTTTCTCCTTGTTGTCGGCAAGCGCCTTTCCGCCTCTGCCGAGCTGCCTGTTCAGCTTTGCCAGCGTCTGTTCGTCCATCCCCACACCGTCGTCGGAGATGCGGATGATCAGCCGTCTGTCCGTCTGCTCAAACCGGATCGTCAGATTTCCCGTGCCGATCTTTAACTCCGTGCCGTGGATAATACTGTTTTCCAGAATCGGCTGCAAGGTCAGTTTGGGAATGCGGCAGTTCATAATGCTCTCCCTGTTTTCTTCCTCATATAAAATATGAAGCTGCAGCCGGCTGCCGAACCGATATTTCTGGATCAGAAAATAAGTCTCGCAGTTGTCCAGTTCCTCCTCCACCGACACCAGATTTTCCACCTTTGTGATCGTATAGCGGAAAAACTTTGCCAGCGCCTCGGTCATATCCGCGATATTGTCCATCCCGGCGATCAGCGCCTCTCCCCGGATGCTCTCCAGCGTATTATACAGAAAATGGGGATTGATCTGATTCTGCAGCGCCAGATACTGCGCCTGTCTTTTGTTCAAATCCATCATCTCCGGAGATTTCAATACCTGCACCATTCTCTCGATCTCCATTTCCATCGTAGGCGTCAGCAGCACCCCGTCGAAAAGATCCTTATCCGGCAGTATATACCCCTCCAGAATCCGGCGCATCATCATCTGTGTGCGCTGATAAGGGCGTACCACAAAGAACCAGAACAGAGCTGCAAATCCCACCGTAAATACAAAGACAAGCGCCGCCTGCCAAAAGGGCGCCTCCCCCCGGAAAAACAAAATACACTGAACCAGCACCTGCAGCGCCAGAAAACCGATCATGGAACAGATCAGAAAACATGCCCTGTTTGCAATATATTTCCGGATATTATTTCTTTTCATCTTCTCTCCCTGTCATCTGCCGGAATGCCCTGCCCTCTATCCATACAGCTTCCGGTACGCCGACGGTTTTAATCCCGTAGCCTTCTCAAAATTGTGGGTAAAATGCTTCAGGTCATTATACCCGACTCTGCGGCAGATTTCCGACACCGAAGCATTGCTCTCCCGCAGCAGTATCTTCGCCTTTTCCATCCGCACGGCGGTCAGATACCTGGCAAATCCCTCCCCCTCTTCCTTTTTGAACAGGGCGCTGAAATAGGTGCTGGAAAGCCCCACTGCGCTGCTGACCTCCTCCTGGGTGATGGGTTCGCTGAAATGGTTCTGGATATACAGTTTTGCCTGTCGGATGGGGCGCACCATCTCCCCTTCTCGCTGCTGCACCAGTTCCCGGATATAGGTTTTCTGCAGACCGTCCAGCACCTTAAACAGCGCCTCCTGGGAACCGCACTGTCTGCACCTTTCCGTAAAATGCCGCAGCTTCTCCCTTCTGTCTCTGGATTCCACCTGGCTCAAAAACAGAGCGCCGCAGGAATTAACCAGTTCCAGCAGTTCATACCCCCGCACATCCCTCACGCCGGATACTTCCGTCCTGATCTCATCCAGCGCTTTCAGCGCCTCTTCCTCGCTCATGATTTCAATGGCATGGGTGATGGTCCGCAGATATTTTTCCAGCAGGCTCTTTTCATGGAGGGAAGAATGCCCCTCCGGCATATAATCCAGCAGCCTCCCCGTTCCCTTCACAAGACGCTCCTCTATCATCACGGAAGCCTCCCGCAGCGACTTCCCGATCTTGGACGGCTCCGTCACAACGCAGCCCACCGCCATGGAAAAAAAGAGATCGCCATACAGGTTTTTCCCGCTCTCGAGCTGGTTCAGGCAGTCCTTCAAAATACGCCGGATCTCCTCCTGTCTCTCTTTCGTGTAATTTATGATGCCGATATAGCCTCCCCAGTCCTGTTCCTTGCAGAGCATATCAAAACACTTACCGCTCAGGCTGCTCAGCAGAAGCCTTCCGGCGCGTTCTATGACAATACGTTTCCCCTCTTCACCCAGCTCCCCCTCCGGGCTGTCAATTTTCAGCCAGACCGCCTGAAAACAGCCGGGCGCCATGTCCAGATAATACTCCTCTTTCAGGCGCTCGAAGGTGAGGGGTTCCTCCTTCTGCTCCAGCAGCCTTTCCAGCAGAAGTTCCCGGAGCCTCTGCACATCATGCCTGCTCTTTCTTTCAAGCTGCTGCTTGTCCTCCTGCTCCCTGATACGTCCTTCGATCTTTGTGCGCAGCCGCTCCAGCGTCATGGTCAGCTCCGCCTTATTGATCGGCTTTAGGAGATACTCTCCCACGCCGAATTTGATGGCGCTCTTGGCATAATCAAAATGGGCGTAGCCGCTGATAATGATAATTTCCAGTTCCGGCCGCTCCTTCTTGACTTTCTCGATCAGCTCAAGGCCGCTGCACCCCGGCATCCTGATATCCGTGATCAGAATATCAGGCTCTGTCTGCCTTACCAGTTCCGCGGCTTCCAACCCGTTATGCGCCACCGCCGCCACTTCCATATGAAGGCTCTTCCAATCGATCAGCGCCTCGATCAACCGACAGATCCTCTCCTCATCATCCGCGATAATTACCTTCTGCATCAATCTCACCCTCATCCCATCCGGCCATACATCGCCCGGCTCACCGCTTTCACATCAGCGGCAAAACATATTTGAAACACCTTCCGCCATATAATGAGGAAATAGCCGCACGCTCTATCCGCCTGCGGCTACTTCACATTATACCATGTCTATCGACATGGTAACGCTTCGCGATGCACACTCGCTTCGCTCGGCGCCGGTATAATATCTGCCGATATTATATCATATTTCCGAACACAATGCACTTCTGCTCGGCGCCGTGTCCAATTTAATCTCTTATTACTTTGTCAGTACGGAAACGCCCGTATCTGTTACTGAGCCGCCAAGGGATTCCCCTTCAAGCGCCTTTACGCAGGCTTCCACGCCCATGGAACCCATTACATCGGGGTTCTGTGCCATAGTGCACAGGAGATGTCCGTCACCGATCAGGTTCATGATCGCATCGGATTTATCAAAGCCCACACCCACGATACCGGAATTGCCGGATGCCTTGATGGCATTGCCTGTTCCCGTTGTGCTTCCTTCGTTACAGCCGAAGATACCTACCACGTTCTGTGTGATGTAGTTCTGTGCGATCTCCTGGGATTTCGCCGCATCACCTTCACCGTACTGTGTCTCAAGCAGGTTGAAGTCCGTGCCTTCAAATGCTTTTCTGAAACCGTTCTCTCTGTCTACCGTAGACTGGGTTGCAGCGTTTACATTCACGATACCGATATCACCGCTTGTTGTGCCTGCGGCTTCCAACGCCTTGATCATTTCTTTTCCTGCCGTCTCGCCTGCTGCCACGTTATCTGTGGAGAAGGTAGCTTCCGCATCTACGTTCGCGGGAGAGTCAACGTACACAACCTTAATATCAGCCGCAATTGCTTCCTGCAGTGCGGAAGAGATTGCGTCGGGGCCGTTTGCAGCCACGATGATCGCTTCATAACCGCCTGCTACCGCGTTGTTCACACATTCGATCTGCTGTGCGTCGTCCTTTGTGTTGGGGGACATGAAGGTTACTTCCACGCCCATCTCCTCTGCCTTCGCCTGAGCGCCCTCATTTAAGGTTACCCAGTGCTGGTCGATGGAGTCCATGGTGATCAGCGCGATCTTCCATGCCTTGCTTGCCTTTACCGCTTCGCCGGAAGCTGCCGGAGCTTCTCCGCCTAACGCTGCCGCATCGATTACGGAAACGCCCGTATCCATTACTTTTCCGCCCAGAGCTTCGCCGCCGATAGCCGCCACTGCCGCTTTCACGCCTTCATAGCCCATCACGTCCGGATTCTGCGCCATCGTGCACAGGAGATGTCCGTCTGTGATCAGTCCCTGGATCGCATCGGATTTATCAAAGCCTACGCCCACGATGTCGGAGCTGCCGGATGCCTTGATCGCATTACCTGTTCCTGTTGTGCTTCCTTCGTTACAGCCGAAGATACCTACTACTTTCTGTGTGATGTAGTTCTGCGCAATCTCCTGGGATTTCGCCGCATCGCCTTCACCGTACTGTGTCTCAAGCAGGTTGAAGTCCGTGCCTTCAAACGCTTTTCTGAAACCGTTCTCTCTGTCTACCGTAGACTGGGTAGCCGCGTTTACATTGACAATACCGATATCACCGCTTGTAATGCCTTTCGCATCAAGAGCCTTGATCATCTCTTCACCTGCGGTAGTTCCTGCCGCCACGTTATCCGTGGAGAAGGTAGCTTCCGCATCTACGTTCGCGGGGGAGTCCACATAGACAACCTTGATGCCTGCCGAAATCGCTTCCTTCAGTGCAGAAGAGATCGCGTCGGGACCGTTTGCAGCTACGATAATAGCCTGATAGCCGCCTGCCACCGCATTGTTCACACATTCGATCTGCTGTGCATCATCTTTCGTGTTAGGTGACATGAATGTCACTTCTACACCCAGTTCGCCTGCCGCCTTCTGAGCACCTTCATTTAAGCTGATCCAGTGCTGGTCAATGGAATCCATGGTGATCAGAGCAATCTTCGCTCCGTCCGCAGAAGCGGGTGCTTCCGTTGTCTCGCCCTCTGCTGCCGCCGGTGCGTCCGCACTCTGGCTGCCGCAGCCTGTAAGCGCTGCCGCCAGCATAGTCGCGCCGCAGAGTAAACTTAACAGTTTCTTTTTCATTTTTACTTCCTCCTGTTTTTTTATATACTAACGCATGGACTTTTATCTCTGATGCCACTTGGTTATTATCCGTACCGGCCCGGGTGGAAAGTACCCTGACGCAACCCTGCTAAAGGCCGGCACTTAGCGAATGCTTTGCATGAGCTTAGTACCGCTGCGTTTAGCCCGGAGCGAAAGCGTGTTGCAGAAGGGTACTTTCCACCCGGGCGTCCGGCACCTAAACTTCAAGGCACAGACATTTTATCCCTGCGGTTAGTTTCCTTTTTTCTTCTTGAACTGGCCGCCCCTTACTACTACGTCCAGAAGTACCGCCGCCACTACGATCACGCCGATCACTACCCGCTGGATGCCGACCTGGGCGCCGATCATATTCAGCCCGTTCTCCAGTGTCTGCCATACCGCCGCGCCTGCGAAGGTGCCAAGCAAGAGCCCTGTGCCGCCAAGAGGCGATACGCCGCCGATAACGCCTGCCGCAACGCCGTACATCTCGTACATGTTGCCGGCTTCCATATTACCCATGCCTGCCTGTGCACAGAGGATCAGTCCTACCACACAGGAACATACCGCGCTGACCAGATAAGCCTTTGTCGTGGTTGCCACCACATTCACGCCGGAGAGCTTCGCCGCGTCGATGTTGGAACCGATGGCGTATATATGTCTTCCCGTCCTTGTTTTAGAGAGCAGGAAGAAGAAAATCACGAAGAATAACAGTGCAATCCAGAACGTGTTATATACACCCAGCGTTGAGCCGTAGTAGAAAATATTCTGGAAGCTGTCCCCCGCCTCTTTGCCGATCCCCGTGGCAATGGCGTCCGTGTTGCGGTTGCTGTTTACCATGTAAGCCACGCCCCTTGTAATGAACATGGTACCCAGTGTCGCGATAAAGGGCGGCAGTTTAAACTTGCCCACCAGAAAACCGTTGATCACGCCGCACACCAGACAGCACAAAAGGGCTACCACAATGGCTGCGATGGGATGAACCCCCCTGCTCATCAGCGTCGCCGCTACCATGGCGCTCATACCTACCATGGAACCGATGGACAGATCGATGTTGCCGGTGATCAGTATGTAACTCTGTGCGATACCGATCAAAAGATATTTTGACATGGAACGCAGCAGGTTCATGATATTCTGTCCGGAAAATACCGCCGGATTAATCAGTCCGAATGCCACATAGATCACGATCAGTCCGATAAACGCCGTGATCGCGGCGCCCATGCCCCGGATCGCCATTATTTTTTTCAGAGAACTTTGCTTTTCATTACTCATGATTCTCATCTCCTCCCTCACTCTTTCCTATCTTCTTATCTTCAAAGGTGGTAGCCAGCGTCAGAATTTCATTCTGCGTTGTCTCCTTCGCCATCACTTCACCGGTGATTCTGCCGTCACACATCACGATGATGCGGTCCGCAATACCCATGACCTCGGGCATCTCCGAAGAGACAAAAACAACCGCGATGCCCTGTTTTTTCAGATCATTCATCAGATGGTAGATTTCTACCTTCGCCCCCACGTCGATACCCCTTGTGGGCTCATCGAAAATAACTACTCTCGAATCCCTTGCCAGCCACTTTCCGACTACGACTTTCTGCTGGTTGCCGCCGGAGAGATTGCCTGAGTCGATCTCCACGTTGGGCGTCTTGATCTTTAAGTCCTCCACAGCCTTTTCGCAGAGTTTTTCTTCCGATCTGCTGTTCACCACGCCCATCTTATTGCAGACGATGTCCAGGTTCGGCAGTGCCAGATTGTGACGGATGGAAAGCTTTGTGCACAGACCGTCCTTTTTCCGGTCCTCCGGGGCCAGCACCACACCGCTTTTAATGGCATCCATGGGACAGTTTATCTTCACTTCCTTACCGTCCACATAAATCTCGCCGCTCTCCTTCGGATCTACGCCGAAGATCGCCCTTGTGGTCTCGGTACGCCCTGCGCCCATCAGTCCCGCAAAGCCCACGATTTCACCTTCATAAGCGGAGAAATTGATATCTCTCACCATGCGTCCCGCATTCAGGTTTTTCACTTCAAAGATCTTTTTGCCCTTTTCGCATTCCACCCGGGGGAATTTCTCCTTGATCTCACGTCCCACCATGTGCGCAATGATCTGATCCATCGTAGTCTCTTTAAAGTTCATCGTCGTGATATACTGGCCGTCCCGCATTATTGTCACGCGGTCCACGATATGCTGCAGTTCCTCCAGACGATGGGATATGTAAACAATGCCTTTTCCCTCGCTCTTTAACTTTTTGATAATGCGGAACAGATCCTCGATCTCCCTGGCAGTCAGGGAGGAAGTCGGTTCGTCCATGATCAGGATCTTCGCATGGATGGAAAGAGCTTTCGCTATCTCTACCATCTGCTGTTTGGAAACCGGCAGTTCACCCACGATCTGGTTCGGACTGATATCGATCTTCAAATCATCCAGTATTTCCTTTGCTTCCTTCTCCATGGAACTGTTGTCAAGCGCAAAATTGCCCTTTTTTTCCCTGCCCAGGAACATGTTTTCCGTAACGGTCAGGTGTTTGCACATATTCAGTTCCTGATGGATGATCGCAACGCCCGCTTCCTGCGCCTGCTTCGGCGTCAGATCGCCGTACTGCCTGCCGAAAATCTCCAGAGAACCTTCATCTCTTGTGTAGACGCCGCTTAAAACCTTCATGAGCGTTGACTTGCCTGCGCCGTTTTCTCCGAGAAGCGCAAGGACTTCACCGGAGCGCAGTTCAAAATCTACGCCGTCGAGTGCCTTTACGCCGGGGAAAGACTTGCAGATATTCTTCATTGAGACAATTATCTCACCCATTCCTTCATCCTTCCTTTTGTATATTTTGCTTTATATTTACACTATAGCAAAGTCTTTTTTGTTAAAAAAGGGTGGAAGTTTTTGGATTTGAGGGGGTTTTTTATGCAGTTTGTGAAAAGTCCCTCACCGTTTGAAGCAATCCGGATAGAATATATCCCGATCCGGCGATTTTCTCTTTCGTCTTTCCCATCCGGGTAATTTCAATGAAAACTATTTTTGTAGAAAATGTTTCTGAATTAGATATCTCTGAAAATAACAAACTTGAATTGTAAATAGATAAACTGACACAATAAAACAGGACTTGCGATCTCTATGAAGCTATGCGTCTTTCCAGCTGATCTACTTTCCCGATCAACAGGCTGACAGAATCCCGCTCCAGTTTGCAGGCGTTTATCTCATGCTGCATGGATTCCAGACGATCTTCTATTCCTTCAAATCGCCTGTTGATTCTGTTTTCCATTCTCTCCATCTCTTCCAGAATAGTATTTACCATCCATTTCATTTCCTTTGTCATCCGGTGCACCTCCTTTCCGTGTATCCATTGTAGCACATTCCCTTACTTTTGCAACCTGCTTTTTATCATCATGCAGAACGAAGAATCATTATTCCAACAAAATGACGGGGAAGTTCCCCGCCATTTTTCTTTGTATCCGCCTCTCCTCAATCCTCAAACGCAATACTCTCAATAATATCCTGGAACAGGCTGTTCGCCTCCTCCATATAGTCCCCATAGGTAAGGAAATTGAAATCCACATATTCCTCCCCATTCTCAACGGACACATAGCGCTGATAATAGGTCTCGCCGTTATCACTCCGAAAGGCAATGATGGCGTCGATCGCCGCACGCCCATCGATTGTCATATCATTTACCAGATATTCCTGATCTTCCATACTCTTTTTAAGCATCTGCAGATCCACCGCTTCCTCAGAAGGGTACCCTTCGATCTGAAGGGTGGACATATCCCATGCATTGTCATACTCATAGCGGGAATACACCTCATAACCGTTTCCGTCCGCACTGTCCAGAACGTCCCAAATATAAGGACAGGAAAATGTGATTCCCGGATCTTCCAGCCGGCGCTTTGTCATCACGGGAACGGGCAGCGGTATTTCCTGCTCCATCGCCTGATCCAGCTCCTCCTGCGTGATGGAAATAGCCGGTTCCGCACCGGTATCCGCCAGAATTTTTTCCGCCGCAAGCCTTGTCAGGGGTGCCAGCACGGAAAAATGATCGGCGTTCTCTATCACATAGCAATGTATCTGGTCATTTTGGGATGCTTCTTTCATCCGTTCCAGGCAGTCCGAGTTGCCGTCTCTTCCCTCTATCAGGAAAGTAGGACTCTTTACATCGTCCAGCCAGTGGATCGGCGAGCGCATCTTATATTCTTCCTCATTATCCGTATCAAAAGTGAACTGATCGTTGTTGTGATATGTTATATCATCCACCGCGCCGAAACAGAACACCGCCCGGAATTTATCCGTGTACTCGGACGCGAGGAGCGCCCTTGTGCCGCCGGTACTGTGCCCGCCCAGATAGATGCGCTCCGGATCTACATAGGGCAGGGCCGCCGCATACTCATAGGCGGATACGATATCATCCACCTCCCCGAACAGCGCCTCGTAATAGCCCGGGTTGCCGTTGCCGCCCCGAAAGGAAGGATACATGGTCAAAATCCCTGCCTGCCAGAAGGCGGAACCTGTCTGATCGTCCTCCCAATCGGGATAGGTAAACGGAAAATCGTCGATACCGTTGCCCCAGCCCCCAACAACCCAGATGATCATCGGATGTTTTTCACCGTCCCCCGGATCGCTTGATACATATGCCGCCAGGTCTCCTGCTTTGGAAGAATAACTGACAAGATCAAAGACGCCTTCCGGCGGCTCCGGAATCGGATCATCGTCGTTTTCTTCCCGCACCAGCGTGGTCGTAAAAGCATCATGGGCTTTGGCAAAACCGCTTGACAGAGCCGCCCCGGAACCCTCCTCTTTCTCCCCCGCTGCCGCAGTTTCTGCTTTGTCCGCCGCCCCTTCCTCGGAAGCGGCCGTACTTTCCCCAGCCTCTTTGGAGCCGCAGGCGGTTATGGACGCCGCCAACATGATCGTGATGAAAAGCGCGAAGGCTTTT
>OFGB01002016.1_pt1 | contig 11454 bp, 9 predicted proteins | sample 1521491 | NCBI WGS metagenome assembly OFGB01 (sample SAMEA3504095, study PRJEB24116) | mouse gut metagenome | biome: mouse gut; feature: mouse-associated habitat; material: faeces | place: Denmark | collected 2011
GGGGAAGACGAATCTTCCCTGCCCGATTCAGAACCGGAGAACAGACTCCGGAATGACGTGACGAAAGATGTGATGATTCTTGATATTCAGCAGTATAGAATTCTTACTTTTCTTTCTTCCGCTTTTTTTACTTGCGTATGTGCTGACCCCAGAGAAAATAAAAAATGTGACGCTTCTGTCAGGAAGCTTGATTTTTTACGGCCTTGGGGAGCCGAAATACGTGTTATTGCTCATGGCATCCGTGGTTGTAAACTACTTTTTCGGACTGAGCCTTGGGCGGGGCGTGAAGCAGAGGGGTAGTGAAACATATAGAAAAAAACTGAACAGAAAACGAAAAACCGTACTGGCTGCAGCGCTGATTCTGAATGTGGGACTGCTGGCGGCATTTAAATATGGCGCGGGAGGACTCAGGATGCCGCTGGGCATCAGCTTTTATACATTCCAGATAGTGTCCTATCTGCTGGACGTGTACCGGGGAGACCAGAAAAGAGAGATTTCCTTCATGACCATGGCTACGTATATCACCATGTTTCCCCAGCTGCTCTCCGGGCCCATAACCTATTATGGGGAAGTCAGGGAAGCGCTGTACGAGAGGGAGTTTCATGCCAGGGGGGTGGAGGAAGGGCTCAAGGTCTTTACCATGGGATTTGCGGCAAAAGTGCTTCTGGCCGACCGCATCGGGCTGCTTTGGCAGGATGTGCAGGTGAGGGGGTTCGAGAGCATATCCACACAGCTGGCCTGGCTGGGGGCAATTGCCTATTCCATGAAGATTTATTTTGATTTTTACGGATATTCCCTGATGGCGGTGGGGCTGGGCAGGATGCTGGGCTTCAGGCTCCCGGAAAATTTCAGGAATCCCTACATGGCATGCACGGTCAGGGAATTTTACCGCAGATGGCATATGACGCTGGGCAGATGGTTTGCCCGGTATGTGTATATTCCCCTGGGAGGAAACCGCAAAGGCGAGTTCAGGACCAGCTGCAATTTGCTGGCAGTCTGGTTTCTGACCTCCATATGGCATGGGAATACACCCAATTTCATGATCTGGGGAATGCTGCTGTGGCTGGCGATTGTAGCCGAGAGGCAGCTGGATGCACTGGGCATTCTGAAACATTTTATGAAGGGGCCGGGAAGGGTGATCTCACAGCTTTATCTGTGGACGTTCATTCCCATCACCTGGATATGCTTCGAAATAACGGATATGGAGCAGCTGCAGATTTATCTGGGAAGGATGTTTCATGTGATGCAGGGCATCAATGTTGCTGCCGGAGACTGGAAGAATGCGCTGACAGATTACGGCAGTCTGCTTGCGGCCGGCGCGTTTGCATGTACTCCGGCGCTGCAGAAGCTTTTCCGGCGTTTTAAGGACAATGTACTGGTGACATTGCTGCTGGCAGTGTTGTTCTGGATATGTGTCTGGAGACTGGAAGTGGAAGGACAGAATCCTTTTAAATATCTGGACTTCTGATATACTTTGGAGAAAAACGGAATCGGGCCGCCGCAGGAGGCGTGGGAGACTGGTATGAAATGGCTGAAAAAGTGGTTCTATCTGCTGATGCTGATAGGGACGGGAACCATATATTTGACATGTGTGGATAAATGGCAGGTGTACGCGGAACCCCTGGCCAAAATCAAGGGCTGGTACCGGGATCTGGGACTGGAAGATGCATTTGCCCAGGGCAATCCGCTGCCGGGGCTGGGGGTGAGTGAAAGTACGGCGCAGGACCCGGGAACGGGCTCGGCGGAAAGCGGGGAGACACAAGGCAGCTTTGGTGCAGATCCGGAAGGAAGCGTCGGGGAGGGGAGCGTCCCTGAAAGTGGCCCGGAAGGAGACCCGGAGGGAAGCGCCCCGGAAGGAAGCGTGGGGGAGGGGAGCGTCCCTGAAAGCGGTCCGGAGGGAAACGGCGGGGAGGAAAGCACTCCCGTGACAGAAGCCGGTGAAGGGGAAAACGGTTCGGAGACAAATCCGTCCGGGACAGAGGGGAATCCCGGGCAGGAGGCACCGGATGCCGGTGCGGCAGATGTACAGTACATGACGGTGGAGGACGATTATTTTTCGGATGCGGTGTTTATCGGGGATTCCAGGACCGTGGGCATGTTTGAATACGGAGGGCTGGAGGAGACGGCGGCCTTCTACGCGTCCACGGGGCTGACGGTCTATAAGATGTTCGATTCCGAGATTGTGCCGGTTCCGGGAGAAAAGAAGAAGATCACGGTGGAAGAGGCGCTCCAGGCGAATTCCTTTAAAAAGATTTATCTGATGATCGGTATCAATGAGATGGGAACGGGCACGGTGGAAAGTTTTATCGAAAAGTACCGGGAAGTAGTGGCGCATCTGCAGGAGCTGCAGCCGGATGCCATCATTTATCTGCAGGGTATTATCAAGGTGACCGAGGAACGGTCCGCCCAGGGAGATTATATCAACAATGAGGGCATCGTTGCGCGCAATGAGGGGATTGCCGGGATTGCGGACAACGAGAAAATTTTTTACCTGGATGTGAATCCGCTGGTCTGTGATGAGTCAGGGGGAATGATCCCGGACTATACATTCGATGGCGTGCATCTGAAAGCCCGGTATATCGGGATTTGGAAAGATTATTTAAAGACGCATGCAATATCATCTTGACTGTTGACGGATGAGACATTATTATAGTTTTCGGGGGTTGCTGCGGCACTGCTGCGGCAGCCCCTTTTGCGCACGCGGGTACCCGGGGAAGCAGGCAGAACCCAGTGTAAGGGGACTTTGCTTCAGGGCATTTTCCGGACATTTTCCGGGGAAGAGAGGGTGTCCCGGACAAAAGGAGCGCCGGATGGAAAGGCTGTCCGGCAGAAATGAGGAGGAAGAAGTTCATGAGCGAAAAAAAGAAGATCACTCTCGACGGCACGCCGATTTACGACGCGAAGAGTCTGGGAGTACCCAGGGTTTTAGTGCTGGGAGTGCAGCATATGTTTGCCATGTTCGGCGCCACCATACTGGTGCCTATGCTGACAGGCCTTGACGTGTCCACAACCCTGCTGTTTGCGGGTCTGGGTACACTGTTGTTCCATTTACTGACAAAGGGCAGGGTGCCCGCGTTTCTGGGTTCTTCCTTTGCTTTTCTGGGCGGATATGCGGCCATAGCGCCAATGGATGCGGCCGGGGGAAACCGGGCCCTTCTGCCATATGCCTGCTTTGGCGTGGCGTGCGCGGGACTTGTGTACCTGCTGCTCTCCCTTCTGATCAAAATTTTCGGTACCGGTAAGGTGATGCGTTTTTTTCCACCCATAGTTACCGGGCCGATTATCATTGCCATAGGTCTTACACTGTCCCAGTCAGCCATCGATAACTGTTCCGGGGACTGGCTGATTGCCATTGTGGCCATAGCCCTGGTGATCATCTGCAATATCTGGGGAAAAGGCATGGTGAAGATTGTTCCCATTATTATCGGTGTCATCGGTTCCTATGTGCTGGCAGCGGTGCTGGGCAGGGTGGATTTCACGGCGGTGAAGGAGGCAGCCTGGTTCGGACTTCCCATTCACTGGGAACAGACTGCCTTCTGGGCATTGTCGGATGGCGACATGTCCATGCTGGTCACATCCGTTTTGACGATTATGCCCATTGCTCTGGCCACGATTGTGGAGCATATCGGGGATGTCTCCGCCATATCTTCTACCGTAGGAAAAAATTATATTAAGGATCCGGGTCTGAACCGCACCCTGCTGGGAGACGGTCTGGCCACGATTGTGGCATCCATGTTCGGGGCGCCTGCCAACACCACTTACGGGGAAAACACAGGCGTGCTGGCTTTGACGAAGGTTTATGACCCGCTGGTTATCCGCATGGCGGCTGTGTTTGCCATTTTGTTTTCTTTCTCGCCGAAATTTGCAGCCATTATCGGATGTATGCCCACCGCCACCTGCGGCGGAGTGTCTTTGGTGCTTTACGGTATGATATCGGCTGTAGGTGTGCGTAATATCGTGGAGACCCAGGTGGACTTTGCCAAAAGCCGCAACGTGATTATCGCGGCACTGATTCTGGTGCTTTCCATTGGGATCAATTACAGTGCGGCAGGGTCGGTGGGATTCATGCTGGGAGAACTGAAAATCAGTTTTTCCGGTATTGCGGTGGGCGCCCTCACCGGTATCGTCCTGAACGCGGTGCTGCCCGGGAAGGATTACAAATTTGACGACGACAATCCGAAACACACAGGCGTTGACTTTGCCGTAAGGGGCAGGAATTAAGGAAAAAGGGCCGGATCCTAAAAACGTAAGGAGACGGCAATGAAAGTAATTGACATGCACTGTGATACCATCAGTGAACTGCTGATGCGGAAAGAGAACGGAAACCAGGAGGAACTGCGCAGGAACAGTCTGCATATTGACTTGCAGAGGATGAGGGAAAGCCGGTATCTGCTCCAGAATTTTGCCCTGTTTGTCCCGCTGGAAGAAGGCAGGGATCCATGGGAGAGAGTGTGCGCGCTGTATGGGCACTATCAGGAGGAGCTGGAGCGGAACCGGGATATTCTGGCACCGGTCCTGACGTTTCCCGATATTGCGCGAAATGAAGCGGCAGGTAAAATGTCAGCCCTGCTCACCGTGGAAGAGGGCGGCGTGTGCAGGGGGGAGATGGGGAAACTCCGTGAACTGTACCGGATGGGCGTCCGAATGATTACAATTACGTGGAATTTCGACAACGAAATGGGGCATCCCAATTTTTCTCCCGGACTCCGGCCCCGGATGAAGGAAGTCATGAAGGCGTTCAGGGCGTGCACACCGGGGACGGAGGACTGGAAGGAAAGACAGCGGGAGGCACAGGCTGTCTTTGACAGGTACAATCATATCCCAAACCTGACAGAAGGACTGACGGAAAAGGGCAGGGAAATGGTTGCGGAGATGGAACTTCTGGGCATCATTCCGGATGTATCCCATTTATCGGACGCCGGTTTTTATGATGTGCTGGAGGTGACAAAGAAACCCTTTGCAGCCAGCCATTCCAATGCCAGGGCAGTGTGTCCCTGCGTGCGCAATATGACAGATCACATGATTGCCAGGCTCTCGGAGCGGGGCGGCGTCATGGGCCTGAATTTCTGCGCGGATTTTCTGGAGGAAAAGCCGGTGGGAAAGCAAAATCCCGGCACCATGGAGGCTGTGGTACGGCACGCGAAGCACATCGCAAATACAGGGGGAATCGAGGTACTGGGTCTGGGAAGTGATTTTGACGGAATTGACACCCATGAGGAACTGCGGGGAGTGCAGGACATGGAAAAATTGTGGGATGCCCTCCGGAAAGGAGGATTTTCCGAAGAACAGCTGGACCGGATATTTTATAAAAATGTACTGCGGCTGTATCAGGACACACTGGGATAACAGCAATTCAGGGAAACCGCACCAGGAGAATCATCCCATGGCATAAACTTGCGGAAAAGAGTTGAAAAGCAGTGGAAAAGGGAATATAATCTGGTAAGGAAATATATTACCAGGAGGCGGAAATGGATAACAATCAGTTTAAATGGCAGGAACGGTATAATATTGGCGTGGATGCCATCGACCGGGAGCACAGAAAGCTTTTCAGTATAATGAACAAGATGCTTACATACGACTATGACGACGGGAAAAGCAAGTGGGCTTATCAGGAAGGCCTGAAGTTTTTCAAGGGACATGCGATGAAGCATTTTGCGGAGGAGGAAGTCTATATGGCTTCCATTGAATATGAAGATTATGACATGCATCGGCGTCTCCATGATATTTTCCGGAAAAAGACACTTCCGGAGGTGGAAAAGGAACTGATACAGACCAATTTTTCAAAAGAGGCTGTGGAACATTTCCTGGGTGTGTGTGCAGGCTGGCTGATCGGACATACCATGACGGAGGACCGTGCCATTGTAGGCGGGGCTGCAAGCAAATGGACGGATCTGCTCCCGGAGGAGAAGCAGGTGGCCATGAAAGAAACCATCATTCAGCTTTTGTACGAGCTTTTCCAGATCGATGCCAGGGTGATCAGCGAGAATTACGGCGGGGAAAAATTCGGAAACGGAATCTATTACCGTCTGGTCTATGGGTCGGATCAGGATCAGGACAGGGAGTGTTTTCTGGTTTTTGAAGAGAAACTGCTGTCTAACACGGTGGGCCAGCTTGTGGGCGGAAGCGACTCCGAGAAAGTGAATACGATGATGATAAATGCCACCAGATACACGGCAATGCAGTTTGTGGAGCGCATCATGGTTCATTTTCCCTCGGCAGAGCCGCTGACGCTGAAGGATGAGAACCTGCTGACTTATGAACAGTTTCAGACAATTTTTGAAAAGAGAAATCCCCAGTGCAGTCTGCTTTTTGATACGGGAGCAGGGTATTTTGCGTACTGTATGTCTGCCCCCCAGCTGCTGAAACAGGGGACGGATAATCTGCTCAGCGCGGAGAGTTCCATGGAGGATATTATTAAATATCTTCAGGAAAGCGACACTGCCCATAAGAAGAAAATCCTGGTGGTGGACGATTCCAATCTTATGCTGCAGGTCATGAAGGAGCTTTTGGGCAACGATTATGATGTATCCACGGCCAAGTCGGGAGTATCCGCAATCCGGGCCATGACTCTGGATAAACCGGATCTGGTACTGCTGGACTACGAGATGCCCGTCTGCGATGGCAGGCAGGTATTGGAGATGATCCGGGCAGAGGAAGAGCTGGCCGACACGCCGGTTATTTTCCTGACGGGCAGTGTGGACCGGGAGCGACTGCAGAAGATCATTCCCTTAAAGCCTGCGGGATATCTCCTCAAGACCATACGCCCCGCGGAGATTAAGGAAAATATTGCCGAGTATTTCAGGAAGGTGGCCGAACGGGGCTAGAGTGTGTTTGAAAATTCATTCCTAAAATATTTTGTGAAATTTGAGAATTTTCTTGACAGCAGGTTTCCGTTTGGATATAATACCTATAATTTCATATTCAAGCGATTGATTGAGAAAAGCAATGACAAGAAGAAGTAGCACATGGCAGAGCATACAGAAAGCAGCCGGATGATGAGAGGCGCATGGGAAACCATAGTGTGAATACATCTTTGAGCTTCGCACCGAATATCCGTTCCGGGTGAGTAGGCTGCGACGGTTCCCGCACCCGTTAGCGTGCTAGGGTATTATCCGTGAGAATTTTGGACGTACCCGAAGAGGCAGACAGTGTGAATTGTCTGTAAACATAAGGTGGTACCGCGGAAGTTTATGACTCTCGTCCTTTTGAAGGACGGGAGTTTTTTTATGCCAGCCCCGTACACAAAGTGCGACTCCTCGCACTTGGAATTATGCCGCCAGGCGGCGCACGGGGCGCGCGGCGAGCAGGGGAGAAGAGTATTGCCCTACTCGATTGCGCAGGGGCGCGTAAGGAAATTAGCAGCGAAAGCTGCATGCGCCCAGGGCGGTACCGGAATACAAGATGTTCATTGCTCCCGGAAACTGCAGGACAAAAAGGAATGTCCCGGTTTGCGTGTTGCCTGCGTATGAAAGAAAACAAAAACTGGAAAAGAGCAATGGAGGAAAAGACATGGAGACAAAAGTGCAGAACCAGGAGGAAACGCTTCAGGACAAGGGAGCTGGGGAAACCGTGGATACAGGAACAGGAAGAGAACCGGAGCCGGATGCGGCCCTCCTGTCCCGTCTGGTGCGTCATCAGATGAGGGTGATCAGGCAGGGGGCAGCCGAACTGATCGGTGAGGAGGAACTGGAGAAAAAAATTGCCGGGAGTATTTGCACGGGAAAACCGCTGACAGTGAAATTCGGCATGGATCCAAGCGCACCGGATATTCATCTGGGACATGCGGCAGTTTTGCGGAAACTGAAGCAGATGCAGGACCTGGGGCATTCCATAGTGGTGGTGATAGGGGATTTTACCGGGAAAATAGGGGATCCCACGGGAAAAAGCAAGGGGAGAAGGGCCATGTCGGACAGCGAGGTGCTGCGCAATGCCCAGACTTACCAGGAACAGATTTTCCGGATTCTGGACCGTGACAAAACCCAGGTGAGGTACAATGGGGAATGGCTGGAACTTCTGACGATGCGGGAGGCGTTGGAACTGGCTTCCTCCGTTACGGTGGCAAGAATGCTGGAGAGGGACGATTTTCAGAACCGGTTCCGCAGCGGCACGCCCATAGGACTTCATGAGTTTTTCTATCCTCTGATGCAGGCTTATGATTCCGTGGAACTGAAGGCTGACCTGGAGTTAGGGGGAACGGACCAGACATTCAACATCCTCATGGGGAGAACGCTTCAGAAAGAGAGGGGACAAACGGCCCAGGCGGCATTGTTTATGCCCATTCTGGAAGGAATAGACGGCACGGAGAAGATGAGTAAAAGTCTGGGGAACACTATCGGCATCTGTGAGGATGCCTGCAGCATGTTCACCAAAGTCATGCAGGTGCCGGACAGATTGATTGTGAAGTATTTTGAGCTTGCCACGGATATTGCGCCGGAGGAACTGGACAAAATCAAGGAACGTCTGGCGGATGGCTGCAATCCCAGGGACTGTAAACTGATCCTGGCAGGAATGATCACATCCCTGTACCACACCCGGGAAGAGACGGAGGCGGCAGAATGTTTTTTCAGGGAAGCATTTACCAACAAGGCGGTACCGGAGCAGGCGCAGGTTCTGGAAGTGGTTCTGGAGAGCGGCACCGTCCACGACTGTGTCAGACCCCTGATTCAGGCGGGCCTGGTGGAAAGCGGTTCCCAGTTCAGGAGGCTGGTTTCCCAGGGAGGTGTGCAGAAAAACGGTGTCAGGGTGGAAAACATGGAGGAAAACATACAGACGGATGATGTCCTGAAAATTGGAAAACGCAGATTCGTCAGGATTAAAATGTGCTGACGTAAAATCCCCTGAAAGAGGCTGGGCCGGGGACCGGAACGATTCCTTCCGAAAAGGTTTGATTCCTGCCATAAATTCCGCTATACTGTAGTAAAAAGTAACGGATAGAAATGTTGCAGAAATTGCGTACAAAACAGGAAAAAGGAAGCGGAACATTGGGACGGGGGCAGGGCTATGACAGACGGGAGGGTCGGCACTTATATCGGTAATCTGCGTCAGCAGCGGGGATTCCAGCTGGCGCAGGTCTGTGAGGGACTGTGCACGGAGCAGATGCTTTCCTACTATGAAAACGGTAAGCGGAAAGCGCCCAAGCTCCTGCAGGATACCCTTCTGGAAAGGCTGGGTGTGGGGGCGGAGGACTATGAACATTATTTAGATTACCGGGAATATGACCACTGGACGGCCAGACAGAAGATTTTGCACTGTATTGCGTACGGGGAAACCGGCCAGGCAGATGGGCTTCTGGAGCAGTATCGTGTGACCTATGTGAAAGATGAGGGCGGTGATCTCAGTGTGGGGGCCAGACTGGAGAGACAGTTTTATCTGAGCATGCGGGCACAGATTCGCTGTCTTGAAGGTGCAGGCAGGGAAGAGCTGTATCTGCTTCTGGAAGAAGCAGTGCGTATGACAATGCCGCATCTTTGGGACAAATCTCCCGGGAAGAGAATTTTTTCCATAAAGGAGCTGAATCTGATACTGGAAGCAGAGCAGTATCGGGAGGAGGGAGAGCAGGCAGGGCATTATCGAAAAGTACTTTCTTATATCAGGCAGGCCGGGCTGGACGGGGTGGGAAAGGCGAAAATTTACCCCAAGGCAGTTTACTTTCTGTGCAGATGCTTGTTCCGGGAAAGGATGGAAGACGAAAGCCGGAGACAGGGAGAAGAGAGGGAAGCCCCAAACAGGGAAAGGAACACGGAAGGGAGCCTGAACCGGGAGACAGAAGCCGGCCGGGACTCCGGAAGCTGGGAACAGCAGTTACTGAAGTACTGCAATACTGCGGTAGAGTGCCTGCGGGATAATTCCCGGATGTACTATCTCTGGGAACTTCTGGGGATGCGTGAGAGGCTGCTGTGCCGGATGGCGGAAGGCCTGGCCCAAAAAGGAGAGCAGGGGAAGGCAGGGACCCTGAACCATATGAGGCAGGAAAATGCGGAGTGGAAGGGCGTGCTGGAATCCGTGTATGAGGAATTTAAAATTCCCAGGGAGACAGTCAGCTGGTGCTATCTTTATGTGGAGAAGGGGATAGCCTGCATCAATGATGTTATCCGGATCCGCAGGAAGATGTTCGGGATGAGTGCGGGGGAACTGTGCCAGGGAATCTGTGATGTGAAGACACTGAGACGCCTGGAAAACAGAAAGGCAGTTTCCCAGAGGGCGATCGTGGAAATGCTTTTTGAGCGACTGGGGCTTTCCGGGGAGATGACACGGACGGAACTGGTTACGGAGGAGCCTGAGGCCAGGCTGCTGATGGAACAGCTCAGGAGATGCATCAATGACCGGAGGATGGAAGAAGCTAAGCGGCTGCATGGGCAGATCAAAGAGCTTGTTTCTGCAGAAATACGGTGTAACCAGCAGGCATTGGCACGCCAGGAAATCAGTCTGGGGAAGAAACAAGAAGATGCTGGTATACAATATAGACAATTGCTTGCTATATTGCAGCTGACTTTACCATATGAGTGTTTTTTACAGAGGGGTGAGAAATACCTGACATATGAAGAACAGTCCTGCATTCAGAATATGATGCAGAGAATGGATAAAAAAAGCAGTGAATTTTTAACTTGTATGGAACGGTTTGAAGAGATATATGAACATTTTTCAGAACACGGAATGATAGAAACCAGGGCCGGAATGTATGAATTTATGATCGGCTATGTGGGAAGCGAAAGAGGGAATCAGGGAGATTTTGACAAGGCTGATAGTTATTCTGAAAGTATTGTCAGGGAATGCCTTTGTTTTCGCAGATTGCGTGCAATCGCAGGTGCTTTGTATGACCGCTGGTGGAATGGTGAAGAGCGAAAAAGGAAAGGCATTCCGGTTGACAAGACTCTGGATAATGAAATAGAGCTTACTCGCTGCTTAATACTCAGCAAATTGGATAAGCGGAAACAAAATGAATCATTTTATAAAAAAGTACTCATTAGGAAAATGGAAGAGACGGAATAAGTTATTCTTCTCTAAAATCCTGGGGAGGGAGATCATTGTGTGGGGCAATTCCCGGGTCAGTTTCGGGAGCTGTTTCCGGGACATAATCTTCCGTTATGCTTCCCGGCACCCCGCCTTCCGTTTCCGGCATGGACGTGCCGGAAGCCGGAAGTCCCGTGAGAACCGCGGCGCATAATGACATCGCGGAAGTGAATAAAATAAAGTGTTTTGTAAAACGTTTTTTCATCTGCATATCCTCCTTAGTCTGCTGGGCATATCAACAATAGAAAACCGTTGGCGCATATGGAATCGACAGTTGACACAATGCCCTTGTGTGTCAACATAATACCATGATTTGGTGTGCGTCAGCGCACATGGAATCAATAGTTGACACAATGCCCTTGTGTGTCAACATAATACCATGATTTGGTGTGCGTCAGCGCACATGGAATCAATAGTTGACACAATGCCCTTGTGTGTCAACAT
>OFGB01002023.1_pt1 | contig 11431 bp, 10 predicted proteins | sample 1521491 | NCBI WGS metagenome assembly OFGB01 (sample SAMEA3504095, study PRJEB24116) | mouse gut metagenome | biome: mouse gut; feature: mouse-associated habitat; material: faeces | place: Denmark | collected 2011
ATCCATAATCATCACCTTCCCGGAATCCACCCCGATCTGATACTGCCAACAGGTGCCGATGGTTTTCTGGTTGACTATGATCTTCATTTGCTTGGGCGGGGCGGTGTAGGGCTTATCCGGCCCGGGCATACCCTTGATGCAGAACACCTTCTTGCCGATACGCGCCCGGCATTGGATGCGCACGTCCTGGGTAAAATGTCCGCCCTCGTCCACGAAGGTCATTGACAGCCGCAGGCCCAGCCCGTCCGTGAAATGGAATACCCGGTCAAATAGAACCTCGTCCAGCTTGGCCCAGGTCTTTTCATCATCTGGCCGCCCCATGACGATACCCTTCTCAATGCCCCAGGTCTCCCCGAAATGGCCGTGGCCGACAACCTCATATTCCATGCGGTTGTCCTGGGTGTCCACCCCAGCCGTCAGCACAAGAACGCCGTCCGGCAGTTCGGCGGGGTATTCCTCCCGGCGGGCCATCAGACTGTCCTCGTCCTCCAGTTCGCCCCGGTCCTCCCACAACTCGCCAAAGCAGGTGTTGTAGACCACCTGGAGCTTCCGGGAGTTCCCGACAGCATTCAGGAATTTCAGAATGATGGACTCCCAGCTGGCCCACTGGCTGACAAAGGCGTTCAGCCAAAAAGAGCGGACGCCCTGAGCATAGGCGTCCGGGTTGTCTGCCTCCCACCGGGCGGGCTGGCGCTTCATGGTGACTTCATCGGACACCGCAGCACACCCAGGGCAGACATACATGATCGACTTCACCTTGTAGGTCTTTTTCTTGTTGACCTCTTTGGTTTCGTACTCATACCGAATGTCTTTCCACTGGATTTCATGGTATTCTCCGCAATGGGGGCACTTGGACTTCCAGCGTTCCATGGTCCCCTCGGCGTAGCTGTCCGCAATCGCGCTGGCGTTCTTAACAGTGGGGGTGCTGACCTCCACCGCCTTGGCGTTGTAGAACGTGGTCTGACGGGCCATTGCCAGCCCCCAGGGGTCGCCCTCGTTACCGGCGGACGTGGCCCAACGGTCCCGCTCGTCGCCCAGGACATACCGGATAGGCTTCGATGCCAGCGCGTGAGCCTCGGTAGAGCCGCACATGGTCAGGATGCCGCCGGGGTAGGTCTTTTGCAGCACCGTGTTCCCGCTGTCCCTGCTCTTGGGCGCGGCCACCTTCCGGCGCAGCGTAGGACAATCCCGAATTTCGGGCGCGATCCGGAGCTTGGAAAATTCCTTGGCGTCAATGGTGGTCGGGTGGACAAAGAGAATACTGCCGGGGTCCTCGTCGATGATGTAGCCAATGATGTTCAGCTCCAGCTCGGACTTGCCAACCTGGGAAGCGGCCACCATGACAATCCGCCGCACACGGGGATCTGTAAAAGCGTTCATCGGCTCCCGGAGGTAGGGAGTGCGAGAGGTCCGCCACGGCCCCGGCTCCGCGCTGCTCTCCGTGGACAAGCGCCGCCGCTTCTCCGCCCACTCGGTAACAGTCAGATTTTCCGGGGGCTTCATGCCGGCCATGACTTTGGCGACGACAGCGTTTAGCCGCTGTACGTTTCCGCTATTCATCCTCGCTGTCACCCGAACCTATATCCGTGTCCCAGTCCATCCGCTTCCTGACCCGTTCCTCGTATTTCTTCGGGTCATACTGATATTGCGACAGCTCTTGCATGAGCAGGGAAACCTCTTTGCGGATAACCTCGGCGGCCTCGGCGGGAGTTTTCACGGCGGCCACATCCACCGCCAGCCGCCCGGGGAGCGCAAGGAGCGATCCCCGAATGGTATAGATCAGGTCTGCGGTCATGGCCTCCACATCTTCGGAGCGGTGCATTTTGCCCCTCAGCTCGTCAGCCTCCATCTTGGCAATGTGGGCCTTGGAGGTTTTCAGCGTGACCTCGGCGGCGCGCTTGGCCTTTTCCAGCTTCGCGTCGTCCTCCGTCACCGCCTCTCGGGAGTCGATATACTTCTGGACGGACGCGCACAGCGCATAGCGGCCCTGCTTGATTTTCTCCAGCTGGCCGTCCTCCGTCAGCTGCCGGACATAACGTGCGGTTATGCCCAAGACACAGGCCAGCTCGGACGTGCTGACCTCTGTATCGGTCGTAATCTTGTTTGCCACGGCGGGGCTCCCTCCTTCCCAGGCCCAAATCCAAAATGCGGAACGGAACAGGCGAAAAAATTTTTGACTAACTACCCGTTTTTTGGGGTCGGCGAGCCCGCGTCCTCTGGGGGTGGGTGCTCACAGTACCTTTTTCGTGTCAGCGTCAGCGCCTCGCCCTCGGCACCGTTCCTCCAGCCACGCAGAATGGCGTTAAGGCTGACGGGCAGGGAATAACCCCGGCCGACGCTACCAGCCCTCTACGGGGCTGCACAGGGCAAGCAGAGTGGTTGTCAGGTCGTTGTATCCGTGTCTCTCTTGTGCGCGCGCGTGTATGACATACGCGCATTAGGCGTACACCCACGCGCTTTTCCCTTTAATCAATATATTTCTAAATAAACAGTGTTACATCTGATACATAGCCGCAACGACACTGGAAAAGCCTTGCGGCTACGGGCTTTTTCATGTAACACAACCAGCCGTGCCGCTTTGATACAACAGATACGACAGATATAAACCTTGTATCTCTGTATCTGTCGTAACAGAGGGCGTTTTTCGTCGCCTGATACGGCCCACCCGCTGGATACCCTCTGCTTCGCCCTGACAGCCCCGTGGGGACGAGATAACGGACGGGGCGGGTAAACACCCGGGGCGCGGGTTCCGTCGCTCCACGAGGCTGTCAGCGTCGTCCCGCGCCCTTGTGTCGTATCATACCTTCTTGTAGATAGCGGCCTTGCTGTATCCCTGTACCCCTTTGGTCATCATCTCCAAGAAATCGTCGCGGGAGAAGTCAGACAGCCGGAAGATTTCTTCGGGCTTCATGCCCAGCTGCTTCCCAATCTCAGGGACAGTCTTGCCGTCGTCGATCAGCTGCTTCACGATGGCCTTCATCGGCTCCAGCAGGTGGGTACCGCGCGCCCTGTTATGGGTGATGGTGCCGTAGATATCGTCGCTCTTATCGCTATGGGCGACAATCACCACAGGCACTTTGCCCTGGAGCTTCGTCAAAAGCGGCTCCCGCCCCGATACGGTCCATCGGTGGAATCCATCAATGATGGTGTAATCCGGCCTCACCACGATCGGCAGCGTCCAGCCATTGGTCAGAATGGATTGAATCAACAGCTTCAGATTATCCTCACTGACCTTGTTGGGGTTGTAATCATTGGCTTTCAGCCGGTCACGATCCACCCACTGCAATGTAGACAGAGGGGCAAATACGTCTACTGCCTCAGACATCCGTATTCACCTCCCGCCGCGCCGCGCTTTCTCCGGCGTATTTTGCATAGGCGGAATATACCGTGATATACATGGCCCGCAAAGTCCTCAACTTGGGATCACCGGCATTCAGAGCTTCGTACATCTGCTTGAAGTCACGGGGCCGCATGACATCATGGCTCTTGATGTAGAAGCGTCGATACCGGTCTGCCACCTTGCGCGTCCCGGCGTTCGTGAAATACTTTTCCGGCTCCACAAAAAGCATCTGACGGCACAGCTCCTTGTAGTCCTTCTTGGGCTCCCCTTCCATCTCCGTCCGCTTCCGGGTGGTGCGCTTGAACATTTCGCTGTCCCAATACAGCAAGGTCAGGTAGGCGTTCGGCTCCCGTTCCTCGATACGCGCCCATAACTCCGGCTGGGTTTCTGCGATATGCCGAAGCCCTACGATACTCTCTGAACCGAAGAAGGTACTCAGGCGCAGATAATTCTTGGTAGCTCCGGCGCGGTAAAGGTCAATATAGGCATCCGGGTAGTCAAGATTGTGCTCCTTGATATACAGCCAAACATCGCTGTCCTTCCAATCGTAGATCGGGAAAACCTTGTTCTCACAGCTCAGGCCGCCGGCCTTCAAATCCGCATTGGCAAGGTACACCCTTCTCTGGACGGACTCAGCCGCACGAACGCCCACCATCTGAATCCCGTCCCTGGTGATGGTATGGCAAAAGGTTTGGTAATTCATCTGGCCGGTATACTTCAAGCGCGGGTCGCGGGTTATGGCAAATGGGGGCGCGTCCCGTATCCAGGTTTTCCCCGGCCCCCAGGTTATCCACGCCTCGTCGTTCTGCAGCTGGTGCAGACACGAAACCTGACGCACAGGCAGGCAATACCAGCGGAACTCTGCGCCCACGGAGATAAACCGTTTCCTCCAGCGCTGCGCCATCTGCTCCATGCTGGCGTAAATGGCTTCCTCGTCAATGAAAATCACCGTCAGCAGCTTGGGGTCGATCTCGCCTTGCAGGATTTTCTCATAGACAAGGTGCGACATACACAGGCTGTCTTTCCCGGCGGAAAAAGACATATAGACCCGGACGCCATTGGAAAAGACGTTGGTAATGCGACGCTTTGCCGCTTCCACAACATCCATCCGGCTCTCAATCGTCTTTATAGCCATATCTTTTCACCACATTTCGGGCAAACGATATAGCGCCGGTCAAGTTCCTGAGCCCGGTCCTCCACAGCGGCCTCTACGGACGGGGCCGGGGCTGCAACAGGAGCGGGGGCGGGGTTAATTTCCTCCGCGCCCTGGGTGTATTCCGCGTCCTTCTGCTCATAGCGCTCTGCGGCCTTCTTCATTTCAGCCTTGGCGCTATCGTCGATGATACCGTAACCGGCCAGCATTTCGTCGGCATCTTCCAGATCGGCGGTCAGGGTCTTTAACAGTTCCTCGTCATAGCCGGGAACGTCCAGATCATCCAATCCCGCGATAATCTCGTCAAAGCCTTGGAGATCGTCAACGCCCAGAGAGAAGATACGGTTATCCGCCAGCATCAGCTTTTTCTTCTGAGACTCTGACAGGCCGGCCGCAACGTAACAATCCGCCTCGGTTCTGCCCAAAGCGCTCAGGGCTTCATACAGACCATTTCCCGCCAGGATCGTGCCGCTCTCGTCGATCACGATAGGCCGGATTTGCCCGAACATCTCAATGGACCGTTTGAACTCGGTGATCTGCTTATCCGAATGAATACGGACATTCCTCTCAGGCCGCCGCAGCGCGGACAGCGCTTTCTTCACGACCTTCATGCCCGCACCCCCTCGCTGCTCTTGGGGGCGGTGGCTATACAAACGCCGCCGGAAAGAAGCACCGCCAGCAGACTGCCAACGGTTTTCACAGCCGCGTTACCGCTCATGGTCCCGATTATGAAAACAGGCATCCCAATCAAAAGGGACGCCATAACTCCGGACGCAACCCCCGCCGCAGACAGCTTTTTCCCGTTCAGCGTCAGCACTGTGGGAAGCATAGTCGTGGCGCGAAGGGCGCCGTACATCAGAAACAGATCTGTCACTGTCAGGCCAGGAATATTTGCGATACCGATTGCCAGCGTCAGTTGTACCAGCATGGCGATTTTCGCCGTGCGAACGCTCCCGCCGAAGTCGCTGGTCAAGGACGCGACCGCGCACAGGTTACTATCCGCAGTAGACAGCAGCCCGGAGATCACCATGAACAAGAACGGAAGCATCACCCAGGCCGGAAACAGATTGGTCACCAGCTCAAAGTTTACCATCCCGCTTTCCTGCGCGATATAGCCAGACCCGGCCGCGATAAATCCTAAGATACCCATAGACAGCGGGACAACCGCAAACATCAGCGCCCCCAGCCGGAACGCTCCGCCCACCTTATCCTCCCGGATAGAAAACGCCCGCTGCCAAAAGCACTGATCCCCGAAGGGCGCGGCAATCAGCCCAACAACAGTAGGGATACCAAAGGACATCAGGACCTCTAACCCCTTCGCGTCAAAAAGGCCGGCATACTCTCCCGAAGCTCCCGAAAGCCCCCGAATCAAATTCGGTACTCCGGTATTCGTGGAAAGCGCCCAGGGAATCAGCAGCGCACAGCATCCCAGCATAAGCAGCATTTGGAGCGCGTCAGTCAGAACCGACGCCTTGATGCCGGAATACTGCGAATAGGAAAAAGCGATTGCTGCCAGCACCACGGTCACCATCCAGAACGGCCAGCCGGTTACTTCCGAAAGAATCTTTGCCCCGGCCAACAGCTGGACCGCCGATGAAAGAACGGACAGCGTTCCCAGCTCAAACAGGTATACCCCGTGTACTGCTTTGGATTGATACTTTTGCCGCATATACCCGGACAAGGTAATACCCTCCGGGGCCTGCTTCCGCATTTTCTTCCCGAAGGGTACAAAGATCAGCAGGCACAGCACATTGGGGGCCAGGAACCAAAACAGGCCCGGCCAGCCGTTCATGTATGCCTTTTCCGCCGACGTGAAAAGGGCGGGCGCCCATATCCAAGTCGCGGCTATGCTCATGGCGCTGCGCACCATGCCGAGTTTCCGATCAGCGACATGAAAGCTCTCCGTCGTCTTAGACCTCCGGGAGAGGCAAACGGTCACCGCCAGCATCAGGGCGGTATACGTCGCAAGCACGATGAAACCGTACATTGTGAATTTCCTCCTTCTATGATTTGCCCGCTCCTGATACTGTTGGCGACCAGTACCCGGTCCAGACGTAACCACCACGCAAAGGAGAAACGTGGGGCCGAAAGCCCTCCTTCCCAAAAGAATAGCGGCCCCCTTTTTCAAGAGGGCCGCGCGGCTGATTTTAGGATTTTACCAGCATACCATACCACATAGGTCTGCGGTCCGTCAAGCGACACGGCGGGACATCACGGGACAACTTTCATTCCTCGGCCCCGGCCTTTCGCTTTTCCTTCTCCGCGTCTAAGTACCGATAGCAGGTTTTCTTTACCCCGTTGACAGTATTTCGGCCACCAATCGTTGTTGCTACCTCGTCCCAGGTCATACACCGTAAAAACCGCAGACGGAAAATCAACCGCGTTTGAATATCGGGAATGGTTTTAATATAGCTGGAAATTTCCTGCTCCACCTGGTCCATTTCAACCTCCAGACGCTTGATTTCTTCCTCCACGTCCTCAATCTCCACAATCAGGTTCCCAACCTTATCCCGCACTCCCGGCGCATGGGGCATTCCAGTGATAACCTGCGCCCCGAGTGCTCCGGTGTGAGCCTTGTCCTGCAAAGCGGATAGCAGTTCCCAATTTCGGTTCTGCTTAGTTTGCAGCTTGAAATACCTGGATAGTTCGGATAACGTCATTGGCTCACCCCGCTTTCAAGTTACATCCGTTTTACGGCTCAACCGCGCCACGGATAATTTCTTCCCCCTGCTTTTTAAGCCGGGGCCACATGGATTCCTGCTTTTTCTTGATCTGGTCCAGCTCCCGCTCATACCCCTGGATAACTTTCTCCCGAAACTTCTTTGAGAAAGCAGCCCGTATTTTCATCTGTACCGCTCTCCGCTTCTCAATCAAAGCCCGCATTTCTGAATCGGAAGTAAAGACGTGGTATCGCTCCCCGCAGTTCGGGCAGGTAAAATACTGCACCACCAGATCGTCCTTTTGTATCTCGCCAAGTAGGGACCTGTCAGGGATAAACTCCGCCTTGCACTTATTGCAGACCGACACCTCGTTCATCGTCTGGCCTCCTGTGCGGCCTTCTTCGCCCAGATCACGCCCGGGTCCTTATCCGTCAGCACCCGCCCGCTGGCGCATTTGACGCACTTGATACGCCACTTGGGTTTTCCCGGTGCCGGACGGTGGACCTTCTCAAAATGGCCGTAGCCGGGTTCGATCCACTGCCCACAGCAGTAGCAACGTCCGGGGTATTTGTTCCTTGCCATAGTCAGACAACCTCCTTGCTCGTATATTTCCTGATTCTGGCCTTAATTGCGGCCATCATAGCGTTTTGACCGTTGGCCTTTACCTTTAGCGCCTGCATAGCGTCCGCCTCAACGGTACCCTCGGCAATCAGATAGATAATACTGGTGGTTTGCTTTTGGCCCTGGCGGTAAAGCCGGTCATTGAATTGTTCGTCCAGCTCCAGGTCGTAAGTCGGACCAAACCATACAATGATATGGCCGCCGTCCTGAAGGTTGAGGCCGTGACCGGCTCCGGCGGGGTGGGCTATCAGCAGCGGGATTTCCCCCCTGTTCCATGAGGCTATGGTATCTGCATCCTTCAGCTGAACCGCCTGGGGGAACCGGGCCATGATCCGGTCGCGCTCATGCTGGAACCGATAGGCCACCAATACCGGCTCCCCTGCGGCTTCCTCCAAAATGTTCTCCAGCGCATCCAGCTTATCGGTATGAATCTCATGGGCCATATGGTCGTCGTCATAGACGGCTCCCCCTGCGATTTGCAGGAGTTTTCCATTGACCGCCGCCGCGCTGCCGACATCAAGAGTTTTTTCGGCCAGTGACAAAACCTCGTTCCGCTCCAATTCGTCATAGGCGGCTCTTGCCGCAGAGGATAGAACTACGGGCCGTATCGTTGTAATGAGCTCGGGCATTTGCAAAAGGCCCTTTGTTTCCAAGCTGATGCAAATATCGGAGATTTTTTCGTAGACGGCTTCTTCAGCTCCCGGCCTGGGATTCCAGTCATAAATCACATACCCATTCCGGCGGCCGGGGGAAAAATAGAGATTGCGGTATTCGGTGAATGTGCTGCCCAGCCGCTCCCCCCGGTCCATTAAGTACACTTGCGCCCACAGGTCAAGTAAGCTCCGGGGGCGCGGCGTCCCGGTCAGGCCCCAAAGGTACTTTATCAAAGGCCGCACCTTTCGCAGAGCCTTAAATCTTCTGGCGCCGGGATTGCGGAAGCTGGATAACTCGTCCACGATCACGCAGTCAAAGGGCCAGCTTTTGCCGTAAATCCGCACCAGCCAATCCACGTTTTCCCGGTTGATGCAGTACACATCGGCTTTGCGGTAAAGTGCCGCCTGCCGCTGTCCCGCGCTCCCCAGCACCCGGCTAATGCGCAAGTGCTGAAGGTGGTCCCACTTCCCGCTTTCCCGGCTCCAGGTGTCCTCCGCCACCCGGAGCGGGGCAATCACCAGGACTTTGGAAACCTCGAAGCTGTCATATAGGAGCCGATCAGCCGCAGTCAATGCGATAGAAGTCTTGCCCATACCCGGTTTTAAGAATAGCCCTGCCCCTGGATGGGATAGGAGATAGTCGATACAATAGGCTTGGTATTCGTGGGGAATATACTTCATGTTCCCGCCCCCCCCGTTATGGTAATCACCATATCGTCCACAGCTTCCTTGCTGTCCGGCACGAATACCGAAAAGCCCAATTCCCGAAGTCGGCCATGCACATATTTCTGGCGGGGCTTCGGCTTTTTCCCGGTATCCTTCGTTTCCGCGAAGTAGACCCGCCCTCCCGGCATGAGGATAATCCGGTCAGGTACTCCCGTCCAGCCGGGGCAGATAAACTTCAAGGCAAGGCCGCCCGCGTCCCGCACCCGGCGGCGCAGATAGCTTTCAATCGTTTTTTCCATAGAACCTCCAAAGTTATCACGGCACCCGTCTAAACCGAGTCTGCAATCCATAGGGGCCACACCGTTGGCGTTTGGGTTCTTCTTCCCATCCTGGGACTTGCCGCAGAATAGCACAGACCTCTCCACGCTCCTGCCGTGGAAATTGGTGTGGGTCTTTGCCAAAGCACTCAGCCCATACCTCTGCCGCGCAGATGAAATTTCGGCGCTGAACGCCAACTGTCTTGATGGACTCGTCCTCGGCAAACCAACCTTGCCTTCTGCCAATGTCCATACTGCTCCAATCTGCTGGCAAGAGAACTTCCAAGAAATCCTCGACCAGTCCTCGGCGCGGGTCATCCTCGACAAAATCCTTTTGCTGTTCTTCGGCCTTCGCAACAAGCTCCGGCGGCAGAATCAGCTTTTCCCCGTCATGATAGTAGGCTACTGCTTCTGCCCACAGCTGGTCGATCACAGGCTGGCTCAGATCGCCCCATACGGTTTTCGCTGGTGACCGTTCCCCCAAGCGCACCGGCCAGAATCGCCGGTTGCCGGTATCATCCCGGAGGAAAGCGGTGGAATTGGTGGTGCCTATGAAGATACACTGTCGAGGATGGTCCTCCACTCGACGTCCGTAGGCGGCCCGGTAGCTGTCCATCTGCTTGCTGATAAAATTCTTGATGGTTTCAATCTCTAATTTTCGCATAGCCGCCAGTTCTCCCAGCTCCACAAGCCAGTAACCTTGAATCCCTTCATAGGCTTCTTTGGTCCCGATCCCCGCCAAGCTGTCAGTGTACCAGCCGTTGGACATCTTTGCCACGAGAGTACTTTTCCCACGTCCCTGGGGACCGGCCAGCACAAGAACATAGTCGAACTTACAGCCGGGTTGAAAAATACGGGCCACGGCTGCCGTGAAGGTTTTTCGCGTGACTGCCCGTGTGTATGAGCTGTCCTCAGCGCTCAGGTAGTCAATAAGCAGGGTATCTAACCGGGGCGTCCCGTCCCATACCAGCCCTTTCAGATAGTTTTGGATAGGGTGAACCGCGTTATCTCTTGCGGCATTCATCATGCCGTCCATGATCTTTTCTTTTCCGCTTATCTTGTAGTATTTCTCCAGATATCGGCGCATTGCGCTATCGTCTGCGTCGCTCCATGTACTTCCGTTCACCGTATCAGTTACCTTCCTCCAAGGAAGGGACCGTAGGGCTACGGGGCGGACTTTTAGCTCGTTGTAGAAAATGGCGCCTTTCAGCAGCGGGTCATGACACAGAATGATATACACATTGTCAATGGTTGAGCGAACCTTCCCCTTGCTGTCAACGTCCAATTCGTCTGCCCAGTTTTCATCGTCGGCATATTCTATTGGAGTTTCAAAGTCGGACTTCGCCCGCTCCAGGCGTTCGCTGTTCAGCAGGCGCTTTACCTCGGTATCCTTGGAAGCGAAATCCTGCATAGCCAGGAATGACGGCCGGCGGCTCATGGGAGTATCCGGGGAAGCGTTCTCGTCCTGGTCCCCGTACAGATGGATGCGGACCAGATCAAAGGCGTTACACAGCTTTCCCGACGTAGGGTCAGTCGCGTGGTTGGAGTAGGCGAACATACCTCCGTCATAGAGGACCAGCCCCGCCGCTGTGGAGCCGTTTGCATAGGTGTAGCGGTCGGGAATCGCGCAGGACGTGTAAACATCCGGCAGAAATTTCTCAATCGCAGCGTCGATGTCATAGCACCGGCAGAAGGCACCCACGATACCGGGCTTCTCCAGGGGGTTGCCCTGTTTCTTGGCCTCGCGCTTTCGGACGTCTGCCATCCGGGAGGACGTAGGCCAGTAGGACGTATCCCGCCAATCGTGGTACTGCGCCAGGATCGCGTCCGGGTCCAGCCAGGGGCCGTCCCGGTGGTCGGAATAAAACTGCCCATCCGCTGCGGTGCTGGCGTAGAACATCAACCGCATGGGCTGATAGCTGGTGTCGTCGAATTGGTCAATTCCCAGGTCGTAGGCAATCCGTCGGCCAATAGCCTCGTATTCCTCGGCGGTGACCGGGCGGCTCAGGGGCGCGATAAAG
>OFGB01002024.1_pt1 | contig 11422 bp, 7 predicted proteins | sample 1521491 | NCBI WGS metagenome assembly OFGB01 (sample SAMEA3504095, study PRJEB24116) | mouse gut metagenome | biome: mouse gut; feature: mouse-associated habitat; material: faeces | place: Denmark | collected 2011
TCATACTTTCTCTCCAAAGCAACGGCTAAAGCCCCCACCATGGAATCCCCGCAGCCTACTGTATTTACCACTTTAACTTCCGGCGGCTTTCCAAGAAAGACTCCGTCCTCACAGGCAAGCAGCGCCCCTTCCTTCCCTAAGGAAACCACTGCATATGCAATTCCAATATCCCGGATCCTCTCTGCATACCGGATAACGTCCTGCATGCTGCGGATCTTAACGGCAAAAAGCTGTTCGATCTCATCCCGGTTTGGTTTCACAACTGTAGGACAAGACTGGATTCCCTGTCTTAACGTCTCGCCGCTGCTGTCCAGGATCACCGCCTTCCCTCCGGCTTTTGCAATGGCAATCATTCTGCCGTAGATATCGCTTTTCATCCCTCTCGGAATGCTTCCGGAGATCGTGACCACATCGCTGTCACGAATGATATCGGGATACATCTGCATAAACTGCTGTTCCTCACCGTCTGAAATCTCACACCCCGGCTCCAGATATTCCGTAGAGCCGTATTTCTGATCCAGAATGTTAATGCAGCATCTTGTCTCCCCCGACACATGTCCAAACTGATGGGCGATTCCATCCCTGTCAAGCAGCGCTTCCAACTGCTGCCCGTTAAAACCTCCTGTCAGACCTGTCGCCTTTACCTTTGCGCCGCAAAGCGCGGCCACCCTTGCCACATTTACCCCTTTTCCGCCCGCAGAAGTCCGGCAGGAATCCAGCCTCATAACAGTTCCGTTCACAATCTGCGCTTTCAAAAAATACGCCTTATCCAAAGATGCGTTCATCGTCACAGTTGTAATCATCTGCCTTGCCTCCCTTTATACCTCACTGTCGATCAGAATCTTCCCCTTTACCGTTCCCGGAATCTTATACATTTCAAATGCTTCTGCAATCCGGCTTAAAGGCATTTTCTGAAATACGAAGGACTCGTCGAACTTTAAATCCCCCGATCTGAAATAATGCGCTGTCAATTCCCATTCTTTACCCGGAAACGGCGCGCTGTAGGACATCCATGAACCTGTCAGGTTAAATTCCCTGCGGTTCATATTCTCCCATTCCTCCACCGTAAAGCATAATTCTTTTGTCGGGGTTCCTATAAAACACACGTTCGCCCTATTCGCCGCCAGTTTAAACGCCATTTTCATCGTGACCGTATTTCCGGCCGTCTCATACACATAGTCGAAGCCTCTGCCTCCAGTAATCTCCATGGCTTTTTCCATAAAGCCCTCTTCCAGCGTATTGATTCCCGCCGTGGCTCCCAACCGTCTTCCCAGTTCTAATCTTTCATTCACAATATCAAACACAACCGCTTCCTTTGCCCCGAAAATTCTCGCCCACTGTGCCGCAAACATCCCGATCGTTCCGCCGCCCAAAACCGCCACGGTTTTTCCCCCCTCATAGGGAACCCGCATCAGACCGTGCAGGGCGACTGTGGCCGGCTCGAAGAGCGCGCCCTGCTCGAAGGAAACACTGTCCTCAAATTTCACCGCATTTTTCTCGGGCACAACCACATATTCCGCAAAACTTCCGAATTCTCTTGAACCGATAAAACTATAATGCTTGCAGAGGGAGTAGTTTCCTTTCTGACAATCCTCGCACTTCATGCAGGGAACCAACGGAACACCTGCAACCCGGTCTCCGGGTTTTACACTTTCTACACCCTCTCCGACCTCTTCCACAGTTCCTGAGAACTCATGGCCCAGAACATTCGGAAAATAATGGCATGCATCCCCGTTTACGCGGGGCACATCCGAACCGCAGATGCCTGTATATTTTACTTTAATCAACACCTGACCCGCCTTTGGAACAGGTTTGTCAATTTCCTCATAACGAATATCTCCCTTTGCATGAACAACTCCTGCTTTCATCATAAAGCACCTATCCTTTCTTCTGATTTACCGCCGTCTCTCTCATCAATTCCTTTAACTCTTTATATAATGCAATATATGTACCGTAATTCTTCTGATATATTTCCTTGTTTTCCATGTCAGGCTCATATCGTCTTGTGATTTTAACTGTCTGGGAAACCGCGTCTTCAAAACCCTCATACATTCCAACTCCGACCCCGGCTAAAAGCGCCGCCCCCAGTGTAGTCGCCGTGTCGGAAAAAGGCACCGCCAAAGGCTTTCCGGTAACGTCGCTTTTAATCTGCATCCACAATGCGGAGTTGGCAGAACCGCCTACTGCCATCAGCTCTTTCACAGACGCCCCCACACTCTCCGCAATATCCAGATTATGCTTTAAGGAATAAGCAACTCCCTCCATACAGGAACGGATCATATGCCCCTTTGTCTTTCCAAAATCAAGGCCATAGAACACACCTTTAGCATTAGCATCCCATATAGGCGAACGCTCCCCCGCCATATAAGGAAGGAATATCAGACCGCCGCTCCCCGGCGGTATCTGACCTGCCTCTTCGTTGAACTGATTCAGAGAAGTTTTTCCTTTCTGCGCCGCTACGCTTCGCTCATAGTCTCCAAATTCACGCTCCAGCCAGCGCATGACGCCTCCGCCCCCGGTAGTCCCGCCCTGCAAAAGCCACTGATCCGGAACCACATGTAAACTAAGGATCAGACGCGGGTCTGCGGCATATTCCCCGATACAGATACTTATACCTCCGGCCTGACCGCCCTGTTCCTGCGTCTCTCCGGCATGGATCACACCTGCCCCCAGCGTACCGCAGGCCGCGTCTAACCCTCCTGCCGCAACAGGAATTCCTTCTATCAGCCCCGTCTGCTCTGCAGCTTCCTTCGTAACGGCACCGATAATCTGATGGCACGGAACAATTTCCGGCAGGAAGTTTACCGGGATTCCCATCCTTTCACACATCTCTTCGTCCCACTGTCCCGTCCGCATATTAAAGCAGTGCAGGCCATATCCCTGGCTGATATCCTGGGTGACCTTTCCTGTCAGACGGTAAGCGATAAAACTGTTCGACTGCAGAATCTTATCTGTTTTCTCATAAACCTCCGGCAGATTTTCCTTATACCAGAGAATCTTTGCCGTGGTATATGAGGGCCGCAGCATATTGCCGCACAACCCGAATATCTTCTCTGCTCCGATTTCCTCATTTACCCTGTCGCAGATAGACTGAGCCCGAATATCCATCCATATAGGCGTATTAGTAAGAACCTTCCCTTCCTTATCTATGGCGACCGCCGACCAGCTCTGCCCGTCAATCCCTATACCCGCAATCTGCGCTGGATTCACTCCGCTGCTGTCAATCGCCTCCGTGATCGTATTACATACCGCCTCCCACCATTCATCCGGATTCTGTTCCGCCCATCCCGTCTTTGGGTAATATACCGGGTAATCTCCGGATGAAGCTGCCTTGACCTTTCCGTCTTTCGTAAATAATGCTGTCTTACAGGCGCTGGTTCCTATATCTATTCCCAATAAATACTCTTTTGTCATCCCTTTATTCTCCTTCCTGCACAGCCTTACCTTCCCTTTTATCACTTTTAGAATAAGAATAACATTCATATAATTCAGAAAACAGTCAAAGGTCTCTCCGACACATTAAATATAACTTACTCTTTAGTATAACGAATATACCATGATAATACAAAGGTTTCTTCCAAAAAAACTCCACACTTTTCAAAAGTCAATATTTTGCAGGTTTTTTATAAAATAGTGTAAGTATTTCCAATAAAAGTATATTATAATTAAGAATATGATAATTAAGTAATCAAACTGGCAATAAGGAGGATACATGATGATTCGTAAGTATGTCTTTGGAAAACCATTTCCAACAGAGGCCGTAGTAACGGAAGCGCCTGCCGCAGAAGGGGAACCGGCTTACGGCGCTATTGAAACCAACAAGGGATTTTGTTTTACCTATGTCATGGAGGACACGGATATCGTATATGGGCTTGGGGAAGCCAACCGCGGACTGAACAAAAGAGGCTACTGCTATATAAGCGACTGCACGGACGAACCAAACCACACGGAGGACAAGCGTTCTCTGTACGGGGCGCACAATTTTATCGTGGTGTCCGGCAAGAAGACCTTCGGGCTCTTCTTCGACTACCCTTCTTCCATAACATTCGACATCGGGTATACGAGGATGGACACACTTAAGGTTTCATGTGAGGACGCCGATTTGAATCTGTTTGTAATCGACGGCGATTCACCCTATGACATCGTAAAGCAGTTCCGGAAGATCATCGGCCAAAGTTATATCCCGCCGAGATTTGCTTTTGGTTTCGGCCAAAGCCGATGGGGTTATAAGACAAAGGATGATTTCCGCCATGTAGTAAAGGGATACCGGGAAAATAACATTCCGCTGGACATGGTCTACATGGACATCGACTATATGCAGAACTTCAAAGATTTTACACTGAACGAAGAAACCTTCCCGGATTTTCCGGAATTTGTTCAGGAAATGAAAGATCAGAATATCCGTTTGATCCCCATCATTGACGCAGGCGTCAAGGTGGAAAAGGGCTACGATGTGTATGAGGAAGGCGTCAAGAAACGCTTCTTCTGCCAGCGTGAGGACGGAAGCGACTTTATAGCGGCCGTGTGGCCGGGGGATACTCATTTCCCGGATGTGCTTAACGCCGAGGCGCGCGCATGGTTCGGAGATAAATACCGGTTCCTGACAGACCAGGGTATAGAAGGATTCTGGAACGATATGAATGAACCCGCTATCTTCTACTCGCCGGAAGGTATCAACGAGGTAAAGGAGATGCTGAAGCATTTTCTGGAAAATGAAGATTATAACAGCGGAATAAACGCAGGAACCCTGGCCGTTGCCCCCACGTCAGATACCAATGACAGCGGCGAAGCAGATAATGTCGATTGGACCTCTATCTGGCCCTTGATGGGAAAGATCAACGGATTGGCCAACAGTAAAGAGGATTATCGCCGTTTTTACCATATGGTCAACGGCGAACCGATCCGCCACGACAAAGTACACAACCTGTTCGGATATAATATGACCCGCGCTGCAGGCGAGGCTTTCGAACGGATCGATCCCGGCAAACGTTTCCTCATGTTCTCCCGCTCCTCTTATATCGGAATGCACCGCTACGGCGGAATATGGATGGGCGACAACAAGTCCTGGTGGTCCCACATCCTGCTGAATTTAAAGATGCTGCCCTCCCTGAATATGTGCGGCTTTCTGTATACAGGAGCGGATCTGGGCGGTTTTGGAGCCGATACCACAAGGGATCTGCTTCTTCGCTGGCTGGCTTTGGGCGTATTTACTCCGCTGATGCGCAACCATGCCGCGGCAGGAACCAGAGACCAGGAATGTTATCGGTTTGAAGACCTTCAGGACTTCCGCCATGTGATCAACGTTCGTTATCGGCTGATCCCTTATCTTTACAGCGAATATATGAAAGCCGCGCTGAACGACGATCTGTATTTCAAGCCGCTGGCATTCGTGTATCCGGAGGATTCCATGGCTGTTCAGGTTGAAGATCAGATGATGCTTGGAAATGAAATCATGATCGCGCCGGTATATACCCAGAATGCCCGGGGACGTTACGTATACCTGCCGGAAGAAATGAAATTCGTGAAATTCCTGCCTGACGGATCTGTCCTGGAGGAGAACCTGAAGAAGGGGCATCATTATGTGGAGATCGCGCTGAACGAAGTTCCCATGTTCATCCGCAGCGGAAAGTGCATCCCCCTTGCAGACGCCGCGGAATCTGTGGATTTGCTGGATACGAAGCATCTGTCTATGCTGGGATATGAAAGGGCGGAGTATGTACTGTACGAGGATGACGGCGCCGGAAAAGAATACGATAAGGCAGAAAATTATCGGACGCTGAAGAAGGAAAGCTAGGGACTTTCGGCAACGCCGATTTTCCCTGCACGGCGTAGCATAGAAAAGAAGAATCCCTGCGGAACGGAACCGGAAGGATTCTTCTTTTTCTCATATCCATATGTCTTTATTCCCGCGTATATCCATATGTCTTTATTCCCGCGTAAGCTCCGGAGGATTCGATGCGTCATATGCCACTTCCACATTGTCACAATCCTCATATCCTGAAATCCTCTGATTTGTCAGAAACGTCACTCCGGAGAACGGGGCGAACGTCACCGCGCTCACATGATCGAATTTAGAACCGTCACAGAGCACGTAACTCTCTCTGCACTGTCCCATAGCCGTCCGCTTTATCATCGCTTCATTGATATCCGGCGTCGTGCAGCCGCTTTTCTTCGTCACACCGTTCGTACCGAAGAAGCCTTTCGTAAAGTGATAATTTTGAAGCGTCTGCATCGCCTGGCTTCCTACTACCGCTTCTGTGGAGGCTTTCAATTCCCCTCCTACAAGTATGACTTTAAGCCCGCACATGGCAAGCCGCTGTGCGTGAGCGACGGCATTCGTCACAAAGGTAACCTGACTCTCCTCGATATAATCCAGCATATACGCCGTCGTCGTACCTGCATCCAGATACACAAAATCTTCCGGTTCGATCAGCGAAGCGGCGAACTTTGCGATCATTCTCTTCTCCTCTAAGTTCAACTCGCTCTTCTGAGCCACCGTATACTCATGGGTCGTAACCTTCTGATCCGCCGCCACGGCTCCGCCGAATACTTTCACAAGCTTTCCTTCCTGATCAAGCGCCGCAATGTCCCTGCGGATCGTAGACGCCGAAGCAGAAAGCGTATCCTTCACTTCTGATACCGTAATGCTTCCTTTCTCTTCCAGAAGCTTAAGCAATAAATCCTGCCGCTGTCTTGTTAACATTTATTTCCCCGCCTTATATTCCCCTACATTCGTCTCCAGCACGATCTTACGGATCGGCAGAATACTTCCCGGCGAAACGGACAGTTCGTCTACTCCCATAGCAAGAAATTCTCTCGTCAGGGTCTGATCCGCTCCCAGCTCTCCGCAGATGCCCGCCCAGATGCCTGCCCTGTGCGCATTCTCCACCACCATGGATATCATACGCAGAACGGCCGGGTGATGAGCGTCATAGAACTCGTCAAGCCTCGGATTCTGACGGTCAACAGCTAATGTATACTGTGTCAGGTCGTTGGTTCCGATGCTGAAAAAATCTACTTCCCGGGCGAGTATATCACTTATCAGGGCGGCCGCCGGCGTCTCAATCATAATTCCCTGTTCCGGCTCCCCGTAAGGCATCTTCTGCGCGTCAAGCTCAGCTTTCACTTCACCGACAATCTCTTTGATCCGCTTTATCTCTTTTATACTGGTGATCATAGGGTACATGATCGCTATATTCCCAAAGACGCTGGCTCTGAACAAGGCGCGAAGCTGTGCTTTGAACACTTCCGGACGTGTCAGGCAGATGCGGATCGCCCGATACCCAAGAGCCGGATTCTCCTCATGCTCCATGTTAAAATAACCGCACTGCTTATCCGCCCCGATATCCAGCGTACGGATAATGACTCTTTTACCCGCCATCGTCTCCGCCGCCTGCTTATAGATCTGGAACTGCTCTTCTTCGGTAGGATAATCCTCCTTCTCCAGATAAAGGAACTCGCTCCGGAAAAGACCGATACCCTCCGCATCATTCTGCATCACCATAGCCAGGTCTTTGATGTTTCCAATGTTAGCATACAACATCACTTTCTGACCGTCAAGAGTAACATTCTCACGCCCCTTCAGTCTCTGGAGCAGCTCTTTCTTCTCGGCTTCTTCCCGCTGTCTTTCCCGCATCTTATTCAACGTATCCTCATCCGGCTCAACGTAGATCTTTCCGGATGCCCCGTCTACGATCCCTAGTTTCCCGTCTACCGAATCGTCGAGAGGAAGTCCGGCTCCGACCAGAGCCGGGATCTCCATCATTCTTGCGAGAATGGCAGTATGGGAGTTCGCAGAACCGTGAACGGTAACAAAAGACAATACCATATCCTTATCAAGCTGCACGGTTTCGGAAGGAGCCAGATCGTCCGCCGCGATAATGACAGGTTCCTCTGTCTCTGCCGTACTTGCTTTCCTGCCATTTAATATAGCGAGCAGCCTTTCGGAAATATCTTTAACGTCCGCCGCGCGTTCCCGCATATAATCGTCGTCCATCGCTGAGAACATCCGGGAGAAATTATCTCCCGTCGCCGCAACTGCATATTCCACATTCACTTCCTGGCCGCGTACAATATTCTCCACGGATTCATTATAATCCAAATCTTCCAGCATCATCTGATGCACCTCGAAGATAGCCGCATTCGCCTCTCCGACTTCCTTCAAGGCTTTGTCATACAGACTCTTAAGCTGTCGGGCCGCCTCTTCTTTTGCCGACGCGAAACGCGCGAGCTCTGACTCCGGATCCCCGGCTTTCGTACGCTTTACCTGCTGCACATCTTTTTTATATACGCGGATCTTACCGATTGCAATACCGCTAAATACACTTTTACCATCATATGTTCTCATGCTTTTTCTCCATCATTTCCTCTTTCGGACAGCTGAATCCTTCCATCCACACTCTTCTTCTCTTCGTCCGCCATGTCGATAATATCCAGGAATTCCTCCGGCGTCTTTGCACTGGGCAAACTCGCGGTAAATTCTCATCCATCAGCATCAAGGGCAATTTGCTCAACACGTCTAAATGTACATTATCTTCCGTATTCGGAGCCGCGTCAAGCAAAATACTTCTCACATCCAGCAAATCCGTGTCTGTATACTGCTTCAATCTCTTTCCTGGATGCCAGATATTCGGAAAATGCACTGGCGCTTCCTGCGGCGATTCCCATATGAAACGCATGCTCATAATCCGCATGCTCCATCCAGCCTGCCATGAATCCTGCAACCATGGAATCGCCGGCGCCTACGCCGTTCACCAGTATTCCTTCCGGCGCCGGGGCATCATATACGCGCCCGTCCGCCGCGGCCAGCACCGCGCCTTCCCCCGCCATGGAAACCAACACATTCTGCGCCCCCCGCTCCCGGAGCTTCCTGGCATAAGGTATCACTTCTTCCCTGCGTTTCAGTTCTACGCCGAATATCTCGCCCAGCTCATGGTTATTCGGTTTGATCAGAAACGGCTGATAGGAAAGCACGTTCGTCAGCAGATCCTTCGTAGCGTCCACAACAATCTGAACTCCTTTTCCCTGCAGCCTCTCCATGATCTTCTGGTACATGTCATCCGGCAATGACGCCGGGATGCTTCCCGAAAGAAAGAGCACGTCGCCCTTCTTAAGCCCCTCCAGCTGTTCCATTAACATCCCAAGCTTCTCTTCACAGATCCCGGGTCCCTGCCCGTTAATCTCCGTTCCGTCGATAGACTTAAGCTTGAGATTGATCCTTGTAAATCCGTCTTCAATGCGGATAAAGCCGTTCCTTACCCCCATAGTCTCCAACTTCCTTACAACCTCTTCTCCGGTAAATCCTGCTATAAACCCAAGCGCCGTACTTTGTATCCCGAGATTCATCAAGACGATCGATACGTTGATTCCCTTCCCTCCCGGAAGCAAGAGTTCAGAACTGGTTCGGTTTGTAAGACCAAGGCTGAAGTCCTCCACCGATACAATGTAATCCAGCGAAGGATTACATGTCACCGTATATATCATATTTCTTTTCTCCTTTCCCTCTATCTGTTTTGCTCATGTTTGATTTTGTAATCATATTATATATCCATATTCGCTCAAAATCAATCAATCTTTTTCACAAATTTCCATTTTTCTTTTTGGCAATATTGCACAATTGTGGTTGTTTATGACTATTTATGGTTATTTACACGTGAAAACAAAAAAAGAAGAATCCTTCCTGGAACAGTTATTTTAAAACACCCTATTCCGTGAGAATTCTTCTTTTCTGATCTACCTATTGTAAAAGGCTGCTATCGCTTCTCCCCTGCATAAAAGATTACCTGCTCTTATACTCCCTGATCATATCCTCAATCCGCGTATAGTCCCGCTCAAATAATTCCTGGCTGATCTGTTCACGCAGAACATCCTGCGGAACGCCAAGAAGGATCTTCTCTATCACAAACTGCTTGCTTCGCTGCCGATATCCGGGAAGACGGTTCAACTCCTGGATATGCGCCAGTTCCGGTCTCCACAGAATACCAAGCTTTTTCTTCTCATTGACTTTCGGATTCTCCCTGGGCTTCCGAAGGATATAAAAGTCCGCTTCTCCCTCTATCTGCTCTACAGTGATAATCCCCCACCACTCCGGCACATGTTCTTCAATATGCATGGCATGACTGGAACCGATCACCACATAATTATAATCAAAGTACTGATTATAATCCCTCACCTGCCGCTTAAGCCTGGCGTAAGTGTCCGCGTCGCTCTTTATCTCAATTCCTACGATACGCGACGGAATGACCATAACAACATCCGCCCGGGATCTTCCGATCTGCTTCTCCTCTAATATTCGTACTTTACCGTAATACGCCTCCAAAAAGTCAAAAAGAGGTTCACGGATATCTTTATCGTATAACAATTCAATCATCTCCCCGACAATTCAAACTGACAGCTTACATGAATTAAATATCGAACTCCCTCACCCCGTACACTCTCCGGTACTGGTTCGGCGTCATCCCTACACATTCTTTAAACTGCTTCCCCATGTGGCTCTGTGAGGAAAACCCCAGATAATTTGCTATCTCGCTGCAGGAATACCGGGAATAGATTAACAGATTCTTCACCAGATTCATCTTCTCCCTGCGGATAAAATCTGTCAGGGAGATCTTTTCACACTGGTGAAACAATTCCGAAAGGTAATTGGCATTAAGCTTCAGTTCGTCTGCAATATCCTGTACATAGATTTTATCATGAAGATGAGAAAATATGTAGTCCTTGCACCGGTTAATGTGAGGATTCCTGTCTTTCTCATCTCTCCCCGATTTCTGCTCATTCAAATCTCTTACCATCTGGGCATACTGAAACTCTACAGAACGGAAGATATGAAAAAGCGTAGGAATATCGCTGCACTCTTCAAGTTTCTGAATCGTGGAATCACTGAGAGAATAGGCGATCTCATAGGGAAGCCCTCCCCGGATCGCCGCCCGGCTTGCCAGTGTGACAACGACGATACCCAGATTCTTCGTATTACGGACAGGATTCTTCGCAAGAGTTCCGTACTCACCTAAAAAATCCTCCTTGATCGCCGCCTCTAACTGCTCCAAATCCCCCTGTTCAATACTGGCGCACTCCCTGAATTCCTGATCATAAGGATTGTGCTTCCTGCCATTTTCCTGATTTTCAAAAATAAGCTCGGAAAAATGCGCCTTCAACCGTGCGTCCGTTTCCTGCCTGATGCAATTCGCAGTCAACAGATCATTTTCATCCAAAGTTTTCTCCCGACACATATTAAACATTAACAATACGTCTGCCGCCAATTTCTTAAAACTGCACGCCGGAACAGTCTGAATCCACATCTCATCCACAGTCGGTATCTCTGTCTGACAGCGCAGATACACTGCTTCCAAAAAACGCACCGGACCAATAATAAAATGGTATTCCGGCCCGGGAACAAATGCATACAAAAACTCCCCGCCAAAAG
>OFGB01002025.1_pt1 | contig 11421 bp, 10 predicted proteins | sample 1521491 | NCBI WGS metagenome assembly OFGB01 (sample SAMEA3504095, study PRJEB24116) | mouse gut metagenome | biome: mouse gut; feature: mouse-associated habitat; material: faeces | place: Denmark | collected 2011
CAATCCTCCGCCCCAGTGTGCGCACTGGGGCACCTCCTTTCTAAAGGAGGCTTTTCCCTGCGGGGGGACGGGGGGTTACTTGTTGACGGTGGCCTTCAGGTAGCCCTCTACGCCGGAGGCGGTGGACAGACCCAGGGCCTCCTCGGTGACCCGGCGGAAATCCTTCTCGTGCCAGCGGTGGATCTGGGCCCGGGTGGCCAGCACCGAGGCGGAGCTGACGGAGAACTCATCCAGGCCCCAGCACATGAGCAGGGGAATGAGCCCCGGGTCGGCTGCGGCCTCGCCGCACATGCCCACCGGGATGCCCGCCCGTTTAGCGGCGGAGATTACGTTACGGATGGAGCGCAGCACCGCGGGCTGGAAGGGGCTGTACAGCTTCTCCACCTTGGCGTTGCCCCGGTCCACCGCCATGGTGTACTGGGTCAGGTCGTTGGTGCCGATGGAGAAAAAGTCACACTCCTGGGCCAGCAGGTCGGCGATGAGGGCGGCGGCGGGGGTCTCGATCATGGCCCCCAGGGCGATGTCCTTGTCGTAGGGCACGCCGGACTCGGCCAGCTCCTTCTTGCACTGCTCCAGCAGCTCCCGGGCGGCCCGGACCTCCTCCACGCAGGTGACCAGGGGGAGCATAATCTTGATGTTCTGCTCCTCGGCCCCCGCCCGGAGCAGGGCGCGGAGCTGGACCTTGTACAGCTCGGGGCGGTCCAGGCAGTAGCGGATGGCCCGGTGGCCCAGGAAGGGGTTTTCCTCCTTCTCCAGCCCCAGGTAGTCGATGGCCTTGTCGCCGCCCACGTCCAGGGTGCGGATGATAACCTCTTTCCCCGCCATGGTCTTGGAGACGGCGTGGTAGGCCTCGTACTGCACCGTCTCGTCGGGCAGGCTGGTGCGGTCCATGAACAGGAATTCGGTGCGGAACAGGCCGATGCCCTCCGCGCCCGACTGGGCGGCTGCCTCCGCCTCGGCGGCGGAACCTATGTTGGCGTAGAGGTGGTAGTACTTGCCGTCGGCGTCGGCGGTGGGCTTATCCCGATAGACCTCCAGGGCGGCGGTCTTCTCCTGGTAGTCCTTCTGTTTGGCCAGATACTCGCTGCGGGTGCGGGCGTCGGGGCTGAGAACCACTACCCCCTCGCCGCCGTCCACAATCAGGCCGTCGCCGTCCTTGATGAGTTCCAGGGCCTTGGCGATGCTGAGTACGGCGGGGGGCTGGAGGGCCCGGGCCAGGATGGCCGAGTGGCTGGTGCGGCCGCCTGTCTCGGTGATGATGCCGGCCACGTTCTCCCTGTTCAGCCCCACCGTCATGGAGGGGGTGAGGTCGTGGGCCACCAGAATGGTGCCGGCGGGCAGGGCGCTCAGGTCGATGCCGGTGACACCCATGAGGATGGACAGCAGCCGGGACCGGATGTCCCGCACGTCGGTGGCCCGCTGGCGCATCAGTTCGTCGTCCACGCCGGCGAACATGTCGGCGTACATGGTGCATACCGCGTCGGCCGCCCCTTCGGCGCAGGAACCGCCGTCGATGGCCTCCTGCATCTGGGAGAGCATGAAGGGGTCGGCCAGCATGGTGATCTGACCGGTGAGAATCTCCGCCTCCTTGGGGCCGGTCTGCTCCCGGATGCGGTCGGCCATGGCGGTGGTGCGCTGGTTAAACTCGTCAATGGCGTTTTGCAGGCGGGTCTTTTCCGCCTCCTTGCCGGAGTAGGGGACATCGGAGTAGTCCAGGCTCTCCTCCCGCACGCAGACGGCGCAGCCCAGGCCGACGCCGTCCGATGCGTTGATCCCTTTCAGAACCATAGCGCGCTCCTCCTCTTACAGGTCGCCCAGGCCGGACTCTACCAGCTTGACGGCGGCGTCCAGGGCCTCGGCCTCCTGAGCGCCCTCGCAGCGAATTTCAATCTCGCTGTCCATCTTGATGCAGGAGGCCATCAGGTTCATGATGCTCTTGGCATTGATGGTCTTCTCGCCAAAGATGATGGTGACGGTGCTGTCGTACTTGCCCATCTCGGCCACAAAGAGCTGGGCGGGGCGCATGTGCAGACCCTGGGGATTGATGACCTTGACTGTTTTGGATACCATAATGAATACATCCTTTCAAATTTGTTTATTATCTCATACTGTGAAGCACAGTATTTAGAGAACGAAGGTTAAACCGCGATGACGTCGGTGCTGTCCAGGTATTTCCGGTCGGGCAGGCGGTCGGTGATGATCTGGGCCCCGTCCAGGGGGAGGATGGCGGCGGCGGTGACCCGGCCGAATTTGCTGGAGTCGGCCAGCATGTAGACCGACTGGGCCCGGGCGGCTGCCAGGGATTTCAGGGCGGCCGCCTCCGGGTCGGGGGTGGTAAAGCCCTGACTGAGGCTGACCCCGCTGGTGCCCAGGAAGACCTTGGTGAAGTTATACCGCCGGATGGCGTCCAGGGCTTCGGCGCCCACGATGTCCACCGTGCCCGGCTTCAGGGCGCCGCCCAGAACATAGACGCGGCACTCAAAGGCGGAGAGCATCCCGGCGAAGTCGATGCTGCTGGTGACAAACAGGGCTTTGGAGTCCTTCAGGTGGCTGGCCATGTGGAGGACGGTGGTGCCGGTGTCCAGATAGACCACGTCGTCGTCCCCCACCAGGCTGGCGGCGTAGCGGGCGATGCGCTCCTTCTCCCGGGCGTAGCGCTGCTTGGTGGCCAGGTCGGGCTCCCGGGCGAGAAATTCCTCCTCCTCCAGGCTGGTGGCCCCGCCGTGAATCTTGACCAGCCTGCCCTGGCGGGCCAGGGCGTTCAGGTCCCGGCGGATGGTGGCCTCCGAGGCCCCGGTGGTCTGGCAGAGGTCGGTTACGCTGACGGTCTGGTGCTGGGCGATCTGCTCTAAAATGGCCCGGGCGCGCTGTTCAGCCAGCATCCTGTGCACCTCCCTTTGTGACTGAGTTTGATTGAATGATTGATTTTGACTAAAATAATCCTAACATAGGAACACGGGAAAGTCAACCAAATTGTGGCGATTTTTCTGCACAAAAAAGAATGGCTGTTTTTGTGCATAGTGCCATAAAAGCCTTGAAATAAGCCAGATTTCAGCCCGACGGACATCGGCGGAGGGGGAGGGAGCCTGGGGACGGTGGAGGAGAAACCGAAGGGGAGACAGTCAGCGGGGCGGAGACAGAATTGGACGGTCTTCCCGGCTTGAATGGAAAAACAATCAAAAACGTGCAAAATCACTTTTTTGGAGGCAGAGCAGGCGGGATATTTTGGCGCTTTTCCGCCTTGCGGAGGGGGGAAGGGTGGTGCTATACTTGAGACAAGGATTACCGGAAAGCCACCAAACTATTATTTTTAAAGGAAGGGATCAAACATGAAACAGGCAATTATGATCGGCGCAGGCAACATCGGGCGGGGCTTCATTGGCGCGCTGCTGGAAAAGAGCGGCTATCACGTCACCTTCGCCGACGTGGCGGAAAATCTCATTGCCGCCATCAACCAGCGGGGGAGCTACACCGTCCATATCCAGGACCGGGAGTGCGCGGAGTGGACCGTTACCAACATCAGCGGCATCTCCTCCGCCAACCAGGAGCTGGTGGACGCCATCGCCGGCGACTGCGAGCTTATCACCACCGCCGTGGGCCTGCGCATCCTGCCCATCGTGGCCAAGCCCATTGCCGCCGGCATCAAGGCCCGGAAGGCGGCGGGCAGTACTCAGATTCTCAACGTGGTGGCCTGTGAGAACGCCGTCCGGGGCACCAGCCAGCTGCGGGATGCCGTCTACGCCAATCTGAGCGAGGAGGAGATCGCCTACGCCGGGGAGTATGTGGGCTTTGCCGACTGCGCTGTGGACCGCATCGTGCCCAAGGCCTCCTTTGAGAACCCCCTGGACGTGGCGGTGGAGCAGTACACCGAGTGGGATGTGGAGAAGGGTGGCTGGAAGGGCGAGCTGCCCGACATCCAGGGGTGCAGCTTTGTGGACGACCTGTCCGCCTATATTGAGCGCAAGCTGTTCACCCTGAACAGCGGCCACGCCATCTGCGCCTACCTGGGGGCGCTGAGGGGCCACCGCACCATTGTGGAGAGCATCGCCGACCCCGCCATCGGCGACGTGGTGTATCAGGCCATGTGCGAGAGCGGCGAGGGGCTGATTAAAAAGTTCGGCTTTGACCCCGAGGCCCACCACGCCTATATCGACCGCATCTTTGCCCGCTTCCAGAACCCCTTCCTGGAGGACGAGACCCAGCGGGTGGCCCGGGAGCCCATCCGCAAGCTGGCCCCCACCGACCGGCTGGTAAAGCCCCTGACCACCGCCTACGGCTACGGCCTGAATGTGGACCACCTGATTTTCGGCGCGGCCGCTGCCCTCCACTTCAACTGCCCCGAGGACGAGCAGAGCGTGGAGCTGATGAAGAAAATCGAGGCCGAGGGCGTGGAGAAGGCCCTGGAGGCCTACACCGGCCTGAAGGCGTCCGACCCCCTGTTTGGCCGCATTCTGGACGTGTACCGCGGGCTGGGCGTGGCGAAAAAGTGAGATTGGACGGGGGAAAGGCGCAATAAATCCCTTGCATTTTTCCAAATTTTCTTTATAATGGCAGTAAAGACTTTGAGGAGGGTTTCCGATGAACAAAACCATTACCGCTGAAAACGCCCCCGCTGCCGTGGGGCCCTACTGCCATGCCAAGCTGGCGGGCAATACCCTGTATACCTCCGGCCAGCTGGGCCTGATTCCCGCCACCGGCGAGCTGCCCCAGGGGGTGGAAGCCCAGGCCGCTCAGGCGCTGGACAACCTGAAGGCTGTGCTGAACGCCGCCGGGATGGACTTCGGGGATGTGGTGAAAACCACTGTTTTCCTGGCGGACATGGACGATTTTGCCGCTATCAACGCCATCTATGCCAAATACTTCCCCGGCGAGGCTCCGGCGCGCTCCTGTGTCCAGGTGGCGGCCCTGCCCAAGGGCGCCCTGTTTGAAATCGAGGCCGTGGCGGTCCGGTAAGCAAAAAACGCCGAGGAGGGCACACCCCCCTTCGGCGTTTTCTTATACGGAAATCAATTGTTTTGAATGGAGGAAAACAGGATGACTGACCACATGAAATGGACCCTGAACCACCTGCCCCCCAGTGAGGACAGCCGCCTGGGGATTATGTCCCTGGAGAACGCGGCCAAGGCCCGGGCCTTTCACCGCTCCTTCCCCCAGTACGACGCCACCCCGCTGACCCGGCTGGACGGCATGGCCCGGCGGCTGGGCCTGGGCGGCCTGTGGGTCAAGGATGAGTCCTTCCGCTTCGGTCTCAACGCCTTTAAGGTGCTGGGGGGCTCCTTCGCCATTGCCCGGTATATCGCCGGGGAGCTGGGACGGGATGTGTCGGAGCTGACCTATGAGTACCTCACCGGCGCCCGGTTCCGGGAGGAATTCGGGCAGGCCACCTTTTATACCGCCACCGACGGCAACCACGGCAGGGGAGTGGCCTGGGCGGCCAGCCGGCTGGGGCAGAAGGCGGTGGTCCATATGCCCAAGGGCAGCGCCAAGAGCCGCTTTGACAACATCGCCAGGGAGGGCGCTCAGGTGACCATTGAGGAGGTCAACTACGACGACTGTGTCCGCATGGCCGCCGCTGAGGCCGCCGGGACGGCCCACGGCGTGGTGATTCAGGACACCGCCTGGGAGGGGTATGAGGAGATACCCTCCTGGATTATGCAGGGCTACGCCACCATGGCCGACGAGGCGGCGGAGCAGATGGAGGAGCGGCCCACCCACGTGTTCCTCCAGGCGGGCGTGGGCAGTATGGCGGGGGCCGTGGCCGGGTATTTTATCAACCGCGATCCGGAGCATCCGCCGAAATTTGTGGTTATGGAGGCGGAAGCGGCGGACTGCCACTATCGGAGCGCCCTGGCCGGGGACGGCAAGATGCGCATGGTGGGGGGCGACCTGAGCACCATCATGGCGGGGCTGGCCTGCGGCGAGCCCAACCCCATTTCCTGGGACATCCTGCGCACCCACGCCGCCGCCTTTGTGTCCTGCCCCGACTGGGTGAGCGCCCGGGGGATGCGGATGCTGGCCGCTCCGGTGAAGGGCGACCCGGCGGTGACGGCGGGGGAGTCGGGGGCCGTGGGCATGGGAGTGGTCTCCGCCCTGATGGAGGACGACGCCTATCGGGAGCTGCGGGAGGCCCTGGAGCTGGACGGCTCCAGCCGGGTGCTGCTGTTCTCCACCGAGGGGGACACCGACCCGGAGCAGTACCGGAAAATCGTCTGGGACGGGGCCTATCCTGCCGTCTGAGCATAACATAAAGAACGGGTCCGGCTGAGGAAATCAGCCGGACCTGGTTTTCTGTTAGTCTCGCAGCAGCTCGGCCGCGCCGATGATGCCGAAATCCTGTTTCAGTTGGGCAAAGCGGAAGTCTACCGGCTGGGGGATGTGGTTGTACCGGTCAAATTCGGTGCGCACCCGGTCGAAAAGGAGGGGGCCGAAGTTGACCAGTCCGCCGCCAAAGACATAGAGATTGACGTTAAGCAGCTGGTAAATGTTAAAGGCGCACACGCCGATGTAGTGGGCGGTCTGGTCCAGCATCTCCAGGGCGAAGGGGTCCCCCGCTTCGCAGGCCCGGCGCAGCTCGGCGCCGTCCAGATTGGGGCCCAGGTCCATCATGGTCTTCCGGCCGGCGGATTTTTTCCGAATCTGGACGGGGAGGTACCGGCCCGCCCCCCAGGACATGAAGCAGCCCCTGTTCCGGCAGCCGCACAGCTCCCCCTGGTCGGGGGTGATGAGCATGTGGCCGCACTCGCCCGCCCAGCCGTAGCTGCCCCGAAAGAGCTGGCCATTGAGAATCAGCCCGCTGCCGATGCCGGTGCTGACGGCCATGTAGATCATGTGCCGGCTGCCCTGTCCCGCGCCGAAGCGGTGTTCTGCCAGGGCGGCCACGTTGCTGTCGTTGTCCAGCACGATGGGGACCCCCAGCCGCTGGGCCAGATAGTCCCGCATGGCGAAGTCCCGGATGTTCACCATGGCGGAGGTCATGCACACATACCCCTGCTCGAAGAGGATAAAGGAGGGCATGCATATGCCGATTCCCGCCAGGTCGGACAGAGTGAGGCGGTTTTTTTCCAGAATGGCGTGGATGGAGTCGATTACCATGCCGCAGAAGGTGGGGCCGTCGGCCTCGGTGGGGGTGGGCTGCTGAAAGCGGTCCAGCAGGCGGTTCTCCTCGTCAAACAGGCCGTAGGCCACCTTAGTGCCTCCGGCGTCGATGCCGATGCGATAGGTGCTCATAGCGCGCTCTCCTCCTCTGCCTGATAAATCTGTGTACCGGCCTCTGACAGCCGGCGGGCCTGTTCCCCGGTAAGGCCGCAGTCGGTGACCACGGCGGAGGTCCCGGCGGGCAGATTCAGGGGGACTACGCCCCTCTGGGAAAACTTTTCACTCTCGGTTACCACAATCACTTGTCCGGCGTGCTCGGCCATGTCCCGCACGGCCTGGACCCGCAGGTGGTCGTTACCGGTGAAGCCCAGGGCGGGGGACCAGCCGTCCGCCCCCACAAAGAGCCGTTCCACATAGAACTGTTGGGCGCACACCTTGAGGATGGGACCCACCATAACCTGGGCGTCGTTCTGGAAGTCGCCCCCCAGCAGGACCACCCGGGCCCCGTCCACCCGGCGGACGTAGCTGGCGATAAAGGCGCTGTTGGTGATGATGGTGGCCCCCGGCTTGCTGCGGGCGATCTCCTCGGCCAGCAGGGCGCAGCAGCTGCCGCTCTCGATCATCACCGTCTCCCCGGGGGAGACCAGCCGGGCGGCCCGGCGGGCGATGCGGCGCTTCTCCTCATAGTGGATGGCCAGGCGGTTGTTTACATCGTCCCCGCTGCCCGACACGGCAAAGCCGTGTTCCCGGCGGAGGATGCCCCGCTCCTCCAGGGCGTCCAGGTCCTTGCGCACCGTCACCTGAGACACGCCCAGCCGCTGGGCCAGGACGGAGACCTCCATCCGCCCGCACTGGGAAAGCAGCTCCAAAATCTGGGACTCCCGCGCTTTTCTCATAAAAAACCTCTCAAAACTGTTATCGGAAGGTGCAGTCCAGGCCGGCGTCCAGGAAAATTTGCCGGTAGTCCGCCAGGTCCTCCGGGTGGAGCTGCTCTACCCCGTCGTAGTCGTAGGGGACCCCCATCTGCTGGTATTTCCGCTCCCCAAATTGGTGGAAGGGGAGGAGATGGACCTCGTGAACCTTCAAATCGGTGAGCAGGTCGGCCAGCTGTTTGGCGTCCTCCGGGCCGCTGTTGAACCGGGGGATCACCGGGATGCGGGCGATTAGGGCCTTGCCCGAGGCGGCGGCGGTGCGGAGGTTGTCTAAAATCAGCCGGTTGTCCACGCCGGTGCCCGCCCTGTGGACGACGGGGTCGCTGTGCTTGACATCCAGCAGCAGGAGGTCCACCTCGTCCAGCAACAGCCGGAATTGCTCCGGGGCGGCAAAGCCGGTGGTCTCGGCGGCGGTATGGATTCCCTGGGCCCGGGCGGCCCGGCACAGGGCGGCGGCAAACTCCGCCTGCTGGAGCACCTCGCCCCCGGAGAGGGTCATTCCGCCCCCGGACTGGTCGTAGAAGGCCTTGTCCTGAAGGACCTCGGCCATGACCTCCTCCACCGTCACCTCCCGGCAGCGGCAGCGGTCGTCGTCCAGCAGCTGGGCCTGGGCGGCATACCGGTTTTGCGACTCCGGATTGGCGCACCAGCGGCAGGCCAGGGGACAGCCCTTGAAAAATACGGTGGTGCGGATGCCCGGACCGTCGTTGATGCTGAACTTCTGGATATTAAAGATTTGCCCGGTCTGTGCCATATGCCGCGCCTCCCGTCTGTTTACTTCGTTATTATAGTGGGAGAGGCCCCCGCATGTAAAGGTGCAAAAATCCACAAAGTTTTAATTTGAAATTTGTGTAGTTTCATTCGTAAGTTTCTGTTGACTTGCCAGACGGGGTCTGCTATGATGAAGCCAAAACCGGGGGAAGGCTTCCCCGCTGACAGTTTTAACAGGAGGTCACAGGCCATGAAGAATACACAGCATTTCGGCGATCTGACGCCCCGGATGGAGCATTTCCGGGAGGAGCTGCTGGAGACTGAGCCCCAGGTGTGCGCCCAGCGCGCCATCCTCACCACCCAGAGCTATCAGGAGCACGGGGATCAGCCCGTCACCCTGAAGCGGGCCTATATGCTCCAGAATATTCTGGAGCACATGAGCATCTTCATCGAACCCGACACCCTGCTGGCCGGCAATCAGGCTTCCACCAACCGGGCGGCCCCCATCTTCCCGGAGTACGCCATGGACTGGGTCATCCGGGAGCTGGACGAGTTTGAGGGCCGGGACGGCGACGTCTTCCGCATCAGTGAGAAGACCAAGGAGGAGTTAAGGGAGATCTACCCCTTCTGGCAGCACAACACCCTCCTGGACAAGGGCCTGGCCGCCATCCCCCCCGAGAGCCGGGTGTTCTACGACCTGGGTATCATCAAGGCGGAGGGTAACATTACCTCCGGCGACGCCCATGTGGCGGTGGCCTACGCCGACCTGCTGCGGCTGGGGCTGGTGGACTACCAGCGGCGCACCAGGGAGCATCTGGAGAAGCTGGACCTCACTGACTGTAAAAATCTGAAAAAATCCTACTTCTACCGCGCCATTCTCATTGTGATTGACGCCGTGCGGACCTTTGCCGCCCGGTATGCCGCCCTGGCGGAGGAGCAGGCCGGGTCCGCCGCCCCGGAGCGGGCCGCCGAGCTGACCGAGATGGCCCGCATCCTGCGCAAGGTGCCCTATGAGCCGGCTGAGACCTTCCAGGAGGCGGTGCAGTCCCTGTGGCTGGTCCATCTGGTGCTCCAGATCGAGTCCAACGGCCATTCCCTGTCCTACGGGCGGATGGACCAGTACCTCTATCCCTACTACGCCAAAGACCTGGCCGAGGGCCGGATTACCGAAGACAGCGCCTGTGAGCTGATGACCAACCTGTGGCTGAAGACCTTTACCATCAATAAAATTCGCTCCTGGAGCCACACCCAGTTCTCCGCTGGCTCCCCTCTGTATCAGAACGTCACCGTGGGCGGCCAGACGGTGGACAAGAGGGACGCGGTGAATCCCATGTCCTACCTGATTCTGCGCAGCGTGGCCCAGACCCGTCTGCCCCAGCCCAACCTCACTGTGCGCTACCACGCCGGCCTGTCGGAGGACTTTATGTCCGAGGCCATCGAGGTGGTGAAGCTGGGCTTCGGTATGCCCGCCTTCAACAACGACGAGATCATCATTCCCTCCTTTATCAGCCGGGGGGTAAAGGAGGAGGACGCCTACAACTACTCCGCCATCGGCTGTGTGGAGACCGCCGTCCCCGGCAAGTGGGGCTACCGGTGCACCGGCATGAGCTTCCTCAACTTCCCCAAGTCCCTGCTCATCGCTATGAACGACGGCGTGGACCCCCAGAGCGGCAAGAAGCTGACGGATGGCGCTGGCCACTTCACGGGTATGACCTCCTATGACCAGCTGTCCCACGCCTGGGACGTGGTCATCCGGGACTTCACCCGCCACAGCGCCATCATCGAAAACGCCTGCGACATGGTATTGGAGGAGGACGTGCCCGATATCCTCTGCTCCGCCCTGTGCGAGGACTGCATCGGCCGGGGTCTCACCCTGAAGGAGGGCGGCGCGGTCTACGACTTCATCAGCGGCCTTCAGGTGGGCATCGCCAACCTGGCCGACTCCCTGGCCGCCATCAAGAAGCTGGTGTTTGAGGAGAAGGTTCTCACCCCCGCCCAGCTGTGGGAGGCCCTCCAGACCGATTTCGCTGGCGAGGAGGGGGAGCGGGTCCGCCAGCTGCTGATCCACCAGGCTCCCAAGTACGGCAACGACGACGACTATGTGGATAAGCTGGTGGTGGACGCCTACGACGTCTACATCGACGAGATTAAGAAGTACCCCAACACCCGCTTTGGCCGGGGGCCCATTGGCGGTATCCGGTATGCGGGAACCTCCTCCATCTCGGCCAACGTGGGCCAGGGGAGGGGCACCCTGGCCACCCCCGACGGCCGCCACGCCGGCGAGCCTCTGGCCGAGGGCTGTTCCCCCAGCCACGCCATGGACACCCACGGCCCCACCGCCGTGTTTAAGAGCGTGTCCAAGTTGCCCACCGCCGATATCACCGGCGGCGTCCTCCTCAACCAGAAGGTGACCCCCACCCTGCTGTCCCGGGAGGAGAACAAGACTAAGCTTATTGCCCTGATCCGGGCCTTCTTCAACGCCCTCCACGGCTACCACGTCCAGTATAATGTGGTCTCCCGGGAGACCCTCCTGGACGCCCAGGTCCACCCGGAGGACCACCGGGACCTGATTGTCCGGGTGGCGGGCTACAGCGCCTTCTTTAACGTGCTGTCCCGCCAGACCCAGGACGATATCATCGCCCGTACCGAACAGACCCTGTAACGAAAATGCCCCCGGCCGCGA
>OFGB01002026.1_pt1 | contig 11419 bp, 8 predicted proteins | sample 1521491 | NCBI WGS metagenome assembly OFGB01 (sample SAMEA3504095, study PRJEB24116) | mouse gut metagenome | biome: mouse gut; feature: mouse-associated habitat; material: faeces | place: Denmark | collected 2011
CCGGAAAGCCTGTGTTCGCAGCTAAGCGGGGAACATGGGGCGATTTCAAGGGTGACGCTGCTGGCAGCGACAAATCATCGACGGCCAAATCAGTGACATCACTATCGCTATCGGCGAAATCAGGGCCAGTAAAGGCGAACGGTTCACGATCAAGCAGATGGAGAAAATGAAGAAAGACCTTCAGGCCAAGCTGGATAAGCTGAAAGCCGATTGGAAGAAGGACAGTGTTATCACGTTCGAGCAGCTGGGCATTGACATGATGCTTGTGGACGAAAGTGATAATTATAAAAACCTCTTTTTAATCACAAAGATGCGAAACGTAGCCGGATTATCCACGGCGGAGGCCCAAAAGTCCAGTGATATGTTCACAAAATGCCGCTATTTGGATGAACTCACTCACGGGCGCGGGGTCGTCATGGCTACCGGCACGCCAATCAGCAATTCCATAACCGAGTGCTATACGATCCAACGGTATCTCCAGTACGACCAGTTGCAGGAGATGGGCATGGGCACATTTGACAGCTGGGCTTCCCGGTTTGGCGAGACGGCCACAGCCCTGGAGCTGGCCCCGGAGGGGACGGGCTACCGGGCCCGCACTCGGTTTTCCCGGTTCTTTAATCTGCCCGAACTAATGAATATTTTTAAGGAGGTGGCCGACATCAAGACCGCTGACCAACTCAATTTGCCCGTACCCAAGGTGGAGTACCACACTGTTGTCTGCAAGCCCACCGAGCATCAGAAAGCACTTGTCAAAGAGCTGTCTAAGCGGGCCGAAAAGGTCCACGCCGGCAGCGTGGACGCCAGCAAGGATAATATGCTGAAGATAACCAGCGATGGCCGGAAGCTGGGCCTGGACCAGCGCATCATTAACCCCGCGCTCCCCGATGAACCCGGCACCAAGGTCAACCAGTGCGTTGCCAACATCCTGCGGCACTGGCGGGACGGCGAGGCGGAGAAGCTGACCCAGCTTGTCTTTTCCGACATCTCGACGCCCACCACAAGCAAAGGCGGCTTCAATATCTACGATGATATCAAAGCAAAGCTGGTCGCCGCAGGGATGCCGCCGGAGCAGATCGCGTTTATCCATGATGCCCGCACGGACGAGCAGAAGAAAGTTCTGTTCGCAAAGGTCCGCTCGGGCCAGGTGCGCGTCCTGCTCGGCAGCACACAGAAGATGGGGACCGGAACCAACGTCCAGAAGCGGCTGATCGCCAGCCATGACCTGGAATGCCCCTGGCGTCCCCGTGACCTGACCCAGCGGGCCGGGCGCATCATCCGGCAGGGGAATGATAACGAAACGGTCCATATTTACCGTTATGTAACCGAATCGACGTTTGATTCGTACCTCTGGCAGACCGTGGAGGCCAAGCAGAAGTTCATTTCCCAGATCATGACCAGCCGGACGCCCCTGCGTTCCTGTGACGATGTGGACGAAACCGCACTGTCCTTCGCTGAGATCAAGGCACTGTGCGCCGGCGACCCGCGCATCAAGGAGCGGATGGAGCTGGACGTGGAGGTGGCCCGGTTGAGGATCATGAAAGCCGATTATCAGTCTAAGAGGTTCCGGCTGGAGGATGACGTTGCAAAGCACATTCCGGCTGAAATCAAGCGTACCGAGGCCATGATTGCAGGCATCCAGGCGGACATGGACATTCTCGAAGCCCATCCCTGTCCGGCAGACGGATTTGTTGGCATGAAGGTCCTGGGCCGCAACTATCTGGAGCGAAAGAAGGCCGGGCTGGCCCTGATAGATGCTGTGGCCGGGGTCTCCGAGATGGAGCCTGTCGAAATCGGCAGCTACCGGGGCTTTGCCATCATGACCCGGCTGACTGCGTTTGACGACCACAAGACCATGTTCAAGGGCGCAGTCACATACACCATCGACCTGAGTGACAGCGCCGCTGGGAATATCACCCGTATCGACAATGCCTTGGGCAAACTGCCGGCGCACCTGAAAGAATACCAGGCCAAGCTCGACGACCTGAGCCAGCAGCTGGAATCGGCCAGGATCGAAGCCGCGAAGCCTTTCGCCCACGAGGCCGACCTCCAGCAGAAATCCGCCCGGCTGGCGGAGTTGGACACGGCGCTGAATCTGAACGGCAAAGGCGGAGTGGACACGGCGGCATAATCTGCAAGGGCGGTCAGGTTCCGGCCTGACCGCCCGGCACATTAAAGAAAGAGCCCACTATAAGAAAGAAAACAAATTATATCATATAGAGCGCAGTATGATGAGCCTGTACTTCGCTCTGCACATTGACAGGAGGTATTTCACATGGGATTTTTCTCGGAAATCGTCAGTGAGGCCCGTAAGAGCAGCGTACCGTCCCAATCCGCCGCGCCGGAACCCCCGCAGGAGGCCCCGCCCGCCCCGGACCAGACTGCATCCATGCCCGCTCCGACCCTGGCCAAGCCTGAACCTGTCCCCGAGCAGGAGACGGCCCCGGCAGCATCCATGCCGCCGCCGGAGTTGAAACTGGACACCAAACAGGATGCCGTCCCTGCCCCCGATGACACCGCCGCCCGGCAGACCCACGAGGCCGCAGAAGCTAAGCGCAAGGCCGAGTGGGACGCCAAACAGGCGGAGAAGAAAGCGGCCCGGCAGGCCGCTCTCGACCGTATCGGAAAAATGAACCGCAATGAGCTGTTGAAAGCGTCTGTGGAGCGTGTCGCCGCCGACACGGAGCGCCTGACTCGCCGGAATATGAAAGAGGCCGTGGCCGAACACGTCCAGGCCAAGTGCCGTGAGGACGCCTCATTCGCCATGCTGGTCATGGCCCCGGAGAAGTCCATGATTCGTTGTTTCCGGTACATCAGCCGTCAGGCCCAGAAGTACGCCGAGCAGGAAATGAAGGACAATGGCATTGAGCGCACCGGCGTCTACGGCCTGGATGTGCCGGACGGCCTGTGCTTCCAGTGGGCAGAAGACTATTTTCGCGACGAAAACGCAGAGGAGGATCACAAGGATGACGAAAAATTTGTACCAAAACCGTATGTATCCACAAATCGTAAGGCGGCCAAGAGCAAGACAGACAAAAAGCCGTCCCCTGCGGCAAAGCCCAAAGCTGAAAAACCGAAGGCCCCCGGCATGGAGCAGCTGACATTGGGGGTGATGTGATATGCTGGATAAAAAATCCCTGCGCCAGTACGCTGATCCCGGCCTGACCATCCCCCAGGGACACGGGCTGCTCCATGCCCCGCAGGTCAGCTACATCGTCCGAACGGCGGTTAAAATTATCAGCCACCGCCGAACGCTTGTACTGTACGTTTACGACCGCAAACAGGCCGCCGCTGGCAATTTCACGCCTGTCTGGACCATGTTCCATGCGGGCGGTGAATACATTACCCTGGCCGTGGAGCCGGACGGCAAGGCCCGCTGGAGGACGGCCAGGTTTGTAAAGTTGGACAATGATTACTTCTTTACGAGTAAGTGCGCGTTCTATTCCAGTCAAGACGAACAGCGTGTATGCAGTTTCTTTCATGACCGTGACCACGGTGGTATCGCCGCCCTGACCCATGCCCAGCAGACAATTCTTGACAGACGCCTGCAAAAACGTCTATGCCAGCGGGAACAAAAGGTTATGGTTCGAATGTCCGGCCTACCTACACTCCCACGTGATTTGGGTGATTGGCTGCGCCGGGATATTCTCCCGGCTTACTTTCTGTATAGCCACGCCCGACACGGCAAAGCCACAGGCGTCTGCTCCGCCTGCGGCGACGAATTTGTCTTGACGGACGTTAAGCACAACGGAACTGCCTCCTGTCCCCATTGCGGCCGGGAGTTGACCATGAAGGCCAAGGGCCGTATGGGCAAGCTGTTTGACCGGTTGACTTGTCAGGTCATTCAGCGAACCAAGGCGGGGGAGCTGGTCATCCGTATTATCAAGGTCAATGCCCCCATACAGAATGACGAGCCCCAAATCGCCGTTTGGGAGAACGCCCGTCAATTCGTCCGAGTTGACCCGGAAGGCCGTATCCTATGTGACTGCTACTATGAAACTTGGGACGGCAACTGGAAACAGGGCGAGCGCCCTGTGTTCTATCCATATAGCTATAATTTCTATGCGGATACCTGCGGTTATCTTTACCGCAAAAACTTACCGGACGTACTCCTGGGAACGTCCTGGCAGTATTGCCCCCTGGCCGATTATAGCGACCATTTTCAGAGGCCTATGGAGGTTTATCCCTTCCTGTCTGCTCATTTGCGGCATCCCCGATTGGAGCACCTGGTCAAGACCGGCTTTTTCCGTTTGGCTTCAGACTTGGTCTATCGGATAGAATATAGTTCCGGTCTGGACGAAACCCAGAACCGCACCCACCGAATTTTGAATGTTGCGGCCGAGGATGTGGCCTTTCTGCGAGAGCTGGACGTGGGGATGGAAAACTTGCAGCGTATGCAAGTGTACTACCGGAACGGGGTGAAAGACCGCCAAAAACTGCTGACGTGGCAGATCGACCGCAAAATCAACATGGACCTGTCGTCTATCCTGGCACATACGACGCCCCATAAGCTCATACGGTATGCGGATGGGCAATACGGCCTGCTGCGAGGCCGGGAGGGAAAGTACGGCGGCTTACACTACGATTCCATCAAGACTGTGGTCAGGGAGTACATAGACTACCTGGAGATGTGCGTCAAACTGGGCTATGATTTAAGGAACAATTTTGTCCTGTTCCCGAAGGATTTACAGAAATCTCATGATAGGACGGCCCAGCGCATGAAAATTAAAATCGACATGAAAATGCGGGAAAACTTCCAGAAAGCATATAAACGCATCAAGGGACAGCTTGATTTTGAGCTGGACGGTATGAAAATCGTCTACCCGGCGTCCTTGGACGAGATCATCACCGAAGGCCATGCGCTCCATCATTGTGTCGGTGGGTATGTTTCCAAGGTCGCCGCCCGGAAAACCATGATCCTTTTCCTCCGGCGCTGCGAGGCGGCGGACAAGCCCTTCTATACCGTGGAAGTGCTGAATGGAGAAGTAGCACAGGTCCGAGGGATCGGCAACTGCGATGCCACACCGGAAGTCAACGCATTCATGAGCCGCTGGAAGCGGCAGGTGCTTCACGCCGCCCCCGCCGCATAGAGGGAGGAATATGTGCATACGATTAGGCATCACAGTCAGGCCGCGCCGCCCCCTGACAGTCTGTGATGATGGATGGGGAGGGGGCAAATTCTAAGTTGCCTCAAAAGTTCTGTTTTTTGTTCCTGTACGGCTGTACGACGTTTTTTTATGTTTGCCTGCATATATACTTTATATGGCTATCTATAGACCTATATATTTTCTTTTTTATAACTTAAAATTAAGTAGTACAATCGTACAAAATAGTCAAAAGCCTTGCGTAGCAGGGCTTTTGGCTGTACGAAGTGTTTTTTTATTTTCGTACATAATTTGATGCTTTTTTGCGCCAATCCATGCGCCCGAACGAATTGCGAGCGATACCCGGTTTTGAAAAATGGTACACGATATTGTACATTTTGCGGTATTTCCGCATTTTTTCATATCATACTGGCTGTCAAGGCTATTTAATGGTCACTTTTTGGGCCGTCAATGGGCTGATTATGGTCAGGTCAGAAATCTAATGGCCTCTTTCTGGTCTCATATTGGGCCAATATTGGGCTCGTAGTGGGCTTTGGGCTCCAAGTAGATCGTGTTATGACCTGGTGTGGCCTTTTTGAGGTCTCGTTCTGGGCTTTAAGTGACCAGAAAAAGGCCAATTTTTGACCAAGGTAAATAAAAGCAGGATAAACTGTGATATTTGTACGACTTGCCCTGGCAATGTACGAGATGCGAATACAGATATTTCGCTTAAAAAAGTTGCAAAAACAAGGCCCTCTTATTCTTTTTTATTCGCAGCGCCGTCAAAATCATCGACCGCCACCGACTGCGGCTATGAGCGGCCGCACAGAAGACCCACACCTGGGGCTGGGGGCGTAAGCCCCCGGTCCCAGGCGCGGAAAACGTCGCGGATTGACGTATCAGGGCTTCTTGATTTTATAAAATCATGCGTCCGCCTGATTTTATAACGTATGTCATGCGCCGTCCCTGATTTTATAAAATGGGCCCTGACGTATCAACGCTTTCCGGGCAGTTTTATATAAAAAATATTTTTTATATAAAATCCAACCGCCCGGAAATCAGTCAAATTATAAATTCAACTTCGTTGAAATATCAGGCTTCTCTGGCAGGGTCGCGACCGTATGTCGCTCCGACCTGCCAAAACGGGAAAAAGGGCATAAGGGGCGGTGGCACACGGGCTAAAACTACGTTTTATACCCGTGTGGTCGGCATAGCCGACACCGCTGACCCTACGCTGCGCTCCGGGTCACCCCTGCGAGCCCCTGTGGGAGCTCTCCGGGGCCCTTACTGCGCCGCCCATGCTCCGCATGTCCGGCTTGCCCCCTGACGGGGGTGCCCGATCCGCCGGCTGTGCCTTCGCCCCCCCTGCGGGGATTGAACCGCTTGCGCGGTTCCGAGCGATTTATCAGGGCAGCAAAGCGGGAAAAAGCAGACATGGCCCAACACGCCGAAGCGCGTCGAAACCATGTCAATCACTATTGCAATTTTTCCTGTTCTGTTGTAAAATGGCCCTGAGAGACACAGAAGCAATAGGCAGGGTGCCGGGGAGTACCAGTCCCCCGCACCCCTATGCAGGAGCGCATACCTCCCACACAGCAGATTACTGCGCCACGGCCCCATTATACCCTTTTTACCGGTACTTTTCAAGGGGGGCATTGTGTGTGTAGCTTCCGGCGGTGTAGGGATTAAATGCCCTGCGCCGCTTTTGTGTCTTGACGGGCAAACCCTGTGGGGGCCGGGAATGGCGAGTACCACCCCCACGGGCCTGTTACCGTTGAGATCACAAAATTTCCGTTTACACGGAGAAGGAGGTTGTACACATGAGGCGCTTTTTATCCTTTATTACACCTTAGTCTAGTCTTTATCCGTCGAACTCGAACAAGGGCAGACCGATGCAGCCGCAGATATTATTCGCATCAATGCCCAATCTCCGAACACCTTAATTATATTGAAAAGGAGAAATTCATCATGCGTACTTTCAACAAAATCATCACTTCCGTTCTGGCCATCGCCCTGGTCATGTCCATGTCCTGCACCGCTTTCGCCGCTGAGGTTGAGTTCATCGAAGACACTCCCGCAGCCACTGAAGGAAACGCCACCGGCGGCAACGGCGGCCTCATCGAAGGCACCTACGACGACATGGTCGGCGTAGCCGGCGACAAAGACATCAACGGTTCCCAGGAATACGAGATTCCCGGATACAACCCCAACCCCGACGGCAATATCTTCTTCGAGACGACCAGTCCTGAAACCGAAGAGACCGGGAACAACGGCGTTGGCTCTATCACCGACGCGCCCATCATCGTAACCGACCCCGAAGAAGACGAGGGCTCCGACATTCCCGCTGATGCTCCTCACGCCGAGACCAAGCCCGACGGCAAAGAGAACGACGAGGTTCCCTTCGAGAGCGCCGAGAACCCCAAGACCGAGGTGACTCTTCCCGACGGAAGGACCCCCATCAAGAATCCCAACGCTTTCCGCCCCCTCTCCGGCTTCGCCAGCGTGAAGCTCCCCTTCACCGATGTCGCTGAGAACGCCTGGTACACCAGCTCTGTCAAGGCCGTTTACTCCCTGGGCCTGTTCAGCGGCACCAGCGCCGACACCTTCAATCCCCAGGGCAACCTGACCGTCGCCCAGGCTATCGCTCTCGCTGCCCGGACTTACGCCAATGCCAATAACGAGACCGTTCCCGCCGCCAACGCCGGCGAGGCTTGGTATCAGGGCGCTTACGACTACTGCGTAGCCAACGGCATCATCGACGCCAAAGCCTGGACCGCTGACAAGCTCAGCGCCAACGCCACCCGCTACGAGATGGCTTCCATCCTGAACGGCGCCGCTGACGAGAGTGTTCTCGTTGCTACCAAGAACATCGACTCCGTCGTTGACGTACCTGCTGACAGCGAGTACGCCGACATCGTCCTCACCTGGTATCGCGCCGGCATCGTGTCCGGTACGTCCACCGGCGCCTTCGAGGGCAACCGCACCATCACCCGCGCTGAGGTTGCTAAGATTCTCTGCAACCTGAACGGCGTGCGCTAAAAGGCAAACTCCCCGGCAGACAGCCACTATGCGGATACAGCCAGTGCCAGCAAACTGCTTCAATCCGACACAAATATCACAGTGGATATCAGTCAGAAGAGCGCCAAGATTTCGTCTCAAAGGGGAAGTAAATTCCCTCAGTCCTGCTTAAGCCCCAATATTATCAAAGAGGGCCTCCCTCTATGCAAGGGCAGGCCCTCTCCATAGTAACTCCAAAAAAATATAAGGAAGGAAATCCTGAGATGGAGATGACACGAGACGCATTGCTTGAAGGATTATGCTATGTCCAGGCAAAAATGCAGGATATGGACCGAATCCTACAGCAACGGCTCAGATTAGAGCAGACGCTGCAATCACAAAAAGCATATACAGAAATTCGGGAACACCGGACTGAAATTAAAACCGAGCAGACCACAGTTAAGGGAACGCTGGCACTGGCCGTCATTGCGGGGACCCTGCTGTTGTTCTTTACGATCCTGAACCTTCTTGTTGGGGGCGGGGTGGATGTCTTATCATTCGTTATTCTGCTTGTTTGCTACGCCGTCCTGATCGCTGACAGGGACCGTAAAACAAAAAGAAGGATTGTGGCGGTTGTTGTCATGGTTCTCTTTGCATTTAATGGCCTCACCCCCTTTTTTCGAGTCACACCTGGAATTTTTGAACTCATTGTTTTGGGTGTCGCAGTTGTGCTCTCCGTTGTAATCACCAGGGCGGTGGTTCGCTTTGTCAACCAAAAGACGGTCCAGGGGAACAAAGATGCAGACATTCACAACCAACAACATATGCAGCAGGTGGATAGACAAAATGCTCATATCCGCCAAGAAAACCAAAGAATCCTTACCGAATGCGGCCAACTTCAAGCAAGGTATGAGGAAGTGCTGCAAGACCTGTGGAACTACAGCAGCGCATGGTATCCGCCAGATTATTATACACTTGCTTGCGTTGATTTTTTCATCAATGATGTTCGCAATTACAAGTCCTCAACGGTTCAGGAAATGGTGAAAAACCTTGATGAAAGCCAATTCCGCCAGCAGGTGCTTGCTACACAGCAACAGCAAAGTGTACAGCTGAATCAAATTATCTATGGACAGGCTCAGATAGGGCGTCAACTACGCACACTCAATATGCTCCAGGCTATGTCGATGATTCAAAGCAGTATCCAGGCGGCCAATATGAACCAAACTATACAGAGCAGCACAAGCAGCATCATAAATGCAGTACACACGCGGAGCCGAAGGTGACACCTTGGACATCGCGCTAAATGATGCTATGAGGGCATGAGATTCGATCAGAGAAAGCCGGCTTACTTCGCTATCGGTAAGCCGGCTTTCTCAAATTGTGTAGTGATTATTCACAAAATTTCGGGGGGTCAAATAGAGCCGAGTAGTATGGGGCCTTTCAATTTTGCTCATTTATGTGGAACCTCTAACTGGTCAAAATCACTCCGATAAAGCACAAATAATGTTCTTGATTTCTTGACATTCTCCTATTTTTTGATATAATTTATACATAAAAACAAAGAAGTTTGTTTCTGTGTTCATTATCTGAAAATTGATGAAAGGAGAACAAAATCATGTTAATCACACATAGGGTGCTTAGGGCAGATGATGAGGATAAAAAAGAAACGTATGTGCAGTATGATGTACAGGACGGTGTTAATCTTGACCAGGCAATTCATGATGCAACCATAGATTTCATCATCGCTGGTGCTGTGGAGACAGAATTGCCAGGCGACTTAGAATATCACCACTTTATTGAGTATATCGATTCCCAATTCTGTGAAAAATACGGTTTTACCAAAACTTTATTATCGGATACCGCAGAAGTGCGTGATGGTCATGCTCTCTGTGTGAGCCGACACGAGTTTACCCATCTGCTTGCCGAGCGAAGGGCGGAACGGCAGGAAAAAGCAAAGTTGCAAGAGGATATCAAAGCTCGAACCGACGCCATGCGGGAGGCTACCATCAAATTGATGGTAAAAATGGATACCTACTGCAATCGGAATGATTCATGCGTGTCCTACTGGACGATGGAGCAAAAGATGGAACAGGTAATTACCTGGGCCGCAGAGTATGTGGACGGCGGGAATACCGATATTAACAAATTTTTCCGGGCTAAAATCAAGTTGGTGGCATAATCAATGAAAACTTATGTAACGCCCTAAACGAGTCGGGTGTAAAAACAAGTCGAGGGAAAAATTTCACTGTCAACTCACTCCGCAATATCCTGACAAACCGGGCGTACATCGGGGAGTACAAATTCGGAGAAATTCTGATCCCAGATGGGATGCCGCGCATCATTGACGACGAGACTTTCCAAAAAGCCCAGGCAAAGTTGGAAGCGAACAAGCGCGGCGGCAAGGGCGCAGTCAAGAAAATCCACCCCGAGTTAGCGATTGAGGACTACTGGCTATCCAACAAGCTATGCTGCGGCCTCTGCGGCGGCACGGTGCAAGGGGTAAGTGGTACAAGCCGGAGCGGCAACCTGTATTACTACTATTCTTGCATCAACTACCGGAAACATCGTTGTACGCTGAAATACCAGCGGAAGGAGCTTTTGGAGAAAATCGTCCTGTACACGCTGGATGATTTGGTCAATGACCCTGCGCTCCGCCTGCTGATTGCCGAGAGATGCTATGCGTACCACCAGGCCCAAAACGATGACGGCGGGGCCTATGAAGCGTCCATCAAGGCCCAGTTGAAAGATGTCGAGGGCAAGCTGAACAATCTTGTCAAGGCAATCGAAGCTGGTATTTTCAATGATACAACGGCCGAGCGGATGAACGTACTGGAAAATCAAAAAAGTATGCTCAATGACGCACTTCTGGCGGAGCAGAACCAGAAGAAATGCAACCTGACGCTGGATACCATTGTCAGGTTTCTGAATAGTTTTGTTGGGGACATCAACGACCCGGACACGTGCCGCAAGTTGCTGGAGTTCTTTGTTAACAAGATATATGTCTATCCTGACAAGCTGGTGATGACATTCTACTACTCAGAAGACCAGCGCGAGTTGCCCTTTGAGGAAACGATACGTCTTATCGAAACCCGGCAGCGTCTTATTGACATGGTGAATACGTATCCTCAATATTCTGCGCCCGAACTGTCGCTCAATGAGGAGGAAAAGCCCGATTTTTTTCCGTGAGGTGTTCGTATATTCCTGATTCAAGTCCACCAGAACCCGCAAACAGTATAGATGCCATAGGCTGAAAGCCTTGTGCATCAGCTGTTTGCGGTTTTTTTGTCCCCTGAAATTTGGAGAATGTGCAAACAGATGACAAACGGCTTTTCCAGCAAACG
>OFGB01002029.1_pt1 | contig 11407 bp, 10 predicted proteins | sample 1521491 | NCBI WGS metagenome assembly OFGB01 (sample SAMEA3504095, study PRJEB24116) | mouse gut metagenome | biome: mouse gut; feature: mouse-associated habitat; material: faeces | place: Denmark | collected 2011
ACCCGGTCGATTTTGCCCTTCCGGCAGTCGGCCAACAGACGATTAAAGTCCTCCCGCTTGTCCGTTTTCGTGCCGCTGACCGCCTCATCAGCCAATGTCAAGCACGGACTAATAGAAATTTGTAAACAAATTGTGAACCATGTCGAAACAATCCTGCATCGGAAAGGACAACCCGCAGATACTTCTTTTTATTCCGCTACCAGAGGTTCTATTCCTTCTCCAAGTCAAACCCATCCATGTTGCCGTCAAGGATATTGTTAAATGCCGTATGGCCTCTCTCACAAATGTCCGCCAGATTGCCGCTGTTGGCAAAGTCGGTGTCATGCGTGAGCATCTGCAACAAGCGGAGGGTATCGAATACCGCCCGCTTGAAATGGTACTCCATCTCATGCTGGTATAACCAGCGCAAAGCGCCGCTTCTGCCCTTCATACGCTCATTGGCGTCCACCGCCAGACTGAGCGAGGCAAGGATGCCGCAGGCCCTTTCCTGATACCAGCCTTTTGGGGTATCCGCAAATTTCAAATTCATAACGTGTTCCCTCCGATGTTTGAATAAAAGATCAGGGCTTTCCCATCTGAATTTATCAGATAGAAAAGCCCTGATTTTTTACTGTATCGTGCCGCCGCTAACGCACCCTATCCAGCGAAATGCCGCTTTCTTTCATCAGCGTCAGCAGTATTTCTGTACTGGTCTGCGGTATCGTGCCATCGGCACATACCACTTCAACAAACTGATCCTCCAGCCAGCGCAAATAGGCGTCCACGTCGGTCACATCCCGCCCCAGGCGGGAGAGGTTCGCCACCAGCAGAAAGTCAATCTCACCAGCGGCCACCGCGCTGGAAACCTCGGCCAGACCTCTGCGGGAGAAGTCCAGCCCGCTGGCCTGTTCAACGGTGATCCCTGCGATCTCAAAGCCCTGCTTTTCGGCGTATGCCTCCAAACTGGCCTGCTGCGCCGCCAGCGCAAAGGCGTCAGGGTACGCAACCCTGCAATAAATCCAAGCTCTCTTATGTTCCATCCTGCTGTTCTCCTTCCAAATCCAGCATCATTTTCGCGTATTCCTCCCGGTAGTTCCAGATGATTTCCAGCCGCCCACCGGGGCAGATATGGATTTCTCTTAAAATATCCGATAGGATTTCCTGCGTGATTTCCTTGATCTCCGCCTCAACATAGGGCCGGAAGCGGATAACAAATAGATTTTGCAGTTCTCCATCCTCGCCGGTATTCTCCAGCTTGGCCTCCCATCCGGCAAGCTGCTCAGAGGCCGCGTCCCGCTTTTGGATGGCGGCGGCTTTGGCGGTAAGATACTCCGCCCTGCTGATCTCCCCCACCCCAAAGGAGGTATAGAGGTCCTTGATCTGCCGCTCCAGCTTACCGTGGGCCTCCCGCAGAGCGGCGATGTTCTTTCGCAAAGCAGCGGTATCTGTTTTCTTGCGCCGGTGGCGTTCCTCCCAAATGCGGGCCATTTCCACCGCGGCCATAGCCTGGACATGAAGCCCATCCAGAATGGCCTCCAGAATATCCGCTTCGGGTACTCGCTCAGACGGGCAGGTAAAGGCATCGCTGACACGGTTGGTACGGCAGTAGTAAACGGGGTGCTTTGCCCTTGAGCGGGTCATGGCGTAGCCGCACACGCCGCACCGGACCTTGTGCCGCAGTACCCACTCGCCCAAGTTGATGCCGTCCCGCTCCATGAACTCCCGCATGGCAAGCTGGGCCTTGTCAAATTCCTCCTGGGTCACAATGCCGTCATGGGTTCCCGATGCGGTGATCCACTCCGCTTTGCTGACCTTCACCGTATGATGGTGCCCGACCTGATCCCGCATCCGCTTCCCGTATACGTTGGTTCCGATATACCGCTCATCCCGCAGGATTTTACCAATGGCGTTCCTTGTCCAGATGTTTTCCTCTTGAACGCTGGGCCAGCTTGTCCGGGAACAGCCCGCCGCCCGCTTATAAAGCATGGGTGTGGGGACGGCCTCGCTGTTCAGCCTCTTGGCGATCTGTTCAGCCGGGTGGCCGCTGCCCATCATCCGAAAGATGCGGCGCACTGTCTCTGCCGCTGGTGGGTCAATTAAAAGGTGGTTTTTGTCCTCTGGGTCCTTGATGTAGCCATAGGAGGCGTAGCCCCCGATAAACTCCCCACGCTTGATTTTCTCCCTCAGAATGGAGCCGGACTTTCGGGAAATATCCTTGGAATACACCTGATTCATCAGGTTTTTCAAAGCGACCACCAGACAGTCGGCGGTGGTGGCGTCGGCGCTGTCATAGCCGTCTCCGATGGAGATAAATCGGACGCCCATGGACGGAAAAACGTGGTCCAGGTAGTTGCCGGCCTCAATGTAGTTTCGGCCAAACCGCGAGAGGTCTTTCACTACGATGCAGTTGGCCTTGCCATCACAGACCGCCTCCATCATGGCCTCGAACCCGGGCCGCCGGAAATTCGTCCCGGTTTCGCCGTTATCCTCAAAAATGGACAGCAGCTTGAGGTCCTTCTGCCCCTGGATGTACTCCCGAATGAGGGCCTTCTGGTTTTGCAGGGCCTCGCTGTCCTTCCGGTCCCGGGTCTCCAGGACGGACAGGCGGGCGTATCCCACGGCGGTATAGACCACCTCGGCAGGAACTTCGGACTGTTTCTGCTCAGGCAGAGCTTGTCCGCTGTTTGCGGCCCGAATCAAGTCTTTTCTGCTCTTTCTCGCCATACCTACACCGCCTCCCGAAGTTCATCGTTCTCCGAAAAGGAGGAGACCACAGCCTTTGCTTGTTCAAACTGCGTCTGATACTGGAACACAATCTCGATCCTGCTGTCCTCATAGACCAGTACCCGCTCCACCAGGCGCACCAGCACGTCCCGGTTCAGCGCATCAATTTGGCCGAATTTTTGAAAATACCCGATCCAGGGACTATCCGGGGAGGTGTTGGCCAGCATTTCCTCCAACTGGCGCTGCTGGGCCTCAATGGACTGCTCAATTTCCTCACAGTCCTTGGTGAAAATGCGCTTGAAGTCGTAAAAGTCCTCGTTGGACACCTCACCGCTGGCGTAGCGGCGGTAGAGGTTGTCCCGGATCTCCTGCTTGCGGGACAGCTCCTGCCGCAGGGTTTCCAGGTGGTGGTCCATCCGCTCCACGGTCACCCGCTGCATGGGGCGGCGGCTGATGGCCTCCAGCGTCCCACGTAGCTCCGCCACCATGCGGATGTGGAGGTTGACCCCCTCCAAAACAGCCCGTTCCAGCTTGGCCTCGCTGATGCTGTGGGTGGAGCACACCGACTTGTCCGCCCGGTGGGCGGCGCAGACGAAGTACCCGTAGGTCTTGTCCCCACAGAGAGTGGTCTTCCGGACCATGTTGCTCTTGCAGTCTCCGCAGCACACCAGGCCGGACAGCGGGTAGACGGCACTGGTGCCGGGGGCCTTACGGGTGTCCTTTTCCTTCAGTCGGGCGGCCAGTTGAAAATCCTCCCGGCTGATAATGGCCTCGTGGGTCCCCTCCACCCGCATCCAGGCTTCAGGTGGGCGCTCGACCACCGTCCTGACCTTGTAATTGGGAGTGGTGCGCCTGCCCTGAGTCATGGTGCCCAGATAAACCTCGTTTTCCAGAATACGCAGTACCGCCCGGGCGCTCCACTTGGCTTTGCTCTGCACCTGGTAGCCGGTCTTGAAGTTGATCCCCTTAGACCGCTTGTACTCCATGGGGGACAGCACCCCCAGGGCGTTGAGGTCATCCGCGATGTTCTGGCAGCTCTGTCCGGCAATCCGCCGGGAAAATATCTCCCGCACCACCTCGGCGGCCTCGGGATCGACCACCAGCCGGTTTTTATTTTCCGGGTCCTTGGCGTAGCCGTAGACGGCAAAGGAGCCGATAAATTCCCCGTTCCTGCGCTTCACGTCCAGGTGGCTGCGGATTTTGATGGATGTATCCCGGCTGTAGCTGTCGTTCATCAGATTTTTGAAGGGCAGCATCAGGCTGCTGGAGCTGTCCAGGTGGGCGGTGTCGTAGTTGTCATTGATGGCGATAAAACGCACTCCCAGGGCCGGGAACAGCTTTTCGATGTACTGGCCCGACTCGATGTACTCCCGTCCAAACCGGGACAGGTCCTTGACCACCACGCAGTTGACTTTGCCGGACTTCACCGCCTCCAGCATCTCCCGGACATGGGGGCGCTCGAAGCTGGTGCCGGTGTAGCCGTCATCGTAGCCCTCCATGACCAGGTGCAGCTCCGGGTCCCGGTCGATAAAGTCGTGGATCAGGTCTCGCTGATTCTTGATGCTGTCGCTCTCCACCTTTTTGTCCAGGTCCTCCTTGGACAGACGGCCATAAGCGTAACAAAAAAACTCCATGAGAAAACCTCCTGACATTTTCCGCAAAACAAAATGCGGATTTACAGTCAGAAAGCACTCATAGAGCTTCCATATCTGATTTGATCCGCATTCAGTATATCAGCTTTTGATGGTTCTGTAAAGGGTGAGTTTTACCGGCGCTGTCATTTAGAATGTTCCAGGCAGTCCTCCAAAACAGTCTGGAGGGGCAGTGTGCCGGCGAAGGAGGTTTTGACCAGGATGCCGCCGCAGCGGTAGACGAAGGGATTGCCGTTCAGCTGCCGGGCGGCCTCTCGGATACGCTCGGCGGGCGGCAGAGCCGGGTCCACCTGAATGTCCCGGATATCCGGCACTGTGGCCGGGTCCACGGAACGGATATCAATAGCTTTCATTTGTGCGTACTGTTCCGCTGTGATTTTTTCCCACATAGGATTACCCCCTTGCAGATAATAGAGGAAGGCACCCCAGACATGGCCTGGAGTGCCTTCCTTTTTGACAGCTTAATAATAACACATTTTAAACGGGAATTTCAAGGCCAGTGAACGGGGAATTTTGGGGGAATTTCGGGGGAATTATCGGGCAAGACAGAGAGAATCAGGAAAAGTCAGAAATAAATTCATACATCACGACAAGTGCGTCCAACGCCTCCTTTTTCAATTTCCGGACCGTCTTCGCAGATAGGCCCATCAGCTTCTCCACTTCGCCCTGGGTCAGTTCCTTCTCATAAAAGAACTGGATTGCTTTGGCTTGCCGCTCATTCAGAAGGGAAATGTAGTAGTCCAACCGTTTCTGCTCCCGTTCCAATTCCACCAGCTGCACCACGATTTCCTGCTTGATGTCGGCATTCAGCTTGTCGGCCCGGTCCTGGTAGTTGAGGGCGATGTAGAGGGTCTTGTCGGAGATGTGGCCCTCGGTGTGGCTGCTCCCGCCAGCGCCATGCCCCAAAGCCATCGCACCGATCATCTCAGTCTCGGATGTATGGGCGGGGTGTTCCAGCTCATAGTGCAGCAGGGCAATCTTGCGCTTACGCTCCTGGCTGGTTTCCAAAAGGTTGACCACATAGGCTCTTGTATCGTTATTCTCATTGTTCATATTCAAATTCCTTTCCAATCAAAATTTTATTATCTGAGCGGGCAGAAATTTTTGATTGGAGGGGAGCGGCATCGGGGGCGATGCCGGCAAATAAAAAAAGGGCGGCCGATCCCACGAAATTGTGGATAATCGGCCGCTCGGCGCACATGGAAATATCTTGTCGATGTGACTGATCGGGCAGGCGGAGGTTCTTCCGGTCGTTGTTCCGGCTCTCTTTTGACCCTGCGGGAGAGGCTAAGACAAGGGCGTCTTATGAAAGCGGTGTGTCTTGGCACGTCATACCGTCGGATATTCTCAGCGCGATGAATCTTCCATCGCATAAGAACTTCCTCCGTAGGAACGGTCGGCACACAGACGGCTTATCCCTTTTTACAGAGAAAGTGCAGCAGTACTTACTACCGTCCGCCAAATACTTTTACGAAAAATGTCACTTCCTTCTGTTATCCTGCCACAATATGAGTATAGAAAACGAAAGTAAAATCTAAGGAATCGCTGATTAAAGCACTCAAAAGCAAAGTACAAAGTCAAAAATGATGGTAAAAGTCAATTATATGGTCATATTGGGGGCAGTAATCTGGTTTTCTAATCCTATTCTAGATCAATCTGTATTCAGAGTGGAATGCCCCGATAGGCGGGGGAGCGGTCAATCAATAGAAGTTCTCTAAAGGCGGAAAAAATGCCCCGCATTGGTATCCACTTCCGTGCCGGTGAAGCTGTAGATTGTTGTGATGGAAAGCACATCCGACTGGTCCCTCTCATTAACATACTGTGCTCCCACGCTGGAACTCCACATCCGGTAATAGGTGGCACCGCCAGAGGTGAGACGCTCAGGCAGACGCTCGAAGTCCGACATTTTTGACGTGTCGTCCTCTTTCATGTTCTGCTCCACGGTCCCAGGCCTGACAAACAGGCGGTAAATGATGAAGCATGCGATAGCAACACCCGCAAGCCAGCCGATCACACCTCTCAAAATCCAGAGAGCCGCATGGATGGCCAGTGCTGCCGCTGTCCCCTTTGCGCCCTTTTTCGCGATGAGTGTCATAATAACGCCCGCTGCCGTCAGAACAATTCCAAACATTGCGGCCGCAAAACCGATCCCCAGCGTCTCGGTGACACCTTTTAGGTTTTCGTAGAGAACCACGCCCACTAATGTAGCAAGGCACTCGGCATTTCTCTGTAATAAACTCATAACCTATAATCTCCTCTGTTGTTATACAACTGCTACCATTCAAGATGCGCAGCAAGGTCAGTCAAATATCGCCAATTGATTGGTTTCGTCATCGCTGTTGTGCTCCCGGTATGCAGCTTCGTCATCAACCCAAGACTTTGTAAGGTTCCACCCATATACAAGACTTCGTGCCTTTCCAAGCAGGGTATTATCCGCAGTGATGGCACCGCTTTCAGTAAACGCCATTACATTGCTCCAGACTCCAAAAGTTTCTATGTAAAAATTGGTATCCGAACGGTCATTCAGGGCGTAAACAATGCTTCCATCTGATTTCAGCCCTGCTACACAGTTGTAAGTCCAAACAATATCCACAATATTGCTCCAAGAATGTACTTCCTCGGGACAACAGGTTTCTGTGCCGTAAACGGTTTCACTGACCAGAGAGCCATCTTTTTTCAGTCCAATCACATTCCAGTAGTCGTCCAAGTCGCCATTCACATAGACCATGGCAATATCGCTCCAGCCCTCCAACTCTTGAATGTCATCCTCCTCATTGGCCCAAAGCCAGGCAGCTGTTCCATCTTCCCTCACAAAAGCAATTACTCCCCAGAACGCTGCGGCGTACTTTACATTTTTGGCCCCCTGTACCAAGTGAGGCTTAATCCCGGGACTGTCCCGCAGAAGTTTGGAGTCAGCCCAGGCCAGCCTACCGTCCTCGGTTACAGCTGCCAAAACCTGAGTGTATGGAGTATTGTCAAAGTGGAAAAAGTCGAAATATTTTACCCGATAGTCGGAGAAGATGGACTGATTATCATACCACAGCTTTCCATCTTCACCCAGAACGACTACGCAGGAAGCGTATTCATCCAGTCGGATTTCCCGGATTTCAGGAGACGCTTCCCCCCCGGTAACCAGCCGTGTATACTGGGGAAGGCACCGGTAGCCAAAGCCAGAGGTATAGGACGCATAAAGTTTGTTGTCTACCGCATAGAGCGGAGCCGTATTACAGGCAAAACGCATCTTGTTTTCTATCGCCTCGTCTATGGTCCAATGAGCAGACGCAGACGGAAGATTGGCGTTCTCGCATTCTGATTCCGACTTGGTTCCGCTGTCATCGCTTGTCTTGGCGAACGATCCGTTTTCATTGGAGGCCAGATGGCTGTCTTGTTGCCCGCAGGCAATCAGGTTCGCCGCCAGTGATATTGCCAGTAAAAGTGTCAAATACTTCTTTTTCACTTGAATTCTTCCTTCCTTAATGAAAGATTGGTTCAGGCACACTGCCGTTTGACGCACTGATACTGATTTGTTCACCACAGGGCGGGCCAGTCCCCAGGATTTACGCCGGGTTCCTCATCCCTGACCGTACCGTCAGCGAACAGCGCGGTCGTATACCGCTCGTCCGCGTTACAGGCAACGGCAACCACATCTGTCCAGGTGGTAATACCGTGAGACTTATCGTACACATTCCCGGCCACCAGCACTGTCCCGTCTGCCTTCAGACCAACTGTGTGGTTTATTCCGGCGGCAATCATGACAATATCACTCCAATCCTCCACCGCGAGCTTCCCGCCGCTGTCAGACCCGCAGGCCACCACAGTGCCGTCACTCTTTAATCCTACCGTGTGGGCCGCCCCTGCGGCAACGGCCACAATGTCAGTCCACTCGTCCACGGCAGTCTGGCCCAAGTCTACATTGCTTTCTTGGATGGCAGTCGCCACCACAGTACCATCGCTTTTCAAGCCGATGATACTACGTGCGCCCACTGCTATGGCGGTGACATCGCTCCATCCCTTCAACTCCTGGGAAATTTGCCCGTAATACGTCGTCTCGGGATCGGTGGAGTCACAAATCACCGTTCCATCCTCAATCAGGGCCACTAGGCCGATGGGGCCGATGCCAGTCCCGAAGGCCACGTCCACTACCCCGGTCCAGTCCAGCTCCTGCATCTCGCCTGTTAAAATGGAACACCGGGTGACTGTACCGCCGACATGAACCACTGCCAGCTGATCGCCGTTGGCATCCATGGCTACGATGTCATTCCACGCAGGAAGCTCTTGCCGGTCTTTCCCTGACGCCATTACCACCGAGCCGTCTGGAAGGATGCCAAAGCAGACGGCGCCTCCACGGGCAATCAAGCTACCGTCCCCGCCCCAGGATATTTTCTGCTCATCTGATTCATTCTGTGTGTTCGGCTGCTCGGTTAGACTGCTGTCCGGATTCAAGCTGGAGTCCTTCGCTTCACTGCCCTGCCTCACGTCCTCTCCATCCCCGCAGGCGACCAGCATCAGTGCCAGGACTGCGGGCAGCAAAAGCGCAAAACATCTTTTTTTCATTAAACTTCTCCTTGTTTTGATAATTTTTCTCCTGTTATATTTTCCTTGCTTAACTTTGATTCTGCACCTCCCTATTTTTTAATTCGCATCACGCAGAGAAAAAGGGACAAAAATTTTGGACCGGGGGCAAAATTGCTCCCGGCCCTGCAATATTGACCTTCTTTTTTATTCGGTCCCGACCTCCAGAGGCAGGTCAAAGCTGTGTTCCCAACGCATACTCAGCGGCTCACAGGCCGTGAGCATAACATTGGAAGGATCGTAGCAGCCATCCCAGCCCGAAATGGCCAGCTCCACGACATTGTCCTCCTCCCCATCAGAAACAGGGCTGCAATGGAGGCCATAGCTGTTGAGGGGGATAAAGCTGCCGTCTGGTCCGGTAGCAACATCATAGAGGACCTTGCCCTGCACCTCCATCTCCTCCGCCGGTTTCAGAAGGCATCCTGTCAAAACCAGATCCTCCGAGGACTCATAGCGCAGCCGGAGGGTCCAGCACCGGCAGCCCTCCTTCACGGTAAACGGGCCGCCTTGTCCGGGGATCGGCTCGCCCAATTGGACCTCCAGGGGTTGGCAGCTCTCAATGGACAGCGTCCCTCCAGGCACCGGGTATTTCTGATCGTCCCAGGTCCCCTGCTCCAGGTCCAGCCGGAAGGTGACAGGCTCCTCCAACGGCGCGGTCAGGTAGACATAGGGCACATGGAGGGTATAGTCCCCTGGCTGGGCCGGCCCAAAGCTCCAGTTGTAAAAGTATTCGCTGTTATAAGACGAGGCGTAGTCACATTCTCCCATCAGCTCCTGCCCGTCAGGAGCGGTAACGGTAATGTCCCCCTTTTTGCCCTCCATGAGACGGCCCCGCAGCAGGTAGGTCTGAAGGGTCTCTCTGCCGGTGCTGAGGGGATAGATACCCACCATGAGGCGGCCCTCCTCCAGCTGCGGGATGGCCAGCAGCCCGCCCCGGCTTCCCATCTGGTTGGAATATTCAGATACCTGACCTGCCTCCACCCGGGTCAGGCGGCAGCTGAAGTCCATGTCAAACAGGGTGAAAGCCGCTTCAACGCCATCCTCCCACCGCGGGATTTCCTCCGGCTCAAGCGTATGGAGCTTCAGCTTTATCGCCCAGTAGTAGCCGCCGCCTTCCTCCTGAGAGGTCTTCCGGTCGAAGCCTGGGTAAAACGGACCGAAGCTGGCCCCGTTCAATGTGACAGCGGTATGGACTACTTCACTGCTGAATGTATCAAACGCGCCATCCTCGTCCCACATCATTTTTTCCATAATAGCCGGGTCTGACGGCTGATAGTCCATCAAAATATACATCTCGTCATTGAGCAGCAGGGCGTCACGGATCAGGTAGGTCCCTGGATAGGCCCCGCTGTCGTTTTCCACCTGAGCCGGCTCATCCAAAATGAAGACCAGAGACTTTGGATCGCCGCTGATCCCATAGCCAGGAATGATGCCAAAATACCGCAGCAGCGTATAGGCGCAGGCGGCCAGCACGGCCAGCAGGCCCAGGACCAGGAGGCCCAGCAGTAGCGTCCTCATCTTAGACAGGCTTCGCTGATGGCGCTTTTTTACGGTATCATAGGACAGACCCAGGCTGGCGGCGATTTCCCGAACTGTCATACCGCCGTAGTATTTCATACGGATGATCTCCGCGTCCTCCGGCTTCAGGGCAGCCATGGCCCGCTCCAGGTCAACCCGCGCCTCTGCCAACTCCGAAATGGACATGGGGTCTTCCAACGGAGTGTCCAGCTGCTCATCCCACAGGACATTTTTTCGGTAACGACTGATGGAGAGATTCCGCATGATCTGCGCCAAGTAGGTAGCCAAGGTGCCTTTCTTCGAATCGAACCGCTCCCGATGGATGTAAAATTCCAGAAATGTATCATTGACGCACTCTTTGATATCCTCCGGATTTTTCAGATGATGCTCCGCCACATGCCAAAGAAGTCCAGTGTACTGTTCCACCATCGCTGCCATTCCCGTATGTGGGTCACAATCCAGCATACGCAGCAATTCCTGTTCTGAATATTTTCTTAGGGACGTTTTCATCGCTATGTATTATCCTCCAAGTTTAGAATACTTCTATAAATGAGGCTCATCGGTAGAATGAGTGGGTGGAAAAAACTGAACAAGCCCTTGGCAAGACAGGGGAAACGACTATGATTAAGTTGCGAAACAAAAATCATGGAAGAAGGCCCCCCAAGTGCGAGCCAAGAAGCTTGTTCAGACTATCATCGGAAGCGCCGGTTTTGTCCTGGAGGACATCACCGTCAATCCCGAGATGAACGAAATAAATATCGCCGTGCGGCCAACTAAGCACGAGCAGTGCCGGTGCGGAATCTGTCATCGCAAGGCGGCGCGGTACGACAAGGGGCGCGGACGTCGGCGTTGGCGCGCCCTGGACATAGGCGGAAGCAAAGTATATATTGAGGCAGACGAGCCACGGGTACGCTGCCGGAAACATGGCGTGGTGACAGCATCGGTTCCCTGGGCACGACACA
>OFGB01002031.1_pt1 | contig 11400 bp, 7 predicted proteins | sample 1521491 | NCBI WGS metagenome assembly OFGB01 (sample SAMEA3504095, study PRJEB24116) | mouse gut metagenome | biome: mouse gut; feature: mouse-associated habitat; material: faeces | place: Denmark | collected 2011
TTTCGAAGTGAAATGACTATCGACCATGACATACCGTACGGACGCCAGACCATAACCGACGCTGACGTGGCGGCGGTGAACGAGGCTCTCGGCGAATTGCGCGCCCGCTTCGGAGCGGACGTGATCCCGGAAGGCGTCATGCTGGGGAATTGGCCCGGAGGCCAATCCCTGATGTTTAACATATCGGGAATGCTGCGTGCCGCGGCGGATGAGGTTTCTCCGCAAGTTCTGCGCGCCATGGTCGACGAGCAGGGTATGCCGTTGATGGCAAAGCAGGTTCTGGAGTGCCGCATCGGCGCGTATTGTGAGGAAATCGGCTTTGCGGGCGCAGCGTTGAACCTCCTCAGGGACAAGGTATTGGAGGAACATCCTGAACTTGACGCTTCATTGGCGGCGTGCGCGAACCGGGCCGACGCGGATGCCGTGCTGGAGCCGGCCATGCCTGCCCTCAGGGAATTTGTGCAGTTGCGTCATGCTGTGCGCAACGCTGAAATTCAGGCAAAAGACGGTGCGGTTGCAAAGTTGGCCCAGGCCACGGGACTCAGTGAAGCCGTCATTCGCGAGCGGACGAACTGGACCAAGCTGGAAAGTTCTTTTACGTACCTGAGGACCGATATTTTTAAGGGGGAAAAACCGCTTCACGGCGATGAACTCAATGCCGCTTTCAAACAGATTGCGGACAAATTCGCGCAGCAGAAGACGGAACTTTTCAATTCGGCGGACGGGCTTGGACTGTCCGCAAGGCTCGCCGATTCCTGGAAGGAGGACGCGCTTAAGACGGACACGCTGAGCAGGGGGGACATGTTCAGAGAGTTCCATGCCGCAGGTTCCGGGATTGATGCGTCCTCCCTGCTGGCGGCCTTGAACGCGCCCGCCGGAGAATTCACGGATGAGGAAATATTCGGCTTGATCGAAAGCCTGGCCATGAAAATCCATGGGATCCTGACTTCCCGGTACAGCGCCGCTGAGTGGGCGGAGATCGGTGCGGACGGGCAGAATCTCGCTCAATTTTATGCGGCGCAGGCCATGCTTGATGCCGTTCCCGGCCTGGCGGAGGCGCTGGCGGCCCGGCCACGGCTGGTTGAAGGTTTCATTGATCGGGCTTCCGAGCAGTTTTCGCAGGGATTGAAAGGAAGCGCCGGCAGTGATCCGTCCATACAGGCGCAGAGCATGGTTCAACGCATGAGTTCAGTCATCGGGAAACTGATGCTGCTTGATCTGCCCGCTTCGACCGCAGAGCATAATGACGCCCTTGCCGCTTCGCTGGGCAAGGCGGAGATGTCCCTTCCCCATTTGCAGGCGCTGGATCACGCCATCGCGGATATGCGGGAGCGATTCGGGACGGACTGCCTGCCCGCCGGAGATGCCGGCCAGGCATTGCGCGGCTGGGATTCGGGAAAGAGCGAACGCGTTTCTTCCCTGCTGTCGAAGGCGGTGCGCGCTTCCGAAACGCCCGTTTCGTCCAGAGATATGGCCGCTCTGTTCAACGCCAGCGCCCGCGGCGCCGCTGCCTACGGGGCTTTTCGCGGGTTGCTGAACGAAATGGCGCAGGGGTTGGGGCTTCAGCTGGAGCCGGATCAACTTTCCCAGGCGGCGCTCGCGCTGCGGCAACGCCATCCTGAGCTCGCGGATGCCGTTGAGAGAGCGGAAAACCGCGCCGCCCTGGCGGAACTGTTGCGCAATCTTCCTGACGCGCCCGCGTTACTGCGCCTCGAACATGACGTCAAGACGGCGTGGGACGAAGGAATGGCGGCCATATTCAGTTCCATGAGCCGAACCACAGGACTGCCCGAAGCCGAAGTCAGGCAGCTTCTTGATTTACGCGAAATCGACCAGAGCGGAAAATTCGGATATTTGCGGCAGGATATCCGTGAACGCAGCCGTGATAGGAGCAAAGCCCCTGACGGCAGCATTCCGGAGAATGAAATCCGCGCAGGCTATCAGCGCATTGTGGACACTTTTCTCGCGGGCAAGGAAGGGCTTTGGACTTCAGTGGAGCGGCTCGGCCTCTCGCCGGAGCTGGCGGCGCGCCGGCGAAGCGAGATATTGACCAGTTCCACCCTGAAGAAGGCCGGATTTTTGCAATCCTGCTCAACCGTTGCGGAGCGCATGGACGCGTCGGGCCTGCGTACCGGTCTTGGTGAACCGGGTCTGAGCAATATTGAATTGTTCGGCCTGTTCCGCTCTCTCGGCGCGCAGCTTGACGAAAGAGCTCATGCGGTCTTTTCCGCGGAGGAATTCCGCGACATGGGGTCTGATGAACTTTCGGCCATTAACCGTTTTGCGCGGGAAGCCTTCCTGGATCGCAATCACGACCTTCAGGATTCCATGCGCGCACAGTCTGATCGTATGCGCGTTCTGTTTGCCGAAGGCGAGGAACTGCTGATGCAAATCCAGACGCGCATGGGCAGAGTTTCGCATGAGTCGCCGGAAATGGCCGCGCTTCAGGCGGAATACGCCTCGGTATCTTCAGCCATGAGCATCATTTCCACCGTGGTGAATATGGAAGAGTAAGCCGGGCCGCATTCCCCGCGGGCGGGGCGTCGCTCAAAGCTCGCTGCGCCCGCGCCTCCGGCGGTCAAGGTTATTATCAACACCACGCTATAATAGAGCCTGGAGTAAAAATCATAAAGGGAGTTCTGATGAACGCACGAGAACTTGTCGCCGAACTTGGCGTGAAACTGGGCATCTCATTGGAATTGAGTGAAGCCGGAACCTGCCGTGTTCACTTCGATAACGACGATGTGGATTTTGAACAGGCAGGGAACGCCTTGTATATCATGGCGGATCTGGCTTCCGCGGCGGGACGCGAAGACAGCTACGGGCGGCTGCTCACGGCCAACAGCCTCGGCGCGGAAAGTGGCGGCGCGTGCATCGGGCTGGACGCGGGACGGGATACCTTCACCATGTATAAGGTTCTTCGTGGCGACCTGAACTATGAGGGCTTCGAGGCAGAGCTTGCGCTGTTCGTCAAGGCGCTCCGCTATTGGAAGGAATGGCTCGCCCTGTCGCCCGCGTCCCCCCCGTCGGCTTCCACTGCGGTGCAGGCAGGAGCTTCGCCTTTTACTGCGGGAATGCTCAGGATTTAGTGCCCTTGCTGTGTGAAAAAAGCCCGGTGCTTCTTGCTGCGTTCAAGGAGCGTCGGGTTTTTTGTGTGTTTCAGAACAGTGTTGCGGCAGCCAGTGCAAAGAGTTTCATGCACGCTTTGTGTTTCGCCCCAGAACGATCCATCCCGCCAGGCAGAACAGCCCGGCCAGAAGGCTGATGACGGCGGTGGAGACAATGGGGTCGGTCCATAATCCGCTGATCAGCATGGCGAAACTGCCGCAAAGTACGGCCGCACTGCCGATGAGCGAGGCCACGGTACCGGTATCACTGTCAAGCCGGGTCATGAGGATGATGGTTGAGGGCGGCCGGATTGCGGTGGAACAGAACGTGATGGGCAACATCAGGGCGGCGAACCGGTATGGCCCGGCATGGCCGAACAGAAGCAGCAGGGCGGCCCCCCCGCCGCAATCACGGCGAAGCAGGTGATGATCAGGCCGTTTTGCGGCAATTCGCGCAGAACCCGGGGGTAGAGCGTGGGGCCAAGTACGGAAGCCAGTGCGTTGGCGCAGAAAAAGGCGCTGTATAACTGGGGGCTGACGCCGAAGTTCTGTTGGTACACATAGGCCGATGTGGCCAGAAAGACCATGATCGGCATGCCGGCGATGGAGAAGATGACAAGCAGGGCGGAAAATCGGCCGTGCCCCAAGACAAAGATGATACGTCCCAGTGATTTCAGGGCCGGGCCTTCGGTAGGGCGTTCCAGTGATTCGCGCAGGGGCAGCATACCCAGCCAGGCAAGCGCTCCGCAGACGACGAAAGCCCAGAAAATACCGCGCCAGGAAATAAAGGCCAGCAGAAAGCCGCCCAGCACCGGGGCAATCATGGGCGCAATCAGCATCATGGTCTGGATGGTGGTGAGCACGTTTTCCATGGTGCGGCCCTTGAACACGTCTTTGGTAATGGCCATGGCCACGGCGCTGACCGCGCCACTGCCTACAGCCTGGACAACGCGTCCGGCGATGAGCGTCCAGATATCGGTGGAAAGCGCGCACAATACGCTTGAGGTGAGATACAGCGCCAACCCGGACAGAATGACGGGGCGTCGGCCGTATTTGTCGCTGAGCGGCCCCCATATCAGCATGGACAAGGCGAAAGAGAACATGAAGCCCATGAGCGTGAGGTTGGTGAGGCCTGGCGCGGCCTGAAAGTAATCGGCCATGATGGGCAGGGCGGGGAGAAAGAGATCGGTGGAGAGGGGGGTGAAGGCGCTGAGGAAGGCGAGATAGACGATCAGAGCCTTTCTGCCCAGGCTGTAAGCCGGGCAGGTGTCAAACGTGCGGTCGGTATCCATGGGAAGTGTCCCTTCAGAGAGGCGCGATGCGCCGAAATTCAGGTGGCCCGGGACGGGGGGGCGCCCGTGCGGTGGACGCGGACGCGGGACAAAATTTGATGAGCTTTGGTATAGAATTGCCTGAACACCATGTCAAAGCGAAAAGGAAAAGAAAATGTTACAAAAAATTAAGCTTTGTTGCAGGATAGTGTTGAACATATCCTTGATCGCCGGAGGCGCGAGCGTTAGGGAGCTTTGAGCGACGCCCCCCGCCGCATGGTAAGGCGGCATGGAGGGGGCGGCGCCTTTGCTTGAAAGTTATACCAAATTATAATATATTGAAATATCTTATAAAAAATACCATTGAGCAGAAAGAAAACTCAAGAGTGACTGCTACGGCAAACCATGTCCGGAGAAGAATGCAATTCTTGCTTCCCCTGTACTATTCAACTGGACGTCTGCGGATTTTCCCATCGCGGCACATTTTCAGAGAGGGGGTCAACCTGAAAACCCGTGATACGCTGTGCGGAACCAGTATTATCGGAATCAAAAATCATTCCGGTACTGCGTCCCTCTTTATGTACAGGAGAACACCGCATGGCCCGTCACCACCCGTCAGCTCCCTCAGCACAGCAAGCGCCCGCACAGGCCGGGCGACACGAGGCTCCCGTCACCTTTGACGCCTTTGTCTCAAGCATCTATCTGCCGCATGTCAAACTCCGCAAGCGGAGCTGGCGCGTGGATGAGCGCATTGCCCGACAGCACCTTTCTCCGGCATTCGGCGCACGGGAACTTGCCGACATACAACGCCACGAAGTGGAGGACTGGCTGCACGGACTGTCAGCCGGGGGGCTGGCCCCGGCCACCTGCAACCGTATTCTGGCGGTTTTCAAGACCATCTGTTCTCTGGCCGCAATGCGCGGCCTTCTGCCCGCCGGGCAATCCCCATGCGCGGGCGTGTCTTCCTTCAAAATCCATACGCAGCGGGAACGCTACCTCTCACGGGAGGAAGCGCAGCGGCTCATGCGGGCATTGGAAAACAGCAAGCATCCGGAGGCCTTTGCCCTTCGTCTGCTCCTGCTGACCGGAGCGCGGAAGAGCGAAATCCTCAAGGCCCGCTGGGAACATGTTCGCCTGGAACTGCGGCTGCTCATCGTGCCGCTGTCCAAATCCGGCAGGCCGCGCCATATTCTCCTGTCCGACGCCGCATTGGACGTTGTTCGCGCCATGCCCCGCACTCCCGGCAATCCGTGGCTGTTCCCCGGCCATGCTCCGGGAAAGCCGCTTTCCGATCTCTATCTGTTCTGGAACAGACTGCGGCGGGACTTGGGGCTTGCCGATGTGCGCATCCACGATCTGCGGCATACCTTCGCCTCTTTTCTCGTGAATGCGGGGCATTCATTGTATGAGACGCAAAAGATGCTGGGGCACAGCGATCCCCGAACCACCATGCGTTATGCCCATCTGGGGCAGGCGTCCCTGCTGGCGGCGGCTGAAACCGTGAGCGGCTTTTTCACTCCGTCCGAACCCGGCGACAGCATACCGGACGTTTTTCCTTCGTCCGCCGGAAGAATTCTTGTTTGGGAGAAGACGCACTCCGCCCGCATGGGGAAGAGAGAATAAGGACGCGGGGCGGCACGCCCCGTGAGAAGACAGCGGACGAAAATATCCTTGGCTACGGGAGGCGCAAGCGAACCGGCCATGCCGAAGCAAAGGCACACGTCACGCGCAGTGCCACGCTTTTACAGCACCTGTCCGGACTGCTCATTGACAGACACAATGTCGATGAATGCTTGGAAAGCAATACATTAAAGCGTGCTTGTTGGCAATATCAGCTTTTTGAGAAAAATTTTCTCTGTCTCTTTTGCCTGAAAAAACTCCGTAAATTCATGGAGATTCATCTTTTTGCCCATCCTTTTGCCCGCAAGAAATCGACATTGTGTCTGTCAGTGATTTTTCCGTGTTTTACGACATCCCCTCAATGCCCTGGAGGAAAAAACATGCCTGCCGTCACGCATGCACACACGAGCACACCCGGAAGTGCGGGATTCGGAGCCGCCGTGCAGTTGTTGCGAGCACAGGCACAGAGTCTGAACCTTGCGGCCGGCGCTTTGGGCAAGGTCTTTGCGGACTTTGCCGGGAGGATGGGAGCGGTTCCGGGGCGCATTCTGGTAGCCGGAGCCGGTGCAAATGACTGCGCCGCGCGCCATACGGCGCGCAGGTTTTCCTCTTCAGGCATTCCCTCGCTGTTTGTCGGAACGGATTCTTTCAGCGGGAGCGGGATCAGCTGGCTGGCATCTCCGGGCGACGCCATGCTTCTGTTTGTCACTCGGGAAGAGTGCGCGTTTCAGGAAGAAGTCATGTTTATGACCTCGCGCATGGATATCCCCCTGTTCCTGATCACGGATCAGGAACATGCCCCGGACGTGAACCGCCATACGCTGAAACTGTCCGGCAGTCTGTCTTCCCTTGTCGGCCAAGGCGAGGTTTCTCCCCTGATCTATATGGCGCTGGGAGAAGCGCTGGCGTGGGAGATACGCCGCATACGAGGTGTGAAAGACGCCTTCGGGGATGCGGCAAAAACGCTGGGCGGCAGTCGCTTCCGCCGGGTGAGCGAAATTATGCGCAAAGGGGCGGAACTGCCCCTGTTGAAAGGAGATGCCGTGCTGGCTGAAGCGCGGACCCTGCTGCGCAGACATGCGCCCTGCGTGGTGGGAGTGATGAAAAAGGACAAACTCTCCGGCGTGATCTCCGATGCGGATTTTCGCCGCATGGGCAGCCGCATAGAGCTGGACGCTCCGGTCACAAAGGTGATGCGGGCTCCCGCCGCCACGCTGACCGAGGAAGATTCCGTAGCCGAGGCATTGCGCCTTCTGCGGGAAAACGGCGCCGCCGCCCTGTTTGTACTGCGGGATCGCCGCCCCGTTGGCATGGTCGGGCCCTATGACTGCCTCAAGGCGTGAGGGGGAAATATGAAAGTGGTCATTTTTGCCGGTGGATTGGGGTCGCGCCTTTCCGAAGAGACAGGGGAACGGCCCAAGCCCATGGTGGAAATCGGAGGCAAGCCTATCCTCTGGCATATCATGAAAACATATTCCTACTATGGCTTTCATGAATTCATCGTGCTGACAGGTTATCTCTCTCATGTCATCAAGGATTATTTCATCAATTACTATACCCGGTATTCCGATATTACCGTTGATATGCGGGATCATAACGTGACGTTGCATGCCGCGCGGGAAGAACCCTGGCGCGTCACCATGCTCTATACGGGTGAACAGACCATGACCGGATCCCGTCTGAAAAAGGCGGAAGCATATCTGAAAGGGGAAACCTTTCTGCTGACCTATGGGGACGGCCTGTCTACCGTCAATATTCCGGATTTGATCGCATTCCATAGAAAATGCGGAAAAATCGCCACACTTACCGCCGTGCAGCCGGAAGGGAAGTTCGGCGCGCTGGGGCTGGCGGAAGGCGATATTGTCAAATCCTTTCAGGAAAAACCCAAGGGCGACGGGGCATGGATCAACGGCGGTTTCATGGTGTGCGAACCAGGAATTTTTGACCACATTCCCGCCCATAGCGACAGCGTGGTGTTTGAAACAGGCCCTCTGCGCGCCCTCAGCGCGAGGGGTGAACTGGCGGCCTACAGGTACAGCGGTTTCTGGCATGCCATGGACACGCTGAAGGACAGGCGCGAACTGGAACACATGTGGAAAAACCATAAGGCCCCCTGGGCTCTCTGGGAAAAAAGCGGACAGGAGGCATCATGAATTCGGCATGGCGTGAAAGCGTACTGAACCTTGTTCGGCAGATGCCGGAAGAACCAGCCCCTTTCGAGCCGGGCAAAACGCCGGTTCCTGTTTCCGGCAAGGTTGTCGGCATGCGCGAGCTTGAGCTGATGACCGAGGCCGTGCTGGACGCATGGCTGACGTGCGGACGTTTTAATGAGCAGTTTGAGCGGCAGTTGGGAGAGTACCTGGGCGTCCGCCATGTACTGACGGTCAATTCAGGCTCTTCAGCCAATCTGTTGGCTCTTGCGGCTCTTACCTCTCCGGAACTTGGCGAGCGCGCCGTCAAGCCCGGGGACGAAATCATCACCGCCGGGGCCAATTTTCCCACAACCATTGCGCCCATTTTTCAGACAGGGGCGACGCCCGTCTTTGTGGATGCCGAACTGTACACCTGGAACGCCGACATTTCCATGCTGGAAAAAGCGCTTTCGCCCAAAACGAAGGCGGTTATTCTGGCGCACTCTCTTGGCAACCCCTTTGACGCCGCAACGGTCAAAACATTTTGCGAGGAACATGGGTTGTGGTTTGTGGAAGATGCGTGCGACGCCCTGGGCGCGACGCTGGGCGGCAAGCACGTGGGAACCTTTGGCGATTTCGGTACACTTTCCTGTTACCCGGCCCACCATATTACCATGGGTGAGGGCGGAGCGGTCTATACCAGCAGCGCCAAACTTGCGGAGCTGGCGCGTTCCTTCCGTGACTGGGGCCGCCACTGCCATTGCCGCACAGGGCAGGACAACGCCTGCGGGCACCGCTTTGATGGTCAATATGGCGAACTGCCGCGTGGCTATGATCATAAATATGTGTATTCGCACATTGGCTATAATCTGAAAATTACCGATATGCAGGCCGCCTGCGGCGTGGCCCAGCTTGAACGACTGCCCGATTTTGTCAGAGCCCGGCGCGAGAACTGGCTGTTTCTGCGCGAGCGTATGGGGAACTGCCCGTATCTGCAATTTGAATCCGAGCTTTCAACTGCCCGGGCCTCCTGGTTCGGCTTCCCGCTGCTTCTTTCGGAAGATGCGCCCATCAGTCGTCTGGAGCTTCTGCGCGGTCTTAATGAACATAAAATCGGCACTCGCCTTCTCTTCGCGGGCAATGCCGTGCGACAGCCGTTCCTTCCGGGGCAGCACTTCCGCGTGGTGGGCGAGCTGACCAACACCGACGCCATCATGAACCGCGGGTTCTGGATCGGCGTGTACCCCGGCCTGAGTCGGGAAATGCTGGACTATGCCGCACAAACTCTGAGCGACCTGCTTGGAGGCAAACGATGAAGTCTTTTCTTGCCCCCTCATTCTGGCAAGGAAAAAGGGTATTTTTGACCGGGCACAGCGGGTTCAAAGGAAGCTGGCTGACGCTCTGGCTTCATCGCCTTGGCGCGGAGCTTTATGGGTATTCTCTGCTGGAGGACGATACGCAAAAAGAACGTTTTCGTGTGCTCAATCCCCTGCTGGAACAGCGTATTGCCGGCATTGGGCATCTGGAAGACGTGACGGAATCCATGGCGAGGTTCAGGCCGGATGTGGTCATTCATCTTGCCGCTCAGCCGCTTGTTCGTTTGTCGTATGCTGATCCGGTCGGAACTTTTGCCACGAACGTCATGGGCACAGCGCATGTTCTGGAGGCCGTGCGGCAGTGTGACTCCGTGCGTTGCGCGCTGCTTGTTACCACGGACAAGGTTTATGAAGATCAGCATTGGCCTTGGGCTTATCGCGAAAACGACCGGCTTGGCGGGTATGATCCCTACAGCGCCAGCAAGGCGGCGGCTGAACTGGTGTGCGCATCATGGCGATCCAGCTTTCTGGCGGAGGCGGGTGTCACGGTTATGACGGCAAGAGCGGGCAACGTCATCGGCGGCTGGGACTACGCGCGGGATCGGCTGATCCCGGACATGGTGCGCGCCTTTACCGCAGGACAGACGGTGACGTTGCGCAATCCCCATGCCGTTCGCCCCTGGCAGCATGTGCTTGAGCCTCTGGCAGGCTATCTTCTTCTGATCCGCCGCGCTTTTGAACATACGGATCTGTCGGGTGCATGGAATTTCGGCCCGGATTCGGATCAGGTGAAGACTGTCTCATGGATGGCCTGCCACTTTGCCATGGCATGGGGGAAACGCGAAGAACATGCTCCCCCTTCAGTTCCCAGGCAGGAAGATGCCTCTTGCTCTCAACCACATGAGACGGAGCTTCTGCTGCTCAGCAGCGCAAAGGCCCGGCAACAATTGGGTTGGCATCCTGTTTTGGATGCTGATGAGGCTCTGAACTGGACGGCGGACTGGTATCATCGAGTGACAAAAGGTGAGGATGCCCTTGCCGTATGCGAAGAACAGATTCAGGCTTATACGGAAATGCTTCTCCACCATGAGACACCGGAGAGCAGCGCAGACCTTCATGGAACATGGTTATGAGTCGGGCATACCTGATTTGGGCCCCTCCTTTTTGTGGTAGTGCCGGAGTCCGTGCGCTGTATAAGCTGGCGGCAGTTCTTCGCGAACATGGACAGCGCGTCAGGCTCTGGTCGTGGGGAGATACCCGGCAACCCGGTTTTGATTATGCGGAACACTGTACCTCACAGATGCGGGAAGAAGATATCGTTATCTATCCTGAAACCGTAAAGGGAAATCCCCTTCAAATACGCAACGTGGTTCGCTGGATACTCTTTTTTCCGGGGAGGCTTGGCGGGGAAAGCTGTTATCATCCGAGTGAAAAGGTTTTTACCTGGAGCGAAGAGTATTACGCCGGCGCTCCCAAACTCACTGTCGACATTATCGATCGGAAACTGTTTTTTGATGCCGGACTGCCGCGTACCCGTGACTGCACCTTTGTCCACAAGGGGGGGAAGTGGAAAAATCTGCCCGAACTGGAGGGCCTTACGGAAATTACCATGCAGTGGCCGGAGACTCGCGAAGAACTTGCGCACCTTTTACAGACCACGGCAACCCTGTCTTCATGGGACGACCACAGCGCCATTTGCGCTGAAGCATACTGCTGCGGCGCAAAAGTCAGGATTATTACGGAAGCGGGATACCGTGATTTTGCACCGGATATAGGGGCTGAGTCTGACATATTTGAGCGGGAGATTGCCTTTTTCATCTCAGAAACTCAATCCATGAATTATACAGGCAATATTCAGCCCTTGCCTATCGGTCATGAAGCCAGATTACGCAGACTAAAATGCAAGCAGCGTGTGTTTTATTCTTTGTCTGAAATTTTTCCCTTGTCTTTTTTT
>OFGB01002036.1_pt1 | contig 11384 bp, 9 predicted proteins | sample 1521491 | NCBI WGS metagenome assembly OFGB01 (sample SAMEA3504095, study PRJEB24116) | mouse gut metagenome | biome: mouse gut; feature: mouse-associated habitat; material: faeces | place: Denmark | collected 2011
GCCGCAATACAAAAATACTCCGTGATTATATTATCACAAACAAACCAATTTGGAAAGAAAAAAGAATTTTAGTACAAATCTCGCCTATCACACCCTTTGGGCGCTAAGAAGGGAATGCAGAACCAGAAAAATATACGACATCAAGCATTTCCAAAATATCCGTATGGAATACCGCAAGGGCTATATTTTTTACTACCGTCTGCAAAACAACAATCGTAAGCGCCGCCCAAAGATACAAATTCCTGTACCGCATTCCAATATTTAACCTCCCATCCGACAAATACTCTGCCGTATGAGAAACCATATACCAAACATAAACTACCGCGCCGTACGGCACAACCGGATGGTACCAAAAAGACGCCCTCACTTTTCCTGCCAGCAGCATCGTCACAGCTCTTGTCCCGCCGCATCCCGGACAATATAATCCCGTAACAACCCGGAACATACATGGCGTGGTGAATTTTTCCAGCACAGAAGCGGGCAAAACGCTCCAAATCCCAAAAAGCAGAAAACCCATACCCAAAAGATACCATCCTATTATATATAAATCACATTCGAGGCGCATTCTTTTTTTATCATTCATTCCAAACACAATCCCATTTTATCAACTTGAGTTTTTTTATGATTCTGTTATAATATACAAAACGCAAAAAGGAGCTGTACTGATTTATGAACATACCAGCAAAAGAACTGAAACGCCAGGCCCGATCAGCGCTTATGGGACGCTATACCAAACCAATGACGGCATACGCCATAACGCAGCTGATTGTTATGGGAGCCAATTTCCCGTTTGAACTGATGCTAAAAAGCAACCCCACCATACTGCAAATGGTACTGTCCGGGCTCGCCGCCATTATCATTTCATTCCTTTCGGGAGTTTTTATCTGCGGGCAGCTTTTTATCCACCTGAATATGGCGCGCGGAAAACAGGCGCACCGAACCGATGTATTCCGCTTTTTTACGCGCCGTCCCGACCGGATTATCCTTTCGGGAATGCTCATAACCTGCATGTCGCTTGCCGTCACAATCCCTGCCATAGCCGTTTCCGTTTTTGCACTCCGTTCGGATTCTACGTCTTACTATATTTCGGCAGTTTTCATCTGGATCGTTACTTTGATCCCGCTGCTTGTCATCACCTATACTTACAGCCTGAATAACTTTCTGCTGATTGAACGGCCAGACGAGGGCATTCGGAATATTTTCCGGCTGAGCCGCCATATGATGAGAGGAAAGAAAGGCCGCCTGTTTTATCTGAACCTAAGTTTCTTTGGAATGCTGCTTTTATGTACGCTCTCCCTGGGGATCGGGCTTTTGTGGGTAATACCTTACCGAAACCAGACTCTTACGGCATTTTACCTTAATCTGGCAGATGAAAAGGGAGAAGCCGCACTCTGATGCAGCCTCTCCCTAGCTTAATGTACAAAGATACGTTTGATCCGTCTTAACAGCGTGCGGAACGGATGCCTGGCATGTTCCGCAAACTTTTTTAATTCCGCTATCTCTTTTTTCAGTTCCTGGTTTTCCTGGAACAAACTGATGCTTGACGCCCCGACAAACCGCACAATATCATCTAACAGATAGGGATTGTCTTTTTCCCATTTTGGCAAATCCTTTATCGTATTGTCAAACAATTCCGCGCCGGGCTCATGCAGATATTCTTTTGCAACCTTTCGGTTATCGTCCCCATAATAATCAAGCATCTGGGCAATTTCTTCCTGGGAATACATATCGCACGGATAATTTTTTTCAGAAGACGGGGCGCATTTGCGCAGGCTTTCAATAAAAAAGACTCTCACGCTCCGCTCTTTCATCTCAGGGAAAACGTTCAGCAAACGCTTGATTTCATGCGTATTCCCGTATAATCCCGTATTTAAAATATCCTGCTTAATATTGTATTCGCCTGTCAGGGTAAGGCCAATCGCAGAAAGGAAATCCGCATATATGTTTCCTCCTTCAAAACGATTGCTTTCAAAACGCCTGACCGTTATATTTTCTTTTCCCACAATGGAAGAAAGATGCTCTAATTTACCGTAATAATCCAGTCTGACCTCGCGGTTTACCTGCGCGTAATACTCGTCGAACGTATACTGTGTAAGCGTCCCCTGCTTAATCTGCTGGTTCCAGAGTGAAGACATAAATTTGTCCTGGCGCCTGAGATATACGATAATATGCAGCGCAAAACCGCTTTTATCCGCCTCTTCCTTTAATTCGGCCATCAACGTTTTTTTGGTCTGATCCATATGCCGCCAGATATCTTCATCGGAAAGGATGATATTATCGTATGTCCGGAACAATTCATGCAGTTTTTGCATTCCTCCTTTGTAGTTCGCGGCCTCTTTTTCCTTATCCCTCGTTCCGTTCTCATCCGTAATCATCCCAAACAGGAAATGGCCGTTGCGGACTTTGGCCACGCTTTTATACGAATATGGAAAAAGAGGATAGCAATACCCCTGCTTCTCAAGCAGTTTTTCATTGTCCACACAAAAATTCTGAATGGAAGTTGTCCCCGTTTTAGGCGTCCCAATATGGACATGTAATGTTTTCATCCTGCACTCCTTTTACACTCACTCATTATTTAAGATATTTTTCAATCCCCTGCAAAATCTGATTTACGCATTCTTCCACGTCATAGCGTTCCGCATCCACAACTATATCCGGATGTTCCGGCGCTTCATACGGACTTGTAATCCCGGTAAAATCAAAAATCTTCCCGGCGCGCGCCGCTTTGTAAAGACCCTTGACATCACGCCGTTCACACTCCTGCAGAGAAGTGCTGACATACACCTCGATAAAATTATCCCCGATAATCTGCTTCGCCTTCCTCCGGTCGGAGCGGTACGGTGAAATAAACGCGGTTAAAACAATCAGCCCCGCGTCGTTTAAAAGCTTCGATACCTCGGCAATCCGGCGGATATTCTCAATCCTGTCCTTTTCACCAAAGCCCAGATTTTTATTTAAGCCCATCCGGACGTTGTCCCCATCCAAAAGCATGGTATGTTTACCCATGGAAAACAGCCGTTTCTCAAGGGCGTTGGAAATTGTGGATTTCCCTGAGCCGGATAAACCGGTCATCCAAATCGTAATGGCCCTCTGGTTCAGCTGGCTCTCCCTTAATTCCCTCGTCACATCCATATTGTGCCAGGTCAGGTTGTTTTCTTTTGTAATGTTATGTGCGACAACACCGCAGGCGCTCGTCATATTGGTCAGCCGGTCAATCAAAATCAAAGATCCCAGATCCTTATTGCCGGAAAACTCGTCGAATACGATTTTACTGCCGACGGAAATCTCGCACAGCGCAATTTCATTTTTCTCGATCGAATCAGCCGGAAGCTCCGCCCCCGTATTTACGTCTATTTTATGCTGAATGCCCATTACCGTAGCCGGAACCTGCTGCGTGCCGATTTTTAAGTAAAAATTCTTCCCGGCCGAAAGCGCGTTGTCGTCCATCCACAAAATAGAAGCCGCAAACATGGAGCCTACTTTTAACGGATAATTTTTTTCCAGGACGCATCCCCTTGAAACGTCGATTTCCGTATCTAAGGATATGGTAACGGCGCATCCTTTTTCGCTGCGTGCCACTTCCCTGTCGCCCTGCAGGATAGAAGTTACCTTCGCCGTTTCCCCGCTTGGCAGAACGGTGATTTCATCGCCCACGGCAACGCTTCCGGAAGCAATCTGCCCTGCAAACCCCCGGAACGTATGATCCGGACGGCAGACTCTTTGTACCGGCATGGAAAAGTTTTTGTTGCCGCCCTCTTCGGACACGTCTACATTTTCCAGGTATTCTAACAGCGTGTTTTTGTGATACCACGGCATCCGGCCTGATTTTGCGGTAATATTGTCCCCCTCCGTCGCCGAAAGCGGGATAATGCGGATGCTTTCATAGCGAAATTCCGCCATCAGAAGCTTAATATCTTTTTCAATGGCGCGGAACCGATCCTGCCTGTAATCTACCAGATCCATTTTGTTGACGGCAAATACAAAATGCTTGATTCCCATCAAGTTGCAGATCCGCGCATGACGCTTGGTCTGCGTCAGGACGCCCTGGCTTGCGTCCACTAATATCACACAGAGTGAAGCAAACGACGCCCCCACCGCCATATTCCGGGTATATTCTTCATGACCGGGCGTATCCGCTACGATAAAGCTGCGGTTCTCGGTTGTAAAATAACGGTATGCCACATCAATCGTAATCCCCTGCTCGCGTTCCGCCATCAGCCCGTCTAACAACAGAGAATAATCGATCCCGCCGCCTGCCTGTCCCACTTTGGAATCCAGCTGAAGCGCCTTTTCCTGATCGGCAAACAAAAGCTTCGCATCGTAAAGCATATGCCCAATCAGGGTGGATTTCCCGTCGTCCACGCTGCCGCAGGTAATAAATTTCAATAAATCATTCTTCATATTAAAAATACCCCTCACGTTTTCTTTTTTCCATACTGGACGCGCCGCCGTCCGAATCGATCACACGGCTTGTCCGCTCCGATTCCACCGCTCCCAAAGTCTCGTCAATAATTGCATCGAGCGTAGCCGCATCCGATTCCACGCCGCCCGTCAGCGGATAACAGCCAAGCGTCCGAAAGCGCACCATTTTGCGTTCTACCGTCTCGCCCGGGCGCAGCTTGATCCGATCGTCATCTACCATAATAATATTGCCGTCGCGGTAAATTACCGGACGTTCCTTTGCAAAATACAGCGACACAATCGGGATTTCCTCACGCCGGATATACTGCCAGATATCTTTTTCAGTCCAGTTGGACAGCGGGAACACGCGGATGCTTTCGCCTTTGTTGATCCGGGTATTAAATAACTTCCACATCTCCGGCCGCTGGTTCTTCGGATCCCAGGCATGGCTGGCGTCCCGGAATGAAAAAATACGTTCCTTAGCGCGCGACTTCTCTTCGTCGCGCCTGCCGCCGCCAAACGCCGCCGTAAACCCGTACTTGTCTAAAGCCTGCTTAAGCGCCTGTGTTTTCATAATATCCGTATAAGCCGAACCGTGGTCAAACGGGTTAATCCCCTGCGCCACGCCGTCCTGGTTGATGTACTCGAGCATCTCGATCTGAAGATCCTCTGCAATCTTATCGCGAAATGCAATCATCTCTTTGAATTTCCAGGTCGTATTGACGTGCAAAAACGGGAACGGCGGCTTCTCCGGATAAAATGCTTTCATTGCCAGATGCAGCATTACGGAAGAGTCCTTGCCTATGGAATAGAGCATTACGGGCTTTTCACATTCTGCAGCAACTTCGCGCATAATATATATGGCTTCTGCTTCTAATTCGTCTAAATGGTCCATAGTTTTCTCCTTTAAAAAATACTTTACTTATTATTATACTATATATCGCTTATTAAAACCATATTAAGACACCAATATTTGCCATTTTTTTATTATCTGGTGATCAACGTCTTCAACGTTTGGGCAAATAGAGCGTAAATACGCTTCCGGATCCATAGGTACTCTCTACTCCGAGCCTTCCTTCGTGTTTTTCCACAATTTTCATAGAAAGCGCCAGTCCCAGACCGAAGCCCTCTGCATTTCTTGACTTGTCGCACTTATAGAACCTCCTGAATATTTTTTGCATGTTTTCAGGCAAAATCCCAATTCCGTGATCGGTTACTTTTACAAAAACCTCATTCTCTGCTTCTCCCGTCTCCACTTCTACTTCTCCCTGCGGACGGCTGAATTTCACGGCATTTTCCACCAGGTTTTGTATTACAATTGCAATCAGGCTGATATCTCCAGTCGATACCGCATCCTTCAAGTTCAAACGGATACACACGGTATCCTGCGCTTTTTCCTGCTGCTCTTCACAAATAGACTGTACAATTTCTGTCAAATCCAGCATTTCATCCTGCATCTGCACTCTGCCCTGATCCAGCCTGGAAAATTTCAGCAGCTGGGTAATCAGATTGTTGATTCGCTTTGACTGCCGGTACACAACGTCAAGTACCTCACGGTATTCTTCTTCACTTCCGTTTTTTTCCGCATATTCGCACTGTGCCATTACAACCGCGACAGGAGTCCTAAGTTCATGCGCCACATCCGATGTAAACTGCTCCTGCAGCTGGAAGGTCTGTTCTAACCGGTCCAGCATCCTGTTGTTGGCGTTTGCTAAGACTGCAATTTCCCTGTACTGATGATCGCATTTCATCCTCTGGGACATGTCCAGGCTCGACCCTATGCTCTCCGCCGTATGGCACATATCTTTCAATTCTTTCGAAATCCGTTTTGAAAAAACAAACTCAAACGCCAGGATCACGCACAAAATACCAACCAGGCTGATATAAGAAATCATTTCGATTTTGTAATAAAAGCTGTCCGCATCCGATTTTTTCAGTATACCGCGTACAAATACTCCCTTGTATTTTGTCTTTCCCTTTATTTGGGATCTTACCCGTCCAATCCTCACATCCCGAATATAGTACTTTTCCCCATTGCAGACAACGCAGCGCGTCAGTTTATTCCTCACTAAAATTTTTCTGAGATCCCCTTCCGCCTCTTTTGGGTATTCCCCCGCCATAATTTTTTTGCCACGGCGGATCACGACATACCGGATATTTTCATCCTGAAAACGAAACGTATCGGAAATCCTCAGTTCTCCCCCTCGGGTAGATATGTGGTAACGGTTTGCGTCAATACTCTTTCTTAATTCACGTTTGATTTCATAATCAACGGCGGCGCCGGACAAAAACCGAATCATAATCACCATAATCACAGTCATGCCTATCATGGCTATAGCGGGAAATACGGCAATATACCGTATAATGGATACCTGTTTTATTCGTTTTCCTTTAATATATACCCCACCCCTCTGATTGTCTGGATCATTTTAAAATCAAATCCATCGTCGATCTTTTTTCTCAGATACCGGATATATACATCCACCAGATTTGAACTGCCGTACCGGTCTATGCTCCATATATTTGATTCAATCTGCTCCCTGGTAACAACGACATTTTTATTGCGCACCAAATAAAGCAGCACCGCATATTCTTTGGAGGAAAGTTCTATCTGTTTTTCCCCTCTTTTGACCGAACAGGTATTGCAGTCTATGGATAAATCCCCACAGGTATAAATGTTTTCTTTTACATCCACCTTTTTGCGCGTTATCATCCGTACCCTGGCAAGCAGTTCTTTCAATTCAAATGGCTTAACCATATAATCGTCCGCGCCAAGATCAAGTCCCCGGACGATATCGTCTACATCACTCTTTGCGCTCAAAAATAAAATCGGCGTCAAAATGCCTTTTCCGCGTGCTTTTTTTAAAATAGTAAAACCGTCCATTTTGGGAACCATAATATCTAAGATAACGCCATCATATTCCGCCATGCACAAATAATCAAATGCGCATTCCCCATCATAGCAGCTGTCTACCAGGTAGCCTTCCGACTCCAGTTCTTTTACAATAATCCGGTTCATATCCTTTTCATCTTCTACTACCAATAACCGCATATTTCCTCCCACAATTCAGTAAGCCGGACTGTTTTTTAAACAGGCAGGCTTACTTACTTTAAAATATATCCATTCTATAATTTTTCATCTTACAAAACAAACATTAAAACAGAATTAAAGTATAACGGTTTCCGGCATCCGAAACATGATAGAACTATGGCGTGATATGATAAATGGGTACGGCGCATCGGGCTGCGTTGACCGGTACATGGTTTCGTTGTATCAGTCAATTGCTTTTACTCCGTTTTCAGACAGCTTCTTAAGATTTTCATTCATAACATTCAGCGCTTCAGGGGAATGTCCTTCCCATTTTACTACTTCTGCAACAATTTTTAGCGGTTGCTTCGATCGATATGATTTTGTAGGATTTCCAGGGAATTTCTTATCTGTAAGATTGGGATCATTTTCGTAATCTCCCATTGGTTCTATAACATATATCCTTTCTTTTCCGTCTCCTTCTGCTAATTCCGCTCCCCAGACTGCCGCCTCTAAAGTTCCCGCAAAATAAACATATTCTGATTTTCTGTCATCATTATAGTTCTTTTTCTTTCCTGTAATTATGAAATCTCCTATTTTCAAGTCCGCCTTCGTTCCATGAAAAAACGAACCCTGGCTGAATTTAATTTTTTCGTCCATTTGATTTCCTCCTATTACTGCATCCGAACAGGAATTGAAGTTTGGAGACACCTGCTTTATGCCAGCGCTAGGCAAAATTTCGACGGCGATGCGGTGGCATCGTCTAGAAATTTTAACGACGCAATGGTGCGAAGCAGATGGTTCCAGACTTCAATTTCTGTCCGGATGCAGTACTATAGTCTTTCATTATAAACTAAAATAATGCCAATTGCAAAAAATTATTTGGTTCATTGAACTCAATCCTCTACAAAATCTTTGATTGCCGTAAAAAGAGCCAGCTCCCCGCAATGGGAAACTGGCGCGACAAAAATGAATTTATTCTGTTCTCAATCGCTCCACAATGCTCTGTTTTTCTAAATTCTTAAAACAGAGAAACGGGATCATCACCGCAAAAGCCACGAGGATAGGGGTACAAATCATCAGCGGCATCAGAGTAAAACGGAACGTGCTGAACTCATTAGCCGTCATGGCGCGAACACCGATCCCAACGGCCAGAGCGCTGACCATATAAGAAACAATCAGCGTAATCGCTGCGTAATCCAGTCCCTCGCAAATCAGCATCTTCCGCAGCTGGCGCTTGGTCATGCCCACGGACTGAATCATGGCAAACTCTTTTTTACGGGAAACAATGGCCGTGACCATAGAATTGATAAAGTTAAGCACACCCACCAGAGCAATAATCACGCTGATGGTATTTCCCATGACTGCCGACGCCCGTGTTTCTGTTTCATACTGCTCCGTCATAGTTTTGCGGGATGTCACAGGCAGACTGGTATCAATAGTCTTGGTATACGCATCAAGCATCTCCTGTGCTGCGGGAATATGTTCATCATCCACATTAAAGAACAGCCGCCGCAGCGTATTCTCCTGCCACTGGAATGCCGAAGCAGGAATAATAAAGCTCAGGCAGTGCTGATTCTGTACGCCGCCTTCATAAGCTCCTTCATCCACAGCCTGCAGCGGATATACAACAGCCATTACCGTATAGGTACGATGTTCAAGCACAATACTGCTTCCAACGGCAGGAACCGGTAATGCGGCATTTCTCTCTCGGTCTGTGGAATCGATCGCGGGACCGATCGCCAGCACATAGTCGCCGCCGGCAAATTTTTCTGCATCATAGCTGCCGGAGAGCAAATACCTCTCATGCGTAATTGCCTCCAGAGGAATACCGTCCATTCCGTAAAGCACGCCGATCGCTTCACGGGTTTCCATAGCGTTTTTTATCTGAGCAGGACCAGACGGATCGTAGGCTGCCCAGTCGTCCAGCATTTCCTGTGTATAGAAGGCGTCGATATTTTGCACCGTTTCATCAGCCAGCGTCAGTTCAAACTGATGAGAATATTGATGGCCAATCGCTTCCAAACCAGCCAATCCTTCTACGGACTCCACCAGTTTGGCATTCAGGGTGGCCCCATAAGGGTCATATCCGCCGATATAGTCCGCACTGCTGCTATCATCCAGCTGAAAGTCGCTGATCGTCAGCTCAGACAGGTATTTCTCCATATCAAAAGCAGCATTCTTAGCATAAAAACAGCTGAGCAAAACCAACCCCAGAGTCAGAGAGCAGATGACGGTCACTGTCCGTTTTTTGTTCCGCCCCAGATTCGCCCAGGCCATTCCGGTAATGGAAGCGCCATTCCGGGTGCGTTTGCTTTTCTTCCTGCCTGTGGCGGCATCGCTCATCCGCAGGGCTTCGATCGGAGAAACCTTACCAGCCAGCCTTGCCGGACGCAGGCAGGAAATCGTAACCGTCAGCCATGCAAAAAGGGCAGAGCCAAGGAAAATCACAGGATGGGAGGAAACAGCATTGCCCTGCGTCCGTCCCATCAGCACAGGAACCAGCGCCATACCCAACAGCCAGCCCAGAAGAAGGCCCATCGGGATACCGATTACGCACAGCCGGTTTGCCTGACCGTAAATGAGCTTCTTAATCTGCTTTTTGGTAGTTCCCAGAGTTTTCAGCTTTCCATAAAACTGGATGTCGGCAGTAACGCCGATCTGAAAGATATTATAAATAATCAGATAACCGGCAAGGAACACCAGCGCCATACCCAAATACATAGGAATGCTTTCCTGCGCTGCGGTAGCATTCATCTCTGGTGAATATGCCAGATTCACGCCAAATTCCAAATCCGTCAATCCGGTGTCTGCCAAAATATTCTCCATGGCGGCCTCAATATTGCGGTCGCTATGCAGGATCACTTGTGCGGTATGCAGACCTAAAATGCCTGTTTTTCCGTCAGCAACACAGTCACCTATCATCTCATCCGCAAATTCCCGGCTTACCCAGGCCATGCTGGCATAGACCGATTCGTTGCCCTCCCAGAAACCACAGAGAGTAAAGGTGGAGACAGTCACCTCATCCTTTGCAAGATCCTTGCGCCATTCCAGCGTGACAATTTCCCCCAGCTGATGAGGAATACCCAGGCGATCGAGGATCAGTGTGTCCAAAGCGATCTCATCTGCTGCCGTTGGCATTGTTCCGGTGGCAGGCATAGCGAAGGAATGCCTGGCATTGATGTCACTGCTCCAACGGATCTCAACCTGTTTGCCACCCAGCTTTTTGTTCTGCGCAAGACCAAGAACAAGGCTTTCTCCGGCTTCTGCAACATCCGGGTGATTCGCGATCAACGAAAACTGCTCTGCGGTAATGGTCTTAAAGGATGCCTGACCATCATAACCGGTTTGCCGGAACGTCATTTCCACCATGTTTTTTCTCATGCTATGCGCCAGGGTAAAGAGAGTGGTAAACAGGATCGTAGTCATCAAAATGGCGATAATCGCCACCAGATTCCGGCCTTTCTTTTTCTTAAAAGTACGCTGATTCAGCGTTTGAATTGGTTTGAATACCGTTTTCATCATGCGTCCCTCCCTTATTGAGATACGATGCGGCCGTCCTCAATTCGGACAACACGATCCGCCATCTGTGCAATTTCCGGGTTATGGGTAATCATCACGATTGTCTGGTTAAATTCTTTGCCGGTCATTTTCAGCAAGCCAATCACATCGTCACTGGTTTTTGAGTCCAGATTACCGGTGGGCTCGTCAGCCAGGATAATAGCGGGCTTAGAGGCCAGCGCACGGGCAATCGCCACTCTCTGCTGCTGCCCGCCGGAAAGATTGTTCGGCAGACTGTCCAGCTTCTTCTCCAAACCAAGCAGACGAACAATCTCCATAATAAACGTTTCATCCGGCCTGCGCCCATCTAAAGAAATGGGGAACACAATATTTTCCCAAACACTGAGTACCGGCACCAGATTGTAATTTTGAAAAATGAAGCCGATATGATTGC
>OFGB01002039.1_pt1 | contig 11370 bp, 8 predicted proteins | sample 1521491 | NCBI WGS metagenome assembly OFGB01 (sample SAMEA3504095, study PRJEB24116) | mouse gut metagenome | biome: mouse gut; feature: mouse-associated habitat; material: faeces | place: Denmark | collected 2011
TTGCGAGGTCTGCGAAGCAGGAAGCCCATTGGCTTTAGACGATGGGTGGTTCACACAGTATTATTGAGTTTATCAAAAATCGAAGGATATAAATAGCGGGGCTGTCGTTTGACGGCCCCAATTTCATAGATTTTAAATTATACTTTCTGGACGTATCTATCGTCGATGTCAATGCTTCCGTTTTCAGTTACTACCGAATTTCCGAGATATCCGGTATCAACAGATTTTAGTACTGTTCCCTTTTTGATGGTCACGGTGAAATCAACAACTGCTTCGACAAATTCACCAACTCCGATATAAGGCATAAGATGCTTGCAAAGCATATATCCAATGGTCTGATTGTAACGAACTTTAACACCGAACGTTCCTGTGTCCAAAATTGTTACCTGCTCACCTTTCTTTCCGTTAATGATTACGGTTGAAAAGTCATCCTTATATATCGGAGCATCACAATAAAGATAAGCCGCCCCTGGTTTCATTTTTCTTACAATGTTTACTCCTTCGTTTGCCATATTTCCACCTCCGCTATTAATTCCGTTTTCGATTGCCATTATAGTATGACTTCCGGGGTTTACCATTATGTCTCCAACCTGAAGCCACTGGTCTGAACTGGTATATTTACTGTCTGTCAGCTTTGTAAATTTTCCGGTATTCATAATTGCAGTTACCATATTTCCGGTATAAATATCTTTGCTAACATTAATTCCTACCGCATTTAAAACTACGGCAATTAGTGAAGAACAATCACATTCGCAATTTGCAGTTAATTTTGATACATCCCAGCCGACATTTTTTAGCTGTGTGTATAAAGTGGTTCTTTGCGACTGATCATATCCGACATGATTATTATTGCAGATGTTTTTCATCATGGTAGCAGCTCTTGATGCGACTGACCTGTCATTAAATCTTCAGACGGTGTTTTGACCGAAATTATACCAGTTTCCGAGTTTTACTTCTTGTCCGGTTTGATCACCAGCACTTCCACCGCTAATATTTCCATTTTCATCAAGGCTTGCCCATCCACACTGTGTTCCCATATTTTGTCTTCTTTTGCTGTTTCCACATAAGTAAAGCTTTTGACTAATAAAGCAGCTATACGTGGAACTAAAAAATAGTTACTAGATTTGCAAATCTACACGAAAGAAGAAGTTATGTATCCGTTTGTAAACTAAAAAGTTTGGTTTAAAATTCCGATTATACAAAAAATTTTCCTTTTTATGCAGGAAGACTTGGACGTGAATAATGAGATGCTATAATTGAAAGAATAAGATGTTTCCGATAAAACGGGGGAATAGTTATGTTAAAATATTTGAAGGTTTTTTTAATATATGATTTGATTGTTGGCATTCTATGTTTGTTTTGTATAGAATGCTTTAATAGAGGGATTGAAGGTTTCTATGTTTTGGTTTTTCTTATTTTTATGTTCATATTTTTTATACCGGTGCCCGTTGTTTTTGCTATTAAATATGGACAGCGTGTAGCGAGAGATCAATCCTTTTCATTTTTTAGTAAACTTATGCTGGGATTCGTTATGTTTACTATAAATTATATAACGTATTTTCTGTCCCACATAAGGGAAGTACGATTTCACGCCTTGAGTGGCTTTTCTCCTGGAATCATACTCGACTTTTCTACTAGAACCTTTGTGCCTGCTATGCTATTAACTACTATTTATTACAGCTGCATTATATATCCTAAATTGACAATATCAGCCTTGGCGGATACAACATTGGGCAGGCTCTGGGAAACATTAAAACCTTTTTGCGCTTACATTTCTATAGTAATATTGTTGATTCTTTATCATACTTATATTTTGGAACCCTATAGTTCATTTGGAGACAGTGATTTTTGGATCTTTATTACATTACCAATACTGGATACAAGTGCACCAGCTATATTTGGTATCTGGTATGGGCGAAAAATTGCAAAAACAAATCTTATTTCCGTATTGGGTAAAATAAGTATCTGTGGATTCATGTTTCTTGCGAATTATATAGCATATTACATGCCACATTTTCAAGATGAGTGGAAACATTATATTTGTATTGAAAAAAGCGGTCTGCTTGATTTTGTCAAAGCGGGCATCTCATATCCTACAATACTTTTAATAGTTTCATTTGTAATCAGCTTTAGTGTATCAACATTCATTCAAAAATTTAACAAAAAGGAAGCAGCGATATAAAAGGCTGCTTCCTTATTTAACATAATGCTTAACTAATCATTGTATATATATAATTTGCAAATGCATTACAACAATTCTTTACAATAGATTCCGCTGGAGAGTCTGCTAGTCGGGGTAATAGAATGGCTTTTTCGGATTTACCTGACAGCCACTCAAAAACAGTACTCCGTATGGATTCCATAGTCGGCGAACAATTCAGTTCTTCTACAATCCACTGAAAACGTTTTGTAAATAAAAGGTTTGCATAATGGGTATAATACCAGTATAAACTATCAGACAGCACATGGTAATTCTCTTTTCCTGTTGCATCTAGGCTATCACATGTCTCCTGTATTTTTTTTGAAAGCTTATATGCATCAAAATCGCAGCAGAAATCGGTATAGTTGCAAGATGTTTCTTCATTTCCAATTGTCGCATTTGCAATCTCCTGATTGCTTTTTCCTGCATATTTCCCGCCGACTCCTTTCTGAGTATCAATATCTTCTTTCGTTTTTGCTATCCCTGTAGCAAGATCTCCTCCCCATCCTGTCCAATAAATTGGAGTAAGGGCATCTCCAACGTATCCATCTAAGGTGGCTGCCAAATGCGCTAAATCAAGAAGCCCTCTGCTACCATCTGTGATTAACTGTCTTTTTCGCCCATTTTCTTCCCTACAGATAAATGGATAAAAACGATTCCATAAATCTTGATAATGATTCCGAATTTTCTCGACAAATAATGAATCAATTCCACGTAATAGTGTTATAGCCCATTTAGTATCATTATACTCTAGGGAACGCAAGAAATTTGTTATTCCTAAAACTATTTTCTTAGGGTTTTTGGAGTTATTTTCAGCATAGATGTCTTCTAATTGTCTGATGTTTTCAATTAGCTGTAAAATTGAAGTTGTACCCGCTGGTACAGCTGGTATTGCAGGTTGTATATAATTTACAGGAGGATTTAATATAGAGTCAGTTTCTTTCATGATTACAACCGCCTGCTTATTCAAACCTTCATATGCTGTTTTTACGGCCTCTTTGCTATAATAGGTTAGTGCAGCGTATTTCTGTGGATCATTAAAGATATAATGATTATCATCATATCCAACCAATACCAGACAATGTTCGGGTGCTATCCACTGAATTGTCTTTCCATTATACGTCCATGTTCTACTTACATATGGTTGCCGCATTCCCATGGTTGCCCATATAATGACAGGAACATTATGATCAATGTAATCTTTGCACAATTTTTCTAAGCTAGGTTTAGCCAAAATTCTTGACCGATAACCTAAATTAGGCAAAAATTTATCTAATGCCATTTTAATAACTAGCGAATAGCAACCATATCCGCTTGACGAGTATGGATTTCCGCCAAAGGCCAGATTAGGATCAAATGGATAGCTTTTTTTATCCAGATAATTATTAATAAATTCGTCAACACTGATATTGACTCCTGCATATTTTAGTGCCATAACTGTGGAGACACTTTCACAACCCGTTGGATATGAGCCTAATTGAGTAATGAAAGGAACATTAATAATTTTGCCATTTCCTGTTGGGACAACAGTTGAAGTATTCTCTTCAAAGATTCGTATTTCTAATCCTTCAATATTCTTTCCACCAATTCCAGCATAATAAGAAGCTGTATCCAATCTGCCGCCAAGTGCATATTTTATCTGAGCTGCCTCCATCCATTCCGGATCGGCATTACTTACCCATGGTAGCCATGCTCCGTCTACATAAGCACGATACATTACTACTACACCTGTAGTCAGCTTCGTTCCATCATTGCGATATACCTGAATGGCAAGTCTTTGTACTGATTTTCCAGGGTATCCTGCATAGTCACTCTCTGTACTTTTTACTGCTGGATAAAAGCTTGCTTTTCCTGCATTCCATGTTTTGTATGATAAATAATAGGCTTTGGATTTAGGGGTCTGGATTTTGACTCCGTCAATACCGGTTGTCAGTACACTTTTATTAAAACTGTTCCAGGTTCCATTTTTCAGATAGCTCATAGTTGCTGTTGACTCTGCTCCCGGTAGGCTGGTTTCAGGTAGTGCTAAAGTACTTCCTTCAAACACTCGGATTTCGACTCCTTCGATATTCTTTCCAGAAATACCTGCATATCCTGAGTTTACATCCAGTGCACCATCCAGATTGTACTGTGTCTTTACATTTTGCATCCATTCCGGATCAGCATTACTTACCCATGGTAACCATCTTCCTTCTACATAAGTACGATACATCACGACGATCCCAGTAGTTAGCTTTGTACCATTATTCCGATAAACCTCAATGCTCAATCTTTGAATCGGTTTCCCCGGTGATCCTGCATAATCATTCGCTGTACTCTTTACTGCCGGATAGTATCCTGTTTTTCCTTCATTCCAAGTTTTATATTGTAGATAATAATCTTTACCGTTGGTTCTAATCTCTATCCCATCAATTGGTGATGCCATAACACTCTTATTGAATGAATTCCAATTCGTAGCACTGTTTGCCATATAACGCATAGATAATCCGGCTTCTGAACCTTCAAAACTTCCTGCTCCGGCATTATTGGAATCATCTTCAAAGATTCTGACTTCTATACCTTCCACATTCTTTCCGCCAACTCCGGCATAAGAGCCTGCTGTATCTAGTGTTCCATCAAGTCGGTGCTTTGTCTGCGCAGCTCTCATCCATTCTGGGTCGGCATTACTTACCCATGGCAGCCATTTTCCATCTACACATGCCCTGTACATTACAATTACGCCTGATGTTAACTTTGTGCCATCATTTTTATATACCTGAATATTTAGCCTCTGGATTGGTTTGCCCGATGAACCTGCATAGTCATTCTCGGTACTTTTCACAGCAGGATAATATCCTGTTTTTCCTTCATTCCATGTCTTGTACAGCAGATAATATCCTTTATTCGAGCTCGTCTGTATTTTAATACCGTCAATATGAGCATCTACTGCCTGCTTGTTAAATGAATTCCATGTAGAATCTATCAAATAACTTGTGGATGCGTTGACTTCCCCTCCTGTAAACGTATCGGTATCTGTCAACTTATTGTCTTTAAAAATACGAATGAAAAACTGAGTCATTTCATCGTCTGAGCCGGGTTTTCCTGCGTTTCCACTGGTTGTGTCTAATTCTCCAATGATATTATGTTCACTTGCAACTGCATACATTAACTCAGGTGACGCATTACTTACCCATGGGAGCCATTCACCGCCTACATAAGCTCGGTACATTACAATATAATCCTTGTCAAGTTTGGCGCCTGTCATGGAATCTATTACTTGAATCCCAACTGCTTGGACATGTCTTGTGTCCCCGACATCATATCCTGCATATTCGTTTGCATCCTTACTGCTTACATATGGAAGCCATCCACGCCCTTTGTTATATGTTCGATACGAAAAATAAAAGGGAAGGTCTGCACCTGTCTGAAATTTCATCGCTGTAATTGAGGATGAGGAAAAAGTCCAATTATATGTATTCCATTTGGAATTCAAATAAGATTTCAATATCCCTGTCCTGATTTCTTCAAATCTTGCCATTTTCTTTCTCTCCTTTTTTGTTAAGACGAATTGGCCATTTTTCGTCTTGATTTTGAAAACATATGTTTCTCGGCTTTTGAGTGTTTATTAAAAGCCTTTACACATGAAAGAAAGTAAAAAATATGCAATTTGGAAATCAAAATCTCGAACTTCAGAAAAATATTTAACTTTAGTCACTTCAAACAGGATATAATTAATAAATTCCATTTATAATCAGCGTTGTTGTATCAACACTATCTCAAAATTTCAAGAAACAAGAAAAAGGAAGCTGCGATATAAAAGGCTGCTTCGATCTTCCAATATTAGAATTTATCATCGTCTGTAATCGTAGAAATCAGAGGATCTGTCACATAGTAAGTTTCTTTTCCGGAGCTATCCACCTCTACAACAATAAGTTGGGTGTTGGTAGGATATAAGTATGTGTTGCCGCTCAAAGAGCTTTTTGTAAGTTGTCCGGTGTTTTCTTCATAAATATAGAGGTTCTGGTTTTCATCGGATAGATAACAATAACCATCGGTGGAAGCAAGAAGTTTCCAGCTGCCATCAGCCACTTTGGTGATAGAACCGTTTTCATAGGAAAACAAACCATCTGTGTGATAGATAGTAAAAAAGATATTCTTAGTATTACCTTGCATTTCATGGACAAGTTCTTCGCTCAGAAGTTCGGTCCTACCGGTATCCAGGTGGTATCTGGCAAGACTTAAATCAATGGTAACGTAATAAACATATTCTCCATCCGGAAAAATATTGCCGGGTGCGTCTGCCTGCAAAATTGCCATCGTATTCCCGGAAGCATCTTGTTTCCATAATGTTCCGTCTCCGCTGCCAAGATAGTAGAGTTCTCCTTGATAGAAAAAGAAATCCTTTGGAAGAAACGATGTAATTGCAGAGTCCAAAGAAAGATAGTCTTCTTTGATAAAGCCAAATAGCTGTTCTTCGCGTAAGAGAGGCTCTGTTTCGTAGAGGATAGTGCTGTTCTTGGTTTTCAAGTCATAGCAGTATAGGCGGAATCCATCCGTGGCACTGTCTGCATTCGGTATCATAAGATATAATTTCTCATCAATAATTTTATACGGCGGCGAGAACTCCCCAAGCTGTTCCCCAATCTTGGGCGGTAGTGGAAAGAGCTTAGTTTCAGCGCCGTTAAACAAACGAAATTCTTTGTTCTGATAGAATAGAATTCCATCTGCATAATCTGAAAATCTGCCGGTAAAAGAGGCTGCCATTTCGTTTGGATAAGATGTTTTGGACGAGATGCCACATCCGGTAAGGGAAATGGAAGCAATTAATAAAATCCCGGTATATTTTGCAAAAGATTTTGGGCGTGATAAATTCTTGCCGACGAGATTCCCATATCTTTGATAAGCAATTCTGACCAGAATAAGCATAAGGAATATACCTACGGCGAGCATCGTATATTGTAATGTTTTGTTCCCGCCAAAGAACCCCGGAAGGAGGTTTTCATTTGGTTTTCCGCGGTTTAAAATAATGTTTTCCGGCCCTCTTAAGAAACCGCTGGCTCTGATTGCACCCATCGGGAATGGAAGATAAAAAATGTAGTCCAAAGGAATGGCAAGCAATAAAAGCGACAGGGCGGACATTGTGAAAAACACCGGAAAAAATTTCTTCACAAAGACACTTGCCACCCATGTAAGCGCGGCTAACAAAAGATAGCCAAGCAGACGTATTGCTCTTGTGCAAAGATAAGCCTGCAACAGAGAAAGGGCAAATGGAGCCTGGGAAAATTCTTGAATGCTTTGCATCGAAGCGGAATATCCGCTCATGTCGTAAGAAAGAAAATATGGAATATCCAAAAGCAGCATAAAAATAAAAGTAAGTACGGTACTAAAAAGGAGACCGGCCTGACATTTTTGTAAGAATTGTCTGCGCTTTCCATTTTTGGTAGTGATTGCGAGCAGTTGCATGTCACTGTCGTATTCCTGAGTAAACAGGACAGTATTGATCAAGATAATCGTTAGCATCAAAGGGATACTGACCGCGGAATCCTGCAGCAAATAGCGAAAGCCGAATGGATTGAGTACCGAGCGGTTTCCAAGGTCTTCATAGGCATAATTTACCTGAGAAGTGAGATGAGCCACTGCATTTTCCTGTTCCAAAATCTTTTTGCACTCCCGTAATCTTTCTTTGGTTTTTGTGCTATCTTGTTCAGTAGAGTCCGAGCGCAGCTGAGCGTATATGCTCATACGTTCTTTTTCCGCCTCCCTAATCCTAGAAGACAGTTCCTGAAAATCCGTGTAGTTCTTGAGGGTTAGTTTGCCCTGATACTGTTTTAGTAAAGTTTCATAAATGATTCTATCTTCTTCATTTTCAAAAATTTTCACTTTTTGGAACGAACATGTCAGAAGTACTTGTATTGTCAGAAGTAGGGCGATTAAAACAAGGACAAATCTGTTCGTGATTATTTTTTTCAGTTCTATTATCATATGCGCTGCCTCCTCCATACACATATCAAGCATCCCGTAAGAAACAGTAAAATGCTGACAAAGAGATTTAATTCCCATGGGAAAAATGATTTTCCAAACGCCGAAAGAATCCGGTCATCCATCAGTGTTTCATTCAAATACAGTAAGGAAAGAGGATTCCACAATTTTAAACCAGATTCGCTGATGAAAAGCAAAAGCGCTCCGACACCTGCAGATGCGAATACCGATAAAAGTATATTGGAAAATGTCCCTGAAATCAGTAACACGAGAATCGACACGAAAGAAAATGCAATGATTTTCCCAAGAAGCATAAGAAGCCACATGCCGATAAACGTAAGGTTTGCCGTAATCATCTTGAATGCCGGAACAGAGTAAGAAGCGGCCTGTGATGATGGAAGACCAAATGTGAGAGCCTCGGTGACAAGTTCACTGGCTGCAAAGAGCAGTGTAAACATAAAGGCAATCAGGATGGAAAAAGCGAGTTTGGCAAGATGGATTCGCTCGCGCCCCTTTCGGGTTGTATTTAAAATAATAAGCATATCCTCTTCGCGTTCCCCGGACCAGATAGGTGCGAGGGCAAGAAAGATAAGAAGCAGGATAAATATGTTGGACATTTGATAATTATTCAAGTGTTCCCATCCAGCGAAGTTGTCGTACCAGACTGTTTGCCTGCCCAGATACGCATTCATAAGACGTTCGTTTTCTTCATAAAATAACTGATATTTTTCCATTTCATTTTGATAAGAAGAAAGATAGTCAAACGAATCGGAAAGCTTATTCAGGGCATAGTAGTCTCCGGAAATATCTGTTGAGAATTCGGAAAGCTTTAAGGTTCCGGAAGCGAGGGCGTTCTTTAACTGTGAAATCTGTTCGAGTTTTTCAGAAGAAACCGGACCGATAAAGGCTTTCTCATAGTATTTTTGTATCTGATAAAGATCCTTGTTTACATATCGTTTATTGATATAATCTTTCAGAAACAGTCCTTCATTTAACAGTAAAAGTCCTATGAGAAATATCCATATAATTTTACGTTTGCATAGTTTTTTCCATTCATATTTAAGAAGTTTCATAGGCGCCTCCTTATGTGAACCAGTATAGATAGACTTCTTCCAGTTTCGGAGTGACTTGCTCTTCTTCTTTCACATGCTTGGAAATATAACGAATCTTGCAAAGGCCGTCTTCATGAAGCACGTTGCTTACGCGGTATTTTTTCTTATAGAGAGGGAGCTTATCCGGAGGAATGACTTTTTGTCCGACTTTGCCTTGAATCTCTCCTAGAAGTTCCTTGGTGGTTTTGATGCCAAGCAGCTCCCCGTCTTTTAGAAGCAGTACTTGATTGGCGATGCTTTCTACATCTTCCATAATATGAGTCGCAAGAATTACGATACGTTTCGTAGAAAGGTTGGCAATAATCTGTCGAAAACGGATGCGCTCCTGCGGGTCAAGTCCGGCAGTCGGCTCATCTAAAATCAATATTTTAGGATTGTTGATGATTGCCTGAGCAATGCCGAGGCGCTGACGCATACCACCGGAAAATTCTTTGATCTTCCGATTGCGGTCTTGCCAGAGATTGCATAACTTTAAAACCTGCGTGATGATTTTTTCGCGCCGTTTTTTGGGGATTCCCTTTAATTCGCACATATATTTTAAGAATTCAAGACATTTGAAATCTTTGTAGAATTTCGGGTACTGAGGAAGATAGCCAACTACGTTTAAGTAGGCATTAAGATCCTTTCTAATATCCTTTCCTTCGAAAAAAACTGTTCCGGCAGTCGGCGTCAGGATGTCAACCAGAATATTGATCAATGTTGTTTTGCCGGCGCCATTGGGTCCGACCAGACCATATACACCGTTTTCCAGCCGGAAGCTGACATCTTTAAGCGCTTGCTTTGTTTTATATTGTTTGCTGATATTTTTTACTTCAAGCTGCATGTGTAATTCCCCCTTAAAATCAGTATTAAGGAATACAAAATATGTATTCCTTAATAGAGTAAAATTCGTTGATCAGTATATTAAGATTCGTTTTTCCGTACGTTTGGAATCCATTGGATCAGTACCAAGAAGCCAGGTATAGAATGTATGTTGTCCCTTTTCCAAGTTATCAGGAAGCATGACCTCAAAGGAGGTCATTTGAAATCCTGTTTCTGGAGGAGTCACATATGCAGAGTCGTATATTTTGTTGATTTTTAACGGAATATGATCCAGATAGAATGTGATCGTTCCTGGAAAGGCATTCTCTGGATCTGCTTCCATCAGATAGTAAGTCAGGAAACTGTCTTTTCCTGTGGCATTAATCTGGAGTGTATCATTTGCAGGTTCACCATGCATCAGCTTTTCTAATACGCTAATATCATCACTTTCGTTAATCATAAAAGCAGTCTTAGAGGGGAGAAGATCAGGGTACAATTCCCATTCAATATCTGTCAAAATATTATGGTTAATATTTCCATTAAAGTTCTGTTCTGCTACAAAACTTTTAGTATAGTCGCCTGTAAATTGATGGAAGTTATATCGAGTATATTCCTGAATGGGTGGAATATAATCTGGTTCAGCAATAAATCCCATGGAAAAATTTAGACTTTCTCCTTTTTGAAAACTTTGCGCTTGAATATAAATACTGGAATCAACGTCGTTATCAAATATTTTTCTGTGACAGATAGAATAATCATCATTTCCATCTAGTGCAAAAGGAACCGGAGTACCATTTTGGAAAGTCAATATTGCCCATTCTTCGCCTTTGGGAAATGGCTCAAATGAATAGTCTAGTTTTACATAGTCATCATAAATGTGCATATCACTAATACCAACTCCAGTGCCATATGGGACAAATTCATCATCGGAGGAATCAGAAATTATATCTTCGATAGTGGGATCTTGGCTGTTCAAATCTGATGAAGATTGGGGTGAACAACCAAATAAAAGAAAAGTTAAAGTGCAAAATAATAAAAATATTGTGATAAAAATCTTTTTCATAATCATATATATTACTGTCTTTTTAACCAATAAAGATTTTGCCGCATCAAAGGATTTTCCTTAAAGTCAACGCTTTTATTCATCAGAAAAAACGCACCGTCAATATAATCCTGCTGAGTGGCAGTGCGATAGCCTCCCTCCAGGAAAGTGCGCACATAATCCAAACCGTTACGGATGATGTCATAATAACGATGCCCCTCCATCAATAATTCTTTTTCCCGTTCGCGGAAAACGGT
>OFGB01002048.1_pt1 | contig 11335 bp, 9 predicted proteins | sample 1521491 | NCBI WGS metagenome assembly OFGB01 (sample SAMEA3504095, study PRJEB24116) | mouse gut metagenome | biome: mouse gut; feature: mouse-associated habitat; material: faeces | place: Denmark | collected 2011
AGATAAATCAAAATAATCTGCATTCTTGCTCTTTCCAATTCGGACATTGATTCGGACATTGATTCGGACATTGATTCGGACATTTTCTCTTTTCTTTCAAAACCGTCTCTTATGCGAATAATCGCATTTAAATAAGTTCTTTCCTCATCCATATCAAACTCAGGCTCCGGTGAACCATTTTGTTTCAGTTCTCTTAATATTTTAGGAATACCTGTTCCCTTTTTTTCAGATAAGTCAATCTCCTTAAATAATTCTCCAATTCTTCTGTTACGATATTTCCTTCCTTTCACTTTACCTGATACAAAACGTTCAAGATTAATCCATTTCGCAAGTCCGGGATAATTAAGTATCTGAATGCTATCCACATATATACGGATTTCCACTGGCTCCGGCTCGCGATACGACTTGTGAAATACTGCATTTACCAATGTTTCTTCCAATGCATTATATGGATAGTTAAAATATCGTTCTGCTTCTGCCTGACCTTGAACCTTTACAACTTTTTGCTCAATCACAGTTGTCTTTATATAATTCAAAGCATCCTGAACCTGTCTCCATATTGGTCCTGTAAATATTTTTTCCGTAAAATCATCCGATGCCTCGGCTTCTTCTGAATGAAATCGAATCAGCTCAATATATGCCCCCGGAATCAGCTTCTCCGGATTTTCCGCAAACATCAATACACCGATATTTCTGATATCTAATTCCGTATCTGTCTCATTTGCAACTTCCTGTGCAAGCAGCAGTTCCTCTAATGAACTGCTATTCAGTTCCATCACTATCATTGTATGCATGTTCTGTATTAAACGCATCAGCATATATTCTCGCTCTATCTGTTGATCCCCCCTGTTTCGCTCGCCTATTATGCAGCACCCCCATTGTTGCTCCTGTCATATACACATCTATATATCTTTCAAAAGCCTTTACTTCATCCTTCAGATATTTAATATATGTGGCATGTACCCCATTGATTGTATAATCGCTTTCAAACATAACATCCACCTCAACTTTCTATCTCTGTATGGGATTCTGAATATTTTTTCAGAGTACAATATTTACCTACACGCACATCCATACTGTTTTATGTTTGAAACAAACAACTCTCGAATTTTATCATCCCAATCTTCAAGTCGTAAATCAGTAGCTAATTTAGCAAGTCTTGAAATGGTTAAATCATCATCGTTTGTAATGCTCTTAAACAGCCCCAGGCACCTTTCTGTCCCATCTGCAAACAATTGTTCGAAAGCAGACTGGTCGATGGTTTCACACCAGTCTTTTATAACCGATGCTAATGACATCTTATTCATGCTTACAGCATCTTTTTCAGAGATAAATATCTTCTTTACCTCATTGCGCAAAGATTTTTTTACATTACTCAAAAAGTTATCATAGAATTCCTTGAATGTCTTTATATTGTCTACCAATGATTCTTGAAATTCTACCAATCCAAACACCTTTGGCAGTTTCTCAAACAACAGCTCATTACCACTATTATTTTGTTTGAGTAACTTTAACATTTCCTGATAATCTTTGCGGATTCTCCCTCTATCAGGCGCAAATTTACTTTCCTTTGCATACTTAGGCAACGACATATACCATCTTCGCATTGCCGATACCACATAATCATATGAATTAGAAGGATCAGCAGCTGGCGGACCGGCTCAATCAGTTTCGGAGAGCGGTGCCGCCGGCAGAAGAATTCCCTTGAACATTTTATTTCTTTATGCTATTCTTTAGATAGAAAGAGGCGCCTGCTGGTAACAGACGCCCCAGGAGCCACCGATAGACGGTTAGCCCGATTCATAAGTTTACAGCTATAGCCGCTTACCTTGTCACGGGAGGGCGGCTATTTCTGTGGCTTGTTACTATCTTTACCGAATGTATATCCGATACCAAAGCAGGTCAAGCCAAAACTTAACACTGCAATAAGTCCCAAAATATCCATATGGCTCAGCCCTCCTTTCCCAGATTCCCTTTCAGGTTTCTATGTAAACGGAGGGTCACAGTCCCTCCGGGGAGGGCTAACCGCCTACCATCCTGGTAGTCCCAAAGAGATGTTACCATATTTCGACAGGAAATTCAACTGCATCCATTTTCCGGGTAGGAAAAGTAGCTGGCTCTATTTTCAACATCATATCAACATCACAGAGATATGAAAAGGACTGGAAAACCCTTATTTTATCAGTTTTCCAGTCCAAATGTCCCCTATTCGAACTCAATCGTCCCCGGCGGCTTGCTTGTAATGTCATAAACCACCCGGTTCACATGTCCCACCTCATTGATGATCCTGCTGGTCACCTTTTTCAGCACCTCCCAGGGAAGCTCTGTCACCTCGGCAGTCATAAAATCTATCGTGTTCACCGCCCTCAGTGCAACGGCATAGTCATAGGTCCTTTCATCCCCCATAACGCCTACCGAGCGCATGTTTGTCAGTGCCGCAAAATACTGGTCCGGCTTTGTGTCCAGCCCGGCCTTTGCAATTTCATCCCGGTAAATTGCATCCGCATCCTGAACAATTTTCACCTTCCCTGCAGTGACTTCCCCCACAATGCGCACGCCCAGCCCGGGACCCGGGAATGGCTGCCGGAACACCAGATGTTCCGGAATCCCCAGTTCCAGTCCCACCTTCCTGACCTCGTCCTTAAACAGACTCTTCAGAGGCTCCACAATCTCTTTAAAATCAACGCAATCCGGAAGGCCTCCCACATTATGGTGAGATTTGATTACCGCAGACTCTCCTCCCAGGCCGCTCTCCACCACATCCGGGTAAATCGTGCCCTGTACCAGAAAATCCACTGCGCCTATCTTCTTTGCCTCTTCCTCAAATACACGGATAAATTCTTCCCCTATAATCTTTCTCTTATTCTCCGGCTCGCAGACTCCGGCCAGTTTACTGTAAAATCGCTCCCGGGCATTCACCCTGATAAAATTCAGCTCATATTTTCCTTCCGGGCCGAATACCCTTTCCACTTCATCCCCTTCGTTCTTCCGAAGGAGACCATGATCCACAAAAACGCAGGTCAGCTGTTGTCCCACCGCCCGGGACAGTAGCACCGCTGCCACGGAGGAATCCACCCCGCCGGATAATGCGCACAATACCTTTCCTTTTCCGACCTTTTCCCGGATCTCCCTGATATTTTCCTCCACAAAGGAGTCCATTCTCCAGTCTCCCTGACAGCCGCAGATATCACGCACAAAATGCCACAGCATTTTGGAGCCTTCTACCGTGTGCAGAACCTCCGGGTGAAACTGAATCGCATATAGTTTTTTCTCCTCGCACTCTGCCGCGGCCACGGGACAGTTTGCCGTAACCCCAACCGCCCGGAACCCCGGCGCCAGACGGGCAATGTAATCAAAATGACTCATCCAGCAGACTGTATGTGCCGTAATATCCGTAAACAGACGGGATGTGGTATCCAGGTCCACCTCTGTCTTCCCGTATTCCCGCATGTCTGCCCGTGAAACTTTTCCGCCAAGCACATGCATCATCAGCTGTGCCCCATAGCACAGACCCAGCACCGGAATACCCAGTTCAAACAATTCCGGGGAACAAGTTGCGGCGCCTTCCTCATAACAGCTGCTGGGTCCCCCTGTCAAAATAATTCCTTTCGGATGCATTGCCTTTATTTTATCCAGGTCAGTCTTATAAGAATAAATCTCGCAATAGACACTGCATTCCCTGACACGTCTGGCCACCAGCTGATTGTACTGACCGCCAAAGTCAATAACGACTACCAGTTCCTTTTCCATATTTTACCCCATTTCTGCACAGCTTTTTATGCACGGCAGAGCTTTTGGATACTGTGCATACGCAAACTCCGGACTGAAGACTTTCCATTTTCAATCTTCCTCCTCTGTATCTCCACCTGCACAAGGAAGGTTCCCCTCCTGGCAATATTTCTTTTCTTATTATAAAACCACAGATGTGGTAAGTCAAAACTTTTTTCGTTCAAGATCCCCTGACGTTCTGCCTACTGTTCTGCGGTAAAATCGGAAAGAGGCCTGAAACAATATCCCATCTCCTCCCACCTGGTCAGCAGCTCATCCATAATTTCCCCGTTTGTCTTTGAGGTACTGTGCAGCAGCACAATGGCCCCCGGATGAATCCGCTTTGTAAGTTTGTCAAATGCCTCCTCGTGGCTGGGCTGGGAATCCTGGTTCCAGTCCACATAGGCCAGACTCCAGAAAAAAGTAGAATATCCCAGTTCCTTGGCCATCTGCAGATTTGCAGTGCTGTATTTTCCCTGGGGCGGCCGGTAATACATCGACATTTCCTTTCCTGTCACTTCATGGAAAAGTCTCTTCACATCATCCACTTCCGTTTGAAACGATGCCATATCGGAAATCTTGGACATATCCGGATGATGATATGTATGATTGCCCACGGTATGACCCTCGTCTACCATACGTTTTGCAATCTCCGGGGCAGACTCCAGAAAATGGCCCACCACGAAAAATGTGGCAGGTGCGTTATGTTTTTTCAGGGCATCCAGAATCGGTTCCGTATTGCCGTTTTCATAACCGCAGTCAAAGGTCAGGTAAATAACTTTTTCGTCTCCCTCTGCACAAAAGTACGTATCGAATTTTTTCAACTCAGACGCGGAAGCATTTCCTGTAGGTTTCTGTCCTTCTTTTCCAAAACCAAGCCCCCAGTTCTCACTTTCCATAATCGCTGCCGCATTTGTCATCCGCATATCCCCCACCATCTCTGCCGCAGATCTGCCCAGGAAAAACATTGCGCACAGAAAAAGTACCGTGGGAACCACTCTTTTCCAGTGATTCTGCCCTGCATCAGAAACTTTTTGAAGGATGTCTTTTACATAAATTGTCTTCATTTCCTCTCCGTTCCTTCCGCCCATGCCGCATTCCGCATGACCGGACTGTCATGTTGTTATCAATATATGAACGGAAGGCTTTTTCAAATGACACGCCGGCAGCCTCACTTCTTAATTTCTCTATTTTCTGTTTTTTCTAAATTTCAACTTTCTTTATGCTGCCTCCCCCATTCGGACTTTCCTATACCGCTTTCCCCATCCTGCCTTTCCTTGCACTGCTTCCCCATTCGGACTTTCCTATACCGCTTCCCCCCATCCAGACTTTCCTATACTGCTTCCCCCATCCTGCCTTTCCTATACTGCTCCCCATCCTGCCTTTCCTTGTACTGCTTCCCCCATCCTGCCTTTCCTATACTGCTCCCCATACTGCCTTTCCTTGCACTGCTTTCCCCATCCTGCCTTTCCTATACTGCTCCCCATCCTGCCTTTCCTTGCACTGCTTTCCCCACTCAGCCTTTCCTATACATCTCCTCTTTTCTGATTTGTATCTGCCTTCCTGGTCTTTACTGTGCCCGCTTTCTCTCCCGTCTTGTCTGTGAATAGCAGCTGTCACAGATTCCAAAAGCGGTCTCCAGGGGCAGTGGTTTGCCGCAGTACTGGCATTTGCGGATGTACTGCTTTTTGTCCTTGGAAAGGTATCTCATAATCGTATCCTCCGTCTTGACCCGCTCCCTCTCCAGACGGTCCTGATTGATTTCCTTGCCCATGCGGACGGAAAACTGATAATATAAATCCAATAGCTTGTAAAAAGTCTCATAACGTATCAGCCCGGAGTCAGAACACATAATCAGCGCCGGAAAATGCAGGGACACATCTGCCGAATAGGTTTTGCAGTAATACAGCCACAATGCCACCACATCCCGGTTTCTGGTATCTATGGAACAAGTCAGCATACGATACAGAATATGCTTGTCCTCAAAACCATCGATTTCCTTTCTGTCACGGTAAGCCCTTTCATACAAAAACAAAACGTCCTCGATACTGATTTTTTCAAAAGGCGGCTCTATCTCCACCGACTTCCAGATGGTGATCACCGCATCCAGAGGCTCGTCCATATCCAGCAGTACCTGCGGAAATCCAAGACTCACATGTTTCACCCTCGGTTCTTCCTCATGGAAATGTTTCCTGATATAATCCAGATTCTCCTGCCCAACCGCCGTCACATACCCCGGGTCATAGAGCCCGAAGCGCCCTGCCCGTCCCGCAATCTGACGGATTTCCGCCGTATTTAAATGCCGGGTGCGCTTTCCGTCAAACTTTTCGATCTGCACAAATACAATCCTCCGCACCGGAAGATTCAGTCCCATGCCTATGGCGTCCGTGGACACTACAATATGGGTTTTCCCTTCTGCGAAGATACGGATCTGTCTGCGCCGGATCTCAGGCGGAAGGCTTCCGTAGATCACACTGACCCGGATTCCCCTTCTCTCCAGTCTTCCCGCAATATCCAGCACCATTTTCTTCGTAAATACGATTAGCGCATCTCCCTCCCGCACATCCTCCGGGAAAGAAAACGCTTCGTCTTCACAGAGAAGCTGCGTCTTTCTCTCATACCGGTGTTCCTCAAACGTATCCCCGCACAAAGCAATCAGATGTGTGACCACTTCCTCCGCGGAACCGCTCATGCACACATGAACTTCCCTGGCCTGGACTCCCAGAATCGCCCTGGTCCAGGAATGTCCCCTGTCAGGATCCGCTATCATCTGTGCTTCGTCGATAACGGCCACATCATATTTCTGGTCCAGATCCAGCATCTCCACAGTGGAAGAAGTAATTCTGCTGTTTTCCTCATAGATGCATTCTTCCCCTGTCAGCATGGTACAGGGAATCTGCGCGTCTTTCATCTTCTCATACACTTCCAGCGCCAGCAGTCTCAGCGGTCCCACATAAACACCGTATTCAGCCTGTTTGAGCCGCTCCAGCGCCTGATAAGTCTTGCCGCAGTTGGTAGGGCCGATATGCAGGACAAACTTCCTCTCCATTTCCAGCGCCTTTGGAAACTCTGTCTCGGGCCTGGTGGGAACAAGATCAATAATCTGGTTCTTCAGTTCCACATCCACATAACTGTTCAGCAGGGAACGCAGTGTCTTCTGACACAGTTCAAAAGCCTTTTCCCTGCGAAGATATTCCAGGAACTTTACCGTGACCAGTTCCTGCTCCTCTGCTTTCAGGCTGGCAATGTCCAGGCGCACCAGTTCCTTCATCATAATGTCCCTGATTTTCATGGTGACTATATGATTGTGGTCCCGGATGGCAAAATAGACCAGATTCCTGATCTGTCTGTGATACTCCTCCAGGTGCGGCTGGCTCACCCTGCCGTCTTTGGCCCGCTTCAGTTCCGTCAGAATACGTTCCACCCTTTCCTCATATGTTTTCTTTCCATTGTTGCTCTTCTTTCTTACATTCTGGGCATATTCCTTATACTGGGCAAAATAAAACTGTGCTAATTTTTCTCTCTGTATCATTTTACAAATCCCCGGCCAGCCGAAACCGGCCTCCTTCTAAATTTAGTAAATACCTGTATTTTCACAACAGTTCCGTGAACCGTCTGAACTGTTACATATTTTCGTTCTACCGCAATGTCCTTTCCAGTATAACGGATTCCCGGAAAAAATACAAGAAAAAAACCGCTGACAGCTTCCCGGTCCCCATGTTATGTTCGGGACAAAAAAGGGAGTCGTCTGCGTGGGAAATCCCCATGTTTATATGGTCGTCAGTACGATTTTCCTGGTTGAAAATCCGCCTTTTTGTACACCCAAAAAAGTTTCTTTGGATTTTTGCCTGAAAATATGGGAAACATAAAATATAAAAGAATCAGGAGACAAATTTATGGACATCTTTAACGCACTGACACTGATGGGTGGATTAAGTTTATTTCTTTTCGGCATGAATATTATGGGCCAGGCCCTGGAACGGCGGGCAGGAGGACAACTGCGTTCCCTCCTGGGAAAATTCACCACCGGAAGGGTTGCCGGCATTCTGACCGGACTTTGTGTCACGGCTGTCATTCAGAGTTCCTCTGCCACCACGGTCATGGTGGTAGGTTTTGTCAATTCCGGCCTTATGACGCTGCGGCAGGCCGTCAATGTGATCATGGGAGCCAATGTGGGCACCACAGTCACGGCATGGATATTGAGCCTGGCCGGAATCGACAGCGGCAATCTGTTTATCCGGCTGCTGAAACCATCTTCTTTCACTCCCGTACTGGCCCTGACCGGAATCATCTTTTACATGTTCTGCCGGGATGGAAAGAAAAAGGACACCGGAACCATCTTTCTGGGATTTGCCACACTGATGTTCGGCATGGAGACAATGTCCGGGGCAGTGTCGGGGCTTTCCGATATTCCCGCTTTCCAGAATCTCTTTCTCCTATTCCGCAATCCCATTCTGGGAGTACTTGCCGGTGCCATCCTGACTGCCATCATCCAGTCCAGTTCCGCGTCTGTGGGTATTCTCCAGGCGCTGGCGGTCACGGGCCAGGTTTCCTACGGCGCTGCCGTTCCCATTATCATGGGGCAGAATATCGGTACCTGTCTCACGGCCATGATTTCATCGGTGGGCGCCAACAAAAACGCGAAACGGGCCGCCCTGGTACATTTATCCTTCAATGTGATCGGCACTGCGTTCTGGATGCTGGTGTTCTGTCTTGCCAGGGCCTTTTTCAGCCTGGAATTTCTGTCGGAGCCGGCCTCCCTTTTCGGTATTGCCGCGGCACACTCTGTTTTCAATCTTCTCTGTATGGTGCTGATGCTGCCCATGTCCGGTTTTCTGGAAAAGCTGGTGACCAGACTGGTTCCCGAGGAAAAACAGACCGAAAGTTATATGGAGCTGGATGACAGATTTTTCACTGCCCCTTCCATCGCCCTGGAACGCTGCCGCAAGGTGACTGCCGACATGGCATATACCGCCGTGGCCTCCCTGAAAGAGGGCATTGCTTCCCTGAAAGATTTTTCCCCGGAGCTGGCTTCTTCCATACGGGAAAAAGAAGAAAAAACTGACTATTATGAGGATATTTTAGGCACTTATCTTGTAAAGCTCAGCACCATGCAGATCAGCGGCCCGGACAGCATGGAAGCGGCAAAACTGCTGAAACTGATCGGGGACTTTGAGCGCATTTCAGATCATGCCGTAAACCTTCTGGAAGCCGCAGAAGAAATACAGAATAAAAATTTACGTTTTACCGATACTGCCGTCACCGAACTGGAAATATTATTTTCTGCCATCAGCGAAATCCTGGATCTTGCCCTGGCGGCATCCGTGGAGGATGACCTGCAGGCCGCTTCCATGGTAGAACCCCTGGAGCAGGTCATTGACCGTCTTAAGGAAAAAATGCGTACCAGCCACATTCTCCGTCTTCAGCAGGGAGGCTGTTCCATGGAAGCCGGTTTTGTATGGTCAGACATGCTGACGGACCTGGAACGTACCTCCGACCATTGCTCCAACATTGCCGGATGCGTGCTGGATATCGCGCACCAGAGCATGAACTTACATGAATCCCTGCGTGAAATCCGAAACGACAGCCAGGAATACCGGCAGAAATTTCAGGAATATAAAGAGAAATATTTATCTGTCCTGAAATAACTGCCCTCTGTGTTTCCTCCCCCCATCAGCGCGTCAAAAGTCCCTGACACATTCAGCCGTCCATCCCCGCTGATGTCAGGTTCGTGTCACGGACTGCCAATGCTATTGCTCCCGGCCCTGAATATGGCCTCTGTGTTTCCTGAACTTCCCGAATCAGCGGTGCTTCCCACATCGCTGTCCTTCCCGGAAAGGCAAAGATACTAAGCAAAAAATACTGATAACCCTACCAACTTTTCCCGGTTCATTCTCTGCAAACTACATCCTATCCAATTATCTTTATCCATTTTCGGAAAAGTGTTCCTACTGCATAAAATTTGAAGCATAATGCATATTTATGGGTTAAAACAATTTCTTAACAATTATATCTGCACATTCATCTGCACTGAACAAACTTGTATCTACCCGCAACGTATATTCTATATTTTTTGCCATCAATTCATGTTGTTCATCGGATTGACTTTCGTATCTATCTCCACGCATGATATTTCTTTTTCTGCATACATCCAGCGGACAATATACTTCAACCAAATCCAGTGGATTATTTTTCAATATTTCCAGCAACTGCTGATAATGAGGCGTTATTTCTTCTCTTTCAACCAGTATGCCGTCAATAAGAATATTTTTTCCCATATCTGAATAGAGCTTTGCAGCATGGTACATCATAATGATAACTTCGCTAAGATATTTCCAATAGTTTTCACGCAAATATTTATCCCCTATCATCTCCTGAAATAAATCATTTGCAACAACGTAAAAGAATATGTCATCACGCTCCTGAAGGGCTTCGACTATCGATGTTTTCCCTGCACTCGTTACTCCGTTCAAAAAAATAATACGTCCTTTATCCATTTTATCACCTCAAAATAATCTAATTTATATATTTGAATATAAAATATCTCCCTTTCACCCGCAATGCATATGGATTGCCCCATTTTCACTGAGTACACAATTCCGAAAAGAGAGTTATCTTTCCCAGCCTTGCAAGAATATTGGCTTTGCGCTTATTGATAACACTTCCGCGTTATGCCTGATGTTTATCCCATTCGGCGCGGCTCTTTTCACTGCAGGCCACATAACCGCAGGAAAATCGCGCAAAACAAAGGATCTGCATCGTTTGCTGCCAGTAAAAAAGAACTTATAAAAATCACCCATTTCACGGCTGGCAAAATGAGTGACTTTCCAGTTTTTATAAATACGTCTCCTAATTTACAGATGCCTGTGCTTAGCACCATCTACAATATCAAAGTTAAGCTTTTCAGGATGTGTCCCCCAATCTTGCTCTTTCCAAACGCGTACATAATCAGATATGGGCATCTATAAATGTTGTACAACTTGACTTCATTCTCACACCCCAATCAGCGCGTCAAAAGTCCCGAGTACATTCAGCCGGCCATATCCCGTTGATGTCAAGTAATTGTCACGTACTTTTTTCACTTTTTTTAGAACCGAGAACCCGCAAACCCGCATAACTTCGTTGGGTTGATGGTAAATAATTGCTAAGTACAGTAAAATCTGATAGTAAGTTATTGTCATGTTAGATTATCTGAAATTTACACTTATTACTATTCTATTAAAATTATTCCAATAATGCCACAAACTCGCTTGGATTGAAAATCCTTGTTTTAGCTTCCTTAAAATCTTTCAAATTACATGTCACCAGACAATCTGCGTTTACCATTCTGGCACATTCATCCTGCAGACAATCTTCAAAATCTTTAAATTGTATATTTTCTATTGCCTCTAACACCTATTCATGCGAAGCACCTGTTACCGTCAATATCTTGCAAATATCTTTTAACCACTTTCGCTTTCCCTCATCCGGAATCCGAAGAGAATACCATATAATAGACAACGAATGAAAAGCAATATAGCCATCAACTTTTCCTTGTGAGCATTAATCCATAACTGTTTTTGAAGAA
>OFGB01002049.1_pt1 | contig 11328 bp, 9 predicted proteins | sample 1521491 | NCBI WGS metagenome assembly OFGB01 (sample SAMEA3504095, study PRJEB24116) | mouse gut metagenome | biome: mouse gut; feature: mouse-associated habitat; material: faeces | place: Denmark | collected 2011
GGCCGGGCGGCCGTCAGGACCGCGCGCATGGAACCCGCCTTCGCCTCCGTATCCGTTCCGCGGACGGCGTTTCGGATCTGGGCGCGCAGGGCCTCCTCGAAGGTGACGTACTTGACCTTGTAGTTGGGCGTCTCAGCGTTGGCGATATTATCCAGGATTGCCTGCTGCTTCACCCAGTTGAAATTCGCCGCGCGCTCCAGCATAATCATGGAATTGGATGTAAAGAAATCGGACATACCGCAGTCCTCCATTTTCTGGTATCAAAGTCCCGCTTTCCCGGCAGAACCGGCTGGAATGCATAGGCCCTCCCCGGCGCAGGACGGCGGACCGGCACGGACCGGAACGCGGCAGGAGAAAGCAGGGCATAATGGATAGGGATAGTATACTACATTTTGCCGCAAGGTGCAAGATAAAATCTAAAATTGTCGAAATCAACGATAATCTGTCCGACCGTCCCCTGGATTTTGACAGATTTTTTGTGAAATCACCAAATCCTTCCGCCCCTGGAAATTCCTGCCCGAAGCCCGTCCCTTCCCGCCGCCCCGCCGCCGGAAACGGCCGCCCCCGCTCCGCCGCCCACAGCCGCGCCCCGGGACACCTTCCTGCTGGAGGCGTTTGACGATAAGCCCTATACCCCGGATAATTACCACTTTGAATACTGCGGCCCCAATGACGGGGAGTTTATTTTGGAGCGTTTTCCCATGGATCTGCCCCTGGTTCCCGGCTACTACTACGTGAAAATTCACCGGGACAGCACGTGCCAGGATCTGGCCCTGGCCTCCTTTTATGTGGACAGCTCCGTGGTGGGATACGCGATCGGCTTCCGCCGCACCCTGAGCTGGGGGGAATACGATATCGGCGAGGTGGACGAGGACTGCCTGCTGTGCAGCTGGGGATACCGGGCCGTGCCCAACGCGAACCTGCGCCTGGTTCTCGTGGACGGCAGGCAGTTTTCCGCCCGTGGACTGGAGATCCGTATATTCTGCGAGGAGTTCGGCCGGGATGTGTTTTCCTGCGCCTACCAGGGAGAGCCTATCTGGCTGTCCCTGCCGCCTGGGTACGACTACGGCATCACCGTCTGTTTCGACAGCTTTACCGCCGCCGAGGGGTCGCTCCGCGTCACCGCGCCGCAGGACGGCTCGGCCCCTGAGACGTTCCAGCTCCAGCTCGCGTGAGCCTGCGCACAAAACAAGGCCCGGACTCTCCCCTGGAGATCCGGGCCTCGCGATGCTCGTTTAAAGGGCCGCCCCAATCCGGGCGGTCCTTTAAGCGTCCTCCGGGAAGCGCAGCTCCACCCGCAGCCGTCCGTCCTCATACCGGGCGGCGATGGTTCCGCCCATCCGCTCCGTGAGGGCCCGGGCGATGGACAGGCCCAGCCCGGTAGAGTGCCGGCCCGTCTCCACGGTGTAAAACCGGTCGAACAGCCGCCCCACCTGCACCTCGTCCAGCCCAGGGGCGGCGTTGGACAGGGTGATGGTCCCGTCCCCGTCCAGCGTTACGTCCAGATCGCCGCCGCTGTATTTCAGCGCGTTGGTCAGCAGATTCCCCAGTATCCGGGACAGGGCGGCCCGGTTCAGGTTCCGCGCCACCCGCCCCTCCGGGAGGGACACCGTGGGCGTGATCCCCCCCGCCGCCAAGGCCCCGTAGAGGGACGCCACCGCCTCCTCCACCGCGCCGTTCAGATCCACCCGCTCCAGGGCCGGCCCGTCCTCCAGGCTGGCCGCCACCGAGTAGCGCAGCAGCTCCCCGGTGAGCTGGCGCATGGCCTCCGCCCGGCCCGAGATCAGGGCCAGATACCGGGCCTGATCCGGGGTCTTGTCCCCCTTGTCCAGCAGCTCCAGATAGCCGCAGATGGCGGTGAGGGGGGTGCGCAGGTCGTGGGACACGTTGGTGACGGCCTCCTTCAGCTCCCGGTCGCCGTTCTCGTACCGCTGGCGCAGGCGGCGCAGCTCCCGGAGCTGGACGTTGAGCTCCCCCGCCAGCCTGCGGGCGTGGGGGTCCCGGGTGGGCAGGAGGATGGGGCTGTTGGTGTCGGAAAGGAGCCGCTCCCCCAGCTGGCCTGTGATGTCGTCCAGGCTCTTTTGGAGCAGGTACAGGCGGAGGAGCAGCACCAGCGCGAGGGCGGACAGCGCGGCGCACAGCAGCCAGGGGAGCATGGGGTTCACCTCATTTCAGGTCTTTTCTGCGGAACAGGAGGATCCCTGCTCCGGTGGACAGGACGGCGGAGGCGAGAGACCACAGCGGGAGCCGGAGGGGTGCTCCTGTGTCCACGGTGGAGGCCAGCTGGACGGTCTGACAGCCGGGCAGATCGTAGAGCAGCTGGTATACCGCCCGTTTCACTCCCCGGACATAGCTGGGATTGGGCTTTGCGGGCAGCGTGACGATCTGGCCGTCCTCCACATACTGGCGTTCCGGCTGTATCTCCGGCTCGACCAGGCGGGAATTGAGAAAGATCCCCAAAAACAGGAGAAAATAGGCCAGGCTGATACAGGTCACCGCCGTCACCGCTTTGTTCTGGCACAGCATGGCGGCCAGCGTGAACACGGCGGACAGGGCGCAGGTCATGACCACGGAACAGAAGGTGTACCAGAGGATCAGCGGCAGCGGGATGCGCAGGGGCCCCAGCAAGGGGATCCCCACGGCCAGAACTGCCGCGATGTATCCCAGGCACAGCAGGATCCCCGCTGTGACGCACAAGATCAGGTTGGAGAGATAGACCGTCCACCGGCGGTGTCCCGCCGCCAGTTTGTTTCTCATGGCCCCGTCGCTGTGCTCCGCCCCCACGAACAGAGCGCAGAAAATAGACAGGAGGATGCCCGACAGAAAGGGAAAGAGGAGATACCGGGAGTCCAGGCTGATGAAGGCGTCCGCCGTGCCTCCGGCGGCAAGGTCCAGCATGGCGGCATAGCCTAAGATGGGTTCGACCGCGCCCACTGCGGCCATGACCGCCAGGGTGGCATAAAAGCTTTTGCTCCGCCACAGCCGGAAAAGTCCTGCCGCCAGCAGATTTCTCATACCCACCACCTCATTTCAAGTCTTTTCTGCGGAACAGGGCAATGCCCGCCCCGGTGGATAGGGCGATTACGGCCAATGAATAGGCCATGAGCGGCAATGGGGCCACAGGCGGCCGCATATGCTGCCGGTATTCTTCGATCTGCGCCTCAGAGAATCCGTCCTCCGGGAGGGAGATTTCGTCCCTCTGCCTGCTTCGCATATACTGGACCGCCTGGCCAAAGGGGGTGGCGTCGTCCAGGAAAACAAAGACTGCCCGCCGCGTACCGCTGACGTATCCACTGTTGAGTTCATAGGTGACGGAAACTGCTCCATTTTCCGGGACGTCGATATACGCCGAATACTGTGGGATGTTCAAATAGCTGTCAACGCTGGACAGATAGCCCAGAAGGGCAAAGGACCCAGCAATACAGACCACCGCCGTCACCGTTTTCCGGGCGCACAGCATCCCAACAGCGGTAAAAATGGCACAGAAGGCAATCACTGTGACCAGCGTGCCCGCGAGGAGGAGCAGGAGACGGCCCGCCTCCATGCGGGGAGGGCCGATCAGAAAGCTCCCAGATCCGAGGGTGACAGCCAGATAGGCCGCGCATTGCAACAGGGCGGCAGAGGTATTTGTGATCAACCCGGCAAGATAGACGGCGTTTCGGGAATGTCCAGCCGTCAGCTTGTTCCGAAGAGTGCCGTCGCTGTAGTCGGTGCCGAGGAACAGACTGGACCAGACTGCCGCAACTACACCAACCACGCCCGCATAATCAAAGATCATAGGGTCGATGGTAACCTCGTTAAAAACGATCCAAAAGCGCATCCGCCACAGGGCGTAACCAGCCATAAAAGCCAGAGTGCCCCAGAAGAGCACGCTTTTTTTCAGCCGCAGAAAGTTCGCCGCCAGCAGATTCCTCATACCGCCCACCTACTTCAAATCCTTCCGCCGGAACAGGGCCGCGCCCGCCCCGGTGAACACCGCGCACACCAGCCCGGACAGCCCCATCAGCTTCCCCGGCTCGGTGAAGTTCAGCATGGTGTACTGGAGGGACTGCCCCGTGGGCAGAAGGTCATAGAGGAACTGGTACACCGCCCGCTCTGTGCCCCGGAGGTACCTGGGGTTAGGCTCCGGCACGGTGTTCACAACCTGCCCGTTGAAGGACATCTCATAGCCCTGGATAAACTCCGGGGCATTCAGCCGCCCGTCGATGACCACAGTCACGATGAGCAGGACAAACACCCCCAGCAGGCAGATCACCACCGAGGTGGCCTTTCTGGAGCAGTTCATGGCCACAAAGGTGAAGATGGCGCAGAAGGCCGCCAGCATCACCACCGATCCGGCAATGGCCCAGAGGAGCAGGGAGGCGGGCTTGGTGAACCAGCCCAGCAGGGGCGCGCCCACCGCCAGACAGGACAGCATATAGCCCGCCATGCACAGCAGGGAGGCGGCAAATCCGGTGATCAGGCCGGCGAAGTAGATGGACAGGCGGGAGTGCCCCACGGCGACCTTGTTCCGGATGGCCCCGTCGCTGTACTCGGTGCCCAGGAACAGGGAGATAAACGCCGCCGCCAGAATGCCGATAAAGGCGGCGTACTCGAAGAACCGCCCCTCCAGCAGGGACTTGTACTGGGCGGCCCCGGGCGTGCTCATGTCGGAAGTCATGGACAGCTGAATCCGGAACTCGCCGAAGGCCGCCAACGCCCCCAGGCCCACGCACACGCCCAGCGCGGCCCAGAGGAGGGTGGTTTTCCGCAGCCGCAGGAAATTCGCGCTCAGCAGCTTAGTCATGGGAAGCACCCCCCACCAGATTGACAAAGTAGCTCTCCAGGCTCTCGTCCCGCTCCTGGGCGGACAGCAGCTCGCAGCCCTCCCCGTCCAGGGCGCGGCTGAGCTGGGAGATGTTCAGCTGGGCGAACACGTCCGCCTGCCCATCGCTTAGAATCTTGTAGTCCACTCCCATGCCGTCCAGCACCCGGGCCAGGGCACGGGTGTCGGTGACCTCCACCCGCAGGCACTTGCGGCAGGCGGCCTCCAGCTCCCGGGCGGACAGCTCCTTGACGATGCGGCCCGAGTCGATGAACCCGTAGTGGGTGGCCAGTCTGGACAGCTCGTCCAGAATGTGGGAGGAGATGAGCACGGTGATGTTCCGCTCCCGGTTCAGCTTGAGGATCAGCTCCCGTATGTCGATGATGCCCTGGGGGTCCAGGCCGTTCACCGGCTCGTCCAGCACCAGAAAGTCCGGACTGCCCGCCAAAGCCACGGCGATGCCCAGCCGCTGCTTCATGCCCAGGGAGAAGTTCCGGGCCTTTTTCTTCCCCGTGTCCTCCAGCCCCACCAGCTTCAGAAGCTCCGGGATGCCGTCGTCGCTGGGCACGCCCAGCACCCGGAACTGCTCCTTCAGATTGTCCTCGGCGGTGAGGTCCAGGTAGATGGACGGCGTCTCCACCACCGCGCCCATGCGGCGGCGGATCTGGGCGATCTCCTTCCGGGTGCAGTCCGTGCCGTAGAGGAGATAACTGCCCGCCGTGGGGGCCTGCAAGCCGCAGATCACCCGGATCAGGGTGGTTTTACCCGCCCCGTTCCGGCCCACAAAGCCGTAAATACTGCCCTTGGGCACGTGCATGGTGAGGTTGTCCAGGGCCTTGAAATCCTTATAGTGCTTGCTCAACCCCTGGGTGGCCAGTACATATTCCATGATAAAGCCTCCGTTTTCAAGATTGCCTGTGCAGGGGCGGGCGGTGCGCTCCCCTCCCCTACAGCAGCCCCATCCTAACAGAAAACGGTCAAGAAAGCGGTTAAGGAAACCGTTCAGATTTCGTCAAGATCGCGCCGCTTATCTTCCCCTGAGCTGGTCGCTGAACGCCTTCAGCTCCAGCCGCCTGTTCTCGGAGAGGCGGTTGTAGTCCAGGTCCTCAATGGCCCCCTCCAGCGCGTACAGGTGCACCAGGCAGATCTCGGGGAACACCACCTTCAAGCGGAAAAACGCCTCGGTGGAACCCGCCTCCCGGAGCTTGTCCGGCGTGTCGATGCCCACGGCGGCCAGCTTCCGGGCCATTTCTCTGCCGATGTTCCGCATGGAACGCAATTCTGCCATACTTTCGTCCTCCTCACTCTGTCCGCATTTTGAAGCCGATGCCCCAGACGGACTCGATGCAGTCCCCCGCCCCCGCGTCCCGCAGCTTTTTCCGCAGGTTGCTGACGTGGGTTTTCAGGGAGCTTTCGGTGCAGTCCGGGGTATCCCGGGCGATCTCGTCCAGCAGGCGGGACTTGGTGATCACCCGGGAGGGGCTGGCCATGAGCAGGCGCAGGATGGCGTACTCCGTCCGGGTGAGCCGCACCTCCGCGCCGTCCACGGCCACCCAGCGGGCGTCCGCGTCCAGCCGCAGGGGGCCGAAGGAGACGGTCCCGCCCTCCCGGGCCGGGGCCTCCCGCAGGCGCACCGCCACCCGGGCCAGCAGCTCCCGCAGGACGAAGGGCTTGGTAACGTAGTCCGCCGCGCCCCCCAGGAGCAGGCCGATCTTGCTGTCAATGTCCGCCTTCGCGCTGACCACAATGACGGGGAGGCCCGCCAGCCGGGGCAGCACCTCCTCCCCGGACAGGCCGGGGAGCATGAGGTCCAGCAGGGCCAGGTCGGGCCGCTCCCGCTCCACCGCCAACGCCGCCTCGGTGCCGGAGTAGGCCCGGCTCACCCGGTAGCCCTCGCCCTCCAACGCCTCCTGGAGCAGGTTTCCGATGTGGATGTCGTCATCGACGACCAGAATGTGCTTCATCGCATACGCCCCGTTTCTCTGTTCGCTGTCCCAATTATACGAAAAACGGCGGGAGAGCGCAAGAAAAAAGGGTTGAAATTTTCATGAAGAAGGGGAAAGAGTGCGACGGGCCGGCGGGTCAGCAAAGTGCCGGACTGCGCGCCACCACAAAACAGCCCTGATCCGGCCCCATATAATTCCGCCCTGCTTTAATAGAGCAGAAACGGTAGAAGGGATGCACAGCCCGGAGGCTTCAATTTTTCCGCTGGAACGGTTGACATTTTATCCGGCAGGCCTTATGCTAAAGAGTACGCTTTCCAAATGAAAGGCATCCAACGAATTGGAGGATTTTCCTATGTGCGGTTTTACCGGCTTTGTCTCCCGATCCACGCCCCCGGACGAGAAGGCCCTGCGGGCGATGGGGGAGGCCATCCGCCACCGGGGGCCGGACGGCGAGGGCCACTACACCGACGAAACCTGCGCCATCGCCCACCGCCGCCTGTCCATCCTCGACCTGGAGCGGGGCCGCCAGCCCATCGTCAGCCCGGACGGGCGGTTTGTCATCGCCTACAACGGCGAGACCTACAACTTCCGGGAGCTGCGGGGGGAGTTGGCGGACAGGGGCCACAGCTTTGCCACCGACTGCGACACCGAGGTGGTGCTTCACGGCTACATGGAGTGGGGGCCGGAGGTGCTGAAGAAGCTGCGGGGTATGTTCGCCTTCGTGATCTGGGACAGGGAGCGGCGGGAGCTGTTCGGAGCCAGGGACCCCTTCGGCATCAAGCCCTTCTACTACGCCCAGATGGGGGAGCTGTTCTTTTTCGGCTCGGAGTGCAAGAGCTTCCTGCCCCACCCCGGCTTCCAGAAGGAGCTGAACCCCAACGCGCTGAAGCTCTACCTCACCTTCCAGTATTCCGCCCTGAACGAGTCCTTCTTCAAGGGGGTGTACCGCCTCCTGCCGGGGCATTACCTGATCCACCGGGAGGGGCGCACCGAGCTGGCCTCCTACCACGCCTTCTCCTTCGCGCCGGAGCAGATGCCCCTGGAACAGCGGGCGGCCCGGATCCGGGAGGTGGTGGCCGAGTCCGTGAAGGCCCACGAGATCAGCGACGTGGAGGTGGGCTCTTTCCTGTCCGGCGGCATCGACTCCAGCGTGATCGCCGCCCTGTCCCGGCCGGACAAGACCTATTCCGTGGGCTTCGAGAACCGGGGCTTCGACGAGACGGGGGAGGCCAAGGCCCTGTGCGAGGAGCTGGGCCTGCGGAACATCTCCAAGACCATTACGGCGGAGGAGTTTTTCGACGTGCTGCCCGCCGTCCAATACTACGCCGACGAGCCCAACGCCAACCTGTCCACGGTGCCGCTGTACTTCCTGTCCCAGCTGGCGGCCAGGGACGTGAAGGTGGTGCTGTCCGGCGAGGGGGCGGACGAGCTGTTCGGCGGGTATATCACCTACCACACCACCAAGCCCTTCCGGGCCTACCGCAAACTGCCGCTGGGACTGCGCAGGGCGGTGGCCAAGGGCGTGTCCGGCCTGCCCAGGTTCCACGGGCAGGGCTTCCTCACCAAGGCCGCCAAGGGGGTGGACGAGTATTTTGTGGGCCAGGCGTTCATCTTCGATGATGACGAGGCCCGGCGGACGCTGACGCCCGCCTACCGCACGCCCCTGACCTGGCACGACGTCACCGAGCCCTATTTCGAGGCCATGCTGGGGGCGGACGACCTGACCAAGATGCAGTACCTGGACCTCCACCTGTGGCAGCCCCTGGACATTCTCCGGAAGGCCGACCGCATGACCATGGCCCACTCCCTGGAGCTGCGGGTGCCCTACCTGGACCGGGAGGTCTGGGAGGTGGCCCGCCGGGTGCCCAGCCGGCAGAAGATGCGGGGCAAGACCATGACCAAGTGGCCCCTGCGGGCGGCGGCGGTGCCCCTGCTCCCCAACGACTGGGTGAAGCGGGACAAGAAGGGCTTCCCCGTGCCCTTCATCGCGTGGCTGAGGGAGGAGAAATACTACAACTGGGCGAAGGACCTGATCAGCCAGGACTATGCGGCGGAGTTCTTCGATCAGAAGTATCTGCTGGAGCTGCTGGACACCCATTACTCCGGCCGGGAGAAAACCCACCGGAAGCTGTATACAGTGCTGTCCTTCCTGATCTGGTACCGGGTGTATTTCCCGGAAAAATGCGGGGCGGAGCCTTTTGTGCCCGGCAAATGACAGAAACGGCCCGCCGGGAGCTGACCGGAGGGCCGTTTCTTGTCAAAATTCCGGCAGGCGTTCATAAATCTGCTATTGAAAAAAGCACATCAATTTTGTATAATACCTCACTGAACCTGAATCGGATCGGTCGTTTCTGTTGACACAGGAGGCTTTGCGCATGAATTTGCGGGTAGGAATCGACATCGGCAGCACCACCGTCAAGGTGGTGGTGCTGGACGAGGAGAATAAGCTGCTGTTCCGCTCCTATGAGCGGCACTATTCCAAGGCCCGGGAGCGGGCCTGCGAGACGCTGGGCTCCATCGAGGAGATGCTCAGGGGGAAGGACGTGCGCCTGGTGATCACCGGCTCCGCCGGTTTAGGCGTGGCAAAGGCCGCGGGGCTGGACTTCGTGCAGGAGGTCTACGCCACCGCCGCCGCGGTGAACGCCTACATACCGGACACCGACGCGGTGATCGAGCTGGGCGGCGAGGACGCCAAGATCATCTTCTTCGGCGGGGCCCTGGAGGAGCGGATGAACGGCTCCTGCGCCGGGGGCACCGGGGCCTTCATCGACCAGATGGCCACGCTGATGAACGTCACCGTCAACGAGCTGGACGAACTGTCCCTGAAGCACGAGAAGATCTACCCCATCGCCTCCCGGTGCGGCGTGTTCGCCAAGAGCGACATTCAGCCCATCCTCAACCAGGGCGGGCGGAAGGAGGACGTGGCCGCGTCCATCTTCCAGGCCGTGGTGGACCAGACGGTGGCGGGCCTCACCCAGGGCCGGGAGCTGAAGGGGAAGCTGGTGTTCCTGGGCGGGCCGCTCCACTTCCTGCTTGGCCTGCGGGAGCGGTTTGTGGACACCCTGCAGCTGGATGAGCAGCACGCCATCTTCCCGGAGGACGGGGACTGCTTCGCCGCCATGGGCGCGGCGTTGTGCGCGTCGGACTACGGGGCCAGGCCCTTCGACGAGCTGCTGCGGCTGCTGCGGGAGAGCCGGGACGCCACCTCGGTGGTGGACACCATGCCGCCCCTGTTCGAGAGCCAGGAGGACTATGATGCCTTCACCGCCCGCCACAACGCCTCCACCCCGCCCAAGCTGGACATAAGGACCTACGAGGGGGACGCCTACTTAGGCATTGACGCCGGGTCCACCACCACCAAGATCGCGCTGATCGCCCCGGACGGGGGATTGCTTTACACCTACTACCACTCCAACCTGGGGAACCCGGTGGCTATCGTTCTGGAGCAGCTCCGGGAGATCTACCGGCTGTGCGGGGACCGGATTCGGATCAAAGGCTCCGCCGTCACCGGGTACGGGGAGGATCTGATCAAGAACGCCTTCTCCTGCGACCTGGGGCTGGTGGAGACGGTGGCCCACTACCGGGCCGCCGCCCACTTCAACCCCGACGTGGACTTCATCATCGACATCGGCGGGCAGGACATGAAGTGCTTCAAGATCCGCAACGGCGCGGTGGACTCCATCATGCTCAACGAGGCCTGCTCCTCCGGCTGCGGCTCCTTTATCGAGACCTTCGCCAAGGCGTTGGGCTACGACATTGCCAGCTTCGCCAAGCTGGGGCTGTTCACCCAGAAGCCGGTGAACCTGGGCTCCCGGTGCACGGTGTTCATGAACTCCAGCGTCAAGCAGGCCCAGAAGGACGGGGCGTCCGTGGAGGATATCAGCGCGGGCCTGTCCATCTCCATCGTGAAGAACGCCATTTATAAGGTGATCCGCGCCGCCTCCGCCGACGACCTGGGCAGGCACATCGTGGTGCAGGGCGGCACCTTCCACAACGACGCCGTCCTCCGGGCCTTCGAGCAGGAGCTGGGCCGGGAGGTCACCCGCCCCGCCATCGCGGGCATCATGGGGGCCTTCGGCGCGGCCCTGGCGGCCCGGGACCTGAGGCTGGAGCGGTCCGCCATCCTGGACGCCAAGGCGTTGGAGGCGTTCTCCCACACCGCCAAGCCCGTTACCTGCAACCTGTGCACCAACCACTGCTCCCTGACGGTGAACAGCTTCGACGGCGGGCGGCGGTTCATCTCCGGCAACCGCTGCTCCCGGCCCCTGGGCAAGGAGAAGGCGGAGCTGCCCGACCTGTACCGCTACAAGTACCAGCGTCTGCGGGCCATGGAGGGCAAGGGGAACGGGGACGGCTCCCGGGGGCGGATCGGCATCCCCTTCGGGCTGAATATGTACGAAAACCTGCCCTTCTGGTACGACCTGTTCACCAGGCTGAACTTCGAGGTGGTGCTCTCCCCCGAGTCCTCCCGGAAGCTGTATATCAAGGGCCAGCGCACCATCCCGTCGGACACGGTGTGCTATCCCGCCAAGCTGCTCCACGGCCATGTGCAGGCCCTGGTGGAGCTGGGGGTGGACG
>OFGB01002052.1_pt1 | contig 11310 bp, 14 predicted proteins | sample 1521491 | NCBI WGS metagenome assembly OFGB01 (sample SAMEA3504095, study PRJEB24116) | mouse gut metagenome | biome: mouse gut; feature: mouse-associated habitat; material: faeces | place: Denmark | collected 2011
CGCCGCCTGCCGCTCCAAGGCCAGCCGCAGAATCTCTGGCAGCTCTTTGCCGCGCGCGGAAGCCCTCCGCAGAATACCCAGACACGCCTTCGGACTCAAATAATACTTGTCCGGCACATTGGCCTGCAAGATCGCCGACAAGGTAGACGCGGCGTCTCCGCTGGGGGACTCCCCAATGTTGCGCATCGAAAGTGCGGTACGCAACGCTCCATCGCTCTCCCATGTAAATGTCGGCGTAGGGCCAGCGGTCTTTCTCAGGCATAGGCACCTCGGCCCCCGGCTCGATGATGCCGATGACCGCATCGAGGACCGCTTTGAAGTCGAGACCCCGGTTCGAGCTGAAAGCCCCGACAACATTCTCCCAGCATATCCATCGCGGGTATCTCCCATTGGTGGCACACCTCATTTCCTTGATGATTCGGATGGCCTGATAGAACAGCGAGGACTGAGCGCCACCCAGTCCAGCCCTTTTCCCGGCTATGCTCATGTCGGTACACGGGGAGCCAAAGGTGATGATGTCCACCGGCTCAATCTTCCCGCCATCCATCCGGGAAATGTCACCGTAATGTTTCATGGCGGGGAACCGCATGGTGGTCACCCGGATGGGGAACGGTTCGATTTCCGAGGCCCAGACCGGGGTGACGCCAGCCAGCAGCCCGCCCAAGGGAAATCCCCCGGAGCCGTCAAACAGGCTGCCGAGGGTGAGTGTCTTATTCCGTTCCATCGCAGACCTCCGAATACTGATAGGCCAGCCCATCCCGCTGGACGGAAACGCCATTGGCGGAGCCGACCTGCTCGATGTACCGCTTGACGATCACATCGCAGAACTTCTCGTCCAGCTCAATGGTGCAGCAGGAGCGGTCGGTCTGCTCACAGGCGATCAGCGTGGAGCCGGAGCCGCCGAAGGGGTCCAGCACCAGGGTGTTGCTCATGCTGGAGTTCATAATGGGGTAGGCCAGCAGCGGGATCGGCTTCATGGTGGGGTGGTCGCCGTTCTTCTTGGGCTTGTCGAACTCCCAGATGGTGGACTCCTTCCGTCCGGTGTACCACTGGTGCTTGCCCTTCTTCTTCCAGCCAAACAAAATCGGCTCGTGCTGCCACTGGTAGGGGGACCGGCCCAGCACCAGGGACTGTTTCTTCCAGATACACGTCCCGGACAGCCGGAACCCGGCGTCCGCAAAGGCACGGCGGAAGTTCAGCCCCTCAGTGTCGGCGTGGAACACATAGATGCTGGCGTCATCCGCCATCACCGCCTCGGTGTTCTGGAACGCCGCCAGGAGGAATTGGTAGAAGGCATCGTCCGCCATGTTGTCGTTTTTGATTTTTCCGGCGCTGCCCTCGTAGTTGACGTTGTAGGGCGGGTCCGTGATGACCAGATTGGCCTTGCGGTCACCCATCAGGAGGGCGAAGGTCTCCGGTTTGGTGCTGTCGCCGCAGACCAGCCGGTGCCGACCCAGCGTCCACACATCTCCGGCCTTGGTGATGACCGGGGCCTTCAGCTCGGCCTCCACATCGAAATCATCATCCTTGACCTTGCTCTGCTGGGCGTCTTTGAACAGCGAATCAATCTCCGCAGGCTCAAAGCCGGTGAGAGATACATCGAAGTCGGCCCCCTGGAGGTCGGCGATGAGCAGGGCCAGCTTGTCCTTGTCCCACTCGCCGGAGATTTTGTTGAGGGCGATGTTGAGCGCCTTTTCCTTCTCGGTGTCCATCTCCACCACCACACACTCCACCTCGGTGATGCCCATGTCCAGCAGCACCTTCAGCCGCTGGTGTCCGCCCACGACAAAGCCGGTGGTCTTGTTCCAGATCACCGGCTCCACATAGCCGAACTGCTCGATAGAGCGTTTCAGCTTCTCATATTCAGCGTCCCCCGGCTTGAGGTCCTTCCGGGGGTTGTAGTCGGCGGGAATCAAATCCGCCGTGTGCTTCCTCTCGATTACCATGCTGGACTCCCTTCTCAAATCTTGCCCTTCCGGGCCTGGAGCAGCCGCTCCATAACATCATCCTGGGGCGTGGCTCCGCCGTACTCCCCGGCGCAGTTCTCTTTGACGATCTGGTAAATCTCCATCCACAGCCGGTTGGTCTGGGACATGAAATTCTGGCTCATAGCCACATAGGGGCTTTGGATGGCGTTGCCGGTGGTGGGATGCTTGGCGAGGAAGCCGTACTCGGTGATGGCCTCCTCGCACTGAATCCACCGAGCCACGCTCATGGAATACCGCTCCAGGAGCTGCGGGGACACCAGCGAGGCGCACCTGCGCTGGGCCAGCCAGTTCCAGGTGGCCTCGTAGATTTCGGCGGCGATGAGCGGCCTGCCGTCCTTCTGGGTGGCGGAGAGCATAGCGGAGGGCCTGGGCATAGGCTGGCCCTCCAGATCGGCGGTGGCGTCGAAGTCGGTGACGGTCAGCCGCCGCCTGCCGGGGTTGCCCTCTGCAATCTTGTCCACCAGGGGCTTTTTCTTCGCGCCCGCGCCCACACGAGCGCCGCCCCGGTTGGTGCCGTCCTTCGCCATGAAAACCACCTCCGTTCTGGCGTGGGGTATATACCCCGTTTGAAACCGCGATTTTGCGCAAATGACCCCGCGCCGTTCCCCACGGGGCAGGGCTGTAGAGATTTGACCCGCCCCTGGGGTCAGTAGGTGTACTCCTTGTTCTGCGGCCAGCGATCACCCATCTCCGCCGTGATGCGGGAGTGGCATGGCTTGCACAGTGCCATGAGGTTATCGTCCGCATGAGTGCCGCCATGGGCCAGCGGCTTGATGTGATGGATTTCCTCGGTAGGAGTGAGGACGCCGCGCTTGTAGCACTCCTCACAGAAGGGGTGGGCGGCAGCGTATCGGTCACGGATGCGCTGCCACGCTCTGCCGTAGCGCCGCTTGGTAGCGGGGTTCCGCTGGTAGCGTTCGTAGCGGCGGTTCTCCTGCTTGGTGTGTGCTTCGCAGAACCGTCCATCGGTCAGGTTGGGACAGCCGGGGAAACCGCAGGGATGCTTGGGCATCTTCGGCATCGTGTTCACCTCCGTCCGGGCAAAAGAAAAGCCACCGCAGGATCACTCCTGCGATGGCTGTCTTTCATTTTCTTCCAAGTCTAATGATAACAGAAACGCTAACTGTATTTCTCTGTATTTTACTGTAAAGTTTCCGGGATGGCCGTTTTTTTCAGAGCCTTGCTGTGCAGCCGGTAGATGTTGTCGATGCCGGTACACATCTCTGCGGCAATGTCCTCCCAGGATTCGAAGTTGAGATACCGTTTCTCCAATAGAAGGCGGCACTCCTCATCGTCTACGGCCTTGATGACCGCAAGGATGTTTTCCTTCAAGTCCACCAGGTGGTCGATGTCGCTGTTGATCTCATTTTCCAGCATGAGGATTTTGATAATGATGTCCTCCATGCGATGGGTATTCCGAGTGGGGCTTCCGGGCATATCGCTCAATGTGGCGGTCGCTTTGGTAGCCAGATCATGCAGGGAGGACACCTGGGCGATTTTGGTGTTGATGCGCTCATCCAGATAACGGGCCTGTCTCAAAAATTGTTTTGCTGTCATACTGATACCTCCGATGTAAGTTTTTTAGTCAGCATTTCCGGGTCGAGAGAGGTCAAGGTTGAAAACCGGCCAGAGCAAAAAAATCGCTCCACCTCGGCTTTCGTGTGTCTGCTGTCACGGTCATGAGGGAAGCAGCGGAGCCGTTTCAGCGCGTCCCGATAATCATCAACCGCTCTTAAAATGATGGCGTTCGCCAGTCTTTCGCAGGGATTCATGTCGATACCCCCAGATTTGCTTTCACCGCATCAATTAATGCAGACTGGGTTTTGTCCTTGTACTGCAGAGCCTTCATAATGCGCTCATCAATGGTATCCGCCGTGATAATATGCTGCACGACCACAGTGTTCGATGTCTGCCCCTGGCGGTAGAGTCTCGCCACGGTCTGCTGATACAGCTCCAGGCTCCAGGTGATTCCGAACCAGCAGAGGGTGGAGCCGCCGCTCTGGAGGTTAAGTCCGTGTCCGGCACTGGCGGGATGTATGAGTGCCACGGGAATTTCGCCCCTGTTCCACCTGGCGATGCTGGCATCAGAGTCGAGCCTTGCGAATTCGATCTTCCGCATCCGCAGCCTTTCCTCAATGCGGTCGAGGTCATGCTTATACCAATACGCCACAAGGAGCGGTCTGCCGTTCATGCTCTCAATGATGTCCTCCAGCGCATCCAGTTTCCGCTCGTGGATGAGATCGACGTTCCCGTCATCCGTATAGACTGCGCCGTTCGCCATCTGGCAGAGCTTCCCGGACAGGACGCCAGCATTCGCCGCCGTGACTTCGCCCTCCTTGAGCTGCGCCGTCAAATCCCCACACATCTGGTCATAGATGCACTGCTCATCCTCGTCCATGTATACCGGGAACTCGCTGTTTATCAGTTCCGGCATCTTGAGGTGGTCTGTTGCCTTCGTAGAAATGGTGATGTCGGAGATTTTGTCATATATCCGCTTTTCCGCTCCCGGCAGCAGTTTATAGGAATACACGACCTGGCCGTTCATGCGGTCTGGCCGGAAATACTCCAGACGGTACTTCGTGATAAAGCGTCCGAGTCGCTGCCCCATGTCCAGCACCTTGAACTCGGCAAATAAGTCCATCAGCCCGTTCCCGGAAGGGGTACCTGTCAGACCGATCACGCGCTTTGCCCTCGGACGTACCTTCATTAGAGACTTGAAGCGCTTGCTGTTCCAGTTTTTGAAGGACGAGAGTTCGTCCACCACTATGGCGTCAAACTCGAACGGCACATGGTCGACCATCCACTGCACATTTTCACGGTTGATAATGTAGATGTCCGCGTCCTTCTGAAACGCCTCAAGCCGCTCCTTTTCCGTACCGACCGCTACGGAGTAACGGATGTCCTTCAGATGATTCCATTTTTCGATTTCCTGCGGCCATGTGTTCCTCGCCACACGAAGCGGCGCGATCACCAGGACGCGGGTGATCTCAAAATAGTCGAAAAGCAGATCATATAACGCCGTCAGCGTAATTGCCGTCTTGCCAAGGCCCATGTCCAGCAGTACGGCGGCAATCTCGTGGTTTTCAATGTACTCGATTGCATACTGCTGATAATCGTGTGGGTTAAACTGCATCTTTACCGCCTCCAATCTCCGAAAGTATCTGTGATATCTGGCTCTCGTCATCCAGGATGAATACCGAAAAGCCCAGCTGCCTTAAAAGCTTGATTCTTGCCATCTGCAGCGGCCGCGGTTTCCTGCCGGGTGCTTTTACTTCCACGAAGCCGCATCTCCCATCCGGCAATAAGACAAGTCTGTCGGGCACTCCGTCAAAGCTTGGAGAAACGAACTTCGGCGCGATGCCGCCTTTCGCCCTGACCGCCGATACCAACTTCTGTTCTATGGTTTTCTCTCTCATGAAACCTCCCTCTGGTGACGGTCGGTGATACCTGTTTCTGTATTTCTTTATATAGGGTTATTTTTTTAGTCCTTAGAAAAAGTCTTACAGAGAGTATCATCGACCGTCACCTTTGCTTATTTCCTTTGTTTCTTCACGCCCATAAAGCCGCCTGGACTGACCATTTACGGCTTATTACTATGGAAAGTTTCAGAAACGACTGTCACAGACCTGCACCAGCCGTTACTCCATGAAATCGGACTTCAGCCGGAAACCGTGGATCATCATCCCGGTCTTGGTCTTGTGGCGCGTAAAGTCCGCCGATTCGATGGCGGTATAGAAATCCGTAGTGCTGCGGATATACTCGCCCATCTGATTGCAGTAGGAGCGGTAGGCGTTATAGACCTCGCCGGACTTCGCTTCATAGGACGGATCGACCTCGCAGCAGTCCTCCAAGAAATGCGAGAGCCAGTCATTGTTGTCTTTGTATTTCTGGATAGCATCCTGCACGACCTTCGGCTGGACAATCTTGTAGTCATTGGCGATGACGCGCCGAGCGCCCTCGATGATCCACGACAGCACAGCGCCGCCAGCCGCCTTGAACAGAAAGTCCGAGTAGTTCTTCACATCCGCCTTGCCCTCAATCTTTGCATTGAAGGGGATGACGATGAGACGCCGCCAGGTGCCCTTGTCGATAGCGCCCACCCTCGGCAGATGGTTGGTATACAGCACGAGGGTATGCGTGGGGATATAGGAGAACGGAGCCTTGTACTTCTTCTCCGCGTAAATCTCATCCGTGGAGCAGAGCTGCTTGACATTGGATGTGTTCAGCCGCATTCCTTCTTCCAGTTCGGCGGCGATGATCATACGCTTGCCCTTGGCTTCAGCCAGTTCCGGCTTCACGTTCCGCTTGCAGCCCACCGTCAGCGTGTCGGCGGACATATTGCCGGAGTAGGTGCCAAGCACACGCGCCACCGTGTTCCAGAAGGTGGACTTGCCGTTGCGTCCCTCACCGTAGGCAATGACAAGGGCTTCAATGTAGACCTTGCCAATGGCGGCAAGCCCCACGATTTCCTGCACATAGCGGATGAGGTCTGCATCACCCTGGAAGAAAGTGTGGATGGCATCAAGCCAGATGTCCGCACCGTCATCGGACGAGTCGACCGCCGTCTGTTTCGTGATATAGTCCAGGGCGTTGTGTTCCTGCATTGCCCCGGTCCTCAAGTTGCAGGTCCCGGAGGGCATATTCAGAAGGAACTCGTCCGAGTCCAGAACGCGCTGCTCGATTTGTATCATCGGGCGGGCCTCCTTCAGCGCCGCCGAGATGTACTTGGTGTCCCTGCGCTTGATGGCATACTTGCGGTAAGTTTCCGCCCACTCGTATTTATCAAAGGAACGCTGCTGCGCCATGTTGAACGCCGCCGTCGCTTTCTTCGCGCCCATCGCCGCCAGCATTGCCCACGCGCCGTTCTCCGACATCTCCTTCATGCACCGCTCAATCTCGTTTTTCGCTTCCTCAAGCTGTCTGGCGGTGAGTTCCTGCGCGATGCCCTGTGCATTCGGCTGCGACTCCTCCCAGAACGAGCCGTTGAAAACCATGTAGTCCGTAGAGGGAGAATAGCGGAGCCTGTCCTCGTACTCCCTCGATAGCACGGTTGCTTGTCCGACATCGGAGAAGTCCTCCGGCATCAGGAGAAAGTCCTGGCTGTACTGCTCCGGCGGGATATACCCCTCCTGCGCCGCTACCTTTACGCCGAACTTCACGGCGCTTGCCCAGATGTGGCGAAGCTCTGCATCCTCCAGCGGAGGGCTGCACTTTTCCGCTTCCTTCAAAAACTGCTGGTATGCTTCGTCCGTGTTGCCGAGCCGCTTGATGATGCGTCCGGCATAGTGCGACATAGTGGTGTTCCGGGAACCCTCGCCAATCTGCGACTGCGCCGCATCCCAATCCTCGAAACTGTCCGCCAGGAACTCATCAATGGTGATTTCACCGTCATACACCTCAACCGTGGCATTCTTTACGCCAAAGAGGAACCTCGCACTGTCCTTTGCCCCATCATCAAAATAAAGAAAGTCCGCAGTCAGCCTGTCCTTCAGATCAGCATATGCCTTTACGTCCGTGATCTCGCTGCAGATAAAATACACATGGAACCTCGGTCGAGGACCGCGCTTACCCTTCTGTTTCATGTGGTTCCGGCTGTACACGAAAATCATCCCCACGCCGGGAAAGTCCATCGCCACGTCAAAAGGTGTGAGCCAGTCCGCCGGATTGTCCGAGTGGTCATTGTCGCAGTCCATCGGCAGGCAGTCTGCTTTGAGGAAATTGTCGACGCTGCGGTAATTCTGTTTGTACGCCGCGCACACATGGTCAAACGCCGCCGCCTGTTTCATCGTGTCCGCATCCGTAACTGTCACCGGATTCGGATACACGCAGTTTGACTTGCTGCCCACGGTCACGGCATCATAAATCGTCATCTGCATTCCGCTTCCTCCTTCAAATCCTCCGTAAAATAACGGATCGTCATGTGTTTCTTCTTTGCCTTGCCGATCTCCCGGCGCATCCCTTCCGACACTTCGTTCCCGAACACCCACAGCTGTTCGCATTTTGTGAGCAACACCAAGTCCATGAGCATCGCCAGTTCCCGCTCCGTGTCCTCCGACAGAAACTGCGGAAAAAGCAAATGCGGTGCAATCGGTATCGCGCCGCAATCCACGGCATACCGGCTGTAACGCCTGGCCTTTTCCGTGTTGGCCTGGGTATCACCGGAGAACGGCGAACACACATACACGAGCGGGCGGTAGTCCCGTATGCCCTTGAGTGCTTCGTGCGGCGTGGGATTGAACTTCCCAATGCCCATTGGTTTCACCTCTGTCCTTTCTGAAATTTGAGCGGCCAATACCTCTCTAAATCTGAAAGGACAAAACCCGCCGATTTCAGCGGACTTTTTCAAATTCGCATTGCCACCTTATATGAAAAAGCGGCTCCAATGTTTTGGGGAAAACACCGCTAAAAAATGCCGTTCTTGTCCTTTCAGAAGTGAGAGGCACAGGGACGGCATATTTTTTGAAAAAATATCCGCTGAAAAAATCCGTTTCTGTCCTTTCAGAGACAGAGGGGCAGAAAAGCCGCTCGGAAACGGAGGTACTGCGGATGCAGGGAACCACAGAGTCAACCAGAGACACGCAGCTTGACGAGGAACTCGCGGACGTGCTGATCGCCATCAGCGTGATTGCTAAGCGTCTCGCCAGGAAGCTGCAGGCAGTAAATCAGGAAGGAGGTACCACAGATGGGGAAAATGAGCGAACTGGATGCGCAGATTAAGGAACTGCGTATCTGCGGGGAAACCATCATCGGGATCGCCGATGCGCTGGCCGGGATGTTCTCGTCCCCGGCGGAGGAAGAGCCGCCGAAGAAGACACCGAAAAAGGCGGCGAAGGAAGAGCCGAAGGTGCTGACGCTCGAAGACGTGCGCCACCAGATGACCGTGATCGCACAGTCCGGCTTTTCGGCAGAGGTCAAGGCTCTCATCACCAAGTACGGAGCGAGGAAGCTCTCCGACATCGACCCTTCGCAGTATGAGTCGCTGCTGAAGGAAGCGGACGCGCTCGGCAAGTCGGAGGTGGGCGCCGATGGCTAAACATTCCCTGCTCTCGGCTTCTGCAAGCCACAGGTGGCTGAACTGTCCGCCATCGGCAAGGCTCTGCGAGGAGTACGAGGACAAACCCAGCGAGTATGCGCAGGAGGGCACCGACTGCCACGAACTCTGTGCTTACAAGGTGGAAAAGGCGCTCGGACACAGGGTAAAGGACCCCACCGAGAACCTTACCTATTACAACTCCGAGATGGAGGACTGCGCCGAAGGGTACTGCTCCTTCGTAATGGAACAGGTGGCCGAAGCAAAAAAACGCTGCGCCGACCCGCTCGTCCTTGTCGAACAGCGGCTCGACTATTCCCGCTATGTGGGGATCGAGGGCAGCTTCGGCACCGGGGACTGCGTGATCGTTTCGGACGGGCTTCTCCACATCATTGACTACAAGCACGGTCTTGGTGTCCTGGTATCCGCGGAGAAGAACAGCCAGCTTTCATGCTATGCGTTAGGCGCACTCGACCTGTTCGATGGGATTTACGACATCACGGAGGTCAGCCTTGCCATCTACCAGCCCCGCAGGGAAAACGTCAGCACATACACCATGAGCAAGGACGAACTTCTCACCTGGGCGGACATGGTACTCTCACCGACGGCGAAACTCGCCTACGACGGGAAGGGTGATTTCAAGGCCGGCGATCACTGCCAGTTCTGCAAGGCAAAAGCGAACTGCCGCAAGCGCGCCGAGTACAACCTGGAACTCGCCCGGTACGATTTCGAGATGCCGGCTGCCCTTGAAGATGACGAGGTCGCATCCATCCTCACCAAGGTGGACGAGTTGGTTTCCTGGGCAGGCGACCTCAAGGAATATGCTCTGCAGAAAGCCCTCTCCGGCACGAAGTTCACGGGCTTCAAAGTGGTCGAGGGACGCTCCAACAGGAAGTACACCGATGAGGACGCTGTGGCAAGGACGGTCGAAGCCGCCGGATTCGACCCGTATGAGAAGAAACTCTTGGGCGTCACGGCGATGAGCCAGGCGCTTGGCAAGAAGAAGTTTGAAGAACTGCTCGGCGGTCTTGTCTATAAGCCGCCCGGCAAACCGGCGCTCGTGCCGGAGAGCGACAAGCGTCCGGCAATGAACACGGCCATTGAAGATTTCAAAGAAAATTAAGGAGGACAACTACTATGGCAAAGATTGTGAACAAGACTAAGGTTATCACGGGACCCAGGACCAGATGGAGCTACGCCAACGTCTGGGACCCCAAGAGCATCAACGGCGGCACCCCGAAGTTCAGCGTGAGCCTGATCATCCCGAAGTCCGACAAGAAGACCGTTGAGGCTATCAAGGCGGCGATCCAGGCGGCCTACGAGGAGGGTGAGTCCAAGCTGAAGGGTAACGGTAAGACTGTACCCGCCCTCGCGGTCATCAAGACCCCGCTGCGTGACGGCGATGCCGAGCGCCCGGACGATCCCGTGTATGCGGATGCGTACTTCATCAACGCCAACTCCGCCACCGCTCCCGGCATCGTGGATGTCGGCCTCAACCCCATCCTTGACCGCTCCGAGGTCTACTCCGGCGTTTACGGCAGGGCGAGTATTAACCTGTATGCGTTCAATTCCAACGGCAATCGCGGCATCGCCTGCGGTCTGAACAACCTTCAGAAGATCGCCGATGGGGAGCCGCTTGGCGGCAAGAGCCGTGCTGAGGATGACTTCTCGACCGAGGACGATGACGATTATCTGTCCTAAAGCGTATCACAGGCAAATACACTGGGCGACAGGTTTCGTGCCTGCCGCCCGTTCTTATAAGGCGGTTAAAATATGGCAATCAGAACTCTATCCATCGACCTGGAGACCTTCTCCGATGTCGATCTGAAGAAATGTGGTGTTTACAAGTACGCCGAATCACCCAATTTTGAAATCCTGCTCTTCGGCGTGTCCGTGGACGGCGGCGAGGTCATTGTGTATGACCTGGCATCTGGCGATATTGTGCCAGAAGAGATCATCAAAGCCCTCTCTGACGATGGTGTCACCAAGTGGGCCTATAACGCATCCTTTGAGCGGATATGCCTGTCGGTTTGGCTGCGCCGGAACCATCCGCAGTATTTCCATTCCTACAGCATAGACGGGGATACAGTCGGCAACTATCTTGACCCTTCCTCCTGGAAATGCTCCCTCGTATGGGGAGCGTACATGGGACTTCCGCTCTCCCTTGAGGGGATCGGCGCGGTGCTGAAACTGGACAGTCAGAAGATGTCCGAGGGCAAAGCGCTCATCCGATATTTCTGTCGGACTACATGAAGCGCTGGGGCATGAGCTGCCAGCGTCCGGCGAAGCGTG
>OFGB01002055.1_pt1 | contig 11294 bp, 8 predicted proteins | sample 1521491 | NCBI WGS metagenome assembly OFGB01 (sample SAMEA3504095, study PRJEB24116) | mouse gut metagenome | biome: mouse gut; feature: mouse-associated habitat; material: faeces | place: Denmark | collected 2011
ATTTTAATTTGCAGCAAACCTGCGGTAATAGATAAATTTAATTTGCTGGCTGACACCATAAGGATGGGAATCAGGATTCCGGCAGAGATTGGATTTGCCGGAAAAGGCGCAAATATAAATTTGTGTGGGGCAACATACCACGGAGCTATGAAAGTGGCGGCACGGATGCTCAGTTACGGTTACTTGTGGGAGTCAATCCGCATGAAAGGCGGGGCGTACGGCGCAGGACTTACCGTGTCAGGGAACGGGGATGTGGCCTTTACCTCCTTCCGAGATCCCAATGCAGCAAATTCATTGGAAATTTTTGATAAAGCAGGAGCGGCACTTCGTGCCATATGTGAGAGCAATGAGCCTCTTGACAGGTATATTGTCAGTACGATTGCATCCATAGAGCCGCTGTTGAGCGTACGGCAGAAAGGGATTCGGGCCGCACAAGATTACCTCGGCAGCGTGACCTGGGAAAGGATTTGCCGGGAACGGAGCGAAATCCTTTGTACGACCAAAGAAGACTTGATGCGGGTCATCTATGTGCTCAATCAGGTCTGTGAAAAAGGGGGCGTATGCGTCATAGGGGGAAAGTCTTCCTTAGACGCTGTAAGTACAATCCTTGAGCAGCAGGAGTTGTAGGTCGAAGGATGTAGGGGAGAAAAGTTCCGAAAAGGGAGGTGGTTCATGGAAAATGCCGAATAAACGTCGATATCTTCCGAATAGACCAAACACGTTGAGGCTCTGTTATAAATTTGTTACGATAAAGTATCATTTATACCAAGGAGCGTGAAAGCATGGAAAAGAAGAGAAAGATTATTATAGGAGTGATAGCCGCAGTTGTGCTGTGCCTTGGCTTAGGAGGCGGATATCTCTTGTCAAAGGACGGAGGAATCGACGAGCTGATGGAAGAGACGGGCTTGTCCAAGAGTTCCAAGAAAAATAAAGACGCCAAAAAGGGAGACGCAAGCAAAGACGACGGTGTGGATGCGGGGGCGGCCGGAGCCAAAGGAGACGCCAATTCCGGAGATGCCGGGGACGCCGGGAATGCCGGAAACGGCGGAAACCAGAAGACGGATTATGTGGATAATGGCGGCGCCAGTGTAGGCGGTACGAGCGCCAGCAACAGTTATAGTATTAAGATGAGCGACTTGTGTACATTTTCAGATCCTTCGGGAATTAGTTTCGACACAAGGTATGTGCTGTACGGCGGCGCAGACTGCCATCCGGCGAAAAAAGCGTCGGCAGCCGGTTACTCCTGTAAGGGAGCCTATGTGGTGTTATATGCAAAGGGTGGAAAAGCAGCAGGTGAATATCAGTGTTTTGTGATGAACAATGAATCAGATGCACAAGGCCTGGCTGGGAAATATGCTTCTATCTATAATGGCGGAGGCCAGAGCAGCGGACGATGGGGCGATGTGGTATATGTTTACTCGTCTGGAAGCTATGTACAGACGTCGATTGATACATACTATAAGGCAGGAGCGATTCAGTCCGCGACGCCTCAGGCTTATCTCGGAATGCAGTTTTATTTTGGCGGAATGAGCGAGTATAAGCCGTCGTCCGGAAATAATGGCGGAGGAAATACAAACACGCCAAGCAATCCGAGCACGCCAAGCAACCCAAGCAATCCAAGCAATCCAAGTACGCCGAATAACCCAAGTAATCCGGGGACGCCGAGTAATCCAAGCAATCCGAGTAACCCGAGTAATCCAAGCAACCCGAGTAACCCGAGTAATCCAAGCAACCCGAGCAATCCCAATACGCCAAGTACTTCAAATGAAGATACTGTTGCAGTGAAAGCCGAGCAGTTGACCGACGAAATCGAGGAGGCAAAGACACCTAAGGATGAGCTTTTTGAAGTGAAGGTGACGGATAAGTATACGATTGCAGATCCTGCGGATATAGACTTTGACACCCGTTATGTGCTTTATGGGGATGCCGCCTGTGCGGGCGTTACATCTGTACCGGCAAAAGACAGCAACGGCGTTGAGACAAAAGTGGAATGCCTGTATGAGATTCTGTATCTGAAGGACGGTCAGGCAGTGGCAGAATACAAATATTATCTGTCCAGGAGCGAAGAAGGTGCGCAGGCGCTGCAAAATGCCTTTGGGAAGACAGACTGTGTAAAGGGCAGAGTGTTCTGTATGGCGACAACGAAGGCGGAAGAAGTCCAGAGCATGATCAGTATGCTTTATAAGTTCAGCGGGGAACTGGCGGATGAATCGCCTCAGTCTTATCTGAATTATCTGGTCAGCAAGGAGAAATATCGGTTCTTCAAGAATGTAGGGCAGAAAGAGGAGCCGGAACCGGAGAGCATTTTAAAGGGAACTTCTATGGCAGATACCTTTGGAGTTAAGATGAGCGGCAGTTGTACATTCACGGATGCGAAGTATTTTGCGCAGGATTATGATAAGCGGTATGTTTTATACGGAGACAAAGAATGTGCCCCGGCTAAACAGTTAGGTGCGGAAGGTTTCTATGAGATCTTGTATGATAAAGCCGGTAAGGCGGCAGGAGAGTACAAAGCATATGTTATGGGAAGCCCAGAGCAGGCAGAACAGACAAGAAAGCAGATGAGCGAAGCCTTTGGCGAGGATTCTGTCCTTTGTAAAGGGAACGTTGTGCTTCTGTTTTCCACAGGCGATTATGTACAGCAGACGATTGATTTATATGAGCAAAGCGGCATCCTTTCCAAAGGGACGGTAATCGTATATGCAGAGACCTGGTTTGTGAACCAGTGCAAGATGGCCGAAATCTTAGAAGCGCCGGGAAGCAATCTGGAGCCGGAGAAGGAGTCTGCATTCGATATTATGATGACAGAAAGTTTTACCTTCAAAGATTCCGAGAATTTTCCCCAGGAATATCATGGGCGGTATGTATTGTGTGATGATGGGGCAATGGCGAATATGTATGGCGCGAAAAAGCTGTATGAGATTATCTATGAAAAGGAAAATCAGGTGATCGGCGAATATTTGTGCTGTATTATGGAAAATGCTGCGGGGGCGGAAGGCTTTGCAGGCATGGCGCCGTCAATGGGAATCAGCGCTGAGAATGTAAAGGTACGGGACAATGTGGCGCTGTTGTTCACGCCGGCAGGGTCAGTACCGATGTCGGCAGAAGAGTATGTGGCATTCTGGGAACAGAACGGAGCCGTCCAGATCAAATCGGAAGACGAGGTCATAACAGAAGCAGGAAGCAAGGAATCTGCGTTGGATATTACATCGGCAATGCAGATGAAGCAGATAGCCCGTGAAGCTGGAATCGGGCCAAATGCAGCGAGACTTGAAAGTGAAGGCAGCCTGGCAGCCGCTGCAAGAGAGGCCGGAATCGAATCAGGACAGAATTTGCTCAAGGAGGAATCCGGGCAGGAAGAAGGCAGCGATCCGGCAGAGTCAGAAGAAGTGGAAGCTGTGTCGCAGACACCGGGAATCGAAGTGGAAACATTTGACCCGTCGGAAGCGGGAAATGTCTGGATACCGGAGAAAGTACCAGAGGAAACAGAAAGCGATCAGCCGGAGGAGGATATGCCGGCCGAAGCGGGAAATGTTCAGCCGGTTGAGAATGGAACGGAAACATTTGACCCGTCAGAAGCCGGAAATAGCCTGATACCGGAAGCGGCGCCGGAGCTTTCAGAGGAAGAAGAGAACTTCGACCCGTCTTTCGCGGGCAATGTGGAAGCACCGGAAACACCGGCAGAGCCGGAAGAAAATCCGACAGATATCCTCATCACGGCAGACTATACGTTTAAAGACCCGGAAGGATTCGAGTATGACATGCGTTATGTATTCCATGGAGACGGGACGAGCGAGCTTGCAAAAATGCTTGCTGCTAAGAGAAACGGGGCGGTATCTGACGTATATCTCATTTTCTACGAGAAAGCCGGAAAACTAACGGCAGAGTACCGTTGTTTCGTTCTGGACGGCGCAGCAGTCTGCGAAGAGACGAAGCCGGAGGATCTGGCTGACCTGCTTGGCAGCCTGCCTGGCATGGAGAAGGCTTATGAAGCAAGTACTAAGGGATATGTGGAGTTCATCAGAGATGTGTTTAGACTGGAAGAAGTAAAAGAAGGAGACAGGTAACATGAAAAAGAAACTGATTTCGATTTTAATGTGTGCAATGATAGGAACGACGGTGATTGGCTGTGGTTCGTCGGATAAAGACGGCTCCAAAGAAGCAGGAAGCAAGACCGAAAGCGAGGCGGACCGGGAAGGCGAGACGCAGGCTGTTGACAAGGATTTCAGTCTCCAGATGACGGACAGTTATACATTTACAGACCCGCAGGATATTGACTTTGACCAGCGTTTCGTCCTGAAAGGAGACGAAAGCTGCAAACTTCTGTCCGATATGGCGAACATGGGCTATCCGGCAACGGCGATTTATGATATCGTATATGCCAACGACGGGGCGGCGGCCGCCGAGTACCAGTATTTTGTTGCGGCTGATGAGGCGGGAGCGGCGTCTCTTGCGGAGTTCTATACCTCGCAGGGGCAGCAGATTACGCAGGAAGGCAATGTGATTTATGTATATTCGGAGGGAGATACACTCCAGGCTTCTATTGCCACCATGGCGGCTATGGATGCGATAACGGATGAGACGGTAGAAGCATATATTGAAATGATGAAGAGCTTCAACGGTTTGGTCGAATACGAGTAAAATGGTGTTGTAAGCGGCAGGCAGCAGATTTTGTGTCTGCCGCTTATTTCTAAAACATACAAAGGAGTCAGGAAAAGTGAATGAGAACGTGAAAAAGGCGGAATCGGGCAAGGGTAACTGGCGTGATTTCTGGAATCTTTTAATGAAGATACAGCTTCCATGGCATTGGATTATTATTGCATTTCTGTGCAATTTCTTTTATAACAAGGTCATGCTGAAACTGCCGACAATCACGGCGGGACTTATGAGCGGAAATCTGGATAATAAGGTATTGTGGGATGCGATTTTATTCTATGTGCTCTTTACCGCCGTGCTGTGCGGGGATGTGGCTTTACGGTCTCCGGCGCAGCATATTGCGGCGCGGAATGCAAGGCGGGTAATCTGGAAGAAAATGCTCCATATCCGGATGGACTACTATGACAGTAACGATCCGTCGGATATTATGAGTACCATTACCAACGATACCACGATGGCGGCGCAGCTTTTGGTGCAGTTTCTGGTGGGATTTCTTCCGACGCTTTATTATATAGCAGAGGCGCTCAAGACCATATCCTCTTACAATATCTGGCTTATGGTGTCTGCGTTCCTGCTCTTTCCGATTAAAATCCTGTATATGGTATTTATCGGACGGATGCAGTTTAGGACGCAGGCGGGCGTGTATCAGGAAATCGGAGGATTGACGGCGTACCTTGCGGAGCGTGTCCGTAACCTGAGCCTCATCAAGACTTATACCAATGAGGAGAAAGAACTGAAGAACGGCGAGAATGCCGCATACAGCCTGTTCCATGCCAATATGCGGGTAAAAAAGCTGGAATGTACCGTCACGGCATTGACCACGTTGATTGGGATGGCGCAAGTCATGATTGTTATGGTGTTCGGGGTCGTCCTGTTAAAGCGGGGGGATATTGATATTCAGCAGTGGGTGGCATTCTATATGTTTTCCGGCACACTGTCTACGGCATTTTCCAATCTGTTGGACTACTGGGCAAATTTAAAAATGATTCAGGGGACGACGGCAAGGACTGCAAGGCTTCTGACTGCGCCGGAGGAGGAAGAAACGGTGAAGGATACGAAAGAGCCGGAGAGTGCGGAAGTGACATTTTCCCATGTTTCCTTCTCCTATGGAGACAAAAAGGCTCTTGAGGATATTTCTTTTCATGTCCCGTCGGGCAGTTCTACAGCGATCATTGGATTGTGCGGAAGCGGGAAGACCACCTCGGTGAGCCTGCTGGAGCATTTCTATGAGCCTTGTGAGGGAGAGATCACATTCGGGCGAGTCCCGGTATCGGAGATGTCGCTGGACGTGCTTCGCGGGTCTATGGGATACGTGCAGCAGGGCGCGGATATTTTCAGCGGGACGGCGAGAGAGTCGCTTACTTACGGGCTTCACCGTAAGGTGGAGGATGAGGAAATCTGGGAGGCTGCAGAAAAGACGGGATTTGCAGAGGTCTTGAGGAAATGGGAGGATGGGCTTAACGCTCCTGTGGCTCCGGGAGGGACTTCCATGTCGGGCGGGCAGAGGCAGAAGCTGGTGCTTACACGGGAATTTATGCGCAAGTCTGGTATGATTCTGTTGGATGAGCCGACTTCGGCGCTGGATGTCACGGCGTCTAAGATGATACAGGATACGATTTTCGAGATGTTCCCGGGGAGGACAAAGATTATTATCACCCACGACCTGTCTCTTCTTGAGCGGGTAGACCAGATTGTGGTGCTGAATAAGGGCGTGCTGGCAGGATGCGGAAGTTATGGAGAGCTGTATGGAAACTGTCAGGCTTTCATGGAGCTGATTGCCGCCTGTGAGACAGAAAAGGAGGCAGTACAGTGATAAAATTGATAAAAGGGTATACGAAGATATTTAAGGGCATGAAACTGCCGTGGCTGCTTTTGTTCTTTGTGGTGGCGATTTCCATGGTGAAATCCCATGTGGAGGTGGAGGCTGTCACGATTACGGCGTCCATCATTGACGGGACGCAGAATTCTATTAAGACGGATGAGCTGATTCGGTACATTGAATTTCAACTGATTGCGGGAGGGATTACCATTGCGTTTACTTATATCTCCGGGCTGGTTCTTCAGAAGATTAACCTTGCGGTTCGTTTAAAGGTCTGGAATAAGATGATGCATCTTCCTACCAGCTACTATGATTCGGATAATATCAATGAACTGGTGACTCGTGTGACGACGGACGCGGATAATGCGGGGAATTATTTCCAGATTCTGATTAATATTTTTACTGCTTTCTATGCGGGAATCGTGGCGTACCAGAAGTTGTTCTCATTCCAGGGTAAGATGGCGGCGGCAAGCCTGCTGGTGATTCCGGTTCTGGCGGGGATTACGGTGTTGTATAGTATGCTGTCCTTTAAGACGGGCATGACGGCAAGGACCAGGCTTGCGGCTACTATGGGATATCTTGCCGAGCATGTGCGGGGCCTTAGGCTGATTAAGTCTTTCCGGATGGAGGATGAGGAGAAGGAGAAGGCAGATGATTTGTTCCGGAAACAGTGCAAGGCAGATATTTTTTTGAGTTATACTTCCATGATTCAGTTAGGCGGCATGGAGATTATGGGCTGTCTGACGATTGTGATTTCGTTCGTGCTTGGAAGTAAGATGGTCGCGGCCGGGGAGCTTACCATAGGGAAACTGATTGGGTTCTATACCTTGTGCGGGCTTGCAACGGTGCGGCTGGCGGAAATCTGTACCAACTTCGGGGCGTTTTCACAGAATGCGGGAATTGTCCAGAAAATCGGCAGGATTTTGGATTGCCCGGAAGAGTCGGAGGATGGGGATGAGATGGATGTGTCGGACGCGGATATTGTCCTTGACCATGTGGATTTTTCTTACCGGACGGCTTCTGTGCTGCGGGACATTAACTGTGTGATTCCTAAGGGGAAGGTAACGGCGGTGGTGGGAACCAACGGCGCCGGGAAGAGTACGCTGTTTAAGCTGTTGGAGCGGATGTACGATCCGACTGCCGGGAAGATCTGCTTTGGGGATAAAGACGTGAAGCAGTTTAAATTGTCGTCATGGCGGAAGTGTTTTGCGATTGTTTCCCAGGAGAAACCGATTTTATCCGGGACAATCCGGGATAATATTATCTATGGCGTAGAGCGTCCGGTAACGGAGGAGGAACTGGTGCATGTGGCGAAGATGGCGAATATCTATGATTTCGTCATGAATACGCCGGGGCAGTTCGATGCGGAAGCGGGACCGGGAGGGTCGAATTTCTCAGGCGGACAGCAGCAGTGTATTGCGATTGCAAGGGCGATGATGAGAAATCCGGATTATCTGCTTCTTGACGAGGCGACCAGCAATCTGGATGTGAAGAGCGAGCAGCTTGTGACGGAGGCGTTAAGCAACCTGATGAAGGGCAGGACCACGGTCCTGATCGCACATAATTATTCGGCTACTGTGTTCGCCGATCAGGTAATCGTGCTGTGCGACGGGGAAATCAAGGGGTGCGGTACGCCGAAGGAATTGCTTGCGGCGAATGAATATTACCGGACGTTTGCGAATGCGGGAGCGGGAATCGGACATTAAAATAATTTAGAAAGGAAGCTGTAAAGATGAAATCTGGAATGGTAAATTGTTTTGATTATAAGGAGCTGGAAGTCCCTAAGGAGCTGGGGCTTTGGCATATCCCGGACAGTGAGATTGAGGAGGAACTTAGCGCTCTTGCGAAGGATCATTCCGGGGAGGAGGAGACAAAAGGGGAAATCCGGGAGGGGGATTGTGTGTACTGTACCTGTGTGGAGTCTTCTAAGGAGGGCTGGATCGGCCGGTCGGTCTTGCTGTATCCGGGACGGAAGCTTCCGGGAGCGGAAAGTGCGGAACAGGCGGTACTTGGAAAGAAGCAGGGGGATGAGTTTTCCTGTTTGCTGAAGGATATGGAGCTTTGCCTGAAAATCGAGAAGGCTGTGCGTATCCATGTAATGGAGGTGGGGGATGAGCTGGCGCAAAAGCTTGGTATCCCGGACGTACGGACTGTGGAGGATTATTACCGCTGGTATCACGGACAGCATGACGGTGAGAGGAGGGAGCGTGCCTGTATGGGGATTGCACGTTTCTGGCTTGAGGAGATGTCAAAGAGGAGTGAGTTTGAGATTGACCAGGCGGAGAAGCAGAAATGGTGTGACGGCCGGGCAAGAATCATGTATGACGGGCTGCTGGCTGCCGGGGATGATTTGAAGAAGACCCAGGAGGGCGAGGTCATTTCCGAGGAGGAGGCGCTTAGAAGGGCGGCTGAGGAGCAGGAGAAATATTTTATTCCCTATCTTATGTATTGCTATTTTTCGGAAAATGACGGGTTTGTGATGACGGAGGATGATTTTGCCGCGGAAGTGGAGAAGATTGCCGCACAGCGGGGCGAGGATGTAAAGGAGCTTATGAAGCAGGCGGACATTACGATGTTCAGGCAGCAGGCGTATCAGGCGCATACTTACCATCTGCTGATGGCGGACGCAGAAAAATATCTGGAGGTGTAATATTATGGCGATTATAGAGGCTACGGGTGAGAATTTTGACGAGCTGGTCAATTCAGCGGAGTATGTGATGGTGGATTTCTATGGAGATCATTGCGGTGCGTGCGTGGCGACTGCCCCTTATTACCGGGAGGTCGCGGATGATATGGCTTTTATTCGGTTTATTCAGGTAAATACATCTGTGTACCGGGAGCTTGCAAAGCGGTTCAAGATTATGGGGATTCCGGCGTTTCGTTATTTCCATAACGGGGAGCTTGTGCATAAGTCTGTGGGGGGCATGGATACGGAGAGGATTCATGAGCAGCTTGCAGAAATGCTGTACCATGACTGAGATTTGCAGAAATGCAGAGATTGAAATGTAAAATTGGGGATGATATACTGAGTTGGTATATCGGACGTATGGAAAATTGAGAGAGGAGGGAAACGCCATGCTGATTGCCGGTTACGTTTTTTTAGGAGTGGGGGCCGCTGTTTCTTGTTTTACGGCTTTTCGGTGGATTGGGACGGATAAACGGCGCAGTCTGGCGTTTTCTCTGATTGCGGGCGTGGCCTGTGGGCTGTCTTCCTGCCTGAATCTGAGTATAAGGTTTAGTGGGATTGCCTGTTTCCTTTTTCTGGCTGTCTTTATCCCTATTGTCCTTGAACCTAAGGGCGTGTGGGTGGATGCCGCCGCTGTGACGTCCATTGCCTGCGGGCAGTTTGGGATGTTGCAGACGACGGCCGCCGCTGTTTTCAGGCTTACGTTTCTGTCTTTGTTTTTCCGGGTCATGCTGCTTGTGATTGGCTTTCTGGCTGCATATGCTATCTGCGGCAGGCTTGCGGGAGGGTTCCCGGGCGTGGGGTGGCAGGAGTATGTGGAAGGACAGAATGTGGATTCGGATGACGCTGGGCAGTTGATGACGGGATTTGGTGTGTTTTTTGCGGTCTATGGGGGATGCCTGGTGTTTCCGGCTGTTGCAGGGAGTGATTCTCTGCCTGTGATGTGCCTGGAATGGTCTGGGTTTTTCGGAGGCTTGCGTTTGATTGATTTGATAATCGTGAACCGCCGGGAGCGGATGAATGTGCTGACGGAGAAGCAGTACAGGGATGAGATGCAGACGTATATGAGCGTGATTCGTTCCCAGAGGCATGATTATAATTTTCATGTGCAAACCCTCCATGGTCTGCTGGTTCGGAAGGATTATGACGCCTGTGAGAGGTATTTGAACGAATTGCTGGAGGATTCCATTGAATCAGATCTTGCCTCTTCAGGATGCGGCAATCAGTGCGTTGATTCTTTCTTTTAAGAGTAAAGCGGCGCTCGTTGGGATTCCGATGGATATTTCGATTGAAAATGATCTGTCGCAGATTGCTACCAACGTCTATGAGACGAATAAGGTCATCGGCAATCTTTTGCAGAATGCCATTGATGAGGCGGAACTTACGTCGGACAAGTCTTATGGAATCAAGCTGTCTGTGTTCAAGCGGGGGGAATTCTGTATGATCAGTGTCTCGAACCGGGTGAGCAGGGGAAAACCTATGGGGTCATACCAGATGGGACGTTCTTCTAAGGCAGGGCATGAGGGAATCGGGATTGCTTCGATTCAGGCGCTTGTGTCCAGATATGGAGGAGTCGTGTATTCCAGAATGGAAGAGGATGTGATTTTTTTTATTGCAAAACTGCCTTTGCGGTTGTTTAAGGAGGAGTGATGATGTATGAGGGGCTTGTGCTTTTGGTGGATGACCAGCCAAAGGCTTCGGAGGCTTCGATTGCTGCTTTGGAGCATTATGTGCCAAGGGAACGGGTTCTGTATGCAGAAGATGTGGAAACGGCAAAGAAGATACTGGGGGCGGGGAATGTGTCGCTGGTGTTCCTGGATATTGAAATGCCGGGGATGAATGGCATTGAGACTTTTGAGCATATGAAAGGCCGCTATGATGATATACCTGTAATTTTCCTGACGGCATCAGGTTATGAAGAGGATGTAAAGAGCGCCATCAGGCTGGGAGCGGTTAATTACCTGAAAAAGCCGTTTCTCCCTCAGGAGCTTCTGAATCGGATTGCAAAGGAGTTTGAGATGAAATGAGAGAACAGGAGCAGACAAGTATCCATCTGCTTTTAGCGGTTACCTCCAGTACCTTTAGTATAATGCTTATTGTGCTTACGCTGGCCTTATCCTGGGAGATGTGGAT
>OFGB01002058.1_pt1 | contig 11262 bp, 6 predicted proteins | sample 1521491 | NCBI WGS metagenome assembly OFGB01 (sample SAMEA3504095, study PRJEB24116) | mouse gut metagenome | biome: mouse gut; feature: mouse-associated habitat; material: faeces | place: Denmark | collected 2011
CCATGAGCGACATCATGGAGCAGATCGTGGGCCGCATCGACGACGAGTACGTCCATGACACCGATGACGACGTGGAGGAGCTGCCCGACGGCACCTACCAGATCAACGGAACCCTGGCCATCAACGACCTGGTGGAGCTGCTCGGCTTCGAGCCCGAGGAAGCCGACGAGGTGGAAACGGCCGGCGGTCTGCTGCTGAAGCTGTTCGACCGCATTCCCGCCGAGGGCGACGTGGCGGTGCTGGAGCATCGCGGCACCAAGGTGACCTTCACCGTGCTGTCCATGGACCGTCTGCGCATCGACCGCATCTGCATGGCCATCGATCGCCCCGACGAGGAGTAGCGGGCGGCTCCGAGAGCTTCGTATCCGGGCGGTCTTCGGGCCGCCCTTCGACCGAGCGACGGCCCCATGTATAATGTCCCCGTATGATCGAGGGCCACAACAGGAAGGGGCATACCGTTGCAGCGCAATCACGGGCGGTGGCTCGGCAGAAATCTCCTGATAGCTGTGGCGGGTATCTCCGCCCTTCTGGCGGCCCAGTCATTTGAGGCGCCCTGCGAGATTTCCTGGTATCTTCCCCTGGGACAAGGCAGCGTGCCGGCGACCATTGTAGACGTAGCCGTCGCCTCCCTCGTTTCTTGCGCTTTGATCATCGCAGGCAACCGAGGGGGACGCGCGCTTGCGAGTGTTCCCCTCGCCATAGCAAGCGCCTCATGCTGCCTAATGGGCCTGGCCATGCAAGGTACGGGAGAGCCCCTCTCCATCTTTGGACTCATCCTCATGTCTGCCGGGGGAACCGTTCTCCTCTTCTGCTGGCTGGCGGCAGTCTGTGCCCAGCGCGATATCGGCATTGCCGAGCTGATGATAGAGGTCGAGGTGCTCGCATCGGCGGCGGCGATTCTCCCCTCGCTTCTGCCTACGTCATGGTGCCAAGTCCTCGCCGGCATGAGCGTGACAGCCTCTGCGGTGGCACTTTGCCTCATCCAGCGCGCCGCGCCTTCCGCATCAGAGGCCGAGCGGTCTTTTACCCTCGAGCCGTCTTCGCTGGCGAAAATCCTCTGCAGCTTCTTTGTTATCGGACTGGTGGTAGGATCCTTGCAGTACTCGGTCTTCCTGCAGCAGGCAGAAGGCGAGATGTTCCCCGTCATCATTACCGCCATATCGCTCGCACTCGTGCTCTGGCTCTTTAACCGCGGGCGAGACTTCAATCTGTCGGTATGGACGAAAGTGGTTGCGACCCTTTCGCTGGCCGCTCTTATCTTAGTGCTGTTCTCATCGACTCTCACCTACCTTGCTTACGTGTTGGCCGGCATCGCATACTCTCTTTTGGAATGCGGCGCCCTCTACATGGGATTACTCCTGGGGAGGCTGTATCCTGGTACTCGTGTGAGAATCTTAGCCACTGCCTGGTGTGTGGGGACTTTAGGATCCCTCCCCCTGCTGGCTTCCGCTTTTTTCGGACCCCACATCGCAAGCAGGGTCGCCATGCTCTTCATGGCCCTTCTGCTCGTCGTGGCATCCATTTGGATTCTGGAGGATCGAACCATGTCGCTGCTGTTGTCCGCAAGCGGCGGCGCGAAGCTCACCTCGCTCTCGGGTCGTCCCCTTGAATCATTCAGCGACAGCATGGGCCTGACTGCTCGCGAGCGCGATGTGTTCGATCTCTATATCGTCGGACGAAGCGCCCCCTACATTGCAGAGAAGCTCGTAATCAGCGAGAGCACGGTGAAATCTCACCTGCAGCACATCTACACCAAATGCGGCGTCCATTCGCGTCAAGAGCTTATCTCGCTCGTTGAAACGACCTCGAAGGAATAAACCACCTGGTCAGATGATTGTCGTACTTTTCGTATAGGGTGCTTTTTCTTGTATTTCATACGTTTCTCCTGTTTTGCGCGACTTCCGAATGCGGTGATATAGGTGCCGTCCTGATATACGACAAAAGGAGGGTACCGTGACGATGAAGGATTTTGGGAAGAAGGGAACAATCAGCCGTCGAAGCTTTTTAGCAGCACTCGGGCTGGCAGGCGCTTCAGCTGCCAGTGCAGGCCTCGCCGGCTGCGCGCCAAAACAGCCAACCGAGGCAGCTGGCGACGACCAGACCGCCCTCGCTGACACTGGCACCCTGGTGGAAACCGACATCCCCGAGGACAAGATTATCGAGACGGTTGATTGCGACGTGTGCGTGGTCGGCCTGGGCGTGGCGGGGGTAGGAGCCCTGCGTTCTGCCGCTGAAGGAGGACTCAAGGTAGTCGGCGTCGAAAAGGGCAGCAAGCCCAGTGCTCGCTCGAACATGTTCGCCGCCTTCGGCACCGAGAAGACGCGCTCCATCGGAATCGAGGACATCAGCCCCACCGAGGTGGCCAACGAGCTCATGACGCAAATGTCGCATCGCGCAGACTATCGCATAACCACGAAGTGGCTGAAGAACTGCGGAGAGGCTTTCGAGTGGTACACCTCCGCATACGACGGACTCCTGTGGCTCGGCATGGAAGACGATCTTCCCGAAGATCCTAGCCAGTTGTTCGTCTGCGCCGATACGCTCACGAGCGGCATCTACCGCTTCGGCATCGACCACGAGCGCCTCTTTGCCGGATGCTGCTGCATCAGCGGAGGAGACGAGACTCATACGCCCGTTCTGCAGGCCAATGTCGATGCAGCCGTGGCCACCGGCAACGCGCAGGTGCAATTCTATTCGCCAGCCGTGAAGCTCGAGACTGCTGACGGTCAGATAACCGCCGTGATCTGCCGCAATGATGAGGGCGAGGGCTACACGCGCTATCGTGTCTCCAAGGGCGTGGTGCTCGCCACGGGCGGCTATTCTCACAACGAGAAAATGCTGGGGCAGTATGCTCCGTGGATTCTGAAGAACCAGGACAAATTCCTGTTCTCATACGAGGTGACGGATCACGACGGCAACCCCGCCGATACCGGCGACGGCCAGCAGATGGGCATGAACGTCGGCGGCCACCTGGACGTGGGGCCCCATGCGGTAATGGCTCATATCCTCCAGTTCGGCCAGGAGTTCTTCCTGCAGGTCAACGAGCGCGGCGAGCGCTTCACCAACGAGGACCTCAGCATGACCAATATCGCTAAGGTCATGCAGAACCAACCAGGCAGCAAGGTTTTCCAAATCATAGACAGCCATTGGCCCGAGCAATACCCGATGCTTGACGTGATTATGGCAAATATTCGCAGCTACGGCGACGGAGAGGGCTTTTCGGCCCAAGCTGATTCACTCGAAGAGCTCGCCTCTCAGCTGGAACTCAGCGCAGATGCCACCCAGAATTTAACCGCAGCGGTCGCGCGCTACAACGAGCTATGCGAAAAGGGGGTCGATGAGGATTTCGGCAAGGCAGCAGAGAAGATGTTCCCCGTGGTCGATCCTCCCTTCTACGCGATCACCTACGATATGCTCAAGCACACGTCGGTGGAAGATGTGAGCTGCATGCGCCTGCTCGTTACCATGGGCGGCCTCGTAACCGACGACAATGCTCGCGTGCTCAACGACGACATGGAGCCCATTCCCGGCCTATTTGCCGTTGGCAACGTGCAAGGCGGACGCTTCGTGGAGGACTACCCCTTCACGTTGTCGGGAGCCAGCCACGCCGCGGCCCTCACCTACGGGTATCTGACGGGCAAATATCTCGCCGGCCAAGCGTAAGGCCGTAATTTGGGGCCGACGTTTGCCCTCCTCCCCTGAGCAAGCGTCGGCCCAAGCTTCCATGGCCTCAAGCCCGCTTTCCTTTATCCGATGGGCTCTCCCACAAAGCGTTCGGCATTATGCCAGGTGATGGCCTCGAATTCCGCTTGAGAGAATCCCATGGACTCCATCAGGTTCAACTCGGTCACGGGACTCCACATGGGGAAGTCGCTGCCGAACATCACGCGCTCGATGCCGTAGGCGCGGCACAGCTCCACGGTGCGGCGCGGCCCGAGAAACTCCAGAGCGCTGGACGTGTCCACAAAGCAGTTCTCGTCTTCCAGATATTCCAGCGCGTAATCGAAGATGGACCAGCCGCCGAAGTGCGCCGCATCCACCACCAGGTTGGGGAAGCGCCGCAGGATCTTCTTCAGGCGTCGCGGGTGAGAGAAGTCGTAGCGATAATCGCCCGTGTGGATAACGATGGGAAGACGGTTCTCGATGCACTCGTACAGACGCATCAACCGCGGGTCGTCCATATTCACGCGCTGGTTGTCAGGGTGAATCTTCACGCCCTTCAGCCCCAGCCCCACGGCGCGGTCGATCTCGGCCTCCATGTTCTCGTAGTCCTGATGCATCGTCGCGAAGCCGATAAAGTTGTCGTGCGCCGCGCACTGCTCGGCCACAAAGTCGTTGATGGTCTCCACCTGTGCCGGGCTCGTCGCCACCGAATGCACGATGTGGTGGGTAATGGGCGATCCCGCACACGTCGCCAGCAGCGCCTCAGCCGAAGCGTCGGGCGCATCCATGTGCGTCGCGTAGAACTGCCCGACCGCTCCCACCGCCTTGCGGGAAATCTTCTCCGGATAAATATGGGAATGCGCATCAACAATAGCCATGGAAACGCCGCCTCTCAACTCGTTCCCCCTATTGTAAGCAACCCCCACCGCAGGGAAAACGGTCAAAAAGAGCAGCGAGCACCACACCCGCCCGATGGCTCTGGAGCGGACAACGACGCAACCCGGCCCCAGCAACGCCCCAACCCGCAAAAAGGCCCGAAGCCGGGAGGGAAAGCTTCGGGCCGGGGAACCATGCGGCGGCCAAGCCGACCGCAGAGGATCGCTGATTACGCGGCGGCAAGATCCTTTCCGAGCATGTAGGCGAACGTGTTGCAGTTCATGCCCAGATTGTGTCCGCAGATCGCGAAGTTGTAGCAGTTCGCATAGCTGTCACCCACCATGATACCCAGGTTGTACAAGCCCTCGATGGGATCGTCGTTGGCATCGCACACCTGCATGTTCTCATTGGTGCGCAGGCCGCCCGTCACGCACAGGAACTGCGCGGGACCCGTCTCGATCTTGCAACCGTAGAAGGGGCCTTCCGTAATCGGGGCCAGCAGGGACGGATCCTTGTGGAAGTCCTCATCGAACTTGCCAGCACACAGCTCGTTGTAGCGATCCACCGACTTCTTCGCCGCTTCAGCATTCAAGCCGTCCAGCTGGGCAATAACCTCTTCAATGGTATCGCCCTTCACGAAGGTGCCCTTCTCCACGTTCTCCTCCCACTGAGCCAGATACTGCTCAGACGTGAACGCATCCTTGCCTTCCTTGTCCACAATGGTGGAGCCGAAGGCGTCCCACTTGTCGAACCAGTTCGCGTAGGCGGTATCCCAGATGCCGTAGCGCGTCATGTCAGGCTGCATCATCATGGCGTAGGTACCGTAGGAGAAGATGACGTCCTCGTTCGAGTAGCGCTCTCCCTTCTTGTTCAGCAGCAGGCCAGAGAAGTCGGCGATGGACTGGCGGTAGGGCATCGGGCCCACCGAGTCGATCATAGGAGCGTTGGGAAGGGTGTGCTGCCAAGCGGCACCCACCCACAGGCCCATCTTCTGGCCGTCGCCGGGGCCGAGGCCGCCGAACTGGAACATCACGTCGTAGTCAACTTCGTTGAACTCCAGCAGGGGAGATGCCCACGAGCAGTACTTCGCCATCATATCCTGATTGGCCGAGAAATCGCCAGTGGCCATGACGATGGCCTTGCGACCGACGTACTTCACATAGTTGCCGTCGGGATCCTTCGCCACCACCGCTGTTACGCGGCCCTTGTTGTCGTCCTCGCGAATGAGGTACTGCGCGATGGTGCTGTAGTGAATCTGGCCGCCCTGGTTTTTGATCTTCTCCTCGTACATCTTAATGACCAGTTCCTGGCCAGTACGCGCACCGGACTCAACACCGTCGGCCACCTGCACCCAGTTGTGGGAACCGGGATGCGCGTCGAACACGCCGGCGGTGTCGGTGTAGCCGATCTCCATGGTGGTGATGTAGCCCTTTTCCTCCATGAGGTCGATCAGCCAGTTCATCGTGGATGCGCTGTTGTTGATCCACTTGTACCACTTCTTCTGATCGACACGGTAGCCGTTGCGCGCCAGCTCCTGACGAATGAAGCCATCGATGGTGTCTTTCGTGTAGTCCTTGATGCCCAAGCGCTCGTGCACCTTGGTGCCGATGCCGTGATTCGAGCCGCCGCGCGACACGGGCATGGAGCTGGCAGCGAACAGGATCACATCCGCACCCTCTTCCGTGGCGGAAGCAGCGCAGGCCAAACCCGACACGCCAGCGCCGATGACGATGATGTCGGCCTCGTGCACCGCCGTGATCTCATCCTCGGCCACCGGCGTCGGCGGCACCTCGAACTCCCACGTGCCATTGTTGATGGCATCAGCATTCAGGTGGCCGGCGCTGCCCGTGCTGGGCATATCAGTGTCGGCAGGCGCCTTGTCGGCCGCCCCGCTCGCAACCCGCCATACCCGCCGCTGCGGCACCCGCACCAGCCAGCATGGCGCCCTTCAAAAAGTTACGACGATCGATCATGGTGCTCTTCGGTTCCATCGGAACCCTCCTTCCCTCTTTTATGCACCGTAGGTATTTCCCTACGCCCCGCAGTCTAGGAAAATGCGGCCTTCAAACCTCACATGGCATGGGTGAATTTTGCCGTTTTCACCTGTCATGAGGGGGTAGCGCGGTAAGGTATGAGAAGGAGGGCCCCAGGTCACCTGTCACCTCGCTTCGAGACAGGGGGAAATTGCTATGGTGAGAAAGAATGTCTTTGCCTTCGATGCGCTCAGCATCGGATTCGCAATCTATCTTGTGCTGAGTTCCACCTCGGCGTGGGGGCTTTTACGACTCGCGGCCATACCCTCGATGTCGTTCGGCGGCCTGGGCGGTGGGGAAACCTGGCGCTCGGTCGGCTACATCGGAGCGCTGGCCGTCTTCGGGCTCGGCTGCCTGTTTTTCCCCTCGTTGTTCAAGCGCAAAACCGTCGGCGTTTCTACGCTCTGTTTTGCCTGCGGGTTCGCGGGACTGTTCGCCTCGCTGTTCATGCCCCATGAATCATTCCGCGCGGCATCGGCCTTTCTGATCGGCTTGGGATCGGCGCTGTCGTTTCTTATGTGGGAGCGATTGTTCGCCGCCCAGGATCGCGCGGTAATCATGATTCAGATTGTGTGCGGGTCGGCGCTGTCGGCGCTGCTGTATCTGCTGCTGGCGAACATCTCACAACTTTGGCTGTACGCCGCCATCGTGTTTCTTTGCATCGGCCTGAACGCCGTGTTTCTGTACCGATGCCAGGGGGACGTATTCCGAACCGAGCCGCGCTCCGTCGCCGTTGCGCAGAATGGACGCGACGATCTGCGCAACATCGTGTCCAGCACCTGGCGCTACATGCTGTGCATCGCTGCCATCGGCTACGCGAGCGGCATGACGCGCATGTTCGTGCAGCAGGGAGGCGGCGATACGCTGTCGCTCAATACCGCCATGGCCATCGGCATGCTCGTGGCCACCATTGCGCTGGGACTGTTCTGGGACGCCATTCGCAAGCGCTTCTCCTTCTCGGCCCTGTACTCGCTGCTGTTCTTCGTAGTGACGACGGGTTTTCTCTTTCTGCCTTTCTTTGGCATTGAGTATCGTCTGATATTTGCCGGCATCGCCAATGGAGCCTTCTCGGTGGCATCCATCTTCATGATGGTTACCTGCATTCGCGTTGCTCGGCTGCGTCAGATCGACCCCATCGGCGTGTTCGGCATCTTCTCGAGCATCGTGTACGGTGCCGTGCTGGCGGGGCGGGCGATCGGAGATGACGCGGCGCAGTTCTACGACATCTCGCATATTCTCATTATCGTGCTCATGTCGGTATACCTGCTGTCCTTCGCCGGCGTCATCGCCAACTTCCGCCGGACCAGCCACGATGATGAGCCCCTTGACTTTTCCGTGGCCGCAGCCCAAGAGCTCGAGGAAAGCATCCCGCCGGCGGCGTCCGAAGAGAGCATCGCGCCTCCCGCCCCAGCGCGCCCCCTTATCCGCAACGTGGTAGTTGCCCAAGACATGGTGCCTATCTACAGCCGCATGATCAAGAAGACTTACGGCCTTTCGAACCGCGAGACCGACGTGCTGGAACTGATTATTCGCGGCCGCGACGTGGCCCGCATGGCCGAGACGCTGTTCGTGTCAGAGAACACCGTGCGCTCCCATTGCAAGAACCTGTACCGCAAACTCGACGTGCATAACCGCCAGCAAGTGTTCGACCTGGTCGAAGAGTTTAGCCAACGAGAGGAAACTGACTGTGTTTGAGTCCAAGCGCCTGCAAGACATCGCCACCATCTACAACGACCGTCGCATTACCGTGCGCGGCACCGAACGACTGCTGAGGCGCGGGCCCTACCCTTTGTACGTAGAGGCGGGTACCGTTCCCTTCGACGATTACTCCTTCGATGGCTGCTACCTTGTTCTGGGCTCGCTGTGCAATGTCGAAAACGCCCAAGGGTGCTTCGCCGTGCAGCGCGCCGAGGGGAAGTTCTCCGTTACCGACCTCTACCATGTCGTCGCATGCCCGGCCGACAACGATACGCGCTACCTGCGGGAGATTCTGTCGCATATGCCCGTGCGCGGGCGCGCTGACGAAGGGGGGCAGTCCGTTCGTCTTTCGGAAAACAGCCTGCGATACCTTCCCATTCCGTGGCCGAGCGAAGCCGCACGCCAGGCGTTCGTCGCCCTGGCCGAAGAGCACCGGCATCACCTGCAGAATCTGAGAGAGCGCCTTGCCCAGCTGACCGAAGAGAGTCAACGGGCATGGGACGAGGCTCTGCGCGCATCGGGCGAGCCCGCAATCTACCCCATCGATCAACTGTGTACGATTACGGTCGGCCGCACTCTTGACGCGCAGGCCCGTTCTCTTGAAGGCCGCTATCCGGTAGTGTCCTCCCAAGGCGTATGGGGCCGCACCAACGAACGAGGAGCAAGCGGCCCTTGCTTGGTGGTGGGCCAAGCTGGGCAATTCCTTCTGGGAACCTACTACGAGGAAGGGGCGTTCCCGCTCAATGACGCCATCGCCCTCACGATGCGCGAAGGGGCTCCTCTGTCGGCTTTGGCCCTTTCGGTCGCGCTGGCACTACAGGGGATACGTCCGCGCCTGCGCTTTGTGGACAATGCGGTGCAGGCGCTCGCCCTTCCCCTCGACCAGCTGGGATCGCTGACGATAGCAGTGCCTGACGCGGCGCTGATTGCGAGCCTCGAGCAACAGTTGAGCCAAGCGTTGGAAGCATCCCGCGCTTTGGAAGCCGAGAATACAGCCAGCGAGCGCATGTTCAACGAGGTAGTGGCCCGCTTCCTCGCGCAGGACAATACAGTACTGGACGAACTGCCTGCGATAGATTCGCCTGCCACGGCGATCTCTCGGAAGGAGTCTGCAAGCGCTGATGACTTTCAGAATCTGTGCCCGAATCCGACCGACAAACTTCCCTCCGAAGTGGCCACCCTGGTCGACCAGACCTTCGCATTGCTCGCTACCACTGAACCAGAAGCAACGTACTTCGACGCCGCATGGGAGGTTATTCCCCTACTTGCAGCTCGAGGTCTAGCCACTCAACAACAGTGGGAAGACCTTCTTCGGGCACCTTCCCCCGCCGATCGCGCCGACCAGTTGATACGCGAGGCTGCGCCGCGCACAACTCGTTGGCAGCCAGCCATCCAACTGCTCACAGAGAGTTCGGCACTCGCTCCCCAAGACAGGAGCGCTTTGTTGCAGTCGATGGCGAGCTGGAATTCGCCCTCTGAGTGCGAACCGCTGGTTCGACTACTCGCAGGCACAGCACGCCCGGATACCCCCTCTTCGCGAGGGACAAGCGCGAAGAATGCCTCGAAGGAGTCTGGTTCCATTCTTATACCTGAAGCAGTAACGAATCTCATAGCCTCTTTGGCGCTTCTCTTTTGCCCGAATGCCGCCACCGCGTTCGATCCGTTTTCCCAAACAGGGGCCGTGCTGAATGCCCTCGGACAGACCATTCCCCCGCTCTCTCGCTATGGCGAGACACCTCTGTTCTCCGATGCCCTGGCCGACGCATTGGCGTGGCTCAGCGCGGGCAAGGCGCCTTCGGAGATAGCGGTTGGCGAATCGCTCAGCAACGATGCCTGCAAAGGGCGCTTGTTCGATATCGTGGCAAGCGTGCTTCCTTCCAATGCAGGAGAGTGGTCGGAAACGAAGCCGAGCGACAGCGATCCTCGCTGGCAATTCGGCACACCCCCACGCAACAAGGCCAATCTGGCATGGCTCCAACACGCCTATGCTCATCGCGCCGAGGGCGGTGCTACCGTCCTCGCTGTCGCCAATGCCGTCCTTCACGAATCCCGCGGATGCGAACCATCCGTGCGGCAAGCCCTCATCGAATCGGGCTGCGTACGGGCTGTCGTGGCGCTTCCTGGCAAGATTTTCGAAGATGGACGACCTCCCATGAGCATCATAGTGCTTGGAAGCAAGCGGGCCGACGACTGCGAGACGCTGTTCGTCAACCTGCTTGAAAACGGTGTGGAACTTGCGAGGCCCGGAGAGCTCTCGGGAACCTCTCGCCTCCTTCCGCTGCCCGCTGTCGAGCAGGCCGTCGAAATCGTCACTGCCTGGCATGCTGGAACGCGCGATGGGTTCCCCACTTTCGCCAAATCGGTATCGAAGGCGCAACTCAAGGAGACCGGTCTGCTTACTCCCTGGACTTACGCACAGCGCTAAGATTTTCTGCCACAAAAGACGGGTTTAGCTCTCTGGCGGGGGCAGGGCTTCGCAGGGTTCGAATCCCTACGAAGTAGGGACATTTTCTCTGATGAAAGGCTACTTTGTCTGAAGAAAAAACTGGCGGAGGAGGAGGGATTCGAACCCTCGTCACCGGGGTTACCGGTGAAACGGTTTTCGAGACCGCCGCATTCAACCACTCTGCCACCCCTCCGCAGGGGCGATGCACCGAATCGGTGCCATAGCAAACGTCGCATAGGGACGTATATAGAAGCGAGCCTTAACGGCTCGCGAATTAACTCTGGCGGAGAGGCGGGGATTTGAACCCCGGATACGCTTTTGGCGCATACACGATTTCCAATCGTGCTCCTTCGGCCAGCTCGGACACCTCTCCACATAGCCATGCCCCGCAAAGGCGAAGCGTCTAAGGAGTATAGCGCAGGGAACGGTCCCAAGCAAGAAGTTTTTGCGGAAGTCTGGCCAAGAGGGGCCGCTGTTCACCACATCGTCAAATATACCCAAAGCCTCGCAGCGCCGACTGGCCCGATAATCCCGGCCGACCCATGG
>OFGB01002061.1_pt1 | contig 11249 bp, 9 predicted proteins | sample 1521491 | NCBI WGS metagenome assembly OFGB01 (sample SAMEA3504095, study PRJEB24116) | mouse gut metagenome | biome: mouse gut; feature: mouse-associated habitat; material: faeces | place: Denmark | collected 2011
AGCGACGACGGCCGCCAGCAGAACATTCTGGATCTTCCTGCGGGAAGCAGGTATATTCTCTATAGCGTACAATCCGGCCAGAACAGCGAAAGGTATGATCGCCATCAGGAAATACATCTGACTGCTTCCGCTCTGGATAATCGACAGCACAAGAAAAATCCCCCATGCACATATCCCGATAAGAGACGGCAATACAGGGGCCGTTTTCTTCTTTATTCCTCCTGCAACACAAAAAGCAATCGCGGTTAGCAGCAAGATAACCGCCGCCTTATTCGCCCTGTAGACGTATAACCATAAGGTTATCAAGACTAAGATTATATTGGGAAGATTATATTTTTCACTAAGAGTACGGAAGATATCCTGCACCCATTGGCTCTGGTAAAAAGCCTCTTTGATTCCTACAAATAACTGTGCTCTCCCAACAGACGTACCGATATTTCTGCTTGATATAAAGAAGAAATATATCGCCGCAAAAGAAAAAAGCCAGATGAAACCACATACTAATCCTCTCTTCCACTGTCTCTTAACCAGGAACATAAACGCCGCAATACCAAATCCCATAAGGATAACCATACCGATCGGCCCTTTACATCCGGTCGTCATAGCTATAAGCAGAGCCGAAAGAAGGACCTCTTTGATACGGAGATCTTCCTGCTTTACGATAAAAACCAAAGTCATAACCGCCAGCATCCCGTATGCATACCCATAATCAAATCCAAAAGGACAGATATATATGTGCTCTGCATATGTTACCGTAGTTCCGCCCGTAAGAAATAACAAGACCATTGCCAGAATACGGAACCTTCTTCTTTTAAGCATCATACAAAAAAGAGCGTAACCGGAAAAAACCAGCAGGACCGCGGGAAGTAAAGGAGAAAAATAGAATGTCAGCGCCTCCAGGTCTATCCCTGTTATCAGATTCATCTGTGCTACGATCATGCTTGAAAAATAGTGATAATTAAAGACCTGACCGACCACCCTGAAATTCTGGGGCGGAAATCCCTTCGTAAAAGAGATATTATTCCCCGCCCAGAACAACCAGTCCGCATAATAACCGGTCCCTCCTGTCTCATTCGGCATGGTATTCACCAGCGAGACAACAAAAAAACCGATAATAAGAACGACAGACAGGAAAAGAATACAAATCCCCCAATCCCTGTCGTCTTGTTTCCATTTGACAGTCCCTTTCTTTTTGTAGCAAATAAACAATGCGGCCATACTTGTTATAACGGCCGCATACGGTGAATACTTTGGTAATCCTGCAGGCATCAATAAAAGATATTCTGCCACGACAATCATCGTACCCAGAGCATAACTCATAGCGATAACCATGGTATCTTTCACAAACTCCAGCCTCAGCAGAAGACAAGCCGCCAATCCCGGCAGAAATATAACCATGAATTGAAAGATCCAGTATTGGACCGCCGTCCGGTACGAAAGGTTATGTACCCGGCAATTTATAACTGCTATGACCAAAAGGATGCATTGTACGGCGGCCGGACCGGACAATTTCCACTCGCGGGCCGTCTTCTGCTTTGCATCAAACATCTTTAACATACTTACACACCTTTTCATTTACCGGAGCATGTCCCAGTATCATTCCCGCCATTTTCAGACGCAATTTGACGCTTTGCCCTGGAAGCGCTCAAGAATTCTGCGTATTCAAAATCCTGTATTCCGTCGATATCTACACTTCTTTCCCGCTCCATAATATATGCATAACTTCCCTTTCTGTACAGGAAACTGTTTTTTTCAAATTCAATGATATTTACGATATAGATAGCGCCGTTAATTCTGTAAAAGGGTTTCAGCCCCTGCCTCTGCATAGTATTTTCCTCTGATATAAAACCCTCAAGGCTCCCTTCGTCTGAAAGATGACCGCACCACAGAGGCGAATGCTCTGTCTCACAGACTGAGATTACAGATACGGCCTTTTGCTCTTCGTAAATCCGATACGCTTCCTGGATGTCCTCTGCATTCCTTAGAGGGGAAGTCGGCTGCAAAAGGCAGAAACTGTCGAATTCCATCCCTCTATTACGGTAAAATTCCAAAACTTCCCGGATCATATCCCATGAACTTGCCTGATCGGAAGAATTCTTTTCACTTCTAAGGAACGGTACCTGCGCCCCATATGCTTTGGCAATCTCTGAATACTCCTCTGAATCTGTCGACACCATCACCCGGTCAAAGATTCCTGACTGAAGCGCCGCTTCAATAGAGTAAGAAAGCAGCGGCTTCCCGTTCAATGATCTGATATTTTTATCTTTTAGCCCCTTCGAACCGCTCCGGGCGGGAATAATGGCCACATTTTTCATAGTTCATCTCCTGAATATCATAAAATTTCTTCTGAAGAGAAATCTCTTTATATAACAACTGCTCTTTCACAATTCCGGCAACTTTCCTGCTGGTATTCCCGTCGCCATAGGGATTAACCGCATTCCGGATCCGCTTCAGAAAAGTCTGCGACAGCGCATATTCCACCGCCCCCACTATATCCCGGGCGTCCGTCCCGCAGTCAACAACGGTATCCGCCTTAATCCGCCCCTTCTGCCGGTTCCCTACATTGATAGTCGGGATGTGAAAAGAAGGCGCTTCTATCAGGCCGCTGGATGAATTTCCTAATACAAAAGCCGCATAGCTAAGCGCAGACAGATAACGCTCCATACCTAACGACAGGGTAAAGTATACGTTCTCATGCTGTTTCGCGAACTCAGAGAACAGCCGGTTAACGTCGCCGCCGCCACAATCCGCGTTTGCGCCTGTTATAATAAATTGAAACCCCTTAAGACGCTCTATCGCTTTCATAACCTCCCCGCACTGTGCTTCTGCTTCACCCTCCAGTGTAACCGGGTGGAAGGTAACAACCCCAAAGGGAACCTTAAGATCCATCCCTACGGATTCCGCCAACTCTTCTTTTCCTAGCTTTTTCCTCCGCAACGCGTTCTCCACCCCGACAGCTCCCACACGGAACACTCTTTCGGGATCTTCTCCTAATTGAATAACGCGTCTTCTGTATTCTTCTGTGCTGGTAAAATGCAGATAACTCATCTTCGTAATGGCATGTCGGATCGCCTCGTCGACGGCTCCTTCCGTCGTCTCCCCGCCGTATAGATGAAAGATAGGGATCCGGGCGTTCATCGCCGCACAGCACACGGCCAGAGTCTCATACCGGTCTCCCAGAGCCAGGAGCGCGTCCGGCCTGCTCTCCTCGAAATATTCCGCGAACCCCGCCAACGCAAGCCCCATACTCTTAGATACAGCCACGGCGGTGGACGAACTTAATAATATCTCAATCTTCTTTGCGATATGGATTCCGTCTTTTTCAATCTCTCTATAGGTGAGTCCGCATTCGGGAGACAGATGCGCCCCTGTCACGGCCACTTCCACATGGATTTCTTCCGTCTGATCCAATTCCGATATTATGTTCCTCAGCAGACCGTATTCCGCCCGCGTCGCGGTAAGTACCACTATCTTCTTTCTCATACTTCTATCAACTCGTCTTCCTTAAAATCCCGTATTGCCGCCGTACCTAATACCTGGTACCATTTCATAGGGTTTATTCCGTTTCCCGGTCTTTTGGTTGTGACATTTTCCTCCGAGAGGATCTCCCCTTTCAAGATCTCTCTCTTTGCAACAATACTCTTCCTGGCCGCCTTTCTGTTGCCAAGTTCCGACTCTGACGGCTCTTTTACCCCGGAACCCATTGCCTTCTCAATATTCCGGATTGCCCGAACCATCCTCCGAAGCTCTGACGGCTCCAGGCTTGCCTTATGATCCGGCCCTTCCATCGTCTTATCCAACGTAAAGTGCTTTTCAATCACTTCCGCCCCAAGAGCAGCCGCGGCAACCGCAACCTCGATTCCTTCCGTGTGGTCTGAATACCCTGCTCTGCAGCGGAATGTTTCCGCGAGAGTACGCATCGCTTTCAGATTCACTTCATCATACGGCGCGGGGTATTCCGTCGTACAATGCAGGATTACAATCTCCCCTGAACCGCTGCGTCTTAACGCCTGCAAAGCCTCTTCTATCTCGGACATCGTACTCATCCCCGTGGATAATATAATATCCCGCCTGGTTCTTCCTATCTTCTCAAGATACGGAAGATTCGTGATCTCTCCCGAAGGTATCTTCCAGATATCGCATCCCAGGCTTTCCAGAAAATCTATACTTTCTATATCAAAAGGAGTCGACAGAAATTTGATCCCGATCTCCTTGCAATAAGAAGAAAGCTCTTCAAAATCCTCATAAGAAAGCAGGAGCCTTTTTAACATCTCCCGCTGACTTGTCTCCCGGCCCATATTTTCTTTCTGGTAGTCCGCCATCTCTGCGTATCTGGATACCAGGGACGACAGTTTAGCCGTCTGGAATTTCACGATATCGGCTCCGCATTCCTTCGCCGTCCACGCCAGTCTTTTCGCGATATCCAGATTTCCGTTATGATTTACGCCTGCCTCGGCAATAATCAGAACTTTTCCCATCTAATTTCCCCTCTGCTTCAGAATTCTCGTCGAAACAATCTTACTGATATATTTCTCACACTGTTCTATATCTTTGTTTACAATACTTCCTGCTCCCACCACGGCATGATTTCCCACCTTTACCCCCTGAAATACCGTAGAGTTTGCTCCCAGAAAAACATGATTCCCTATATCGGCGCCGCCGCATACCACGCTCGACACAGATACATGGCTGAAATCTCCCACTCTGCAGTCGTGCTCTATCACCGCGCACGTATTGATAATAGCCATATTGCCGATTACGCTGTTTGCGTTCAAGACTGCGCCTTTCCCCACCAGAGTCCCCTCTCCCACGCGGACGTCCGAAGCTGTAATTGCCGTTGGATCTATGATCGCCGGCATGCCGTAACCAATCTCTTTTAATTGTTCATAGATATTGTCCCTTGTGTTTCCCCCTCCGAGAAATCCCACTCCCACAAACGCATAGTGAACGCCAAGATCATACAGTCTCTGCAGATCGTCGTCACAGCCGATTACTTTATAACCGCGGTAGGAAAATGATTTCTGTTCTGGGCGATCTACGAATCCACATACCTTATATTCTCCCAATGCTTCTATCGTATCAAGAGCTGATCTGGCGTGTCCTCCGCATCCCAATATAATCATTTTCTTCATATATTGTTACTGTACCGAACCACTATTGATCCGTTCCTCCATCTTCTTCATCTCTTCAAATTCTCCCATATCAAGAAACGAGTTTTCACTGATGGGATACATCCCGACCTTTAATCCGTCAGACATAAGCTGATCTGCAAGATCGGTCATATGATATATGGTTCCGTCAGGAATTCTCAGGATATGTTCCGGATTAACGATATACATCCCTGTGTTAATAAAATACGAAAGCATCGGCTTCTCTTCCATAGAGCTGACGATCCCCTGCTCCTTAGAATACAGGACTCCATAGGGGATCGTGATATTTTTAAGCGAAGACACAATCGTCAAGTCGTTCCCTGATTCTTTATGAAATCTGAGCACCTCTCCGTAATCAGCCTCAATAAGCGTATCGCAATTAGCGATAATTACAGGCGCGTCAAAGCTCTCTTCTATCAGCTTAATACTTCCCGCAGTCCCTAACGGCCGGTCTTCTTCCACATAATGAATCCTATAAGGAATATCCAATTCACTAAAATACGACTTGATCATTTCCTTCTTATAATTCACGGTAAGATAAAAATCACCGACTCCATACCGATAGAATCTGTGAAAAATACGCTCCAGAATCGGTATGCCGCCTATAGGAATCAATGGTTTGGGAAGAATCTTCGTATAAGGATAGAGTCTTGTTCCCTTCCCTCCCGCCATAATAATAACCGGAGTGCCGCGAAGCGTTTTCCGAAACTCCGCCTTATCGTTTTCTTTTTTAACGGCAAAAATAATATTAACAATTTTACCCTTCGTATCAAGGACCGGAACCGAGGTAATCTGCTGCTCTTCCATAAAAGAAGCGGCGTTTCCCGACTCTTCCTTCAAAAGATATCTTGGACGGCGGAACATTACCTGCGTAATCCTGCCGTCAAGCTTCCCGGTTTTTATAATCCATCTCCGAATATCCCCGTCTGTCAGACTGCCGGCCAGACGCCCCTTTGCATCCGTAATAAAAAGGATCCCCGCCGAATTAGCGTCGATCCTTTGCATTGCCTCAACAACCGTAATCTCCTCTGTCCCAAGATATTGCTTTAATTCCTCGTCACTCATTTGCCAATCCCTCTAGCAGACGCTTCACCTTATCAGCCACAAACCGGATCTCATCCCGCGTAATCTGTGTGCCGGAAGGTATATTGAGAATCCTTGCGGCATAATAGGGCGCCTTTTCTAATTGATATGTGATCTCTTCATCGTATGGCTTCTGTTCATTGATCAATCCCCAAATCGCCCTGGTCTGTATTCCTTCTCTTTCAAGCGCCGTAATAATATCCCGCATGGATGCAGTTATCTTATCACGATTGATTCTGAGGGAATAAAACCATTTATTTGAACTGGTTCCTTCACGGAACGGCATAAGCTCTGCGAATTTGAACCCTTCAAATTCACTTCGATATTCTTCATAGTTCGACTGTTTACGCCTGACAAATTCCGGCAGCTCTTCCATCTGCGCTACTCCCAAAGCCGCCTGAAGGTTAGTCATACGGTAATTGTAACCCACCTCGTGATGGATATAATAATGCGGGTCGTCCTTTGCCTGCGTCGAAAGATATCTCATATGGTCTACAACCTTCTCATTCTTCGCCGTTACCGCACCTCCGCCGCCTGTAGTAATGATCTTATTTCCATTAAAACTGAACGCCCCAAAATCCCCGATTGTCCCGGCATATTTCCCGGCGTACCTGCCTTCGGTGTAATATGTCCCCAGCGCTTCCGTAGCGTCTTCAATCACCTTAAGACCATATCTTTCTGCCACGTCCATAATGCCATCCATATCTGCCATATTACCGAACACATGAACGACGACGACTGCTTTCACACTTTTTTTCTTATACTTAAGATCTCCCCCGGCGAATTCACATTCTTTTTCACAAAACTCTGCAAGTTTCACCGAATCCATACAGAAACTATCGTCGCAATCAATAAAAACCGGATGCGCAAACTGATATTTGACAGGATTCACCGCCGCGATAAAGGTAAGCGGAGGAACCAGCACGACATCCCCCGGCCTTACCCCGGCCTCTATCAGAGACAGATGCAGCGCAGACGTACCGCTCTGGCACGCCGCCACGTTCCTTGTATGCAGATATTGGGCAAGCATTTGTTCTAATTGTGCGATATACGCTCCTCCCGTCGACACCCATCCTTGCTCCAGCGCGTCGTCAACATATTTCTTTTCATTTCCTTCAAAGTTAGGAATTGATAACGGTATGAATCTACTCATTCTGTCCCGCCTTCCTCGTCTACATCTTATGATCCAAGGACCTGCCGGTTTCTATGTGTTCAAAATTCGGCAGATATGCCTGGATGATCTGTACAATCTCCTCTTTCACAGGTTCCTCTTTATCAAACGCCATATAGAGCTCCCGGAATAGTTTCTCTATCCTGTCCCGGTTCGGGATCTCCTTTCCCGTAACGACTCCAAGAGAATCAAAACGGTTCAAAGACACATCTTCCCCGTCCGTATAGAACTCTTCATATTCTTTCTCTCCCGAGGTATTGGAAACGGAATAATGGACCGGATACCGCTTCCCACCGTCCTTTAATTCCTGCGCCCTCTCTATGGCATCCTCGTCGGAGTCACATAGCAGCGCCTCATACCCGTACTCCCGAAGTAATTCCGTACCTATCGCGTCAAACGTCATCATCTGCGCTTCCTTAAGTTTTGGAAAAAAGATCTCCCTGTTTCCTCCAAGCATACAGGAGAGCATACAGATCTGTCCGCTCTCCTGCAAAGATACAAAATATCTCTTTACATCGGAAGGCGCCGATAAGGGCTGCAGCTTCGCAATACGCGCCAAAAAACCATCCGGAAGGGAACCGTTGGAAAACGCAACGTTCGCGAACCGGGCCGTCTTCACCGGAAATTTATCAGAATAACTAAAAATAACGTCTTCCATGATTCTCTTAGACGCTCCCATAATATTCACCGGATTCGCCGCCTTATCCGTAGACACGCAAAAATATTCTTCAGGAGGATATTGTTCCAGTAAATCCAGCAGCTGCTTCGCATGAAGCACGTTATTTTGGATCAGAGCCTCTATCGAGTAGACGTCCTTCTCCGACCTGACATGCTTATGCGCCGAAAAATTACCGACGATCTCGAATCCCCCTCGCTTTCTGAACATCTTTTGGAACGTCGAAGAAGCAAAGTCCATCGGATACGGCACATAATCTTCCGGGACATACATCCCTTTCGTAGAACGCAGATCCCGCGTAAGCTCCGCAAGCGCGTTTTCATTCGTATCAACGACCACAAGAGCTTTCGGCTCATATGGCAGGATTGCCCTGATAAAAGACGAGCCGATGGAACCGGCTCCTCCGATCACCAGAACCGATTTCCCCCGTATCTTTTTCCTCAGGTTCTCGTCGTTCGCCTCGATATCGGTTAAGAACATACTTTTTTCTCTTTTGGTAACATATTTAGAAATAAAACGATCCAGATTCATCATCTCTACACACCCTGCTCCTGCATCCATATAGGATTCTTCAATACCCGTCTTCCCCAACTGTCCTCTTCAAACAGATCCTTGTTATAAAGAGAGTCTATAATTTTCCAGAATTCTGTCTCCGAATAACCGCAGAAATCACAAAAATCCCGGACGCTTAAAGGATCCAGATTATGGTCGTGTTCCCTGACAAGATCTATCGCCTCTTCCCTTGTGATCATCCCGTACCGTACCATCCTGGCGGCGTAATCTGTAGCCGAAGCATGTCCGAATTTGGGGTATTTTAACCAGGAATGTACCAGATACGCCCGGCTGTCAATCTGGTCAAAATCTTCCACATGATGCTTACGCTTCCATTCATGGCTCAGATCATGGAATCCATGCTTTCTGGCATACTCATAATTCTTGAAACTATTCCAGGGCACAAAATAGGAGATATAGATGGGATCCAGTTTGTTAAGCTCCTCCTTCTTTGGCGCCCTCGTAAGCGACAGATCCTTTTTGCTGATGCCCGTGTTCTCGATCAGTTCCTCCTCGCTGACTCCCGACGCCACCCCATTATTCAGCTGGTCTCTCGCCGAATAGGTTTCTTTCGCGTCTGAACCGCCGTATTCATAGCTTACATTTTCACCATATACAAGCAGCGGCGTCTTAAACTGCAGCGCCATCATCAAAGGATATGTGTAGATCAATCGATCGATGAACCAGGTCGGCTTCCCGTAGGTTTCAAACATATAACGCATCAGCTTCTTCTGCGTCCGAACATCCGGTTTGATACTGATAATATTACATCCAAATTCTTCGGAAATATTTTTCAAGTTATGCTTTCCGGCCTCTGTCATAGGGAAATTATCCTCTACCGAAAACAAGACGGGATTCATATGCATAACTTCTTTCATCAGATAAACCTGGTAATGCGAGTCCTTCCCTCCGGAAACGGCAATCGCGCAGTCGTATCCGTCGCCGTTCATTCCCCGGTACTTATCACAGACGGCTTCAAATTCTTTCCAACGCTTTTCCCAGTCGATCGTTTTCCTTCTTTCATAAGCCTGGCATGCCGAACATACTCCTTCTTCATTAAAGTGAATACCAGGCCTTGTATCTGGCATGACGCATTTTTTACAATACTTCATCTGCATCTCCTCCTCAAATTTTTTCTATTTATGATTCTCTGCATTTTCCGGCTGGTCTCTTTATACTCTTCCCTGATCTGAAAGCATTCTCTGCGGATCCTTTCCACATAAGGCGTCCTCCTTCTGCTTCTTATCGCCCCGGTTATTCCGGGAACATATGCAAAAAGCCATACAAAAAGCGCCATCCTGGCGCGCTTCCATAACGGATCCCTTCTGTAGCTGCCCCTACACTTTGAAAAATCCTCCCCGCAGCAGCCGTGCAGTATCTCCTCCAGGCTGTCGGCCAGTTTAATATACGCCGGCGTCTCATCGTACCGGTAATATTGCCGTACGATTTTGATCAACTCTTCTGAAGGACCTTTATTTTCACTTTCGTTAAATCTTTCAAATTCTTCATATGTGGTAATAAATTTCTCCTGCGTCAATTCCTCATTATCCATGAACGTGGGAATGAATACAGGACGTAACGTGCTGCTGTTCTTTCCCAAGAAACAAACGTCGTTGATAGAAGTGCTGTACCAGTTATTGATCTTATCGCAGCAAAAAATCCACTGTCTGACGGATTCCTCCGCGATCACACGGAAATTACGGACCCGGCGTTCCAGCGCCGCTAATTTACGGTCCTTACGTTCCCCCGGATGGGGCCTGTAGATAAAAACTGTTTCAGGATGAGAGACCGCATATTCTTCAAACCAGGCGAGTAATATGTCCCTCGTCTCTCTGCTGATATCCGCAAGCTCAAATGCGAAAGGAAATACCTGTTTGATTTCTTCTAACCGTTCGTCGCTCAATCCCACGTAACTGAAACTGGAAATAAACAGATTCCACGGTCTTGTTTCATCCAGTCCATATTTCTGCGCCAGCTCATGTCTCGGCAAAAAGAAAGAATGAAACATAGGCCGATCCATATCCATAGAAACAGACCCCGTCAACAGCAGCTTATTTTCCGGAATTCCGGCCTCCGCCAAATATTTCATCTCCTTCTCTCCCCAGCATACATGGAACGCTTTTTTTGCCGCCCCCTGCGGATAGATCTTCGGATCTTCCCGATCATAGGGAGTATAGATCTGTTCGCACTGCAAATTCACTATTTTATGGACCGGCACACGAAAATTATTGAAAAAAGCCACTTCCCGATCCCCATATAACCAGGGTACAACCAACACTTCAGGACGGTAAAACAAGAAGGTACTGAATGCTCTCCAGAACAGGGTATTGGCCACCCTGACCCGATATCCCCGTCTGCATAATTCTTCCTTTAGCAGGCATACGCTTTCCAGCTCCCTGGTACGATGTTCATAAAATATAACGAACTCCGTCATATACTTTCAATCTCCTTACCCTGCAGGTTTTTAAACAATGGCTGCATACTGAAAAAGTAATAAATCAAATACCCCCCGAGCATTACGCCGACGATCCAACGGATCACCGCATAATCCCTGAGAAAATAGTAAAGGGCGCATCCGGCAGCCAGTATTATGATATCAAGCCGAAACGTTTTCCCC